>ERZ1292623.2755-Hain-H51-01um-R1-2755-length-15442-cov-4_pt2 | contig 14665 bp, 13 predicted proteins | sample MGYA00564398_ERZ1292623 | MGnify/ENA primary metagenome ERZ1292623 (study PRJEB36523, sample SAMEA6512633) | groundwater metagenome | collected 2019-01-07 | study: AquaDiva: Metagenomics assemblies of 32 groundwater samples
CAAAAGGACGGCGAGCCAGTCAGGCTCGCCGTCCAGTGTGAGTCCGGAATCGATCGATCAGCGCTTCACTCGGGCGGAACCTCCGGCAGCGAGGTTCTCCACCTCGGAGCGGGTAGCCATCGACGTATCGCCGGGAGTTGTCATTGCCAGAGCGCCGTGGGCGGCTCCCCACTCGACGGCCTTCTGCAGACCTCCCGTCTCCATGAGACCAGCCACCAGGCCAGCAGCGAAGGAATCGCCACCACCAACGCGGTCGAGTATTTCTAGGTCGGGGCGTTCCACCGAGCGAACCAAACCGGTGCCCTTGGACCACGCGATAGCTGACCAGTCATTGCGGCTAGCAGTACGTACCTGGCGCAGGGTGGTGGAGACGACGGAAATGTTTGGTAACTCCTCGACGACCTTGTCAATCATGGCAGCATATGAGTCGACGTCGAGGTGGGAGAGGTTCTCGTCGTTGCCCTCCACTTCGAATCCCAGACACGCCGTGAAATCCTCCTCGTTACCGATCATGACGTCGACCAAACTAGCTAATTCGCGATTGACGCGGCGGGCTTCCTCCTGGCCGCCGATCGACTTCCACAGGCTGGGGCGGTAGTTGAGGTCGTAGGAGATGATCGTGCCATTGGCGTGGGCAGCCTCCATGACGGCCTTGGCGGTCTGGGCGCTGGTCTCCGACAGGGCGGTGTAGATGCCGCCGGTGTGCAGCCAACGCACTCCCAATTCTCCGAAGAGACAGTCGAGGTCGATGTCCTCAGCGCGCAGTTGGCTGGCCGCTGTGTGGCCACGGTCCGAGACACCGACGGCGCCGCGAACTCCGAAACCGCGCTCGGTGAAGTTGAGTCCGGTGCGCACCGTGCGGCCGACTCCGTCAGAAGGCACCCAGGTGATGAACTGGTCGTCGACTCCGCCGGCGGTGATGAGGTCGCCGACGAGGTGGCCGACCGGGTCGTCGACCAGACCGGTGATGACGGCGGCACGCTTGCCGAAGACGCGGGACAGGCCACGGCCGACGTTGTACTCGCCACCGCCCTCCCAGACGTCGAAGGATTTAGCGGTGCGGATGCGACGTTCGCGTGGGTCGAGGCGTAACATCACCTCACCAAGGGAGACGATGTCGTAACGGCACCGATCTGCGGGACGAAGTGTGATGCTCATGACTGCTCCTCGACGATGCTGTGGGCACTGCGGGCGGCCTCGCGTGCCAGGTTGGCGATGGTTCGGCTGTCCCGGGCGGCGACGGCGTCGGCCGGGGTGAGCCAGGTGCCTCCGACGGCAGGAATGTTGGGACGGGAGAGGAAGTCCGCCAGGTTGTGCGGCTTGACACCACCGGTGGGAACGAAGCGCAGGTTGGGGAAGGGGCCATCGAGCGACGCGATCGTGGTCGCGCCACCGAAGTTGCCGGCCGGGAAGAACTTGAAGGTGTCCAGTCCCATGTCGATTCCGGCCATGATCTCGGTCGGGGTGATGACTCCCGGCAGGACGGGGATGTCATGGTGACGGCAGCGGTCGACGACCTCGCGGGACAGGCCAGGGGAGACGACGAACGTCGCTCCTGCGCTCACCGCCTCGTCAACCTGACGGGCATTGATGACGGTTCCGGCTCCGACCATGACGCGTCCGTCCTTGGCCATCGACTCGATGGCGGCGGGTGCGGCGTCGGTACGGAAGGTGACCTCGGCGACGGGAAGTCCACCGTCGACGAGACCGTCGGTGACGGCCGGGGCGGTGGCGGCGTCATGGATGACGACCACTGGGATGACGAGATTCGCCAGGACTTTGTCGAGTGCTTCGTTGCTCACTTGTGATCTCCGACGTTGGGGGTTTGTGTCAATTGTTGTTCCGGAGGGGGAGGGGGTGGCGAGGCCTTGCCATCGTTTCCCGTCGATTTGTCGAAAGCGTGGCAGTCTCTCCGATCCGCTCAAATACTAGCGGCAAGCGCTTGCCGAAGCTGGTCTTGACAGGAATAATGAACGCCACGGACACACGACGAGGGAGTCGGCATGACGAAGGTTGCGCTCATCACCGGAGGAAACCGTGGCATCGGTCTGGCTATCAGCAAGGCCATGCTGCAGCAGGGATACGCGGTGCAGATCCTGTCACGAAGCGAGTTAGCGCCGGAGGTGCTGACGGAGCTGCAAGGTCTAAGCGAGGTTGGTCACACCAGTGGCGACGTCTCCGATCTGACCGCTCATCAGCGATTCATCGGTGACGCACTGGACCGCTGGGGTCGCATCGACGTCCTCGTCAACAATGCCGGCGTGGCTCCGACCAGCCGTGACGACATCCTTGACGCCACCGTCGAGTCCTTTGACCGGGTGCTGGGGATCAACCTGCGCGCGCCCTACTTCCTCACCCAGGCCGTCGCCCGTCAGCTCATCGCCCAACGGGGTGACGGCACCACCGACACCACTGACGGGATCGTCGGGGCTATCGTCAACGTGGCTTCCTGCTCCTCGACGATGGTCAGCTTCAACCGCGGCGAGTACTGCATCTCCAAGGCTGGGGTCTCGATGGCAACCCAGCTCTGGGCCGCGCGACTCGCTCCGGAGGGGATCCTCGTCAATGAGGTGCGTCCAGGCGTCATCGCCACCGAGATGACGGCCGGGGTCAAGGAGAAGTATGACCGCCAGTTCGCCGAGGGGCTCGCGCCGATGCCACGCTGGGGCCGTCCCGAGGACGTCGCTGCAGCTGTCGTCAACCTGGTCATCGGATCGATGAGGTACTCCGTCGGTGAAGTCATCAATGTCGACGGCGGCATGCACATCGCGAGGTTGTGAGATGGACCTGCCCACCATGCACCTTGCCGGGCTCGACGTCCCGGTCGCCAGCGTCAACACCGTCGTTGTCGGGACCGGATCGGCCGGGTATTGTGCGGCAGACCGGCTGGCCCAGTTCGGACAGCACGACGTCCTCGTCATTGCAGACACCATCAATGCCGGAGCCTCGCGAAATGCTGGCTCCGACAAGCAGACCTATTACAAGCTGACCCTGGCCGGAGACGGACCGGACTCGGTGGGAGAGATGGCCCGCATCCTCTTCGACGGGGGAGCGATGGACGGCGACATCGCCCTGACGGAGGCAGCGCTCTCGGCGCGGTGCTTCTACAACCTGGTAGAGGCTGGTGTCGAACTTCCCTAGCGACCGTCACGGACAGTTTATCGGTTACAAGACTGACCACGACCCCCGGCAGCGAGCGACCTCGGTGGGGCCCTTCACCTCGAAGTCGATGGTTGAGCATCTTGAGGAACGGGTGCGCTCCCGGGGGACCGAGATCGTCGGTGGGGTGCGGGTCGTCGACCTCATCGTCGATCGTTCGGGAGAGATCCCTCGCTGCGTCGGCCTTCTCGGGCTGCGGCGTGACGTAGTCGCCGACCAGGGGTGTCCGTTCATTCTGATTGCCGCACGCAATGTCGTCCTGGCCACCGGCGGACCCGCCGGAATGTTCGCCGACTCGGTGTGGCCGCACGGTCAGTGGGGTGCCACCGGTGCCGCCTTGCGCGCCGGAGCCGTCGGCCACAACCTGCCCGAGTTCCAGTTCGGGCTGGCCTCCCTGAGACCTCGTTGGAACGTGTCGGGGACCTATATGCAGGTGGTTCCTGCCTTTGTCTCGGTGGGCCCCGACGGCACCGAGCACGACTTCCTGGCCGAGGTCATCGACGATCCGGGCGCGCTCACCAGCCTCATCTTCCGCAAGGGTTACCAGTGGCCCTTCGACATCGACAAGGTCCATGACGGTTCCAGCCTCATCGACATCCTCACCTACCGCGAGACGGTGATGCGAGGACGTCGGGTCTTCCTCGACTTCCGCATCAACCAGCCGGCTGGGATCCGAATCTGCTTGACGACGAGGCTCGCGGATACCTGGAGTCTGCAGGTGTGCTCGGCTTAGAGACGCCGGTCGAGCGTCTGCAGCACATGAACCAGCCGGCCTACGAGTTCTACCTCAACCGCAATCCGGGTATCGATCTGGCCGCCGATCGCCTCGAGATCGGCGTGTGTGCTCAGCACAACAACGGCGGGATTGACGTCGATCTGTGGTGGCGATCCTCCATCGCCGGCCTGTTTCCGGTGGGAGAGGCTGCCGGAGCCCATGGGGTGGCGCGTCCAGGCGGTGCTGCCCTCAACTCGGCCCAGGTCGGGGCAACGAGGGCAGCCCAGTGGATCGCGGCCCGAGAGCAGGGTGCTGCTCGCGCTGACGAGGGCTGGCAGGAGTTGGCCGGTGATGCTTTGCAGAAGGCGCGGAGCCTTCTCGAGGCAGCCTGTGGACGCGAGGAATCCTCAGGGGTTCTGATCGATGATGTGCTGATGGAGTCCACCCGTGCAATGAGCGACAATGCCGGGCTTGTGCGGTCTCGTCAGGGCCTTGAGGAGCTGGCAAGGAACGTCGCCGAATGGCGTCGTCGGGTTGTCGATGAATGTGTCGTCGACCCGACGAGCAGACGCAGCGTCGACAGGCTCTTCCTGGTCCGTGACATCCTCGACGTCCAGGCCGTTTACGTGGCCGCCATGCTCGACCATCTTGATCATGGGGTGGGCTCGCGCGGATCGGTCCTCTACACCGACCCCGACGGTGATCTGCCGGTCTCATGGTGGAACGACGGCGCCGACCTCGACGTCGAGGAGATCTTCCGGCACCGTCTGGACTCCAAGGCCCATCACGGCGTCACCCAGCGTGTGTCCGTCGACGCCGTTGGGGAGGCCATCCACGCGCATTGGGGTCCGGTGCGTCCCATCCCGACCGAGGACGAGTTCTTGGAGAACGTCTGGAAGACCTACCGGGTCGATCACAACATCCACTGACCGCCCACTCGATGAGGAGACATCGTGGCATCCATCAGAGTTCTGTCCGGCCATGGCCGATACACCGATCCATGGCATCCCTTCGCCGAGGGATCTGCGGCAATCCGCGAGATCCTGGAGGCGGTCGGTCATCGCGTCGAGGTTCGTGACGACGACGTCTCGTGTTTGCAGGAGCTTGACGCCCTGGACCTGGTGGTCGTCAATCTCGGGGGCAACGTCGAGGTGGAGCTCGAACACGACGACGAATGGGCCGCTGCCCAGCATGAATTCGGTCAGTGGATTCGTGGCGGCGGACGAGTGCTGGCTGTCCACACTGCCGCGAATTCCTTCCCGGACTGGCCTGAATGGCCCGCTCTGCTTGGCGGTCAATGGGTGCGCGGTACGAGTTGGCACCCCAAGCGTTGTATTGCGACCTTCGGAAAGGCCCCCGGGGCGGAGGATTATCCGGTTTGGACTGGGCTCGACGTCGTCACCGTCTACGACGAGAGGTACTCAGACCTCGTCGTCCACGAGGGCTCCACTCCGCTCATTCGCCATGAACTCAGTGAGGAGTGGCAGGTGATGGGGTGGGCCCATGGAGACAACGTCATCTATGACGGTATGGGTCATGACGCGAGGTCCTACTCCTCGCCGTCACATCGCAAGTTCCTGATCAACGAGGTGGACTGGCTGCTCAGCTGAGACTCCGAACGGTATGAGGACAGCTGGACAGGAAACGGCCCGGGCGCATGAAGCGACCGGGCCGTTCGTCTCACAGGTGGGGCAGGACGAGTTCCTCGTACCTGGCTGCAAGTCTTTCGACGATCCGGCGAGTTGGCATCGCCCAGACCTCCTCGTTGAAGATCTCGACCTCGACCGGGCCGGTGTAGCCTGCCTCGCTGACCTACTGGGTGATGGTCGGGAAGTCGATGTACCCGTCCCCGGGGAATCCGCGCGAATTCAGGGTCTCGGCGGCCAGGGGCAGGATCCAGTCGCAGATCTGGTAGCTGGAAATGCGTCCCTCCCTGCCGGCACGGGCGATTGACTCGCGGGCCTGCGGATCCCACCATACGTGGTAGGTGTCGACGACGACACCCACCACGTCAGGGGAGAAGGGTGCGGCCATGTCGAGGGATTGCCCCAACGTCGTGAGGACTCCTCGGTCCGCAGTGAACAAGGGATGCATCGGCTCGAGTGCCAGGCGCACCCCGTGGTCGCGTGCAATGGAGACGAGATCGCCAAGCCGATCTGCCACCCGCTGACGGGCAGCGACGATGTCCTTGTCCCCGGTGGGCAACCCACCGACGACCATGACGAGTTCGCTGGCCCCGACGGCTGCGGCCTCCTCGAGAGCCCTGGTGTTCTCGGCGATGGCCCCGGGGAGGGAGTCAGCGTCAGTGCCGGTGAGGAATCCTCCTCGGCACACTGTCGACGCCTTGAGCCCGGCCTCGGAGATGATCCGGGCCGCCTCGTCGTTGCCTACTCCTTGGATCCGGTCGCGCCAGGGGCCGATCCATCCCAGGCCGGCTTCGGCACATGCGGAGGTGCACTCTGCCAGGGTCGCGTGCTTGGCCGTCGCAGTGTTGAGGGACAGCCTCGAGAGGTCACTCATCGCTGGTCCACCACGATCTCGGGGACGTAAACGCGTCGTCCCTCGGCGGCCGACCGCAATCCGAGTTCGGCAAGTTGGACTTCGCGTGCTCCCGACAGCAGGTCGAAGCGGTGCCGACGATCCATCGCGACGTCGGTGAGGTATTCCTCCCACTGTGCCTTGAAACCGTTGTCGAGGCTGCCGGTGGCAGTGGCGGCGTTGTCGGGAACCTCCTGCCACATCGACATGTAGTCATTAGTGTCAGGGATGTCGGGATTCCAGGTCGGGCGGGGGGGGTGACCCCGCGGGGCTGGCAGACGCATCCGAACAGGCCTGCGACGGCGGAGCCGTGGGTGCCGTCGATCTGGAACTCGAGCAGTTCGTCGCGGAAGACGCGGGTCGCCCACGAGGAGTTCATCTGCACGATGACTGGGTCCCCGGAGGGTGTGACGACGTTGAAGATGGCGTAAGCGGCATCGTCGGTGTCCGCGTTGTAGATGTTGCCCTGCTCATCCACGCGCTTGGTGATGTGAGTGGCGGTCTGGGAGTAGACGTCCCGGGTCTGTCCGATGATGCCCTCGATGACGTAGTTCCAGTGCGGGTACATGTCGGTCGTCATGCTGCCGCCGTCAGTCTTGCGGTAGTTCCATGACGGTCGCTGGGAGGGAACGTCGGTGCCTTCCCACACCCAGTATCCGAATTCGCCGCGCATGGAGAGGATGCGTCCGAAGAATCCCATGTCGACCAGACGACGCAGCTTCACCAGGCCAGGCAGGTAAAGCTTGTCGTGGACGACGCCGTCAATGATGTTGTGACGGTGTGCCAGCTCCGCCAACTCGATGGCCTCGTCGAGGGTCTCGGCAGTGGGCTTCTCGGTGTAGATGTTCTTGCCGGCCTCGATGGCGGTGCGCAGAGCTCGGTAGCGACGTGACGTCGTCTCCCTGCACTCGGCGTCGACGCCGCAGACCTACCACATGCTGGGAGCTGAGGATTTCGCGAAGATGAAGGACGGAGCGACTTTCATCAACACTGCGCGCGGGGCCATCTGTGATCAGGACGCCCTCATCGCTGAACTGCAGCGCGACCGGATCAGCGCCATCATCGACGTGACCGACCCCGAGGTCAACGCGCCCGACTCCCCATTGTGGACCCTGCCGAACGTCATCCTGACCCCACACGCTGCCGGGTCAATGGGACGAGAGCTTCACCGCCTCGGCGACGGCGCGGTCGATGACCTGGCGAATTACATTTCCGGTGCCCCCGTGGCCGGGGAATTCCCGGTCGGTCAGTACGCGGGGCGTGCCTGATGAAGCGGGACGTGACTTGGGTTAGCGGCAATCTAGTTAGGTGAGGCGGCACATCAGGCTCGGTGGTGGCGGCCGCCGCCGGAGGGAGTTTGAGTTACCTGGCGTGCCAGCGTTACTCGCACGGACTGGCCGCCTAGCCCCGCCGTGTCGACATGCAGAGTCCCGGCCGCGTTTTCGCAGCTGACATCAACGTGGCTATCTGCGGTTTTGACCTTCCAGCTTCCCTCAATAGTTACGGTAAGTGATCCCCTCTTCTGGGTGGGTTCGACGATGACGACCTCCATTTGGTTTGCGCTCTCCCGAGTCTGCACCAGCGCAGGACGGTTAACTGCCACGCCGCCGCAGGTAGCTGGCTTCCAAAAAGCCAAGGTGGTGACGACAGTGGGGTCCTTCGTCAAGAGGGCACCCGCAGAGCGGACGGCCTGGACGGTTGCGTCATTCCGGAGCACGGTGAACGGCTCGACTCCTGGGCGCGTGGCCAGGGCCATCGTGTGGGAACGGCTGGCAGTGGGAAGCAGCGCCCACGCGACTGGACGATCGTGGTGGGTGACGTGCAGGGATGCGTAGGCGCGCTCGATGACCTCGTCAGCCCCCTTGACCTTGCGGGAGGGATTGACGTCGATCCACGTTCCCTTTCTCGTCGCCACATCTGCGGAGAGATCGGTGTCAGTGGCGAAGACGTAACCGCCGACTCCGTCCAGATGGGCCCACCGGGGGTTCTGGAAGGAGGTCGCGGATGAGACCCGGTTGCCGTCGACGAGGAGTTTCGTCGACGAGCTGGCCACCTTGCGGTGCTCGACGACGGTTATGGCCCGCGATGCGTCGGTGGTCACGTCGGTCGTCAGCTCTACCATGGCGTCCTTCAGACCCCCCCATAGGCGGCGTGCCTTGAGGGCGGAGTCCTGGGAGGTGATGTGGGACGCGGCGGCAGACCACGACCCCGATGCGAGGCCCCCGGACCATTCGTTGGTCGGGGTCTTGGCCGCCCACGAGGCTCCGACGGCGCGTTTGAGCGGAGTGGAGTCCACCGTCGTCCCCGTCGGTGCTGAGTAGTCGACGGTGGCCCAGTACCCGTCCTCGTACTGTCCCATGTCTCCGGGCAGCAGGAGGTAACGCATTCCCTGGCTGGTCCTGGACGCCCATTCGTTCTCCCCGTTGCCGTACTCGTACCAGGCAATGCGATCCGAACAGTTGGAGACGGTGATTAGCCAGTCCGCGGTGCGGTGGACGAGACGGTCCATGGACGCGAAGTAGCTCGGCGTCGACGACTCCGGGACGGGGCGCGCCTTGGCGGCGGCGTCGAACAGGGAGATGTCGACAAGGGTGGACGGCTCGGACAGGTGATCGAAGGTGTTTCGAGCCATCCAACCGTGCACGATCCCTCGCCACTGTTCGGCGCGGTGTGTCGGCAGGGCATCAGCCATCATGAGCATGGCACGGGCGATCGAGATGCCGTGCATGGCGGCAGACTCGTTGATGCGCGAGATGGATCGGCCGCGCACGTCGTCGAGGATCTGGCCGTTGTACATGACGGGGATGAAGCCGCGTTCGACCTGGTCGTGGAAAGCCTTACGAGCCGATTCGACGATGTCGAACCTCATCCCGGAGACCAGCGGGAAGAGCATTGCCAGTCCGCTGAACAGGACGTCGCCGTAGCCGCCGGTGTAGGGGATGTGGGAGTGCTGGATGAATCCGCCGTCGGCACGGAAACCGTCACCTTCGGTGGTGACGCGCCAGGCGTCAGGCAATCCGTCAACGGCATGACGCAGCCTCTTCTCGTCGCCGGTCGCGATGGAACGGCACATGACGGCACGGGTCAGGTCCATGCGATTCGCGCCTGTCGAGACCACGGGCTGAACGGGGTTGGCAGTGGGCTTGACCGACGCCGGCTGCTGGAACCAGGGGTCGGGGATGAAGTGGTCGATGCCGGCTGCCGCTGCGGACATGACCTCGGGCGGCAGGACGTCGTGCAGGATGCACATGACATCGGCGACAGCTCTTGACGCGCCGTCCTCCCAGTCCCACCAGTTCCCATACTCGTCCTGGGAGGGGTTGTACCGAAGTCGGCAGAAGTCCCTGAGCCCCTCGATGCACGCGGAGAGGATTTCGGGATCCTTGTGGTAGCTGGACCCGGGTGTGGCCCAGGCGCAGGCCATCGACTCGATGGCTCGGGCTGTCTTGGTGATGAAGGGCGACTGCTCCTTGCGGAGGTCTGCCGAGATCAGAACGGTCTGACGGCTCGAGCCGGATACGAGGTCGGTGAGGATCTCGGCGACCTTCCGGTCGGTCTTGGCGATGATCGCTCGGGCACGTGGGTCAGAGGTCCGGGCGGCTCTGCGTCCGGTGATGATGTCGATCCATCGCTCGCACAGCGCCGACCAGCTGTCGGGCCCGGGGGCGGCAATGGCGTCCGTCACTGTGGGAGAAGCGGCGAGCGCCATGGCTGACAGCGCAGATGCGGTGAGGAAGGTTCGTCGAGATGGGGTGCCGAACAAGGGTCACGCTCCTCGGGAGAGGGTGGCAGCACTGCCACACGTACAGGTTTGTTGTCCAGAAACATTACAGGAAAGCGGTTACCATTGTCACCAGTTGGACATCATATTTTTGATCCTCGAATTACGCGACAGTTCGATGGTGAGCGGCAGGGTGTGATGACATGACGCAGAGGAGTCCACTGACCCATTGGGGACGCGAGGACTGGTGCAATCTCGCTGATCGTCTGGTGACGACGGCCATGAGCCATGCAACACCAGGCCACGGGCGGATTGTGATGCCGGGGGAACCGGGCGGACTGGGCCCTGACATCGACGGGCTCGAAGAGTTGGCGTCGTGGTGGGCTGGAGGCGTCGCCGCCGGCGTCGACCAGAGGGCCGAGGATCGCTGGCTGCGACCATCTGAACATTGGCAGGCCGTTGTCGAGGCCTGTTCATTGGCCCTGACGCTCCACTTCACCAAGCCCTGGATCTGGGATCAGCTCTCTCAGCGGACCCAGGAGCAGGCCGTCGAGTGGTTTCAGGACGTGCGCAATCCCGAGATCCCCGACAACAACTGGATCTGGTTCCAGGTCATCGTCGAGACCTTCCTGCGAGGCCTCGGTGCCGACTGGGACGAGGCCCTCGTCCGCGAGCACCTCGAACGTCACGAGGACTGGTACCGCACCGACGGTTGGATCAGCGACGGACCGAGGCGCTGCTACGACCACTATGTCGGATGGGCCATGGAGACTCTGCCGGCCCTGTGGACCCTCATGGACCCGACCTGGGATCTTAGCAGAGACTTCGCCACCGTTCACGGGCCCAGGTTGAGGAGATACCTTGAGGACGTCCCCTTCCTCGTCGGAGCTGATCTGGACGGCCACGGAGGTACCGCTCCTCTCATCCAGGGACGTAGCCTCATCTACCGGTGGTGCACCTGCGCGCCGCTGTGGGCCGGAACCTTCATGGGTGTTTCTCCAGTGTCCCCCCGGACTGACGAGGCGTATCTGCTCGGGAACCGTAAGGCATTTCCTCGATCGAGGAGCGGGCGCTGACGGCATCCTCACCATGGGCTGGTTCGGGGAATTCCGCCCGATGGCCCAGTTCTACTTCGGTGTGGGATCCCCCTACTGGGCCTCCAAGGGGATGCTCGGTCTAGCCCTGCCTGCCGACCACCTGGTATGGGCAGCTGAGGAGGAGGCTCTGCCGGTGGAGAAGGAGGACACCCATCGCCTCATTTCCACGCCGGGATGGATGGTCAGCGGAACGTCAGCCGACGGCGTGGTTCGTGTGCTCAACATCGGTACCGATGGTGAGAACGAGGCAGACCTTGTCAGTGAGGCACCCCTGTACACGTCTCTCGGCTTTTCCACCGTGACGGCCCCAGCACAGGCGGGGGAGTGGACCCTGCAACCTGTTGCCAATGTGGTCGCTCTGCGCGATGCGAAGGGGCGGGTTTCGTGCAGATCGGGCCAGCACGTCGACCGGTTGGAACAGCTCGGGGACGTCCTCGTCGGGCAATCCTCCTGGCAGGTTCACTGGATCAAGGTCGAACCGGATTCCCAAGTGGGCTACGGCGCGCGTGGTGAGTCCGACCTGGGCCCGCGCATCGTGTGTGCCCAGGTCTGTCACCAAGGAATCGAGGTGCGTTGTGCCTGGTTCGACGAGGACGTACCGGTGGCATCCGTCGTCGTGGCCGGGTTGGCCGACTGACCCCGAACAGGGACCGGATTCCTTCCTCGAACCAGTGACGCCGTGGCAGTACAGGCAACGGCTGACGGCTCAGGCGGTCACGGGGCTGTCAGAGGCGACGACCGTCGAGCAGATGGAGACGCCCATGCGGGCAGTGGACCTTACATCGCCCTCGTCGGGCTCGGGATGTGTGGCCCCCATCCGCAGATCGACGTGGCTGACGACTCGGTGACGGTGACCTTCCCGGGACAGCCCGCCGTGAGCCTCAGTCCTCCGATGCACTCCCACGCACCCTCGACGCCTCGTACAGCGCGATCGACGCTGCCACCGAGGCGTTGAGGGATTCGACATCACTGCTGATCGGGATCGACGTCAGCACGTCGCAGGACTGCCGGGTGAGACGGGCCAAGCCCTCTCCCTCTGAGCCGACGACGAGCACCAGCGGGCCGTCCAGACCCGGAGCGGCGGCGATGTCGGAGTCGGCCTCACCGGCCAGCCCGACGATCATCCAGCCAGTCGCAGCGAACTTGCCGAGGGCCTGGTTGAGGTTCGAGGCCATCGCCACCGGTACGCGTGCGGCTGCCCCAGCTGAGGTCTTCCACGCCGCTGCCGTCATCGAGGCCGAGCGACGCGACGGGATGAGCACCCCCTGAGCACCAAAGGCGGCAGCCGAGCGGATGATCGCCCCCAGATTGCGCGGATCGGTGACCTTGTCGAGGGCTACTATGAGCCCACCGTGGTAGGTCTGGTTGCCAGCTGCGATAAGGTCGTCCACGGTCGCGTACTCGTATTCGGGTAGGCGCAGGGCCACTCCCTGATGGTTGGACCCACCTGTCATACGGTCGAGTTCGCCACGAGTGGCCTGCATCAATGCGATGCCATGATCAGCAGCGAAGGTGAGGATCTCCCTCAGCCGCGAGTCATGCTCAGCTCCTTCGGCGACGTAAGCAGTGCGTACTGGAAGGCCGACGTGAAGGGCCTCGAGTACAGGATTGCGACCGATGACCCACTCCGGGCCTGCCCCTTTGGACTTCGCCGGTTTGCGGGCCGCGGCGCGGGCCAACCTCTCCTGCTTGGCCTTATACGCCTTGTGGTAAACGCGGTCCTCCGCCTTGGGGGTGGGGCCTCGGCCTTTGAGAGCCTTGCGGCCTCGTCCGCCAGAGCCAACAGCCGAACTCTTGCCCTTGTGCCCTGCGCCGCGCCGCTGAGAATTTCCTGCCATGTCAGTCTCCTTGTCAGCTCAGCGACCAATGGGCGCCAGCGGGGGTGTCCTCGATCGTCAATCCAAGGTTTGTCAAGGTGTCGCGGATGGCGTCAGCTGTAGCCCAATCCTTGCGGGCACGAGCCTCGGCACGCTGCTCCAGCATGGCATGCACCAAGCCGTCAACGACCGGCTCTAACCGGTCGTCGCTGCCTGTGACGTCGGCCCACTCGGGGGCCTGCGGATCGAGTCCAAACACCGCGAGCATTGCCTTTACACGGGCCAGGTGGTGACGGGTGGCCTCGACATCGCAGGTCGACACGGACTTATTGCCCTCGGTGATCTGGCTGAACAGGGCCGCTACCGCCTGTGGAGTGCCTAGGTCGTCATCCATCGCCGTAACGAATGCCGCCGGCAGCTCTTGCGACGCCGTCACCTGCTCGCCGACGAGGTCGCCGGCTCGGTCCAGAAAGGAATCGATGCGTTCGATGGCCTTAGTGGCCTCATCCAGAGACCCCTTGGTGCCTTCGTCAGCGGGGCTGAACTCGATCATGGAGCGATAATGCGGGGCCAACAGAAAGTACCTGACGGCGCGTGGGCTGTAGGCCTTGGTGACCTCAGTCACCTGGGCAGTATTGCCCAGGGACTTACTCATCTTCTCCCCGGACATCGTCACCCAGGCGTTGTGCATCCAGTAACGGGCGAAGGGACGACCCGCCGCTGCCGACTGAGCTAGCTCATTTTCATGGTGAGGGAACCGCAAGTCGATGCCGCCACCGTGAATGTCGAAGGTCTCACCCAGATACTTCCCGGACATCGCCGAGCACTCCAGGTGCCAGCCCGGCCGACCCCGTCCCCACGGGGACATCCACGACGCTGTTTCGGGCTCGTCCTCCTTGTGACCCTTCCATAGTGCAAAATCCCGCGGGTCGCGTTTGCCACGCGGGTCGGAATCTTCGGCTGGGTTCATCTCGTCGACACGCATCCCGGACAACTCCCCGTAACGGGGCCAGGCCCGAACATCGAAGTAGACGTCACCAGAACCGTCGGGGGCGGGATAAGCGTGACCTTTGTCGATGAGGGTCTTGACCAACTCGATCATCTCCGGGATGTGGCCGGTAGCCCGAGGCTCATAGGTCGGTGGACGGCATCCCAACGCCTTGTACGCCGCATGAAGCTCGTTTTCGTAGTGGTAGGCGTGGGCCCACCACGGGGTGCCAGTAGCGGCGGACTTTGCGAGGATCTTGTCGTCAATATCGGTGACGTTGGCGACGACGGTCACCTGGTAGCCAGAACACTCCAGCCAGCGCCGTAGGACGTCGAAGACAACCTCCTTGCGGATGTGGCCCAGATGCGGACTGGACTGCACCGTCATGCCACAGTGGTAAATCGACACCTGACCCTCGCGAAAGGGTTCGAAGGTCTCGATGCCGTGGGTAGCGGTGTTGTAAAGCTTAAGCGTCACGCTCCCAGGTTACCGGTGGTCCCCGACCCATCGCCTACCATGGCCGTATGGCCGAGATCCGCAAACACAAACCGTCGTCCAGCCCCATCGCCCGGGCTTTGGAGGCCGCAATGGGTGAATCCATCAAGCCGGTTGTCCCCGGATCGCGCCCCG
>ERZ1292623.3018-Hain-H51-01um-R1-3018-length-14664-cov-9_pt1 | contig 14664 bp, 16 predicted proteins | sample MGYA00564398_ERZ1292623 | MGnify/ENA primary metagenome ERZ1292623 (study PRJEB36523, sample SAMEA6512633) | groundwater metagenome | collected 2019-01-07 | study: AquaDiva: Metagenomics assemblies of 32 groundwater samples
CAGCCGACTGTCCTACCTATTTGCGAGTTAGTATTTAATTTCAGCAACGCTCCAAAAATTGCAAGCTTTGATTCAAAATGGGTTGCAAGTTCACTGCAACATGAATTAACTTCAAGGGATTGCCCAGCAAAGATTTCACCCTCACTAGAATCTAAAATTAAAGGATTAGCAGTACATGCATTTAATGCATTGGATTGTAGAGATTATGCAAGAATAGATTTCAGAATTAGACATAACGAACCGCTCATATTAGAAGTCAATCCTAATCCAGGAATAAATACTGATACAAGTTTTTTCAAGAGTGCATCAACTGCAGGTATGGACTATAAACAGATGATATCCACAGTTTTATCGTCGGCAATGGCTCGCTATTCTGCAATTGAAGAAAGAAAAGAAGTCACTCATGTCGGAAAAAAATTGGAACTATCAAGATTAAAAAAGAAAGATCTTCCAGTTTTATTGCAGTGGTTTAATGATCACGATCTATGTAGATTCATGGGAGATCCTGAATCAGAATATACTTTAGAGCAATTGACTGAAAATGTATTATTAGATCATAAAAGTCAAAATTTTATTGTTAGATTAGCTGGGCAAAATGAGTTGGAAATAGGATATGGTTCCATATATAACATCAGAGATCAAACCGCAGATATCTCCTTCCTAACAAGCAGAGACTATCAAAATAGAGGCTATGGAAAAGAACTAGTCAAAGAGTTAATAGGAATTGCATTCAATGATATCAACTTAACTAGCATTAATGCAAGTGTAACAATGGCAAATCAAGCTTCTTTAAATTTATGTAAATCACTAGGATTTTCAATCATCGGAGTAAGGAAAGATTATCATAAATTTCAAGATAAATTTTATGATGAGGCTCTGTTAGAATTAAAAAGAGAAAACTATAAATAAAAAGATTATTTTTTGTCGGATAAATACAAACATTTTAAAAATATAGATTCCCAACTAAACAGGATGGAGCTAACAAAGAATTACGATTCGAAGAAAAGAGAAAAAGAGATTCAAGAGTTCTGGATAAAAAATAAAGTTTACAGCTTCAATCCGAAATCAAGGAATAAAATCTTCTCAGTAGACACCCCCCCGCCAACAGTGTCTGGAAAGATGCATTTAGGACATGCTTTTTCTTATACTCAGCAGGATATAATTGTGCGCTATAAAAGAATGCAAGGGTTTAATGTGTTTTATCCATTTGGAACTGACGACAATGGATTGCCGACAGAGAGACTTGTTGAAAAAGAGAAAAATGTGAAAGCATCTGAGTTAGGTAGGGAGAAATTTGTAAAATTAGTTCTGGAAAGTCTTGAAAAAGAGCTCAGGCCAAAATATTTAGCAGATTGGAAAGCAATAGGAATGAGCTGTGACTGGGACATTTTTTACACAACCATAAACAAACACTGCCAAAAAATATCTCAAAATTCTTTTATTGATTTATACAACATGAAAAGAGCTTACAGAAGAAGAACCCCATTTATGTGGTGCCCAGAATGCCAGACAGCAATTGCTCAAGTAGAACTGGAAGACAAAACAAAGAAATCGGATTTTGTTCATATAAAATTTGACACTTCAATTAAAGATAGAATCACAATAGCAACAACGCGCCCAGAATTAATGCATGCTTGCGTAGGTATAAGTGTTAACCCAAGAGATGGGCGCTACAAAAAGTTCATAGGAGCAAAAGCAAAGATTCCATTTACAAAAAGAGAAGTAAAAATATATGCAGATGATGACGCAGATCCCGACTTTGGTTCAGGAGCGGTTTATTGGTGCTCTTTTGGAGGAATGGACGATGCAGAATGGATAGAAAAAAGAAAATTAAAGCCCATAGAAATAATGAATAAGGACGGGACTTTGAATGAACAGACTGGGAAATATTCAGGATTAAAATCAAGAGAAGCAAGAAAAGTGATTATCGAAGATTTAATGAAAGAGGATAGAATAAAGAAAATAGAACCTATTGAACATGTTGTAAATGTTCACGAGCGCTGTGGTACGGAAATAGAAATTCTGATGACGGACCAGTGGTTCATTCATTACATGGATTTAAAGAGAGAGCTTCTTGAACTAGGAAATAAATTAAAGTGGCATCCAGAACATATGAAAAATAGATATGATAACTGGATAAAAGGATTGAAGTATGATTGGTGCATTTCACGTCAAAGATTTTTTGGAGTTCCATTTCCAGTATGGTATTGCAAAAATTGTGGCGAGATAATGATAGCAGATAAAAAATCACTCCCAGTAGATCCACTAAAAAATAAACCTTCAAAACCAAATTGTCAAAAATGTAAAAGCAAGGAGTTTATCCCAGAACAGGATGTTTTAGATACATGGGCAACCTCGTCGTTAACGCCTCAGATAGCCGCTTCTTTAGTTCCTAATTTATATAAAAAAATTTATCCAATGAGTCTTAGGGTGCAGTCGCATGACATAATTTCGTTCTGGTTAGTTAACACCGTTGTAAAATCTTTTCTTCATGAAAAAAAACTTCCTTGGAATACTGTAGCCATAAGTGGATGGGCACTTGATCCTGATGGAAAGAAAATGAGCAAGTCGAAAGGAAATATAATTGAGCCGCAGGTGATGATCGAAAAATATTCTGCAGATGCATTAAGGTTCTGGGCTGCCTCTTCAAAATTAGGAGAAGATATTCCGTTTAAGGAAAAAGAATTGGCAACAGGACAGAAGACAATAATAAAGCTTTGGAATGCGTCCAGATTTTCTTTCCAGCATTTAAAAGGTTACAAATTAAAGAAAACAAAGTTAAAAGCGTTTGATGCATGGCAGCTTTCAAAATTAAACTCCTTAATTAAAACTTGCACAGAATCTTTTGAACAATATGAATATTTCAGGACAAAATCAGAAGTAGAAAATTTTTTCTGGAACACCTTCTGCGACAATTATCTAGAAATAATAAAAAACCGTCTTTATAATCCAAAAGATAAACAAGAAAAAGAATCAGCACAATTCACTCTTCATAATTCCTTATTAACAATATTAAAATTATTCGCACCGATAATGCCGCACATAACTGAAGAATTATATCAGGCACATTTTAAGAATTATGAGAAGAAAAAAAGTATTCATTTAACTTTCTGGCCAAAATACGATTCAAAATTAATAAATAAAAAGCTGGAAAAAGAAGGAGAGGAAGTAATAGAAATAATCTCAAAGATAAGACATTTCAAAACTTCAAATCAGAAATCATTGAAAGAAGAAATAATTTTGACATTGCCAATAAAGTATAAAGACTCAGAATTCTTGCAGGATTTAAAGGCAGTTTCAAACGCAAAAGAGATAAAGTTCGGATACGATCTAAATATAAGTTTCTGACAAGCAAAATGGAACAAATAGACACTAAAAAGAAATACAAACTGAAGCGTTTTATTAATCAGCTCAAGGCAGTTAGAGGGAGGCACACAGAATTAGTCACAGTTTATATCCCAAAAGATTACAGCATTTTAAAAGTCATACAGCAGCTTGCTCAGGAAAAAGATACAGCATCCAACATAAAAGATAAAAGAACCAGAACTAATGTCCAGGACTCTCTTGAAAGATTAATTAGGCATCTTCGGCTTTACAAAGAAACCCCTCCAAATGGACTAGCAGCTTTTGCCGGAAATATTTCTGACAATGAAAGCAAAGTCGACATAGAAGTTTTTTCAATGGAACCCCCTTTCCCTTTAACAACCAGATTATATCGATGCGACCAGATTTTTGTACTTGACGAGTTGGAAAATCAGCTGGAAAACAATTCCATCCACGGCTTGGTTGTCATGGATAAAAGAGAAGCAACAATCGGATTGCTTAAAGGAAGTTATATAGAAAAACTTCACAATTTGACGTCGGGAGTTCCAGGAAAGTATAAAACCGGTGGGCAAAGTGCAGCTCGTTTCAGCAGATTAAGAGAGCAGGCAGCAAGGGAATTTTATCAGAGAATTGCAGAAGTTATAAATCAGGAATTTCTGAATAAAAAAGAACTGAAAGGGATTATCATCGGAGGGCCTGGATCTACAAAAAATGAATTCTTTGATGAGCCTTTCATAAACAACGAAGTCAAGAAAAAAGTTATTGGCTTGAAAGATGTTACATATACGGATGAATTCGGATTAGAGGAATTAGTTGAGAAATCAAAAGATTTACTTGCGCAGGAAAACGTAACAGCTGAGAAAGAGATTCTGCATAAATTCCTTTCTAGACTGGCTACAGATCCTAAAAGAACTGCGTATGGATTAGCTGATGTAGAAAAAGCACTTGATTATGGCGCCGTTGAAACCCTATTAATTCTCGAAGGAAAAATAGATGATAAAAAAGCAGAAGAGCTGGAAGAGAGAGCAGCAAATTCAGGAGCCCAGACAGAGATAGTAACTGAGGAAACGCAGGAAGGAAAGCAGTTCAAAAGCCTCGGAGGGATTGGGGCGATGCTCAGATTTCCTGTACACTAACAATATTTATAAATCTCGGGTGGTATTTCTTATTCATGGAAGATTATAAGCATAAGGTTGAAGCAGTGCTGTTTGCTTCAGGAAAATTTCTAGAAATAAATAGGATAGCTGAAATATTAAATCTCGGCTCAGTTGGGATAGTCAAGGAAGCGATAGGAGAGTTAAGAGAGGACTATAAGAAAAAGGATTCTGCAATTGAGATACTTGAGCAGGGAAACAGCTATAGAATGCATATAAAATCAGATTTCATTCCTTTTGTCAAAGATTTGATGACTGAAACTGAATTCGATAGGCCGACGATTTCAACATTAGCGATAATTGCGTGGAAGCAGCCGGTTTTACAATCTAAGATTGTGAAAATTCGAGGGAATACTGCATACGACCATTTAAAGTTTTTAGAGGAAAAAGAGTTTATCATAAGAAAACAACACGGCTTGACTAAAGTTGTAAGACTAGCTCCAAAATTCTATGAATACTTTGATACAAACCAGGAAGAACTGACGAAATCAATACCAAAAAATGAGCCAGATGAAACAGTTGCATTAGCAATAAAACAAATGTTCGGATCTTAAAATGTTTGGATTCTTAAAAGACAAGCTGAAATCTGCTGTAGAAAAGTTTACTAAAAAAGTTGAGCAGGAAGTGGAAGTTGAAGAGATAAAACCTGAGGAGAAACAACCTACTGAAATTAAGACAGCAAAAAAAGAACATAAGACATTTGATGTTGAAAAAATCCTTGAAGAAAAAGATGAAGAAGAGAAAAAAGAAAAAAGCTTCATTAAAAAAATAACTGAGAAAGTAACCACTAAAAAAATCTCTGACGAGCACTTTGAAAACATCTTTAGGGACTTGCAGATTACACTGCTGGAAAACAATGTTGCTCTTGACGTCGTCGAGAAAATAAAAGAAGACTTGAAAGCTGACTTAGTGGATAAGCCATTGAAAAGAATGCAGATTGAAACTCAAGTGTTGGAAGCATTGAAAAACTCCCTTGAAGAGATTTTAACGCCGCCCGAATTTGACCTGATTAAAATAATTAACAATGCGAAAAAAAATGAAAAACCAGCGGTCATCTTAATAATTGGATACAATGGTGCTGGAAAATCCTTAAGCTGCGCTAAGCTTGCCCATCATCTAAAAGAGAAAGGATATAGGCCTGTTCTTGCTGCAGGGGACACATTTAGAGCTGCCGGAGCATCGCAATTAGTAGAATATGGAAAATTAGCACAAATACCCGTAATCCACGACCCAAAAACAAAAGATTCCTGCTCGGTAATATTTGAAACGATAAAGCATGCAAGGTCAAAGAAATACGACGTAGTTGTAGCAGACACTTCCGGGAGGATTCAGAATAATAAAGATTTGATGGACGAATTGAAAAAAATCTCAAGAGTTAACAATCCCGATGCTACTTTATTAGTAATTGATTCATTGACAGGAAGCGATGTTGTAATGCAGGTTGATGAGTTTGATAAAAATATTGCAGTTGACGGCTTGATACTTACTAAGGCTGATGTCGACGAGAAAGGCGGTGCATTTTTGTCTGCGGTTTACACCGGGAAAAAACCAGTGCTGTATATCTGTAAAGGCCAAAGAATCTCAGACATAGAAGAGTATAATCCCGAGAAAATACTAAAGCAGTTGGGGCTTTAGCAGAAAAATATTTTTATTTATTTTTCCTCAAGAAATTGTCTAATCTCTCCTACTTTTCTCGGATTTAAAGAAATGTGTTCACCAGAGCCTTTTCCGGTTCTTTTTAATAAAACTATTACTAATTCATCATTCACAAGCTCTTTCAATATCTTTTCAAAGGCTTTTCTCCCTTTTGGATTATGTTTGTAATGTTCAGGGATTCCTTTCCTTATAAAATCAAGAGGCATATGCTTTCCACCCCATATATCTGCCCTAATCAATTTTTGAAGAATAAATTTCTTTAGGACTATAACCTCTTCCATAAGCATTTAATTGAAAACATATTAATAAGATTTTCCTTTAGTTTTTGTACATTGATGTATAATTACAAAAGATTTAAATATAGTGAAAATCTAAAGAAAAGGATGGCAGAAATATCGATTTTTTTAGAATATGTAGGAAATACTCCAAGAATGCGGATCTTGCAATACCTTATAGAAGGGAGGGCTTTTGATTATACTCTAACAGATATGCTTAATGCAGGAGTAAGCTGGGGGACTTTAAATCAGTTAACACCAGAGCTTTTAAGATTAAATATCATTATAAAAACAAGAAAGATTGGAAGAGCAACACTCTATAAGCTTAATCAAGAGAATTTGATGGCTGAACAACTGACAAATTTATATGATCAATTGATACTGCAAGAGCTTCATAAGAAAGAACAAAAGATACAAATTGCTGCATAGTTCAGTTATCAACGCAAGTTTCTAACAATTTGATATAATTTTTATGAACCTCTTTTATCTCATTTCCGATTTCAACAAATCTTTCTCTATATTCGGCACTTTGCAAATTTTTTCTTCTCTGCATAAAAGATTGGAGTTCCTCTCTACCAACTAAATTTTTATTCATAGCAGACATTACCCAAACAGTATCATATCCCCCAATCTTCTCTACAATTTCATCAAGTCTTGGAAAAGATTTTCTATCTAACTCGTAGCTTAATCCTTTTCTTATTTTTATAGCCTCTTGCGTTCTTTTCACTAAACTTTCAAAATCACTCGAAATTGCTGGATAATTTTTAAGAACTGTGTCTCCAAGTAATAGTTTTGCAATAGCATTATAGTGACCATCTCCATATTTATTTAGGTCTTCAAGGCAATTTCTTACAAAATTTATTTCTATTTGAATTTCTTCGTAGAATTTATCCATCTCCAAAATACGTCCTTTTAAATTTTTAGTTTAACTTTCTCTTGCTTTGGACCTTCAGACCATTTAGTATGCATAGAAGGAGTAAAATAAGTATAATAATAATTCATTGTAGCCTCTATTTCTCCTCCCAGATCTTGAAAAGCAACATTCGCTCCTGCACAGAAGAATCTACCATATACACGATAAGCAGGTTTATGTGTATAAAGAAGGTTAGGCTTTTCATCTTCTTGTCTAACCCCATAAAAATAGATTCTCTCAATGTTTGGATCATAGTCTCGATCATATGTCGTTATTGCTATCAATCCTATTTTCTCAGAATCTCTTTGAAACACTTCAGCAAAATATTTTGAATGTCGAGTATAGTCTTGAAATAATACCTTACTTAAAAGGTCTAGTTTCTCTTGAAAATTATCAACAGATTGGGCTTTTTTCTCAAGCTCTTGTTTATCTTTTTTTTTCTTTTCAGCTTCAAAATCATATCTCTTGATTCTAGATATATTTCTATTACTATTAACCTTATATATATCCAAAGAATTCTCAGATTTTAAACCGATCACGGTATCTCCTTCTATCTGATTTATTATTTTGATTTGATTATACCACCTATGGAAATCATCAAATTCATTAGCTGTCCCCCCTCTTACTGTGTAAAATCCATATCTTGAGATATCACTACCATTTATAATTCCAAAATCCAAACTATATCTTATTCCGGCATTAGGAACTCCATAATGTTCTTCAAGTATAAAAGCTAAAGTTTCATCTTTCATATCAGTATCAACGATGGTTACAGAAAGAAGTCCTCCCGAGGCATGACCTAAATATTTTCCAAATTTATTTTGTTCTTTTTCAACTATTCCATCCAATAATGGATGTGCTATTTTTTGATCAGATTTCTCTACATTCTCAAATCTTTTACTAAAATCTTCTGTCATTTTATCCTCCTTCATCTCTAAAAATAAAGTTTCAGGCCTATTAAAATAATTTCCTGCTAATTTTATTCCTATAGGAATATTTATAAACCTTTAACTTTAACTAAATCCCATGGTATTCGATATTACTCAACTAAGAAAAATTAGAAAACAGCTGGGTTTAACACAGCATCAGTTTGCAAAAACCGCGGGGATTTCTCAGAGTTTAATAGCTAAAATTGAATCTGGAAAACTCGATCCCACATATTCTAAAGTAAAAAAGATAGAGCAAGCTTTAGAGATTTTAACTAAGCATCATGAAAAAGAAGCTCGAGAAATAATGAATAAAAATATAATCTCTGTTCAAGAAAATGAAAAAGTTTCAAAAATAATAGAGCTAATGAATAAAAATTCCATCTCGCAAGTTCCTGTCCTCAATGTGGGAAATGTTCTTGGATTAATTTCAGAATCAACAATACTAAGTAAAAATTTAGATGACATTAAAAAATTAACAGCTAAAGACATAATGGAAGAATCTCCACCTATAATAGCTAAGGATACAAAAATAGAAGTTATAAAAAAATTATTGCAACATTATCCTATAGTTTTAGTAAAAGAAAAGGGGAAGTTAATCGGACTGATAACAAAGGCAGATTTGATCAAGAGTTTAGTATAATTCTGAAAAGAATAGAGAATTCAGAAAAATTTATAAATATCAGAATTAATAAAAATATCATGGAAATGATTCTAAAAAGAATTGGAAAAAGGGGAGAAATCGTAATTCCTAAAAACATGAGAAAGGAAAAGGGTATGGAAATAAACACGAAAGTGGAAGTCATTGACCTAAAAAATGGAATTTTGATAGTCCCTCTAAAAAAGAAATTAGGAGATTTGGTTGGATTGTTTGGGGATAAAGGAGTAAAAAATATTGAAGAGTTAGACGTCATAACTCACGAGTTTTTTGCTGGAATGATTAAATGAAAGAAAGGCTTTTTGTAGATACAAATCCGTTCCTTTACCTTTTAAATAAGGAGGAAAGCAGGTGGGAAAAAATAAGGGATATTCTGAATAATGAAAATTATGAATTTTATACAAGTGTACTTGTGCTCAATGAGGTGAAGTTTAAATCTTTATGGACAGCAGCGTCAGAAAAACTAAAAAATAGTAACAAATTTGAAATTATAAAGCATATAAAAAAAGATAAAGAATTAAGGGAACAAGTATATTCTAAATTTTTGCCATTTTATATAAATCTTAAAAATCTTGCACAGATATTGGATCTAAACGCAGAAGACGAAATTGAGTCATGTTCATTGTCTCAAGAATATGGGTTACTCCCTACAGATTCTTCAATTTTAGCAACGATGTTAAAAAATAAAGTTAAATTGATATTAACAGATGACAAAGATTTTAAAAATGTTAGGGGCATTAGTATAATTGAGGTTTAATATGGTATTAGACAACCTTTCAACATCATTAAGGAATTCATTAAAGAAGATAACGTCTGCACTGTTTGTAGATGAAAAGACAGTCGATGAGCTAGTCCAAAATATTCAAAGAGCCTTGCTTTTAGCAGATGTCAATGTTCAATTAGTTTTCAACTTAACAAGCAGGATTAAAGAAAGGTTTAAAGAAGAAAAGCCGACAAAAGAGCAGCCAAAGCGTGAATTCTTGATCCATATTGTCTATGGGGAGCTAACAAATTTATTAGGAAAAGAAAAAGAAGAAATCAAAATTCAGCAAAAGAAGCCTTTCAAGATAATGTTAGTTGGCTTGTTCGGTTCAGGAAAGACTACAACGATAGCAAAGTTAGCAAATTACTATAAAAAAAGAAATTACAAAGTTGCAACTCTAGGCTTAGATGTTCACAGGCCGGCAGCAACGCATCAATTAAAGTTGCTTTCAGATCAAGTCCAGGTGCAGTGTTTTATCGACGAAAAAGAAAAAGATCCGGTTAAAATCTATAAGAAGTTTGAGCAGCAATACAAGAATTATGATCTCTTGATAATTGATACAGCTGGGAGAGATGCATTACTTCAAGAATTAATAGATGAAATAGAGTCTCTAAATAAATTAATTCGGTCAGATGAGCGTTTGTTAGTGATCCCAGCAGAACTAGGACAGACAGCTCAAAGGCAGGCAGAGCAGTTTCACAAATCTTGCGAGATAACTGGCGTGATAGTAACAAAGATGGATGGTACTGCAAAAGCAGGAGGGGCTTTGTCAGCATGCGCAGTTTCCGGAGCGAAAATAAAATTCATTGCAACAGGAGAAAAGCCGAATGATTTTGAAACTTTTAATCCTCCAAATTTTGTTTCTCGACTACTTGGAATGGGGGATTTAGAAGCATTACTTGAAAAAGCGAGAGAGGCAATTTCAGAAGATAAATCAAAAGACATGGAGAAGAGATTGCTTAAAGGTGAATTTAATTTAGTTGATTTGTACGAGCAGATGCAGGTTATGTCAAAAATGGGTTCACTTTCAAAGTTGATGGAATTAGTCCCTGGTATGTCGCAGCTAAAATTGCCCAAGGATGTATTGGATGTGCATGAAGACAAGCTGAAACATTGGAAGGAATGCATGAACAGCATGACTCGAAAAGAATTAGAAGACCCGGAAATCATTGAAGGCTCGAGAATTAGGAGGATATCTCTAGGGAGTGGGGTTCCTGCATCTGAGATTCGTGATTTATTGAAACAGTACAGACTAGCTAAGAAGATGATGTCTTCCATTAAAGGAAAAGATCCTGAAAAACTAATGAGAAAGTTTAAGGGGAGAATTCCAGGGATTTAATCCAAAAAAGAACCTTCACGACATTTCTTTTCAAGATCCTTCAGGTCTGTTAAATAATCACTTCTTTTTGCTTTAGCAACATCCATTTTCTCTTTGTCAACTAAGGGATCATACAATTGCCTTGTTGCCAAGTAAACGCTTCTAATGATTGTTTCAAGAACTCTTCTTACCTGCTCAGAATTTGCATTACTTAATTTTCCAACTTCACCAATTGCTTCTTTTACATCTTGAATATGCGCTCTATAAAGACCAGCATCATATCTGATGTCAGTTCCAACGATTGAATATGGTTCAGAGTTTTGCATAAACACCAACTTTTAAGAAATTAAGAGATTTTTTAAATATTTCCGTTGTTTAAAATAATCTTAATAAAGCATATAAATCTATTTTTTCAGTTTCTATTCATGAAAAATCTCCAAGCAAGAGTTGAAGATAGATTAAGAATTTTTTCAAATTACCTAGATTATTCCGTTTATAGGACAAGAAGTTTATTTTCAAAAAAATCTAATTTAAACAATGTTAAAAATATATTAATAATAGAATTAAAAAGAATTGGGGATATTTTAGTTGCAACCCCAACATTCAGAGCCTTAAAGAAAAATTTTCCTGAATCTAGTATTGATCTTGTTATTCTTCCCGGGATGGAAAAAATTTTATTTTCAAATCCTAATATAAATAAAATTTTAACATGGGATAGAGATAAGATAAAAGAAAATTATAATATTTATTTGCAACAGATAAAAGATAAGTATGATTTGGCAATAATTTTGCACAATGGGACGTATACGATTTCTAAGTTATTAAGAGATGCAAATATTCCTTTTAGGATTGGCTGCACAAGAGTAGGCTTCAGCGAGCCAAAAGGTTATTTCCTTACAAAGCAGTTATTGCCTGATAGAAGATTAAAGCATAAAATTGAAGATAATTTAGACGTTCTGAAATTAATCAATATAAACAATGTTGTTGATAAAAGTCCAGAAGCATACGTTTCAAAAGAAGCTGATTTATTTGTAAAACAAAAGTTCAAGGAGCAGAGAATAAAAAAAGAAAATTTCGTTGTTGCCTTCTCAGTTATTTCATGGACTCATCCTACTTGGTTTAAGGAGAGATTTGCTGAGCTTGCAGATAGATTGATAGAAGATTATAAAGCAAAAATTATTTTCTTAGGCACTGACAAAGAAAAAGAGTTTATTTATTCTATAAAAGAGTTGATGAAGCAAAAAAAAGACAATTATTGGTTTGGGCAAACTTCAATTCAGGAGTTATTTGCGATAATTAAAAATTCTAGTTTAGTTGTTGGGATAGATTCCGGACCGACAAATATTGCAGCGGCACTTAACAAGCCAGTTATAACTTTCTTTGGAGCAGGGGATAAAACAGTATGGAGACCTTATTCAGAAAAATCAATTTCAATTCAAAAAGATGAGGTTTGCACCGCATGCATGAAAGCAAAATGCAAATTGAAAAATGAGAGAAATTTAGAATGTATGAAAGCAATAACTGTTGAGGATGTACTGAAAGAAATAGATAAATTGAGGATGTTATGAAGATAATTTTGATATCTACTGGCTCGAGGAAAGATAAAGGGCCTAAAATAATTGCGGAATTTTTAGAAAAGAATAACCATAAAATAGAGATCCATTTTTCTGAATTTGAAGACCTTGATGATTTGAAGAAAAAAGCTGCATACTCCGGACTGATTGTTGTTTCAGCGAATAAAACCACATATAGAAAGGCATCAAAAATATTCAAAGCTCTAAAACGCCTGCAAAAACCAGTTGCTTATGCTGGGATTTATCCCTCTCTCCATCCTGAAAAAGCGATAGAGGAAACGGATTTAGTAATTACTAAGAATCCAAAAGAAACAATTTTAGAGCTGGCAAATAGATTAGAGAACTTTCGAAGAGTTTCAGATATAGAGAGCTTGTGGTTTAAAGCAGGAAAAGAAAAGATTATGAAGAACGAATAGTCTTTTAAGCTCTAACTCTCGATTTCTGTTTATGAAAATAGCTCATATCAATATGTTTTATTTGCCTACATATGGGGGGGTAGAAAGAGTAATGCAGGAGCTGGCAGAGTATCAAGTAAAACAAGGGCATGAAGTTCATGTTTTCTGCTGTAATTCAGATAAGTATAAAAAAATAAACAAAAGAGAAGAAATAATTAACGGGGTTATAGTTCATCGCTATCCTTACTGGTTTCGCTTATCCTTGTCAACTTTTATCTGGCCTTCTCTCATCTGGAAACTTCCGAGATATGATTTTGATGTTTTACATTCGCATGTATCCGGGCACTTGTATGTCTTAATAGCCGGGTTAATTTCAAAATTCAATAAATCTAAACACATTCACACAACCCACTGCCCATGGACTGATGCTTTTCGTCCCGGGATCTTGAAACCTTTTGTATTTTTAAATGATTTAATTTTTAACAGGGTGTCTTTCAAATTAATTGACAAAATCGTTGCGATAACACCTTGGGAGCTTCCAATACTAGAGAAATTGGCAAGGAAAGAAAAAATAATTGTAATTCCGAACGGTATGGATCCTATTCTATTCAAAAAAATTTCTCCGAATAATTTCAAAAAAAATTATAATATAAAAGGAAAGATGGTTTTATTTTTAGGAAGATTAAATCCGACAAAGGGTCCTGAAATTTTGGCAAGGGCCGGAAAAGAGATTCTGAAGCAGAGAAAAGATGTTAACTTTATTTTCATTGGACCTGATGAGGGCAAAGCAGAGGAAGTAAAAGAAATAATTAAAGATGAAAACAATATGCAGTACATTGGTCCATTAAATGGGAAAAATAAAGTAGCTGAGGCATATCAAGCAGCTGATGTTTATGCACTTCCAAGCTATAGGGAAGGTTTGCCTTTAACTTTGTTTGAAGCGATGGCTTCCGGTCTTCCAATTATTGCATCTCCTGTTAACGGAGTCCCTTATGAAATGAAAGACAATGAAAACGGATTTTTTGTTAATTACGGCGATATAGAAAACCTAAAAGAGAAAATCTTAAAAGTCATAGACAATCCGAAAATAGCAGAAAACTTTTCAAGGAACAACAAGGAAAAATCAAAAAGTTATACTTGGGAAATAATAAATGAGCGTTATCTAAAAGTTTACGAAGATGCCAAAAATAAGAATTGAATTCGACAAAGCAACATGCATAGGGAATAAAGCGTGCTTAGCGATGGATTTCAAGAGATGGAAGGATGTCGGGGAGAAAGTAGATTTGATTAATGGGAGAGAGATCCAGAAAGATTTTTTCATACTTGAAGGCGATTTTTCAGAAGACGAAGTTGAAACCATTGTTGAAGGAGCTAAAGTCTGCCCTGTGAATGCAATCGGAGTTAAAGATTTAGATGCTAAGAAAGAGTTATATAAAAGAGAAATCACTACAGCAAACATGAAAGAAATTCAAGCTAAATACGACGATAAAAAAGAATTTGTCATAGACCCAGCAGGATATTTTTTGATAAAAACAAACCCTAAATCAAATGAAATAGAAGTAGGGTTTTGCAGAGAGCCGAATGTTGTTGCAATTAAAGTAACCGGGAAAAATCCGCTTGAGATATATCAGACAATAATCAACAAAGAAAAATTAGAGATTAGAAGAGACCACTATGCTTATTTAGGAAGAGAGCTGCAGAAAGCATA
>ERZ1292623.720-Hain-H51-01um-R1-720-length-33968-cov-6_pt1 | contig 14662 bp, 12 predicted proteins | sample MGYA00564398_ERZ1292623 | MGnify/ENA primary metagenome ERZ1292623 (study PRJEB36523, sample SAMEA6512633) | groundwater metagenome | collected 2019-01-07 | study: AquaDiva: Metagenomics assemblies of 32 groundwater samples
TGCATTTTCAGTTGTCCCAAATTATGGGACAACTCACTTCCTTCCTCTTTCAGTTTTGTTTTTAAAGCATTCCAGTATTTTCTTGGTCTTGGGCTTCCAGTGAGTATTTCAATTACATCAATAATTGATAAATACCATTTCTCCTGCTTTGCATCCCAAATGGTTCTTACTTTTTTTTCTTCAAAAATTTTTATTGCTGTTTGTGGTTCCATATTATTTATTTTTTCAATCAACGAGATTATTTTAAATGATTTTTTCAAACTTGGCTGTGAAATGACGAAGCTCTTTTGGCGCATAAGTAAATCTATATCCTTTTAAATTTTTTCTGTTTTCGTAAACTTCAATAATAACTTCGGCAACATAATCGATATGACTTTGAGTATAAACTCTTCGCGGAATTGCCAGACGAACTAATTCCATCGAAGGAGAAATAATATTTCCATCGGAATCATTTTTTCCAAACATTACACTTCCAACTTCGCACGAACGAATTCCGCCAACCTCGTACAAAGCGCAAACCAAACTTTGACCGGGAAATTCGCTTGGTGGAATATGCGGCAATATTTTTTTCGCATCTAAATAAATTCCATGTCCGCCAGTTGGCAAAACAATTGCGATTCCCTTCTCGGTTAATTTTTCACCTAAATATTCTATCGAACGCAAACGATAAGTTAAATAATTTTCATCGACAACTTCTTCAAGTCCCTGCGCAATTGCTTCGAGGTCGCGACCAGAAAGTCCGCCGTAAGTTGGAAAGCCTTCGGTTAAAATTAATGTGTTGAGACATTTCTTTGCAAGCTCATCATCGTTCATCGCAAGAAATCCACCCATATTTACAATCGCATCTTTTTTTGCGCTCATCGTGCAACCATCGGCATACGAAAACATTTCCTGCGCAATTTCTTTCGGTGTTTTATTTTCGTAACCCTTTTCTCTTTTTTTGATGAACATCGCGTTTTCGGCAAATCTGCAAGCATCTAAAAAAAGTGGAATATTATATTTTTTTAGTAACGATTTTGTTTCGCGAATATTTTGCATCGAAACAGGTTGCCCGCCATTTGAATTATTTGTAATTGTGATTAAACAAAGTGGAATATTTTCAGCACCTTTTTCAATAATATATTTTTCGAGCGAAACTAAATCGATATTTCCTTTAAAATCCGCAATGCGTTCGGGATGTTTTCCATCTTCATTTAAAAAATCAGTTGCGATAGAATTTGTCGCTTCGATGTTTGCGCGAGTTGTATCGAAATGAGTATTGTTCGGAAAATATTTTCCTTTTCCACCAAGATTTGAAAATAAAATTTTTTCAGCCGCACGACCTTGATGAGTTGGAATAATATTTTTAAAACCAGTTAAATCTTTTACCGCTTTTTCAAAACGAAAAAAACTTTTCGCTCCAGCGTACGATTCATCGGCGTCCATTATTCCCGCCCATTGCTTTGAGCTCATCGCCGCTGTTCCGCTATCAGTTAGAAAATCTATAATTACATCTTCTGCTTTAATTTGAAAAATATTATAATTTGCATTTTTAAGGATTTCAATTCGTTCAGTTTCAGTTGTAAGTTTTAAAGTTTCAATGGATTTAATTCTGAATGGTTCAATTATTGTTTTCATTTTTTTACCAAGTTAATTTTTTTTTTGAGAGGAATTTCTCAACACCTTTTTTGCAATCGTGTGATAATCTGATTTTTGCATTTATTTTTGCTAAACGGGATAATGCTTTTTTTTCAGTTGATGAGATTTTATTTAAAATTTGTTTTGTCGCGATAATAGAATTTTGACTTGCGCTTTCACAAATCTTTTCTGCCATTTCTAAAAGTTTAGAATCAATTTCATTCTCGCTAAAAATATGATTTACAAATCCAATCTTCATTGCTTCATTGCTATCAAAAATTCTACCAGTTAATAATAATTCATTTACAACTCCGCTCGCAATTTTTTTCTTTACAAAAAAAGATATTATCGCAGGTACAAATCCTATTTTAACTTCGGTGAATGCAAATTTTGCATTGTTGGTGGCGCAAATTAAATCGCACACAACAGCAAGTCCCGCTCCGCCGGCAAATGCTTCTCCTTTAATTTTTGCAATTGTTAATTTCGGAAATTCATAAATTACTGAAAGGAGTTTAACTAATTTTTTTGCATCGGATAAATGTTGGGAGAGTTTATAATTTTTAAAAGATTTTAAAACTGCTAAATCCATCCCTGCGCAAAAAGATGTTCCCTTACCTTCCAAAATTACAACTTTGCAATTTTTATTTTTTTTATAAAATTCAAACAGATTCGTAAGTTCCAAAATCATTTGCGGATTTAACGCATTTCTTTTTTCACTTCTATTTAATTTTACAGTTAAAATTCTATTTGAAAGATTTACTTTTATAGTCTCGAATTTCATATTTTAAAAATATGAAAAATGAATTCTATTACCAAACAAAAAAGCCCAATCGAAATTGGGCTTTAAATAAAAGGCGAATATAACTTACAAAGTCAAAAGCATTTCTCTGTATTTCGGTACAGGCCACGAAGCATCTGGGCAAATTTGCTCAAGTTCGTCAATCACACTTCTAAGTGCGCTGACACCTTTTTTTACTTTTAGATATTCAAAAGATTTTTTTTCAAGCGATGAAACTTTCTCTGTGTTTGATAATAATTTATCTAAATCGGCGACTGATTTTTGCAATCCTGAAATTTTATTTGCGATAACTTTCAACAAATCAATAAGCGATTTGACACCCGATTTACTATTTGTTGCATCAGCAAATCCTTCAACTGTATCAGAAAGTTTTTTCAAATAATTTATTGCGACAGGTAAATAATATGTTACAGCCATATCTCGTGAAACTCTTGCTTCAATCTCAACTTGCTTGATGTAGTTTTCGATATAAATGTGATGTCGTGATTCGAGTTCTCGTGGAGAAAAGATTCCAAACTTAGAAAATAGTTCGATTGTTTTTTTAGAACTATAAATCTTCAAAGCATCGGGAGTTGTTTTGAGATTTGGCAATCCTCTTTTTTCTGCCTCTTTTTCCCAAGCAGATGAATAATTATCTCCTTCAAATAAAATTTTTCTCGATTCTTTAATCATCTCTCTTAAAACTTTTACAGTTGCAGTATTAAAATCTTTTCCTTTCGAAATTTCTTTTGAGATTTTATTTTTTGTTTCAACAAGTATTGCGGAAACTGCAGTATTTAAAACTGTAATTGGTCCAGACGGACTTGCTGAAGAACCGACTGCGCGAAACTCAAATTTATTTCCAGTAAATGCAAAAGGCGAAGTTCTATTTCTATCGGTGTTATCTTTTGGTATCGAAGGAATTTTATCAATGCCAACTGAAAGCCATGCTTGCTCAGTTGTTTTTGTAGTTTTTCCTTCAGCCAAATCATTTAAAACGCTGTGTAAAAGTTCACCAACAAAAACAGAAATAATTGCCGGCGGCGCTTCGTTTGCACCAAGTCGATTATCATTTGCGCAACTTGCGATTGACGCTCTCAACTCACTCGAGTAATCGTAAACTGCTTTTATTGTCGAAACAAGAAAAACTAAAAATTGTAAATTCTGATGAGGAGTTTTTCCGGGATTCAATAAATTTTCTCCAGCATCTGTGCTGATTGACCAGTTGCAATGTTTTCCACTTCCATTAACACCGGCAAAAGGTTTTTCGTGCAACAAGCAAGCAAGTTTTTGGCGCGTCGCAACTCTGTCCATCAAATCCATTAAAACCTGATTGTGGTCAACTGCGACATTTACATCTTCAAAAATTGGCGCGGCTTCAAATTGATTTGGCGCTACTTCGTTATGACGAGTTTTTAGCGGAATGCCTAATTTATAAGCCTCTTCTTCGATTTCTGTCATGAAAGCAAAAGCGCGTTCTGGGATGTTCCCAAAATATTGATCTTCAAGTTGCTGATGTTTACTCGGCGCATTTCCAAAAAGTGTTCTTCCTGTTTGAAATAAATCTGGTCGGCGATTGTAAAGTTCTCTATCAATTAAAAAATATTCTTGTTCGATTCCCAAAGTTGAATAAACTTTTGTTCCGGGATTTTTGAATAGTTTTAAAATTTCAACTCCCGCATTATTGAGAACTTGGATTGAACGAAGTAGCGGAGCTTTTTTATCTAACGCCTCGCCAGTGTATGAAATAAAAATTGATGGAATGCAAAGTGTGTTGCCGTGAGGATATTCCAAAACAAATGCCGGACTTGTTGGATCCCAAATTGTATAACCACGCGCTTCAAAAGTTGCGCGAATTCCACCCGATGGAAAACTTGATGCATCAGGCTCGCCTTGAATTAACTGTTTGCCAGAAAATGATTCAATAATATTTCCATCATCTCCATATTCCAAAAACGAATCGTGCTTCTCTGCAGTAAATCCTGTCATCGGTTGAAACCAATGTGTGTAGTGAGTGCATCCTTTTGAAACTGCCCATTCCTTCATTGCTTTTGCAACAGCATCAGAGGTTTCACGATCAAGAATTTGACCATGATTTATTAATTTTTTTAATTTCTCACCAACTTCGGGAGAAATATTTGATAAAATTTTATCCAGAGAAAAAACATTTTCTCCGAAGTAAGTTGAAATAAGTTGTCCGCGTTTTGTCATTTAAATATCCTAATTTATTTTTTATTTATTTTGATGTTTGTGGATTCTTTTGAAGTTGATAAAACTAAACTTGTTGATGATTTAATTACTCCACTCCAAGATTGAATTTTGGAAAGAAGTTTTTCAAGAGTTGAAGTATTTTCTGTTTTGATTTTTAAAAGATGAGTTCCGCTTCCGGTTATCGCGTGTACTTCCAAAATCTCATCAACTGAAGATGTGTGATCTTTAAAACTATTGTAATGTTTCGACGAGTCAACAGTTACTAAAATAAATGCGGTAATATCTTTTCCTAAAAGCTTTGAATTTAAAACTGCATGATAACCAGAGATGTATTTATTTTCTTCTAGTTTTCTCATCCTTTCACTAACTGATGGAATTGATAACCCAACTAATTCAGCAAGTTCATTCCTGCGAGTTCTTCCATTTTTTTGAAGAATTTCTAATATTTTAATATCTATTTCATCGATTGAATACACAAGTAACCTTATTAGTTTAAGTATTATTAATTATCTACTTAACTATATAAGGTTATTTTAAATTAAAGTCAAGTATTTTAATGATAAAATATTTTTTTTTATTTAAAATATTGCTGGTTCCTCAAAAGTTCCAAAATGGAGTTTCAAAGTATTGCAAATCTCACCAAGTGTGGCGTAAACCTTTGTCGCGGTAATTAAGGCAGGCATTAAATTATTTCCATCAACTGCAACTTTTTCTAAATCTGAAAGTGCTTTTTTTACATCTTCATTATTTCTTGAATTCCGAATATCAATTAAATTTTTAATTTGTTCCTTCTCAACTTCTTTTGATATTTTTAAAATCGGAATTTCAATTTTTTCTTCCTCTTCAACAAAGTCATTTATCCCAACAATTATTTTTTCTTTTCTATCCAACTCTTGCTGATAACGATAAGCTGATTCGGCAATCTCTCTTTGAAAAAATCCATTTTCAAGTGCGGGAATAACTCCACCAAGTGAATCAATTTTTAAAAAATATTCTTCCGCTTCTTTTTCCATTTTATCAGTCAATGATTCTAAATAAAAACTTCCGCCGAGTGGATCAACAACATTCGGAACTCCAGTTTCGTAAGCAATAATTTGTTGAGTGCGAAGTGCAATCTTCACAGCCTTATCAGATGGAAGTGCAAGAGTTTCATCCATAGAATTTGTATGAAGCGATTGAGTTCCGCCAAGCACACCAGCTAAAGCTTGAAGCGCAGTTCGAACAATATTATTTTCAGGTTGCTGAGCAGTTAAACTACAACCTGCAGTTTGAGTATGAAAACGCAAAGTCCACGAGCGAGGATTTTTTGCAGAATATTTATTTTTCATTCGCTTAGCCCAAATTTTTCTTGCGGCTCGGTATTTTGCAATCTCTTCAAAAAAATCATTATGCGCGTTAAAGAAAAAAGAAAGTTTAGGCGCAAAGTCATCAACATTAAGTCCAGCAGAAATTCCAGCTTCGACATAAGCAAATCCATCTGCGAGAGTGAAAGCCAATTCCTGCACAGCAGTCGAACCAGCTTCCCGAATATGATATCCGCTAATTGAAATTGGATTGAACTGCGGCATCTCTTTTGAGCAGTACGAAAACATATCAGTAATAATTCTCATCGAAGGATGCGGTGGATAAATCCATTCCTTTTGCGCAATGTATTCTTTTAAAATATCATTTTGAATTGTGCCACGAAGATTTTTAATTTCAACATTTTGTTTTTGCGCAGTAACGATGTAAAAAGCTAATATCATTGCGGCTGGCGCGTTTATTGTCATTGATGTTGAAACTTTATCAAGCGGAATTTCGTGAAAAAGTTTTTCCATATCAGCCAGCGATGAAACCGAAACGCCACAAATTCCAACCTCACCTTCCGATAATTTATCATCTGCATCTTGTCCCATTAAAGTTGGCAAATCAAACGCTGTTGATAAACCTGTTTGTCCATGCTCCAAAAGATATTTAAATCTTTCATTTGTATCTGCTGGAGTTCCGAATCCTGCAAATTGTCTCATCGTCCAAATTTTTGTTCGATATAAAGTTTGATGAATCCCGCGCGTGTAAGGAAAATCTCCCGGCATTTCTAATTCTTTTTGATTGATATCCTCTTTTGTATAAATTAAATCTACTGGCATTCCACTTATCGATGTAAATGGAATTGTGCGAATAGGATTTTTCGCTTCAACAGATTTTATCCAATCTTTCTTTTTCATAAGTGCCTCAATTAAATTCTCATAAATCTTTTATCAAGTTCCGAAATTGGAATGCTTACAATTACCGGACGACCATGCGGACATGCGTATGGAATTTTTGTTTTGAAAAGTTCGTCAATTAATTTATTCACTTCCTCGTTTGATAGTTCATCGCCAGCTTTTATTGCGGCTTTGCAAGCGAGCGATTTGGCAATATTATCTCGAACATCAATTTTTTCTTTTTGAAGATTCATTTTAAATTCATCAATTACTTCTTGCAATATTTTTTCTTCTTTACCAATTTTAATTTCAATTGGAATTGCATCGATTGCAATTGTTGTTCCGCCAAACTCCTTAATTTGAAAACCAACTGAATTTAATTCTTTAATAATTTCTTTTACAATTGAAAAATCCGATTGAGATAATTTTATTGTAATCGGAAAAAGTAATTGTTGCGACTTAGAACTATTTGAATTAAAATATTCTGAAAACTCTTCGTATAAAATTCTCTCATGCGCAACATGTTGGTCAATAATCAAAATTCCATCTTTAGTTTGAAAAAGTAAATATTTTTTGTTTATTTGCCCAAGAAATAATTTATCATTTTGATTTGGAATTTGATTTTTGGTTCTTTCAGTAATTTCCTCTTCACTTCTATTATATACATTATTCTGAGTAGGATTTTGCTCAAATCTATTTTTAAAATTGATGGTTTGAAAATTAAACGATTGATTTGTTTGAGGAGATTGAGCGCTATTTGGGATATTAAATACAGGGGTTAAATTGGTTTTCATTAAAGCGTGGCGAACGGCACGATTCACACTTCGGTAAATCATATTTTCGTCACTAAATTTTACAGTCAATTTTGAAGGATGGACATTTACATCAACATTTTTTTGCAAAATTTCTAAATTCAAAACAAAAAAAGGATAACTCCCCTTTTCAATTAAATGCTCGTAGCCACTATAAACTGCATGTTGGATTGTGTGAGATTGAATAAATCTGTTATTTAAAAAAATGAATTGATCTTTTTTCGCCTTTCGTGCAAAATTTGGCTTGCTAATAAATCCACTAACTTTTAAATAATCATTTTCTTCTTTAATCGGCAAAATTGTTTCAATAATTTTCTCGCCGAAGATTGATTCGATTCGACTTGGTAAATCTTCGTTTGAAAGATTTAATAATAATTCATCATTACTTGAAAATTTAAATTCAACATCGGGATGGGCAATCGCAATTTGAGTAAAAGCATCGAGGCAATTTCTAAACTCTGTTTGATTTGTTTTTAGAAATTGCAAACGAGCCGGAATATTAAAAAAAAGATTTTTAATAATTATTGTAGTTCCAACTTGATGCGAAATTGATTCTACATTATCAGTTTTGCCACCAGAGATTTTTAACGAAGTTCCAATTTCATCTTGTGCGGTTTTGGATTTTAATTCGAACTGCGAAACAGATGCGATTGATGCCAACGCTTCACCTCTAAAACCAAAAGTTTCAATTTTAAGTAAGTCATCAATATTTTTTATTTTACTTGTTGAGTGGCGTTCGACTGATGCAAGTGTATCTTCCTTCGACATTCCGCAACCATTATCTCGAATTAAAATAAAAGTTTTTCCTCCCTCTTTTATTTCAACTTCAATTTTTGTAGCGCCAGAATCAATGGAATTTTCAAGCAATTCTTTTAAAGCGGCTCCCGGTCGTTGAACAACTTCTCCTGCCGCAATTTTATTAACAACATTATCTGGTAGTATGAAAATCTTTTGAGGCATTATTTTTTTGGAATCGCTCCGTGACCAATTCTATCAATAATTTTTAATTTACCATTTTCATTTTCGCATCCTTCAAACGGATCGTTTGTAATTAAAACATTTCCATCGAGGTCGGCGTAATCTACAAGTGGCGACAAATGAATCGCGGAGGAAATCGCAACCGAAGATTCAATCATACAACCCAACATGATTTTCATGTTCATTGCTCGGGCAGTATTTATCATTTTAATTGCTTCGTGAAGTCCAGTTGACTTCATTAATTTTATATTTATTCCATCAAACGCATCTTTTATTTGTGGAATTGATTTTGAGCTCATTACACTTTCATCTGCAATTAAAGGTAAAACAGATTTTTCGCGGAGCCATTTTAAATCATCAAGTTGAGAGGCAGGCATTGGTTGCTCGATAAATTCTACATTTTGATCTTTCAACCATTTTATTTTTTCGAGCGCAACAAATTTATCTCTCCATCCTTCGTTTGCATCAACTCTTAAAACTTTATCTGTAATTTTTCTGATGGTGCGAATTATTTCTTCGTCATTATCTAATCCAACTTTAATTTTTAAGATTGGATATTTTTCTGCTTCGTGAACTTTTTTTTCAATTATTTCTAATGTGTCAATTCCAATTGTAAAAGATGAAACCGGCGTCGGCAAATTTCCTATTCCTAAATATTTTGATAGCGGAAGATTTAATTTTTTAGAAACCCAATCGTATAATGCCAAATCAATTGCGCATCTCGCGGCTGTATTACCAGAACCAAGCGAATCTAAATATCTATTTATTTCTTCCAGCTGAAATGGAGATTCAAATCGGGATAAGTCAACTATTTTTAAAAAATCAGAAACTGTTTCTACAGATTCGTGATATCGTGAAATCGGAGATGATTCTCCGTAACCGATAATTCCATCATGCTCAAGTTCAAGAATTATTATTGGCTCAACCAAACTTGCTCCGCGAGCAATTTTAAAAATATATTTTAATTCTAAATTAAATTGCTTCCAAGATAGTTTCATACATTATTTTTTATAAAAAGTGATTGAATAAATTCTTCAGAATTAAAATCTTCAATGTCATCAATTCCCTCTCCAACTCCGATATATTTTATCGGAATTTGAAACTCATTTACAATCGAAAAAACAATTCCACCTTTTGCAGTGCCATCAAGTTTTGTAAGAATAATTCCAGTTAACCCAACTGCAGAATTAAATTCTTTCGCTTGCGCAAGACCATTTTGTCCAATCGATGCATCCAACACAATTAAAATTTCGTGCGGTGCAGTTTCGTCAGTTTTTTTAATCACTCTTTTAATTTTACTAAGTTCTTCCATCAAAGAGGATTTTGTGTGAAGTCTGCCGGCGGTGTCAATTAAAACAACATCAGCATTGGTTGATTTTGCTGATGAAATCGTGTCAAACGCAACTGCCGCAGGGTCGGCGCCCGGTTTTTGCTGAACGAGATTTACTTTTGCACGATTTGCCCAAATATTTAATTGCTCGTTTGCGGCAGCGCGAAAAGTATCGGCGGCACCGATTACAACCTTTTTATTTTCTTTTACAAATTTGTGCGCAAGTTTACCAATTGTTGTAGTTTTACCAACTCCATTTACTCCAACAATTAAAATTATGTGAGGCTTTTTATGATTTATATTTTGCTTGATAGAATTTTTTTGCAATGATTCCGTAAAGACTGATTGAATTATTTTTTCTACTTGTAGATTTAATTCCCCATTCGGACTTGAATTAATTTCCTTTGCATTTTCTTTCAATCGCTTTAAAATTGTTTCGGTCATTTTCACTCCAACATCAGCTGAAAGAAGATTTTTTTCGAGTGAGGTTAAAAACTCTTCATCAATTTTGTGGAATGAATTTACTAATTTTTGAACTGTGCCAAGAATTGCTTCGCGTGTTTTTTTTAAGCCAGAAAATAATTTCCTAAACACTTTAAATCTTTTCCTTTAAAACTTTAAAATATATTTTTACATATAAATAAAAAGAATAAAATAAATACAAAATATTTACAGCGAGAATTATTTTTGCGAAATAATCAAATGATGGATTATCTATTAAAGATAAAAGAATATAAATTGTTGTAAATACAACTGTAACTTTCCCTTCCCAATTACTCATCAACACAAACCCTTTTGATATTTTTAAATGTACGCTTCCAAGCATAATTGCTAAATCTCGTACAAAAACAAGTGCAACATACCAAAACTCTAATTTATTTATTAGAAGCAAATAAATAATTAATCCAATTACACAAAATTTATCTGCAAGTGGGTCTATAATTTTTCCGAACTCGGTAACTTCATTATTTTTTCTTGAAAAATATCCATCAAACGAATCTGAAATGATTGCGACAAAAATTAAAAACCAAGCGATTTCAATTTTTTCAACTTCAAAAAAATAAATGATTGGTGCAATTAAAAATAATCGCATCACACTTAAAGCGTTTGCAAAATTAATTGCTCGTTTCATTAATTATCTAAATCGTTTTTGTTTGATTTTGTTTCAATTTTCGTAGGATAATCGCCACCAAAGCAAGCCGTGCAATAGCCTTGTTTTTGCTCGCTCGGAACAGATTCTAAAAGTTTTTCACAACTTAAATAGTGAAGCGAATCAACTTCTAATTCTTCACGAATTTTTTCTATGTCGCCATCAAATTGATGCGCAATTAATTCGCTTGTACTTGGAAAATCCATTCCGTAATGACACGGTTTTACAATTGGTGGAGAAGTAATTTTAAGATGAATTTCTTTTGGTCCCGCTTCACGCAAAAGTTTTACAAGTTTTTTTGATGTTGTTCCTCGAACAATTGAGTCATCGATAACTACAACTACTTTATCTTTCAAAACATCTTTTACAGTATTGTATTTTGTTTTGACTTTTAATTCTCTATCAATCTGATTTGGCTGAATAAAAGTTCTGCCAACATAATGATTTCGAATTAAACCAATTTCCATTTTTAAATTCAAATTCATTTTTACTCCTTCCGACACATAACCAAGTGTTGCAGTATTACTTGAATCTGGAACAGAAATTACAATTGCTTTTTCATCGCCAGAATTTATTGGTGACTCCTGTGCTAAAGCTTTTCCCAATCTTCTTCTAACTTTATCAACCGTATCACCTCCAAATATTTTACTATCGGGACGGGAAAAATAAACATATTCAAAAATACAATGATGAGTTGAAGGAGTTTTATTTTCTAAAAATAAACTTTTCATTTCTACTTCGTTATCATTTTTTCTTTCAATAAATAAAACTTCACCTGGTTGAATGTCACGAATATATTCTGCGTTGATTATATCAAACGCACAAGTCTCCGATGCAACAATAAATGTGTTATCTTTTTTCCCAAGTGCGAGTGGACGAAATCCGTGAATGTCTCGTGCGGCAACTAAAAAATTATCAGTCATTATTAAAAGCGAAAATGCTCCATCAACTTGTGAAAGAGCATCCATAATTTGTTCGGCTTGATTTCCCTTCGAACTTTGCGCAATCAAATGCAAAAAAAGTTCCGAGTCCGAAGTTGTTTGAAAAATAGTTCCAGCGTTTTGAAGTCTTGTTCTATGCGATTTGAAATTCGTCAAATTTCCATTATGCGCAATCGCCATATTTCCATTTCGGTAATTTACAATAAACGGTTGAATATTTTGTTTGTTATTTGACGAGCCACTTGTGGAATATCGATTATGACCAATTGCAAAATCGCCCTTTAATTGCTCACTTATTAGCTTGTAATCTTTAAAAATATCTGTGATTAAGCCGAGACCTTTAACATGATTGAAAGTAATTTTTTTGTCCGACTCGGATTTTTCTTTCGTAACAATTCCGCTTGCTTCCTGTCCGCGATGTTGAAGCGCATGCAATCCGTAATAAGTTAATAAAGATGCTTGTGGATTATTTACAACTCCAAAAATTCCGCAAGCACATCTGGGTTTATCGTTCGGTAAGGTAAATTTTTTCATAATTGATTTTGATGAAGCAAATGTACAAATCAATTACTGAAATTTCAATTTCAGACAAATCGAGAAATAATTGTATCTCGTTTAAATTCTTCTCGAGTGTTTGGATAATCGGTTGTAAAATGCAGACCGCGACTCTCTTTCCTTAAAAGCGCGGAGTAAATAATTAATTGCGCAACAATTGCAAGATTTCTTAATTCGATTAACTCTTCGATTATTTTTGTTTTTCGATAAAACTCCATCACTTCATTTAAAATTAAATCGATTCTTCTTTTTGCTCTTTCAAGTCTGAAATTTGAACGAACTATTCCGACATAATCCCACATCAATTGTTGTATCTCTTTTTTATTGTGAGAAATTAAAATCCACTCTTCGCTGTTAATTGTGCCACTGTCATCCCACTCTAAAATTTCAGGATAAGTAAAATTATTTTTTTCAGATATTATTTTTTCAGCGGCTCTGTGTGAAAACACCAACGCTTCCAAAAGTGAATTGCTTGCTAATCTATTTGCGCCGTGCACCCCTGTCATTGTAACTTCGCCAGATGCAAATAAATTATTTATTGTCGTTTCACCAAATTCATTTGTTGAAACTCCTCCGCAAGAATAATGCGCCGCTGGCACAACTGGAATTTGCATTTTTGTAATATCAATATTTTGACTTAAACATCTTTTATAAATATTTGGAAAATGTTCGATAATTATTTCTGCTGGGAAAAAACTTAAATCGAGCAAAACAAAATCATCTCCCAATCTTTTTAATTCCGAATCAATCGCACGAGCAACAATATCTCTCGGCGCAAGCGCTCCTCTTTTATCAAACTTAAACGCAAACTCTTCTTGCGAACTATTAAAAAGTTTTGCACCAAATCCTCGTACAGCTTCCGAAATCAAAAAAGAAGGCGAACCAGAATTGTACAAAGTTGTCGGATGAAATTGAATAAATTCTAAATTCGCAATTTCCGCACCAGCACGATAAGCCATTGCAATTCCATCGCCTGTAGCGATTTTTGGATTAGTTGTGTGAAGATAAACCTGTCCAAGTCCGCCAGTTGAAAGCAAAGTTGCCGATGATAAAAATGTTTTTACTTCATTCGTAGTATTATCGAAAACATAAGCGCCGTAACAATTTGAAGTTTGAATATTTTTTCGATTTAATAATTGATAGTCAGTCAACAAATCAATTGCTGTATGATTTTCAAAAGTGGTAATATTTTTATTGATTGAAACTTGTTCGAGTAATGCTCGTTCAATTTCTTTTCCAGTTAAATCTGCGGCGTGAACAATTCGGTGAGTTGAATGTCCTCCCTCTTTTCCAAAATCAAGTTCATTTCCCTTTTTTGTAAATTCAACTCCGAGAGAAATTAATTCTTTAACTTTTTCTGGTCCCTCTTTAACTAAAATTTCAACAATATTTTTATGAGCAAGTCCCGCCGCCGCATCTAAAGTATCTTTAATGTGAGAGTCGAATGAATCTTGATTTGATAAAACTGCCGCCACGCCACCTTGCGCGTAATTTGTGTTTGAATCAGATTTTTCTTTTTTAGTTACAATTGCAACTGTGCCATGTTTTGCAACTTTCAGTGCAAAATAAAGTCCAGCAATTCCAGAACCAATTACTAAAAAGTCAAACTTATATGTTGAGTTACTTTTCAATTTCGGTTAATACATCTTCAAATGTTTTATAAAATATTTCAAATTCATTTTCAGTTGCAATCAGTGGAGGAAGAATTCGTAAAACATTTGTTCCAGTTGCTAAAATTAAAACACCCTTCTCCCTCATTTTTGAAACTATTTCTGCGTTATCGCAATTAATTTCAATTCCAATCATATATCCAATTCCACGAATTTCTTTTATGGTTTTATATTTTATTTTTAACTGATTTAATTTATCAAATACTTTTATAGAATTACGAAAAACATTTTCGATTATATTTTTATTTTTCATTTCATTTAAAAGTGCAAATCCTGCGGCGCAACAAACCGGATTTCCTCCAAATGTAGTTCCGTGAGTACCATGCGTCCAAACTTCGGAAACTTTTTTATTTCCTAAAATTACTCCAAGCGGAAGTCCGCCACCAATTGCTTTTGCCATCGTAACAATATCAGGTTGAACTGAATAATGCTCAAAT
>ERZ1292623.3019-Hain-H51-01um-R1-3019-length-14659-cov-16_pt1 | contig 14659 bp, 15 predicted proteins | sample MGYA00564398_ERZ1292623 | MGnify/ENA primary metagenome ERZ1292623 (study PRJEB36523, sample SAMEA6512633) | groundwater metagenome | collected 2019-01-07 | study: AquaDiva: Metagenomics assemblies of 32 groundwater samples
ATTATGATATGGTCAAGTTGCAAGTCAAACAAGAATTAGAAGAAAAAGTCCTACCCAAACAAGCTGATTTAGCCACAGCCTGTATCCAACGGGCAATGCGCATTGCAACCAGTACCCTCGAAGATGAGACATTAGATGAGCCCACCAAAGCAGAAGTGGCACACAAATGGACAGAGATTGCAATGATGCTACAAGGAGAATCGAATCCCCAAGTATCCATACCCGGATTGAGTGCAAAAGCAAATACTATCTTCATGCAACTTAATCAATCTATACAAGAGCAAGAAGATGAAGTTATTGGGGAATTAGAGATAATGGAGGAGTAATTATGTCAAAGGTTCATGTCTTAAAAGCAAATTCATTTGGTGACTATCAAGTGGTTATTCATAGCCCAACCCCTGTTGATAAAAATACAGCAGGAGTCAGTTGGAAGGATGCTGCAAGGAATGCAGGGCTGACTGGGACCTCTATCTTACCCACAGGTACTGGACCTGGACAGATTTCAACAGTAGAGTTAGCAACTATAACCAGTGGAGATACATTAGAAATAGTGGGTACTGTTGCGACTGTGGAGGACCCTGTCCTATTAGAGCAAAAGGTAGATGAAATTATTGTAACAATGCTTACATCATTAAAGCAGGAGTTAAAGAACTATGGCCGCACTCAATAAGAAATGGGAATACATAACACTTCTTATTTCCTTAAATCGATATGAAAGTACCCCAGAGGAATTAAACCGATTGGGAAATGAAGGATGGGAACTGATGGGTGTCGTTACCGTAGGTAACGCATTTCAATGTGTACTCAAACGTGTAGTGAGGAAGAAAGATGGCAATTAATTATACTCGTCTTAACACAATTCTCCAGACGGACCCATATACACTTGGGGTATCTCTTGCATTGTCAAATGAGGTAAATCGAGATAAACTCAATGTTGCAAGTCAAAAGATAGATGCACCAGTAATTATTTCAGATTTATTACAATGGCTTGCTTCGACTGGGATCATGGACAGACTTAAGAAACAATCTGACTTACATATAAGTGAGCAGATTCGCTCGATATGCCAAACCGTGCTTCGTATGATTGACCGACCCGAAATCCTAGAGATTGATGTAAGAGAAGCCAAAAAGGTGACAATGTTAGATGCATTGGTCACTGGGGGGGTAGTGACTGCTGCTGAAAAGACTGATTTGTTGGATAAAGTAGCAAAGCGCTCTGCGACAGTAGCAGAAAAAGAGGGATGGGATGTTATCTACTTAACAAATAATGATGTAATGTGGGCAAGAGGATAACATGGCAAAATCAATAACACAGGCACAAGAAAATGATTGGACATCACTCGCAGCAGCAACAGTAGCAGAAAGTGCGGCCATTGACTTTAGTACCAGTTATGGTGGAACTATTACTATTCAAGCATTTCTGGATTCAGTAACGGCTCATGAGGGTACTGAATTTATTGTACAGGGACGAGCATTAACTGCCGATGAGGATTGGTGTGATATTATTCGATTTCTCGCATTAGATGGTACTGCTGTAGCCCCAACTATATCTGATAATCCATTGGCATCAGCCTCGACAACAATAAATTTAAGCAGTTCTACAGGATTGGGAACACCCGGAGGAAAATGGGCAGCAATTGAGGATGCAACTCTGGCTAATAGTGAGTTAATCTTAGTAAAAGATGCAAGCACTGCAACTGCTATTACCATCTTAGATGGAACTATTAATTCCCATGTTCTGAATACAGTGGTTTATAGCATAGCAATAAGTACACCTATTTTTATTGGGGTTGAACATGGTATAGTGCGTGTCGTTATCAATAACAATTATGATGATGATGGGACTGCTTCGAGTTTGAACTGGCGTATCCTTTCTGCAAAGGTAAGCATTACGTAATAACCCCATACTCTAAAAGGTAGGGGCTTGTTAAAGTATTTCTAACCAATCTAAACTTAACGAGACTAAAATATTGACTAGACAGATTGTAACTGAACTTACTTAGCATGGTAGCTAACAGTATATTGCGAATACCACCCTAGTTTGCATTCAATGCGTGAGTCAGTGTCGAAGGGTGTAATTGATTATGAGAGGTAACTCTTATTATGCAAAAATATGTTCCAGTTGTGTCAAAGTGCCAAAGCAACCGATATTAAATTTTTAACCTATAACAATTGGAGTTATTCACATTCCTTCCCTGTCTAAAAAGCAGGGTTTTCTACAATAATTACATGATTCCACTTTCTTATCGTTCAACTCATAAACCGAGTCGAAGTGAATTGGCGGATACCCGCTGGAAAGAAGAACAGCTCTGGCGTGGATTAGTAGGGGCATGGTTTATGCCCGAAGGCGGGGGGTTGACTGCGTATGATTATAGTGGGTATGGGAATCATGGAACGTTGATAAATAATCCAATATGGACACTAGGAAAATTCGGGCGGGCACTCGATTTCAATGGGATCAGCCATTACATAAATGTTGGGTCTCCGCCGGCTCACAATTTTCCCAACCATGTCTCGGTTGTAGTTTTTGCAAAACTCGATAATGTATCCTCTGTTCAATGTTTTATCGGACAGGTTGTAGCAGGCAGTGGGGTGTCAGGGCAATATGTCGTTGAGGTGGGGCGAACTGCCAGTCGAATAACTATTATTTGGAACAGTACGGTTATTCACACATCAAGCATAAATCTTGTAACAAATCAGTGGTACCAAATTGCTTGGTCAAGATCTGGTGGTGCTGGGGCGTGGATTTCGACCATACACATAAACGGCGTGTTCGATTCTGAGGTAACATCGAGTGTGGCCACTGGTTCTCAACAGCCTACTGCCATTGCCCGGGCGGGGGATTTCAATGGCGAATATTTCGATGGTATCATAGATCACGTTTGCCTATGGAATCGTATGCTTATTGCCAGTGAAGTCAAGCAACTCTATCGCAATCATTTCCCCGATGTTCGGCGGCGGACGTGGTTTGTGCCATCAGGTGCACCTACAACTGTATTGAAAGATATAATTGGTATGGGAGTTATTCCATTTGCGAGGTAAATTGTGTTTACTATTTTACCGCTACTTATTTTTTCGGATAATGTCGTAAGCAACCTGGGTACAGGTGGTGTTACCTGGGCAACAGATACAATTGCCTCTGTTGAATATCCACGCCAAAAAACCACTTGGGGACCTGATGGAACTGCCAATGATGTCGATGTTGCGTCTGGTAAACCCCTTCCGATTCAGCAAAGAACCAGCACTGGGACCGAAGTCCCAGTCGTGGATAATGCTGGATTTACTGATGGAACTACACCTGTTATTCCATCAGGATTTGTTTTTGATGAGACTGCTGGAACTGCACTTGCTGAGAACGATGCTGCTGCTGCCCGGATTGATTCAAAACGAGCACAAGTTACAGTCATTGAAGATACAACGACTCGTGGACAACGTGCTACCGTTACTGCTGGTAATGCACTAAAAGTTGATAATAGTGCTGTTACCCAACCTATCTCTGCATCCTCACTTCCCCTTCCAACTGGATCCTCCACTCTTTCTGAACAACAAACTCAAACGACTGCATTACAACTGATAGATGATACGGTCCATAGTATAAATGCTGCATTGGGCAAAGCGAATGCAATTGCTGGGCACTTGGATGATACAACTCCAACAGCAGCTACTGAGGATAATGTAGCACCTGTTCGTATCACCGCCCAACGTGCAATCCATACCAATCTTCGGAATAATTCTGGAACAGAAATAGGTACATCCGGTACTCCGATACGAACAGACCCAACTGGAAGTACAACTCAACCCGTTTCGGGGACAGTAACAGCGAATGCTGGGACTGGTACGTTAGCAGTCTCTGGCCCACTGACTGATACACAGTTGAGGGCAACCGCAGTTCCTATATCAGGAACTGTAACTGCAAATGCTGGGACCGGTACGCTGACTGTTGATAGTGAATTACCCCCAGCAGCAGTATTAGCAGATACAACATCGAATCCAACAACTCCAATTGTTGCATCAGCATTGGAAATATTTAATGGAACAACCTGGGATAGGGCTAGAGGGGATATTACAAATGGGTTAGATGTTGATGTAACAAGACTTCCAGCGCTTGTGTCGGGTACAGCAAATATTGGGGATGTTGATGTTCTGACAATTGCCGCGGGTGATAATAATATTGGGAATGTGGATATTGTTACAATGCCCAATGTAACACTTGCTACTGGAACAAACACGAATGAGGTAGTGGGGGATGCAGCATCCGGTTCAGCAAAATCTGGGAACCCAGTTCAAGTAGGTGGGGTATTTAATACCACCCAACCCACAGTCACTACAGGGCAAGTGGTAGAATTGCAATCAACTGCTCGTGGGGCTGTTATAGTTGCAACAGGTGTTGATGCATTAGTCGCCAATGCAACGTTATCGGCTGAGACAACGAAAGTAATAGGTACAGTTAATATTGCTGCTGCTCAAACAGTCGCTACTGTTACAAATCTTGCCCAGATGAGCGGTGTTGCAATTTCTCTAAATACTGGGGTGAGAGATACAGGAACCCAGAGAGTCACAATAGCCACAAATGATGTAGTACCAGTTACAGATAATGCGGGTTCTTTAACCGTTGACGCTCCTGTGGGTACTCCCGTAAATGCACAAATATCTGATGGGACAAGAACTGCGACTGTTAGGGATACTGGAACATCTGATTCATTGAATGTAGCTATTGTTGATGCTGCCGGTGCTCAAATTACTTCCTTTGGGGGTGGAACAGAATATACAGTTAATGCAGTTGCACCAGCAGATCCGGTAGGTGCAACATTCACGATGGAACGTGATGACCAATTAGCTGCACTCACAGAGATAGAAGGAGATTGGACGAACCCAAGGTCCTCATCAAAGGGTGCATTGTGGGTAACAATTCCTGATGTAAATGGTGACCCAATTACGTCATTTGGGGGTGGTACTCAATATGCAGAAGATACTATCCATGTTACCGGTGATACGATGACTTTGGCAGGGGTTGTACAACAATCTGCTGATACTGCTTTATCAGGTGATGGGGATAGGTCATTACTTCAAGTTGATGCCAACGGATTTCTAAAAGTAAATATTAAAGCAGGTGCCGGGTCGGGTGGCACTGCAATGACCGATGATGCTGCATTTACTCCTGCTGTGACGAGTATTACCCCAATGGGTGCAATGTTTGATGATGTCACTCCGGATTCCGTGAATGAGGGAGATGCGGGGATTGTCCGGATGTCTGCAAACCGAAATCTTTTTATTAGCATTCGAGATGCAGGAGGTAATGAACGCGGTGCAAATATCACGGCTGGCAATGCACTCACTGTAGATGGATCTGCAACAACTCAACCTATTAGTGGTACAGTAACAGCAAATGCTGGCTCCGGTACGTTTACTGTTGATAGTGAACTTCCTACAGCAGGTGTATTGGCAGATGCAACAGTAAACCCAACAACACCCATTGTAGCATCCGCGATTGAGATATTTAATGGAACCACATGGGACCGTGCAAGAGGAGATATAACCAATGGTTTAGATGTAGATGTAACAAGACTCCCCGCGTTGGTAGCTGGTACTGCGAATATTGGTGATGTTGATGTTCTTACATTACCAGCAATTCCAGCAGGCACCAATAATATTGGTGACGTGGACATCCTGACGATTGCTGCCGGTGACAATAATATTGGCAATGTGGATATTGTTACAATACCAAATGTAACGTTAGCTGCCGGAACAAACACGAACGAGATTGTTGGTGATGCAGCATCAGGTGCAGCTAAGTCAGGTAACCCAGTACAGGTCGGTGGGGTGTTTAATACGACTCAACCCACAGTAACCACCGGACAAGTCGTTGAGGCACAATCTACAGCACGAGGTGCCCTTATTGTTGCATCGGGTGTGGATGCAATTGCAACCAATGCAACACTATCTGCCGAAACCACAAAGGTTATTGGAACTATCAACATTGCCGCAGCCCAAACAGTAGCAACAGTTACAAATGTTCAGCAACAAGCGGGAGTGAATATATCTCTGAATACTGGAGTTCGGGATGCAGGAACTCAACGTGTCACTATTGCAACCAATGATGTGGTTCCTGTTACCGATAACAGTGGTTCTTTAACGGTTGATAACCCCACAGCAACGAACTTAAAAGCTGAAGTGGTGGGCCCCACAGCCGATAACGCAGCAAACCCCACGGCAAAGTTAGCAGTACTTGCAGGAGTTGCAAATGCGGCAGCACCCACACGCACAGAATCGAATGTAGTTCCACTCCGAATGAATCTTGCGGGAGATGCAGCTATTACACTCGATGGGGAAGCAGTTGTACTGGGTGCAGGAAGCGCAACGATTGGAGCATTGACAGCCAATCAGAGTGTGAATGTTGCGCAAGTAGCAGGAACCACAACCAGTGTGAATGCAGGAACGGTCGATGCAGGAACACAACGTGTGGTACTCCCTAGTGACCAAGCTAAGATACCAGTTCATGGAGATGTTGCTCATGATGGAGTCGATGCCGGGAACCCAGTTAAAGTTGGACTCAAGACGATTGCTCATGGGGCAAATCCCACAGCAGTTGCGGCTGCGGATAGAACGGATTGGTATGCAAACCGTGCCGGAATTCCATTTATGATTGGGGGACACCCCAATGTTCAACTGGTATCGAATAATTATACGGGGGCACAAACAGATGTAGCGCTAGTCACTGTAGGTGCTGGGACAAAAATAGTTGTTACTAAAGTTTCTATCTATTGTGCGAATGCAAATACGGTTGCCGTGAATGCACAAATTGGATTTGGAGCTACAACATTAACAACTGGACTGACTCGACATCCAGGAATTGCTGCTGGAAGTGGAATTGTAGAAGGTGATGGAAGTGGGATGTTGGGAATTGGTGCAGATAATGAGGATTTGAGATTTACGTGTGGGGCACCAACGACGGGTTCGATTCAGGTGAATGTTTCATTTTATACAATCGAGAGTTAATATGTTCTACTTTTATTTCTTTCAATTCTTTGGGGGAGCCAGTCCATCGGTTTCACCCGTAATTACTACTTATCAACTCCAAGTTTATACAACGAAATATCGGGATGTCGATGTGAGAACGGAACCCCATTGGGATGTGGATATAAGGAACCTTTCATGATTAAACAGTATGAACTCGGTGAGACCGTTGATACGGTTGCCTTAGTTAAAACTAAACCATCAAAGCCCAATGCCGGACAATCCTATACGAATACAGCCAGTGGGTGTCTCATTTATATTGTGAGCCCATCTGGAACTGTTCTTGTGAATGGGGTTGCGATGACCAATGAAGAAACTGGAGTCTATCGCTATAGTTATACCGTTCCTACAACCGGAAATGTTGGAAGATATTTAGTACAAGTGCTTGCAGATGATACCGGGGATACGATTGTTGAAACCTATTTTGATGTCATTCCTCAAAGGCGAACTACCTATCCCAATTAGCAATTCCTGTTTTCTCTTGACAAAGATAAGACATTGACGTAATATATAACTTAAATAATTCATTCGCTTGTTGGGACCGAACATGCCAATATCGGTATATCCTTTGTTGGCGGGCCTCAGTCAATAGGCCTATTGTCTCAACCTTTTGGTTAGGGACAAGCCTTACTATTTAAAGTGAGGTAGTTGACTCTCGTTAAGCCCAACCATCGATGGAGTTGGGCTTTTTTTGTTTAGGATAAAAGATATGAGCCAAAATTATGAAGGACAAATTATAACGAAAGCATCCGCCGAACTCATAAGTGGAAAGGATTCTACGGATGCGGTTCGGGTCATTAAGACGGATGCAAGTGGGAATCTTCAGGTAGCGAGTGCAGCCCAACCCGGTGTGGATATTGGGGATGTAACTGTCAATAATGCAGCAGGTGCTAGTGCTGTAAATATTCAGGATGGCGGGAATAGTCTCACGGTCGATGGGACGATTGCAATTTCGTCGATTGCCGCGGGTGACAATAATATTGGAAATGTTGATATTGTCTCTTTACCAAATGAAGGTCAGCAAACGATGGCCAATAGTATAAGTGTGGCCGTAGCATCTGACCAAACAGCAGTGAAAGGAAGATCTGATGCAAATACAAATACGATTCATGCTTCTGCTGCTGAGACGGCAACCGGAAATTCATCAGATATTGATGTTTCAGATTGGACAATGGCTGTATTTTATCTAAATGTTTCGGCATCCGCTGGTACAAGCCCAACATTAGATATAACAATTGAGGGAAAAGATCCGATTGCCGGAACCTACTATACAATTGTTACCTTCTTACAAAAAGTTACAACAGGTTCGGAGCGGATTGCATTGGTTGTACTGACTGATAGAACTATTCGAGGAAAATGGACTATTAGTGGAAGTGCAGGACAATCATTTACGTTTTCTTTAGTTGGAGTATTCAAGTCATGAAATATACACTTCAAGTAAATCTCAGATTTACGGATGCCGAAAAGACGCTTCAAACGAGTACAGAAGCCACCCTCAAAATAAATCAGATTTCACAAGGGGATTGGGATGATAGTAAAGTCGTGTCCCTTCCAAGCGGAGACATCATCGCTACATTGCGCTTTGATGAAAAGGATCTTGCGCAGGCCGATGCACTCTATCAATCGTTCATCCCGCTAGTGAAACCTACCATCGAAAACATTGCGCCAATGGTACAACTCCACGAGTGTTTTCACGATGAGCAGCCCCCCAAACCTTGCCGCATCACGAAGGGGGTGCAAGGATGAGGCATAGCAGAATCTGGCAGCCATCTGACGGACAGGGACTCGTGCTGTACCTGCCCATCATCGAGGGCGGTGGCACCCAATCTCGCGATTATAGTGGTCGCAACCGGCACGGAAGCATCACCGGCGCACTATGGAATACATCTGGCAAGCCCCCTAACCTTTTATTCGATGGTGTCGATGATTTGGTCTCTATTGGTAGAATCACTGAAATTGAAGGTACTGCTGCAACATACACAATTATGTGCTGGTGTAAAGCGGCGGCGGCACCCAACAATAATATGTTATGGCTTTATGATCAGAACAACGTAGGACAGGCGGCAGTTGACACCTATATGTATTGGGCGATTACTCAGGGTGCGATTCGCTATACTGCCGGTGTAACTGAGGTTACAACCTCTATCACCGATCTCAACAATGGAAGCTGGCATCATATAGCCGTTGCAAAAACTGCAACCCAATCTTTAATATATGAAGATGGTAAACTTAAAGATACAGTAATAACAGATGGAAATGCGTTCTCATCAAGTCATACATTTCGTATTGCAGATAAAGCAAATATTAATGCGTGGAATGGAAATGTTAGTGATTTTCGCATTTATAGTCGGACATTAACAGGCACAGAAATTAGGGATCATGCACAAGGATAATGTATTATATCAGTTAGAACATGCAGATATATCGGAAGCGGAGAAGTGGGTAATTAAGGACCATCTCTATCGTCGTGCCATCCGTGCGAATGCCCATAATGACTTCTCTGCATTCTGCGAGAGTGTAATTAAAAGTGAAGAAGATGTTAATCCTATTACGAACTTACCCCAGTACCTGGACCCACAACCCTTTCATCGAGAATGGTGTGAAATCTTACAAAGCATTGTGACCGGGGACGCGCAAAGTCAATATATAGCCCCAGATGTTGCAAAGAAATTAAACGAAGAACGACGCGTGATTATTCTCTCCCCACGGGATACCGGGAAAACATCTATATTCACCTTAGCATTTCCGATATGGGTACTAGGACGAGATCCATCATATCGAATTGGGATTATATCCAAGTCAAGTAAACAAGCAAAACGGCCGTTGGCTTCGATGAAGAAGTATATGATGTCTGATAGTGACTTGAAGATGACGTTTCCTAACTTGATTCCAATGCCAAGTGAAACCAATCCAAAGAAGCCGGAACGTTGGACGACTGAAGAAATTATTGTGAGACGATCTATTGTCTCCGGGACTGCCAGTATTTGTTCGTATGGAGTAGGTAGTAAGTCATTCCTTGGATGTCGATTAAATCTATTGCTTATTGATGACCTTGTTTCATTTGATGCAAGTAAGAGTCATGATGAGGCACGAATGGCTGTGGATTTCTATAATAATGTGATGAAGTATTCAGTTGTTGAAAAGAATGGGATTACGATTGCCGTGGGAACGCCATGGGGAAGCGACGATTTGTTAAGTCACTTATCTAAACAGGGATGGCCTATCTTCCGGTATTCGTGTGAGCCCGATGATGTAAATGATGGATATCGACTGATTGAATGGGAGAAACGAATTCCTAAGTCTCGATTATTAGAAGAAAAACGTACTGACATTGTGGGATATAATCGAAATCGACGATGTAGAATCTCATCATCTGAGGAAGAAATCTTTTCCCAGGGCAAACTTAATCTGATTAAAAAGGATTATAACATATTCTCTATCCGAGAATGGCAAACCGCAATGGGAATGGACTTATCTACATCGAAGCGAAAGGGAACTGCTATTTGTATTACCGCAAGTGATAATGATGGACAACAACGGATTGTCCTTGATATAGTCTGTGGGCAATGGCAACCCAATGAGAAAGCAGAGAAGATTCGAGACTATGCAGATATGTATAAACCCAATAAGATTTATGTTGAGAATAACTCACTCCAAGATGATGTCGTTAAACTCTTAATCGCATCCGGGAATCGCGACTTACCCATTGATGGCTGGACAACCAAACGCAATAAACATGCACTGCTAGAAGCACTCTCATTGGAATGTAAGAATGAATTATGGAGATTCAATACCCCAGACTGTGCAATTGAAACAATGCAAGCTGGGAGTCTCTGTAAATGTGATTGGTGTGAATTTATTCGTGAGGTCAGTGGATACCCCAACTATACAACATCCGATATGCTCATGTCATGGCTATTTGCTTCCGAGGCACTCAAGGATTCATTAGAGTCTGGTGACTATTATAAGTTCTTGGATGCGAGTCCAGAATCCAAGGGACCCATCTATAACTTTAATGACTTCTACTTAGGGAATCGTGTGAGCAATTCTCATGGGTTTATTCCACAAGTTGAGGATCCATATTTTGTGAAACAAATTCAAGGTCGATGGGGGAAAGAATATACAATGAATCCAGTCATTGAGTCAGAGGTTGAATCTATGGGACCTGAAGCCAAACGAGTTCTATCCGAGATGATTCATTATTGCAATGTTCTCAATGGGGGTACTTATAGTGTGGTATAAACAGGCCGAGCTCAGGACCCAAATGGATGCGCTTATCGCTAAAAATAAGTCTAAATACCCAGAGAGTAATCCAATATCCGTATCAGATATTGTAGAGTATCAACTCTATCCTACGACTGAGAATATACTCAATCGTGGGGATTTGCGTACCTACTTAGAGAGTTTTCAGAGAATGTTATGGGTATTTGTTGGGGTTAATACTATTGCATCGAATGCGGCTATTGTACCCGGTAAGGTATTCGAGAAACAGAATGGGAAGATGGTAGAGGTTCATGATCATGACATCTTAGAACTTTTTGAGTATGTGAATGAAATCTATACAGAGTGTGACTTGAAACATAGAACCTTTGCATTTATTGAACTCACAGGCAATGCCTATTGGTTCTTACAAAAAGCAAGAGTGAAACTGAATGGACAAAACTATAGTAAAATCCTGTTACCTAGACCCGATGGGATTGAACCCAAACTTATCTCTGATGATATGATAGCATATTATCAGAATAATGAAACCAATATTCCCGGTATCTATCCCACAGACAGTGTAGATGTTGCACACTTCATGAATTGTAATCCTGTCCTTTCGTATGCAGGATTCCCAACGATTGCAGCCGGTGGTAATAACCTTTTATTGGACTGGTATCTTGAACTGTATGGGAATCAATTCTTCAAAGTGGGTGTTCAACCCACCATGGCATTTAAGGTCCCTGGTCGGATGTCTGAGGGAAGTGAGGAACGATTTCGTGCAGACCTGAGGCGATTGCATGAAGGGGTATCCAATATGTTTCGGACCCTCATCCTTCAAAATGGGATGGATGTTGCAGATATGAATATGAAATCCCCGGTGGATACCCAATATGTGGAAACCAAGAAAAGTACAAGAGACAATGTACTTATGAATTTGGGGTGTTATCACTTAGTAGCATTGCTTCAAGAACGAAGTGGGGAAAGCATCAAGTTAGCCCATAATATGTTTTGGGAAGAAACCATGGTGCCCCGGTTGTCTGGGGTCGAGGCAAGAATTACCAAGAGTGTATTGAGAAAGTATCCTAAGTCCAATAAGCTCTACTATAAATATGATACTCGACAAGTGAGTGGGTTACGAGATGACTTACTCGATGAATCATTGGCATACTTCCGTATGATACAATCGGAGATTATGGGACATAAAGAAGTTAGAGAGAAAATGGGATTGCCCAGGGATTTGGATACTGATGATACCACTGGGCTTGGACATCAACCTGCATTATCCCGGACATTATCCAATGATGAACGCGCATTAACAGAAGAATCCATGGGACGTATCCAAGAAAAAAGGGAACGATTAAAGTGATTGGGACCCAATAATTTAAGAATTGTAAATAATATAATTGACAATTGGGACCCAATATGTTATTTGTTTATGGGAGAGTATAAATGCCAACCGAAAACTTTATGTCATGTTCTATAAAAGATTCCGGGCAAATGGACCCACAATCATTTAGGACCCAACGCAGAGAACATGATGGGAAATCCTATAATGTCGTATTGGGGAAAAAGCCCGGCGAGCGTAGTTTATCTGAAGTAACCTATAACTATCCTAAAGATACATGGGATGAATCATCTATGCAATCCCATTGTGAAGCCCATGGTGGGCATGTAAAGAAGGCAAGTATGGAAGAAGTCAAAGACTTAACAAATAAGCGAAGACATCGAGTCTGTAAGTATTGCGGTAAGCGCGCAAACAAGCGCGTTATCTCTAAGAATGGACACGTCATTCCCGTGGATACAGAATGTTTGGGTAAGGCAATTCATGAGATGGAACAAGATGGTGAGTCGGATTGCCATGTCGTTGATATACCTAATGACCGTATGTATGATGATATAAGTGATGCACCTGTCTATCAGTTTACCCAAAAGATACGAAAAGTGGATAGTATTAAACATCAGGTTGCGGGACCCTTTATTGTCCCAGATGAAGTTGATTTGCAGAAACAGTTCATGACCGGTGAAGAAATCCGAAAGATGATTCATGACTTTGTTAAGCACGCATTTCGGATGAATATTATGCACGATGATTCCCTTGAACCATTAGTGGAGGGCGTATCCATTGTAGAGATTGGCGCGTTGTATAATGACTGTGACTATTATGGGGACGGTGAAATCCTCAAAAAAGATACTGGTGTAATCACCGTAGAGATTGATAATAACCCAGAACTATGGAAAAAGATAGAGTCTGGTGAGTTTTCTGCATTCTCCATTGAAGGAAGGGGAAATTTAATCGAGGTGCCTAATGCCACAACAACTTAAAAACGTAACACTTTCCGCTATTGCGCTTGTGGATGACCCTGCGGTTCCCAAGGCATATTTCCGGGTGGTCAAGCGAAATCTGGATACCCCAACCGAGGTCATCAAAGATGAAGTGATACCGGATGTTGTGAAAGATGCGCAATCTGCTTTGCCACAAGGGACTGAAGTCATGATTGACTTAACCGAAGTGAATCAAGTTGTAGAAACAATCGGGAAGAAGGTAGATGATTTTATTTCACAAACATCAATAACAATAACGGAATTGCAATCACAGATTGCATCTTTACAACAGTCCAAGCCGGAGATACAACCCACAGTGGGGGATAATGAATGGGTAGATACCCTAACCTATCTCCAATCGTCTTACCAGAGTGGTGAGATTGATGATGTCGCTTATGATACATTACTTGGTGAACTTGAACTGGGATTATCCCAATTAACTTGAGGTATGAATAATGAATGAACCATTGAAAGCAGCACATGAATTGAGTGAGAAGATTCGTGCAGAACGCGCGCGATTCTCACAACAGAAACAAAATGAGACATTTGAGGAATCATTAACCAAGGTCAGCTCTGAAATCCGTGAGGAAATGGACCGGAGATTTGAGGGAGTAAAGGAACAACTTCAGTCTGTTGCAGATGCTGTGAATAAAATGAACTCCCAACCTCAATTGATTGTAGAACCGGATAGTTCCACAAAGGATGTACCCATTACACAAGTCGTAAAATACAATCCGGTTATCTTTGGACGAAAAGAAGAAGTGGTACGCGAGTTCCATAAACTCAATGATACCATGATTACGACTAGCTACTTAATGAAGCGTCCAGTCCATACCCTAAAAACCTATCAAGACTTTATTAGTAAGTCCGGTGGATCCGTTGCAGCGCAATTGGGTAAGGCCATTAGTGATACCCCTGGATTTGGAAATGATTGGTTCCCCACGGAATATAGTGCGGAATTTATTACCCGCATGGAAGGACAATATCAGGTTGCAGCAACCTTTCCTTCTCAGATGCGAATTCCCCAAGGTGTGGATAGAATGCGAGTCCCCGCAGTAGGTCAAGCCATGACCATGTATAAACTCACTGGAAGTTCCGATGATGATGTGGCAAAGAT
>ERZ1292623.3020-Hain-H51-01um-R1-3020-length-14659-cov-4_pt1 | contig 14659 bp, 15 predicted proteins | sample MGYA00564398_ERZ1292623 | MGnify/ENA primary metagenome ERZ1292623 (study PRJEB36523, sample SAMEA6512633) | groundwater metagenome | collected 2019-01-07 | study: AquaDiva: Metagenomics assemblies of 32 groundwater samples
TGACCGCTCTCACGGTGACCTTGGCCGCATTCGGCAGTACCAACAACGCAACATATGGGACATTCGCCATTAGTGATAACAACGGTGTAGATCCTGGGGCCGGGTTCACTGAGATCCACGATGTGATCTATGCAACCCCAGCCTCGGAGTTGGAGACCGAGTGGAGGTCGGACAACGACACCACTGTGGATGCCACGTTGCCCGGGGCTGCGAAGAGGATGGGCGGGATCGCCTGTGAGATCAAGGACGGTAAAATATCACTTTCTATCAAAGCTCTCAAGGAAAATCCTTGGAAAGAATTTGAAGGGAAATTAAAAAAGGGAGACATCATCAAAGGAGTGGTTATTAAATATAACAAGCATGGCGCGCTCATCTCTATCAAAGAGGGCGTAGCCGGACTAGTGCACAACTCAACCTTCAGTTCAGAAAGTAAACTGCGTGAAAAACTGGAACTTGGAAAAAATTATAATTTCCAAATCACTCTTTTTGAGCCGAAAGACCAGAAGATGACTTTAGTGTATTTGGAATAAATAAAAAGGTACTATTTTCTGCTATCGCAGAGTTTGCTACCTTTTAAAATTATGAAATTAGAAAATATACGAAACTCTAGAAATATAACTTTCTGCAGGGGACAACACTGAATAACTATCTTCAACTTTCCGGAGGCACTATGACCGGCAATCTTCTTGCTAATAGTGGAGTACTTTTTAGCCTTGGCACCACAAGCCCTTGGAAATCAGCCGCCCTTGCCATAGAACAAAATGGTATTGCTCCCTCTTTGGTCATCGGCGACTCCGGCACCACCTCTCCTTTCTTTATTGTTAATCCCAAAGGAAGGATAGGGATTGCCACCTCCACCCCCGGAAGAACTTTTTCCGTGCAGGGAGCTATGGTTATCTCCGGCAATGCTTTCATTGATGGCCTCTTAACCGTCAACGGTACCAGCGCCACCTCCACCTTAAAAGGACAATCACTCTTTACCTTCGCGCCCACGCTTGCTCATACCTTCGCAAGCTGGGCAACGGGCGCGGCAAGCTCGCACGCCCTTGATGCAAGTTTAGTCATCAATCCCGCCAGCGCCACCGCGGACGCCAACCTCTTCGGGATAGCCGTCAACGGAGCTGTCCGTTTCCTCATTGATGCGGAAGGCGATGTGTTTGCCAACTCCATCACTTCTTCAGGAGCTACTACTCTTTCTACCGCTACCACCTCCACCTTTATGGTGGAAAACAGCGCTCAATTCGGTGATGCTATTGGAGACAGAGTTACTTTCAATGTAGGCAACATCGTGTTTGCCAACACTTCCACCTCAACCCTCCCAAATCTCACGAGCGCCTTTACGTACGCAACCTCTACCACCAACACTCCTCTCTTAACTCTTTCTACTAAATCATCACGTTATGGGAGAGTGGGGATTGGGACATCAACTCCGAGTGCGCTGTTTGCCATCAACGCGCTCAATTCTTCAAATCAGGCAGATAATCTCTTCTATGTGGGATCGTCTACTCAAAATACCTTTGTGATTGATAATCATGGGAACATTGGAGTAGGCACTTCTTCTCGTGCTACCTCAAAAGCTAAATTCGCTATTACGGGTAATGGGACAGGAACAAACAGGGTTCTTGCGTTAGCGGATGCGAATAACAATGAGGTGCTGACGGTGAGAGAAGATGGCAACGTCGGCATCGGGACGACGAGTCCGGCAGGTCTCTTCTCTGTACGCAACACCGGCGCATTAAATACTTTTTATGTGGAAGATGTGGCGGATGATGCAAGCCCGTTCGTAATTGATGAATCGGGCAACGTCGGCATCGGGACGACGGGGCCGGGGGCGAAACTGGAAATTGAACAAGCTGGTGCCACAGCTGGGACTATTAGATTAGATACTTCTGATGCTCTAACCGCAGGTGAATTTGTTACTACCGAATTTTATGAGCAAGGTACTTTCCGTGGTCAAGTTGGTTATGATGACTCTGCTGATGCAATAGCAATTTGGGCTGGCTCAACTAGCGATTTAAGCACGGTCGCAGGGAAACTGGTGGTATCAAGGAGCGGCAACGTCGGCATCGGGACGACGAATCCATCCTCAAAATTAGAAGTAAGAGAAGGAGCAGACACCAAGGTAGGCGGTATCTCATTAGCCGCAAGCGATGGCGACATACGATTTGCATATATGAACACCTCAGGCGTCATGAATTTCCAAGGAGGAGACGGTACTACCATCACCACCGCCATCCTCAATGCCGCAGGAGCATGGACCAATGCCTCTGACATCAGTTACAAGGAAAACATTGCAGATATTGCCTATGGATTGAATACCATTATGAAACTCAAACCTCGTTATTACACCATGAAAGGATCAGACAAGAAACAAATAGGATTCATCGCTCAGGAATTAGAAGAAATCATCCCTGAAGTGGTGGAAGGACAAGATGGCAGCAAAGGAATATCTTATGGCAACCTTAATGCGGCTATAGTAAAAGCCATACAGGAATTGAATAAAAAGATGGAAACGCTTTCACCTGCCATTGCGGAAGGACAAATAGGGTACAACTGGTGGATTAACCAAACAACCGGAGAGCTTACCTCCAACGCCATGCCGCTTAATGTGCAGGGTGCGAATATCAATAATGTGAACGCGATTGTGGGGCAAAATTGGAAAATAGATGGACAAGGCAGAATAACCGCTAAAGAACTTTGTCTCGAGGATATTTGTGTAAATCGCGATCAGTTGAAAGATTTGCTTGAGAAAAATCAGATTTCCGGATCATCCGCCCAACCCGCTCCACCGCCGGCTCCTGAGTTGCCGCCGCCACCGCCCGCGCCAGAGCCGGTTTCGGAACCCGTTCCGCCGCCCGCGGTGGAAGAAACCGCTTCCTCCACCCCCTCAACAACCGCGACTTCAACTGAAATTATTCAATTTTGATGACAAGGATTATTTTGAATTCTTTCCGCTCCACGTGACGCACTTCGCGCTTTAATTTTGGACGACGATTGACGAGAATGAGGGAATTTGATAAAATAAAAGCATGAATACAGCTACTCTCCCTAAAACAATTCCCAAAATCGATATCGCTGATACCTTTGAAGTAAAAGGAGAAGAATTTATTGTGCTCAAGAAAGAATATTTAGATGAACTTTTTTTGTTAATGAAAAGTGTTTTTACGGGAGAAAAATTACTGAGGAGTAGCAAAACAAGAAGTTTTGACGATTTTCTGACTTCATTATCCGAGCGTCGGCGATGAAGATTGCCCATTCTCACACTACGCCTCAGTTTGAGGAAGACTTTCTTGCGTTGCAAGATCGCATACAACGCAAGGCAAAACGACGCATTCTGTTTTTCGAAGAAAATTGTTTTTCGTCCGTTCTCGACACGCATAAATTAAAAGGACGGCTGAATAAATTTTGGTCATTCTCAATCGATAACGATTATCGAATCATTTTTCGTTTCCTTGCTCGTGGTGAAGTGATATATTACCGCATAGGCCCGCATCGAATTTATAAAGAACTTGAGCGATTGTTTTAATGGATCAATATAACCACTCCGTACTAGGACGCTGCGGCGTCCGGCATAGAGCAAGCGGCAACGAGTACGATAGATACCGCAACTTCGACGATTAACAATGATATTTGTTTTGTTATATAAATAGTTGGTCCTTTTTATTGCGTATGCGCGATATCGTGTATGCGTGATTCGATGGTCACCCATCCCTTGATGATATTTTCAATGACTACCAGCGGCAAAATAATGCCAAGCAGAACGAGTAGCCACGAGGCAAGAGGATGAAAAATAGCATCGAGGAGTACGTAGTGTTCGATGAAGAGCAACAGCGCGAAGACCAAAAGATGCAAGAAGTGTTCTTGGGCGTGATGAAAAAGCCATAGAAAACACGTGGAGATGGGATAGTGTTGTTTTATAGAAAGTATCTGCGCGCGAGGGGATATTTCAGGCAACGTGAGGCGATCATGATTCGGCAAATATTTTTTTATGTAGAGAATTTCGGCAAGATTTTGTTGGATGCGCAGCAAAACAACCGCGAATGCCGCAGCGATGCCGGCAAGCAAAAGAATGGTGGGATGAATAAGAGAGAAAGGCAGCAAGCCAAAAGTAAACGCAAGCAAGAAGAGCGGCGGGATTAAAAAATGATTTATATAATCGAGATAAATCCCTTTGAGTGAATAGATTTTTTTATAACGCGCAAGCTCGCCGTCCACTTTGTCAAGAATCACGTTAAGATAAAGAAAGCCGATGCCGATGAGTTTCAAATGCCACGCCCATTGAAGTACGAACGCGCACCCGATAAGGCCGAGAATGAATCCAGACACGGTTACATGATTTGGTTTTATTGATGTGGCAAGAAGGAGGCGCGTAATATAAATAGAAGGAAAGCGCTGAAGCGCGTAATACCCTAAAGGCCTTCGCCATCCTTCCGGTGCTACTTTTTCTTTTTGCAGCATTTCTCGAAGTTCGCGTATTGATTCCATATAATTAACCTTGAATTACGAAATTGATGGCTTGGCATTGCATTTTCCTTTTTGTCTTTATCCCCATTCCTCCCCCGCAGCTGCGTGGTCGTCACAGGGAGCCCTACAACAAAAAGAAAATGCAATACCCGAGCCATTTTTCATTTCGTAATTCAAAATTTGTTAGTTATCGTGGTCCTTTGATAACCGCTAACGGACGGATAAAGGCGACTGGTTTGATAATTCCATCTTCCTCAAATTCGCGCGCGATGGCAAGGAGGCCTTCATCGGTGGTGTGCTCGACTTTTTTGGTAAACGGTTCTTTGTGGCGATAAATCGTTGTCGTGTGGGGTGGAGCGAGAGAATGAGACTTTCCTTCTTTCTCAAATTGTTTGATGGCGGCAGCAGCGCTTGCCGAGACCGAGGCGAGTGAGGAACCGGCATTGCCCGTGCCTACGCCGATATACGAGCGCGTGTTGTTGTAGCCCGCGATAAATACCGGCATATCTTTATGGGCGACCATCGCGTCTTGCCGGTGAATAATAAGTGTTTTCCCTTCGCGCGTCTCTTCAAAAATGGTGTTGTGCGCGGCGTCGTAGAGAAGAGCGACAAACGCTTCCGGAGAAAGTTTTTCGAGAGTATTACGCACGCGCGCGAAAATTGCCGCACGGAACGCGTAGCCGTAATTAAGTGCTCCTTTGATGGATTGCATGAGGCGCTGTCCCTCTTCCGTGTTGAGAGGGATTTCTGGAAATAGTTTGCAAGAGAAATAATAGCGCCAACGCTCGCGCGCGTGCCGCAATCCTTTCCATGAGCAGAAATGGAAGAAAAGTTTTCGCCAAAAGAGCGCTACTTTTTCAAGCCATGTATTCTTTGCGCGGCGCGCAAAATAGCGGCCTAAATGATACGTCGCATGCCCTCCGCCGCCATGATAAAAAAAGACGATTTGATCTTTCCGCAAGCCAAATTTTTTTGCCGCTTCCTCATCTATTATTTCTTCTACATAGTGCGTTTCTAAAAAATGATTGCCGCCAAAATTGAAACCCATATCATGAAGGCCGTTTGTATAACTTGCTCGCGGGAGAATATGAGAAAAATATATTTTTTGTTTCTCTGTTTTAGAAAAAAGAGAGCCGCGGTGTTCAATGCGCGATATTGTTTTTTCTGACAGCCCATATTTTATCGTTACCGCGGAAGCGCCATGAAGAATTACATCTTCCAATTCTTTTTTAGTAAGATCATATTTTTTGCGCGGCCTTTTTATAAAACCGAGATGGAGAAGTATTGTTTGGAATCGCGAAAAGCGCGGCGCAACCTCGCGGCGCATGAGCCGCGAAAATTCCTCAAAAAATTTTTCATCAACGTTATTTTTTGTAAGCGAGCTTACGATAAGTCCCATGCCGCAATTCATTGAAGGTGCGGAAAACATCGGCACAATCATGCCTTCGGTTGCCGCCACAAACGGCGAAGGAACTTCTAACTTTTCTTTTGTATGAAAATTGGGCAAACAGAGCGGTCCTGCGCGCACACTTTTAACGGGATATGTTTTCTCGCATCGCCATTTCATGTTAGCGGAAGTCATTATCCCTTAAACACCGCCAAGGGACGCAGGCGGACGACGGGGCGGGCGATTGATTCGCGTTCCAGATGATTTATTACATGATTAATGCCTTCGTCGGTTATATGAGCCGCTTCTTGGATTCGCGGCTCTTTTGTTTGATAGATATATGTTTTATGGCCATAAGGATGTTGTCGCGATTTTCCTTCATCGTGGAAGCGTTTAATAACTCCGCCCGCGCCATGATCGGCGGAGAAAAGGCGCGCTTCTGCGCCCGGAAGCGCTACGGCGAGATATGAGCATGTGGTGTTAAATCCCGACACAATAAGCGGTTTCCCCGGGTGAGCGTGGTTTGCGGTATGACGATGCACGATTACGGTTTTACTACTGATGGTTTCGGGCAGAATGCTGTTATGAACATTGTCCCACACGAGGTTTACTTCCGTGTTGATGTTGTTGGTCGTTTTTTTTAAACTATCTTGAATGCGTTTGAGCATGGCGACATGAAAGGCATAACTGTAGTTGAGCGCTGCTTTAAGCGCCTGCATAAGGCGCATGCCCTCCGCGCTGTCCGCTGGAATCTCGGTGAAGGACCGCGGCAAGAAATAGTAACGAAATCGTCGCCAGCAATGAGTCATACCCTCCCACGAAAAAAAATGAAAAAAGAGTTTTCCCATTGCAACGGAAATCGTGACACGCACATTGCCTCGATCTTTTTTGCGGCTACCGAAGTAGCGGCCGACATGAAAGGGAATAGCGCCACCGCCGCCGTGATACATAATCATTACTTGATTTTTTTGAATACCCCACGCATCGGCTTGTGCGGGATCCAGGATATCTTCCACGTATTGGATTTCAAGAAAATGATTCCCTTTAAAGCCGTACCCTAAATTGTGCATGCCGGTTTTAAACGACACGCGCGGGAGAATATTTTTTATATTTATTTTTTTTTGTTCATCTTCGGTAAAAAGCGAGCCATTATATTCAATAGCGTCTAAAAGAGAAGGAGAAAAACCATATTTTTCAAGCACGGCAGGAGCGCCCTCGCGGATCACGCGTTCAAGTTCCTCGCGATTCAAATCATATTTTTGTTTTGGTCGTTTAAGAAAACCAAGCCAGAGAAAACAGTTTTTGAAAAATCCATAGCGCGGGCCAAGGTGCGCGCGCATTTCTTTAAAAAAACGTTCAAAAAAATCCGCGTCTACCTCATCGCGCGTAAGCGACGTTTTTGCAATACCCATGCCGCAACCCACCGATGGCGCCGAGAGCTCCGGCACAATGGTGTTGGTGGTTGCCGCCGCAAAAGAAGCCGGCGCTTCCACGCGCGGTTTTAAAAGAAGGTCGGGGAGACAGACAGGCGGGAGCGCTAAACTTTTGAGCGAGAGAATTTGTTTTATGATGTTTTGTATTTCCGGATTTGAAATATCGCAGCCAATAGAATGAATACTTTGCGCAAAGTTCGAAAGTGTGGTATTATTCATTTTGTTATTTATTGTTTGGAAAATAATCTTTATTTTCTTCCATTATTATAATACCATTTTTCTAGGAAATATTCAATGATTCGCATTCTGTATGCCACACGCGTCAATCTCTGCCTGCGGCGCGCGCACGCGCATAACATTCTTAAAACGGTCGAATTGTTTGGTCAGAGTCGTGGTAGGGGAGCAATGGTCGTCTCTTCGGGTAAGCAGTCATGCGCATTCGAAGAAATAATGAGTCGGCATGGCGTACGGTCGCCCATTCGTTTTTTGCGCACGCGATTTTTGTGGTGGTTTCTTTTGCGTCATCGCGCATCGTTTGATGTTCTCTATGCGCGCGATCCGCGCCTTCTCGTCGCTATGGCGATCGCGCGCTTTTTCTTGAGCAAAAAAGTTATTTTTGAAATTCATGGGAGCCGCGAGTGGCCGTTTCTCCATTGGCTTTGGGTTCTTGCTTTTCATGTAGCACACGCGCATATATTTATAACGCGAATGTTGCGCGATGAGTATCGGCCGCGCAAAAAACCGCATATGATTATTCCATGCGCGGGTATTGATCTTACGGCCTTTGGAGCGCTGCCCGCATCTCTTCGTAGCACCTATCATCTTGCCGCCGACGCGTTTATTTTGTTGTATCTTGGAGGCAGCCAAGGCATATATTATGACGCGGGGCTTTTGGTGGATATGATGCCGTATCTTTCAGGAAAATTTATTCTTTTTCTTATCGGTTTAAAAGATCAAGAGACGGAACAACTCAAACGGCGGGCGGAAATTCTCGGTGTCAACAATCGCGTCATCTTTATTGAACGCGTCAATCCACGAGAGATTCCCGCGTATCTTTTGGCGGCCGATATATTGCTCAATCCAAAAATAAAAGGATATGCTGGAAGTATTTCTTCAAAACTTTACGAATACCTTGCCGCCGGAAAACCTATCGCGGCATCCGTCGTGCCGGCTGATCGGGAAGTGATCAGCGGACAGAACGCGGTGATGGTAGAGCCGACCGCCGAAGCATTTGCGCGCGCGGTTAAGCGACTTTATAAAAATCCTGAAGAACGGGAACGGTTGGGGAGAAAGGCAAAAGAGGACGCAAAAAAGTATACGGGGGAAGAACGAAAAAAGAAATTGGAAGAATTCATAAAAAATATATGAGAGATTATCGTCTATCGCATCAAAGCGAGATAAAAACAAAGCGCTATGAACGCGATGTATATCGCGCGGGTTCGTATGATGATGGTATCTGGCAGGAAGAAAAAAAGATTCTTGATTGCGAGCTTGGCCTATTAAAAAAGCAAATACCCGTGCTGCGCTATTTAGATTTCGGATGCGGCACCGGGCGTATTATTGGCTATTTAGAACATAAGGTTGATAAATCAACCGGCGTGGATATCGCGCGTGAGATGCTCGCGATAGCGAAAGAAAAATTGCGTTGCTCGCGGCTTATCGAAGCTGACATTACCACTGACGACGTTTTACGCGGACAAAAATTTGATATCATCACCGCGTTTCGTATTTTCCTCAACGCGGAGCCGCCGTTGCGTGACGCGATATTGAAAGCGCTTGCGCAAAAACTTTCACAAGATGGCATCTTTATTTTTAACATCCACGGCAATACATGGAGTTTCCGTCTGCCTATGGTGTGGTGGTATCGTTTGCGTGGCCGCCATTTAAATCATTTATCATATAAACAAATAAAAAAGATGGCAGCACGTCACGGCTTACGCATCGAACGTCTCTATGGTTTTGGTTTTGTCCCAAAAGTTTTATATCGTTTATGTCCACGCAAATCCTTCGCTGTTGATCGTCTCCTTGCTCGTGTTCCATTAATAAAATATATTTCTTATCATTTAATTTTTGTATGTAAGCGCGTATGAAACTCATCTATCTTACGACACTTCAATATCCATCGCCGTATGCGAATCGGGTAAATGTGATAAAAATGGCCGCAGCGTTTAATGATTTAGTGGACGATTTTACGCTTGTCATCGGGCCACTCTTGGCAAGTAAAGGAGAAGTGTTCAAAAGTTATGGTATTGAGCGGCCATTCGCGATGGAAGTATTGGAATCTCCGTTACGGTTCTGGCCAAAAAGTTTTTTTTCGGCGTTGCGCTTGCGCAAACTCATCAAACGCGAACCGCCAGAAACCGTATTTTATATCCGCGATTTTTTGCTCGCGTATTTTCTCTCATTTCTTTCTGTGCAATTTCGCCGCAATTATTTTATTGAATGTCAGTCGCTTGGTAAATTCCCTCACTTTGTTTATCGTCGCGTGTTTCAAAACGCGCAAGGAACTATATCCTCGAATCACGCAAAAAAACAAGAAATCAGCGACCGTTATCGTATTCCTTCCGATCACATCATCGTGGGACCCAATGGATTTGATGAGGCATTATTTCAAAATTTGCCGCCGCGTCAGGAAGCGCGTGCGCAGATAGAATTTGCGCAAGACAAAAAAATTGTGCTCTATGCGGGCAGTACGCTCGGCTGGAAGGGCACGGATATTATTGCTGATATCGCGCGCGCAATGCCGGATATTCTTTTTGTGATTGTGGGCGCAAACGAGGAAAAGTATGAGGAGAATATATGGTTTATAAAAAAGCAAGATTTATGGCGCGTGCCGATGTATTTGCATGCCGCGGATTTGTTGATCGCGCCCTATCGCAGCGATACCGAACGCGCGCAGCGATATTTTTCGCCCATCAAGATATTCGAATACATGGCGTCCGGCGTGCCGTTTGTGACCACTGATCTTCCCGCGGTGCGCGAGTTTTTAAATGAAGATAACGCATTTTTAGTAAAAGAGTATTCTCCGCGCGCGTTTGAAGAGATGATACGCCGCGCGCTTGATCATCCGGAAGAATCCGCGCGGCGCGTAAAAAACGCAAAAGAGCAATCAGGATATTTTAGCTGGCAGAACCGCGCGAGACGCATTGTCGAATTTCTCGCGCAGCGTCTACGCATGTGACAATTTTGCCTGAAAATACCAGAATAAGCCGCTCATTGATTTGCTCTACGAGTGTGGGGCGTGCGTCGTCGTGCTCGCGATAAGGAGGCACGGCGCGGATCGTAAACATCGAACCGATATGACGCGCATTTTTTTGAATGCCCGGGAAAAATTGTTCGGCCGCGGCAAGCATTTTTTTAATGTTGGTGACGGGAGGATTGACAATAACGCCGCGATTGAGGAGTGTTTTGTATGGCGCGGGGATTTCCGGATGCTCGCCGATGTTTGTGTGATGAATCGCGTGCTCCACATGCCCCATCACAAAATGATCCGTCCGGCCAAAAGGATTGATATTCATAAAAGGGCCGTCGAGTACCATGACGCTTTTATTTGCAAATCGCGAGGGGAGTTTTAATACCGGTTTTTCGCACAGTTCAAATTGATAGTGTTTTTTTGCGCGCGCAAAGCGGGAGAGGAACGTATTGTTGCTGGCATAGGTGGCAATGACCACGAAATCATAACGATCAAGATCGTTTTCTTTCGCTTCCGTATTAAGGAGTACATTGACGCCATACGCGCGTAATTTCTGCCAGCACTGTTCGCGGAGTTTCTCCGGATCAATCAATTGCTCGCGGACACGCACGGTCAGGTCAACATTATTTTTATTAATCAAATCCAAATCTGTTTTTTCGTACGGCAAATCGCATGCGTCCCAAACCGCACAGCATTGTTTGGCAGAAAGAAAACTTTTTTCTTTTGCTACTGCATAGTAGTGCTCCACTGGTTCTTCAATAACGGCCGGTCCATAGGCGGCGCGAAAACTTTTTTGTCCCTCTTGCGCCATCAAAATCGTCTCTTTGCTGCGCGGATAGTGATACCCTTGATGGAGGCGATATTGGTTGATGCCGGAGGCCGCGCGCAAAATGTCGTGTTCTTTTTCGTAGAGATCCACACGATGCCCGTCTTTTGCAAGCATCCACGCGGCGGTGGTACCAAAAATGCCTCCTCCAACGACTGCGATATTCATAGATATAACCACATCATATCTTTCTTGATTCGTCAACGCCATTAATGATTTAGTGATTTTTCTATTTCGTGAAGTATTGTCGTTGCTTGTAGCGCAAGCGCATTGTTTTTTGCGTATTCCGCGCGGTCTCCGAGGACCGCTTGTATCATTGCGCCTAAGGCATCATGTGGAGGAATGATAGAAACCGTTTCATTTTCGACTATGGTGTTATCCCGCCACGTGATGGTTTCGTTATTTTCAAAATTAAGCGTTATTTCTTTATGTCGCTCTTGCAACGTGCGATCATGATATCCCTCCACGACAACATCGCCATATATAAACTGAAACGAAAGTTTATCAATACGGCCCTTTTCAAAAAGCTCGTCTGCCGAAAAAATTTTTAAATCAGTTATATTTTGATTGCCTATAAGATCAGCAAGTATATACAAATCATGATATGTATGCGTATTTAAAATCGTATCATCAAAGGTGCCGTATTTTTGGAATGTAAATCGTGTGCGCACAATTTTTTCTTTTTGCATTTTTTCTTTTAGTCGTTGATATTCTTCACGCCAGAGAAAAACATCGTCCACATACACGTTTTTATTTTTTTGCTCAGCGAGCGCAAAGACCTCTTTTACTTCTTGCGGATTTGCGCTCAATGGTTTTTCTACAAATACATCCTTATCGGCAAGAAGGGCGTCTTTTGCAATAGTGATATGGGTTGTCGTTGGCGTCGCGATCGCTACTAAATTACATGGCGTTTTTGCAAGCATACTGCGATAGTTATGAGTGGCTACCGCAACTATCTTTCCGTAGGTATTAAATTTTTCATATAAAATTTTTCCAAATCGGCCATGACCAATGAGAAGAACACGTTTCATAGTTGACTTATTATAATATATTCAGTATAATGTATTCAAACATTCAATGCAAGGGAGAAGATATATTACATAAATTTTTCGTACGTGCGGGAAAAAGACATAATGCAATTATACAAATTATATAAAAATCTGCGGACGCTTTATGGTAAACCGTCGGGGCAATGGTCGATTTGGTGCAAGCGACCGAAGACAGATCGCGAACGCGAGCGGGTGATGATGGAGGCAATCCTGACCCAGCGGACAAATTGGCGCAATGTGGAGCAGGCGATTGCGGCATTGGAAAAGAGGCGCCTTCTGTCGCTCGACGCGTTTTTGAACGCGTATCGCAAAAATCCCGCGCGCACGGCATTGCTCATAAAGCCGTCCGGTTTCTATCAGCAAAAGGCCGCGCGGCTTGCGGGACTGGCAGCATTTGTCAAAAAGCGCTACGGCGCTATCGCGGTGATGAAAAGAGTGTTTGCCTCGCCGAATGCGCCCGCTTCGCCGACGAATCGAGGCGAGAGTCAAGGCGGGCCCGCCTTGACTCGGCGAGGCAGGCCGCTTGCGCGCATGCGTACTGAATTACTTTCACTTAACGGCATTGGTCCCGAAACTGCCGACAGCATTCTTCTCTACGCGCTTGATAAGCCCATTTTTGTGATAGACGAATACACGCGCCGTTTTTTGCAACGACGTTCAGAACTCACGCCACGGCATTCTAAAAGTTTTTATGAAAATCTGCAAAAGTTTTTTCAAAACAATCTCAAAAAAGATTATCGGCTCTATCAGGATTTCCACGCGCTTATTGTGATTGATGGAAAAGTAAGACGATGAGTGCAATCAGAAATGCTAAAAATTCAACAATCGCATACGGATGCCAGCGTAAGTAAATGTTGCGGAACCAATTGGGATCGCCGTGTGTTTCCGCGACAATTTTTAGTTCTTGGGGAGTCCATGCGGCATAATGCCTCCATGACCATGAAAGTTGCCCGTCTTTTCGGGAAAACAATTTAAAACTTTTTTGCGAAAATGGCCAAAGCCATTTAATGCCCCAGCCGATGCCGATGCTATCATGCTGAAAGTGCAAAAGCGATGTGATGCCGAAAAGAAGCCCCCAGTGGACATTGACTAATGATGCCGCGATCATTCCAAGAGGGATATAAAAAAGCGGATAATGAATTAAATCGCGGTGTTGATGGGCATATTTTTGGTTCCCGTCTCGTATGCAAAAGAAAAGATAATCAATATCAGGCAAAAGCGCAAATAAAATGCCGCCAGCAACAAATAAAGCGTTAAGCGGCATATCAAAAAATTCGCTTATACCGATTGCCGTGAGAATGCCAATCGCAATATCGAGAAACATATTAAATCATTGATTTAATAATTTGATCAAGCGAATAAGTTGGTTTATATCCGATAAGTTTTTCTGCTTTCGCGAGATCCGGCAGGCGTTTTTGCATGTCTTCGAAGGTTTCGGAATACGCCTTCTCGTAGGGAATCGTTATGATTTTTGATTTGCTTTTTGTCATTTGTTTAATTTTTTCCGCAAGATCGCGAATGCTGATTGCCTCCGTAGAGCCAAGATTAACAATTTCTCCGTATGCTTGTTTATTGTTCATGAGATGCGCCATCGCTTGCGTAATATCGCTTACATGGCTAAAACAGCGCGTCTGATTGCCGGATCCAAACACGGTGATCGGCTCGCCCGCAATCGCCTGCTTAATAAAGGTGGGGATCACCATGCCATAGTGGCTTGACTGGCGCGGTCCTACGGTATTAAAAAGGCGTACCACGACTACCGGTAATTTTTTCTCTCTGCCATAGGCGAGTGCTAAACATTCATCGAGCGCTTTGGAGAGCGCGTAGCCCCATCGTTCGCTATAGGCGGAGCCGTATGTGCGATCGGCATTTTCCGTAAAGGGGAGATTATCGTTTTTGCCGTAAACCTCCGAAGAAGAGCTGATAAGGGTAGGAATGTTCTTTTTTGCGGCAAGTTCCAAAACATGTTTGGTGCCGTCCACGTTAGTGATTAGTGTCTGGAGAGGATGCTCGACAATATATTTAACCCCCACGGCGGCGGCAAGATGATAGATGTGATGGCTGCGTGCGACGAGTGGCGCTAAATCGTTTTTGAAAAGTACGGATCCTTTTTTGAAAATGAAGCGGTTATTCGCTAAGAGATGTTTTATATTTTCGCGGCTGCCGGTGGAAAAATTATCAAGCACGGCCACCGTATGGCCTTTGGTAAGCAGGAATTCGGCAAGATGGCTTCCGATAAACCCCGCCCCGCCGGTTATTAAAATATTCATAAAAATATGCTATCTTTGAATTACGAAATGGAAAATG
>ERZ1292623.3022-Hain-H51-01um-R1-3022-length-14653-cov-8_pt1 | contig 14653 bp, 13 predicted proteins | sample MGYA00564398_ERZ1292623 | MGnify/ENA primary metagenome ERZ1292623 (study PRJEB36523, sample SAMEA6512633) | groundwater metagenome | collected 2019-01-07 | study: AquaDiva: Metagenomics assemblies of 32 groundwater samples
CCGTCGATCTCGCGGTAGAAGGGATGACAGGAGAAATCCAGGCGGTTACAGAACAGTTGCTCGATATCCGCACCGCCGTATTCACCGGGCGGCATACCGATAGCATGGATGACCAGTGCATTGATGTCCGTATCCTCTGGACGCGCATCCCTGTTTGGTGACGGCACGTACCGCCCCCCATCGAGCAGACCGCTCCCCTTATCCACGTGCATTCTCGTCATGCCCCTTCAGGCCACCCACAACCCGCCTCAGCGCCCAAAATCTGGTTTCCGTCCCTCTCAACTGGAATCTCTGGGTTAAGCCTGTCAGATCGACCGTGACTTGCAGAAATTCATACATGTGCGAAACTTATGGCATATTTATAACCGATTACCTTAGAAGAAGACATGATCTTCCGATAAGGAAAAAAGGGCCATAAACCGAGCACTGCCAGCGGCCACACAATCAAGAGGACCCAGAGCGATGAATAGCCTGAAAAGATTGATTACCTCCCTGTCGCTGGCCATGTTTTTGGCTGTCAACCTGTCCGGCATGGCGCAGGCCAACGAGCGAGGCACCGAAAGCGGGGACGATGTTGCCATCGTTTTCGACCTGTTGGTGCTGCGACCGGTCGGCCTGGTGGCCACCGTTGGTGGCCTGCTGGTTTTCGTTGGCTCGTTACCTATCTCCATCCCGACCGGCAGCTTTAAGAAATCATTCATCGCGCTGGTGGGCAGGCCGGCTTCCTATACCTTCTGGCGCACCCTGGGCGAAGAAAACTAACACCTTCATGCCTCGCAGGCGAGGCGTCATCAATTGACTTGGCTCGCAATCCGGATAAATCATGTTTACACAAAAAAGCCCGCTCATGGCGGGCTTTTTTGTGTAAACGCTGGATGGTGCCGGTGACCGGAATCGAACCGATGACCTACTGATTACGAATCAGTTGCTCTACCAACTGAGCTACACCGGCGAAGGCCGGCAAGTATAAGGGGTTTGCAACCGCAGAAACAACAAAAGGCCGGCAAAATCAGCACGCGCCCGGCGCCGCGGGACGCACACGAACGATAACATCGACACCTTCCATGCGCATGCCTTCGGGGAGCGCGGGCAGAGTACGAATCTGCACCTCTTCGGCGGGAATATCCATGAGCTTGCCGGTCGAGGTGTCATAAAAATGGTGATGTGGTGCGGTATTCGGGTCGTAAAAGACACGCGTCGGGTCGGCCACCACCTCGCGGATCAGACCGCACTCGACAAACAGGCCGAGGGTGTTATAGACGGTGGCCATCGACACCCGCGCAGCATTGCCATTCACCAGGGCAAACACCTCTTCTGCCGACAGATGCTCGCAGCGCGAGAACAGCACTTGTGCGACTTCTACACGCTGGCTGGTCGGATTGATGCCACGCGCCCGCAGCAGCGCCGCGATCTCGTCGTGCGTGTAGGTCTTCTTGGGCGCCGTCATGGAGTATCTAAACCCGTAATCAATTTAGAATCATTATAATCTTGAGGCCGAGGGAAGTCCAAGGCGCAATGAGCAAGCTCCTAAAATGTGATCCAGTAGTCACGCCTGGCGCCTGAATGGAGCCTGCATCAAGAACCCTTCACAGCATTCGTAGGATGGGTGGAGCGTAGCGAAACCCATCGGACACAACCGCGAAACCGTCGGCACTCTGCCAGCAGGTTGTTTTGATGGGTTACGCGATGCTTCACCAACCCTACGATTAGGGCTTGATCCACAAAGCGAGTGAAAAACGCCAAAAATTATAAACCACTAAAAAATATAATAACCCGTTAATCTGTAAATATATACCGTTTGTCTGTAGTATAAATTCAATATTTACCATTCATCTGTATAAATAAACCGTTCGACATTTCTTATACCTTCGGTATGACATCTCAAAAAGCAATCAAAACGAACCAAGCTGATCGACGCGCCTTCTTGCGTACTCAGAGAGATAAATTACACTCAACACAGGAACGACGTGAAACCAGCAGCAACACAAGGCTTTCATCGAACAAAATGAATAACGTCCTATCAAGAACCACCATCGAACCACGGAAATATCGCCTCATGGTGAATTCTTTTGTCGGACAATTCATACCGTTTGTCGACTACCTGAATTCGGTATTTATACCGTTCATCTTCAAAAATATACCGAATAGTACTTTTCAGCCCGTTACGCGACGGGTTCGTGGCTTCACCCTTATCGAGCTCGTCGTAACCATGGCCGTGGCGGCAATACTTGTTGCCGTCGCAGTGCCCAATATGCGCACCTTTATTCAAAACGGCCGCCTTAATACTCAGGTCAACGATCTGATCGGAGATCTCAGCCTTGCCCGTAGCGAGGCCATTAAGCGGCGTTCAAACGTTGGGGTATGCAAGTCCACAAATGGCACCACTTGCGTCGGCGGTGGAGATTGGCGGGACGGACGCGCGGTTTTTGTCGATGATATAACCATTAACGGCACCTGGGATGCGGGCGAAACGATCCTGCGCTTCCGGGAACCATTGGCAGGAGCAACCGATCTCGTGCTGAATATGGCACCTCCAATCATTTACAGTTCGAGCGGTCGCTCGAACGTTGCGGCAGGGTCTTTTTTCACTCTTTGCGACGACCGTGGCTACACGAAAGGCAAACAGGTCAACTTGAACTCCCTGGGGCAGGCCGCGATAAGCGCCACGCCTCCATTGGCATGTTAGCAGGCAATTTTATCAATACGGTAAAGGATTGCATGACTCATTCCGACCTGATGATTATCCATCGCTCCCCAAAGGGGCGGCCAAGTCGCCAACGCGGGTTCAGCTTGCTTGAGGTGCTCATCGCCCTGCTCGTGTTGTCGGTTGGCCTGCTGGGAATAGCTGGTCTGCAAACTATCAGTCTGAAATTTAACCATCAATCTTACGAACGCACCCAGGCAACGACGCTGATCTCGGAAATGTACGAAAAAATCATCGCCAACCCGCAAGCGGCGACGGATGGCGTTTTCAGCGCTGTTGCATACGGTAGCCCGTCGTCAAGTTATGCGAGTGGGGGTTGCCCCGCCGCGTGTGCCACAACTACAGAGCTTGCTACTTACGATATCCAGCAGTGGAAACTCGCCCTCGAGAACCCAAAAATATTAGCCCAGGGTACGGGAGAAATTCTACTTGAGGACGCCGCCGCAGGTGGTCCCGCTACCGGTGTTTTTAGGATCACCGTCGGGTGGATGGAAAATGATGTACGGATGACGCAGACAATGAGAGCCCGGACACTGCACAGATGAAAACAAATATACAGAATATGTATCGCGCATCCGCCGCACGAGGTTTTTCGCTCGTGGAGCTGATGGTGGCGCTACTCATTGGGATAATTATTTCGATTGGCGTGGTCCAGATTTTCGGCGCCACCCGTTCCACCTATCAACTCGACGAGGCCCTCGCGCGCACCCAGGAAAACGGCCGCTTCGCCCTGGAATTCTTGACGCAGGATATCCGCCATAGCGGCTTTCTCGGGTGCAGACGCGAACCACGCGACGAAATCGTGGCGGTTTTCAATTATCTCGCACCCGCGATCTCGGCTAATCGAGATTTCCCCATTAACGGCGTCGCCGCTTTTGAACATACGAATACCGGTATCGGCGCAACGTACACTACCCCCGACACCCGTGTTAATACCCTGGTCGGGTGGTCACCGGCTCTTACCGCCCCCGACTTAGGAGGATTCGCCGGCGCACTCCCCGGCACGGACGTCATCGCAATTCAACGAATGGCGCCCTCTTCGTTGAGATTGGTAGCGCCCTACGTCACCACCACCAATGTTTTTGTCGACCCGGCAGTCGTAGACAAGGTAAAAGTCAATGATATCTTGATGGTTGCTGACTGCCAGCAAGCGGCGATGTTTATGGTTACTGACATTACTGCCGCCACCGGCACGCTCGGCCATACCGCCGGCGCCGCTACCAATCGCTGTGCATCCTGGACGAGCGGCCTTGACACTGCTAACGCCGCTGCCGCGCAGTGTATCAGCGCGTTTGAGAAGCCCGTGCCAAACACCATGATTGGCACATTAGAGACGGTTGTCTTCTTTGTCGCGAATGACCCGGCTAATTTGAATCAACCGACCCTGTTCAGAGCTGTACTACCCCCGGCCGGCGCCGGTACTGCGCAGGCGCTGGTGGAAGGCGTGGAAAACTTTCAGGTGCTGTATGGCGTCGATAATGGAGTCTCCGCCGATGGCATTGCCGACCTCTATGTGCCAGCAAGCGGTGTCGTTAATTTTCGCCAGGTTGTCAGCGTGCAGATCGGCCTGCTCGTTTACGGCATCAACGCAACCGGCACGGCGAATGACATGGAGATCGACACCGACAACCAGATCGTCGCCGGGACTATCATCGCTCCGCCCACCAGTGGCCCCGGCCAGCGGAAGAAACGCCGCGCGTTCAACACCACCATCCAGTTACGCAACCGGGGTACCTGACTGCCATGTATGCCCATCGTGTGTTGACTCCCTCCACCCCAATCTCCTTCCAGAGGGAGATGAGGATTTTGCGAGAACGCGGCACCGCGCTGATATTCGCGCTGGTGATGTTGCTGATACTCACCATCCTTGGCATCACCGCCGTCACCACCTCCAGCTTGCAGGAAAAAATGGCCGGCAACATGCGCGACCAATACATGGCTCAGCAAGCCGGTGACTCGATATTGCAAGACGCGGAAGGACTGCTGTATACCCAACTAACCAGACCGAACCCAACCTGCCCGCCGGCCAACACCCTTGACCAGCGCGTCTGGAACGGGATGGACGCAGCGCTCCCCGGTTGCCTGCCGGATATAACGACCTTGGACAACACTTGGTGGAACACCAATGGCTTTGCCCCAACTGTAGCTCTTGGGACAACATCTCAAGAGCCACGTTACGTGGTGGAGTTGATCCAAAAGGTGACCATTTGCCTGGACTGCACGCCAAAGACACAGCGATACCACTACCGGGCAACCGGCTGGTCGGTGGGCGCTACAGACTTCGCGCGCGGCTTGTTCCAAAGCGTTTTCAGCAAGAAGTCCGACGAATACGAGTAACGGAGGCTAAACCATGACGATATACACCGGCATCAAAAAATACGCCATCACATTCGGGCTTAGCCTGATGTTGTTTGGTCTCGGCCAGAATAACGCGCACGCGTTGGCGTCCATGCCGGATGTGCCCTTGCTGGTTTTCAGCTCCGCAGAACACAACGTGCTGCTGACTTTCGACGATTCCGGCAGCATGAAGAGAGGTTTCCTGCCCGATGGTCTCTCCGGCACGCAGCGTCGGCACTGTGCCATCCCGGGCCTGTTCACTGCTGCGGGCGTCGTTGAAGGCAACGGAATCGCCTACAACCCAGCGGTTCTCTACACACCGCCGCCGCCGCGCGGGAATCCGGACAACTTGCCGAGCAGCGCAGCCATCTTGCCGCCCTCCGTCTTTACGGCGGCACCGGTTAATGGCTTTATCGCCGGTTCGGACACGGTCGATCTCAGCAACGCGGCGGCGGCGGTGACAAGCGCGAACCACCAAAAGGGTTACAGACCTGTTTGGGAGTTCCCCCCCCTCAGCTCCCCCATCGGCCTCAGCGACAACCACGAAGACAATGCCTATCAAACCTGCGGCGTCGCCGCCGGATTCGTTGCGGCATTCTATTTTGTGTACGACGCGGCAACAGCAGGTTGCACCCCACGGACAGCCGCCACCGAGGCAAACGACGCCTGCTACACTCAGGTCACCGTGAGCGCTACCTCCGGCACCGGGCCGGCCGGTGCTGACGAGCGCGAAAACTTCGCCAACTGGTATTCGTATTACCGCACTCGCAACCTCGCTTCCAAATCCGCAGCCGGACGTGCATTCCGGGGCTTACCCACCAATGTGCGCGTCGCCGGCCAGCACCTCAACAACCCCAGCACCGCGCCTGGCACCGGCAGCGACATCAAATTCACCAGCACAACCTCCAGCAACGCCACCAACGTGCTGAAAAGATTCTGCGACGACCCCACGGGCACCGACAGCCTGTGCATCGACGGCAGCGCTGGCCGTAGCGAGTTCTTTACCCGCTTGTACAACTCGCCCGCCGGCGGCTCCACGCCCCTGCGAGGGGCAATGCGGCGCGCGGGCCTATCTATGGGCACCACCAACAGTCAGTCCTGGAGCCCGTACCGAGATGTTCCCGGGGGTCCCGTCTCCGCCGCCAACCCGGAGCTCAGTTGCCGGAAGAATTTCCACATCATGATGACGGATGGCTACTGGAACAGTACGGCCGGGATTTCGGGTGACGTTGATAGTTCGGCCCGCACGCTCGGCGACGGCACGGCTTACACGCCCATCGCCCCTTACAAAGATGCCTCTCTCCGGTCCGGCACGCTGGCGGACAATGCGTTTGAATACTGGTACAAGGATCTGCGCCCGGATCTGGCCAACAATGTTAGAGCCACGCAGCGAGATACGACCGGATCTGCTGCCCAGATATATTGGAACCCGCGAAATAATCCGGCCACCTGGCAGCACATGCAAACCTTCACCATCGGTCTCGGCATCCCCGGTAGACGCAACCCGGCGAATTATTTTAATCTGGCGCTCCCGGCTGGCAACGGTGATTGGGATGAAATACTGGCCGGCACCCCCCTCTCGCAATACTGGGAGAACCCGCTGGATGCTGAGGATGGTGATCGCATTGACGATCTGTGGCATGCCGCCATCAACAGCCGCGGCGACTACTTTGCCGCCAGCAATCCCGATGATCTGGTTGCTGCCTTCAACCAGATTATCGGGACAATTAACGCGATCTCGGGTAGTTCGGCCGGTCTCGGCGCGACTGGCACGTCAACCACCACCTCCAGCGGCAGCGCGTCTCTTTTTCAGGTTGCCTATGAAACGGGCAAGTGGGGCGGGAAACTGATCTCCAAACGTGTGGATGCAGGTGGCGTGCCCGATCTCGTTAACTGGGATGCGGCAGTCGACGGCCTGAACACTCAAAATTACAACACTGATCGCCATATTTTTACTTCCGGCCCAACCGGCGTGCCAGGCAATCGTGGGCTTCGATTTCGCTGGACAGACCTTACCGCCGCGCAACAGGCGGCACTGAACAAGAACCCCAGCAATGTGGCGGATGCCAACGGTGAGGCCCGCCTTAATTATTTGCGCGGCGCCTCGGCCAATGAAGGTGCCGGCCTGGGATTCCGCACGCGTCCCTGCTATCCCCGCTCCACACTCGCTCTCGCCCTCCAAGAAACCGCCGTTACTAGTTGTGCGGCCAATACCGGCAAGCTGGGCGATATCATCGACTCAAGCCCGGTCTACGTCGGCAAACCCCTGTTCGACTACCCCGACACACTTGAGAGTGTTGCTTACTCGGCCTTCGTAACCGCCCAAGCTGGCAGAACGCCAATGGTGTACGTTGGTGCCAACGACGGCATGCTGCACGGCTTTAACAGCGCTGACGGCAAGGAGAGAATGGCTTATGTACCAAATCTGGTGTACGAAAATATCAGCCAGAACAACCTCAGCCTGCTCACTTCAAGCAGCTACTCACACCGCTACTACGTGAACGGCACGCCCACGACGGGCGATGTGTTCATCAATGGCGCCTGGCGCACCATGCTGGTCGGTGGCTTGCGCAAGGGCGGGCGGGGTTACTACGCGCTTGATGTTACCGATCCGTCAAGCTTCACGGAAAGCGCGGCCAATGCCAACCAACTGGTGAAATGGGAATTCACCGATCCGGACATGGGGTTCAGCTTTAGCCAAGCCAGTATCGTCAAGCTGTCCACTGGCCAGTGGGCGGCGGTATTTGGCAACGGCTACAGACTCGACAACGAAGCTACGGGCACGGGCCGCGCCATGATTTTCATTGTCGATATCGATACCGGCAACCTTATCCGGAAAATCGACACCGGGGTGAGCGGCGGCGGCGGAACCCTGGCCCGGCCGAACGGCATGTCCACACCGGCGGTCATAGACATCAACGACGATTACATCGCCGATTACATTTATGCCGGCGATCTGTTTGGCAAGATGTGGCGTATCGACGTGCGCAGCTCAACCCCTGCGGACTGGGCCTTGGCGGCAAACGTTAACCCGCTCTTTACCGCTACCGATTCCGCAGCTGTCGTTCAGCCCATCACCGGTCAGCCTTCAGTGGGATTCCATCCCTCTGGCTTCGGCGGGCTGATGGTCTATTTTGGCACCGGAAAATATCTGGAGAACATGGATGGTTCCACAGCCGGTCCCCAGCAGACGCAAACTTTCTACGCGATCTATGACCGCGGCGTCACCGGCCGGAGCACGGCGCCATCGCTAAGGGAGCCGGCGCCAATAGCGAAGACGGACTTACTGGAACAAACCATCACCACGGCTGGAGCGGTGGGGACTTTCAGTTTGCGCAACGTCAGCAATACACCCATCAACTGGCGCCTGGACCGGGTCTCCACCAACACGCACCTCGGCTGGTTTGTGAACCTTCCGGACTTGGGGGAAAGGCAAGTGACAGACTCGCTATTGCGCGAAGGGCGGATTATCTTCACAACCCTGATCCCGAACCCCGACGCCTGCAACCCGGGCGGCACGGGATGGTTGATGGTGCTGAATATCGAGAACGGCGGACAACTGAAGGAAACATTCGATACGGATGGCGATGGCATCTTCACGACCGCAGACAACCTTGGTAACGCGTATGGTGCCGCGGGCACGAAGCCTACCGGTGGCGGCAGCCTCTCTACCCCGATTGTGTTGACAACCCCCCCGGGACGCCGTGGCGACAACCCTCCTTGCAAGGAAATAGTGGAGTCCGTGGATTCGAACGGCGTCATTCTGCCGATGAAAATCACTTGCAAACCGGCGGGGCGTGCCTCCTGGCGTCAGGTGCGGTGAACCATGAAAAATGCCCTCTCCCTCCGGGACGACTCCATGGATGGAGGAGGTAGAACGAAGTTCGGAACCCGAGTCGAGAGGGTTTGGGTGAAGGAAACGCAAAACGTGGATTCACTATTCCTGATTACAAGTAGAAAGCTTTTGAGGACGATGCAATGAAAAAATATACGATGAGCGGTTTCACGCTGATGGAAGTGATGATTACCGTGGTCATCATCGGGATTCTGGCGGCGATTGCCTACCCCAGTTACACCCGTTATGTCGCTGAGACACGGCGGTCGGATGCAACCATCAATCTGACACGTATCGCCGCACTGCAAGAAAAATTCTTCACGCAATGCGGCGCGTACGCAATCGCTCTAGATACGCCTCAAGCATGCGGACCGAATCCTCCGAACCTTCCCCGATCCTTGATTTCAGGCCTCACGGCTGGCGTAACGAGTGACGGTTATTACACGTTGACCACAGGTGTCACTGCCAATGACGGCGGCTACACATTGACCGCCACCCCTGCCGGGACACAAGCCACTGCTGACATAACAAAATGTGCGACTCTCACCATCACCGCTACTGGGATAAAAGCCGCGACAGGCACTGATGGTAACCCGACAAACGGCGGCAAGTGCTGGAAGAAATAGAACGCCTGTTAAAGGGCGGAGCATCTCAAGTTCGTATGGCATTATTGAGGAAAACTGTAAATAGTGCGCACCCCGGTATGCCTTGAGTCCCTTCTCCCTGCGGGAGAAGGACACGCCTCCAGGGACGGAGGCGGTAGACCGCGTCGGGAACAGGCGGTCGAGGATGCGGGCTATTTTTGCGCTGCTTGGCCCTCACCCCGGCCCTCTCCCGCAGGGAGAGGGAGAGAAGTAATGCGCACTATTTGGCGACTGGATCAGTAACTAAACTAAACAAGAACCACCGTAGGGTGCGTCCCACGCACCGTTTTTTCTTTTTTCTCCGAGAACGGTACGCAGGCCACACCCTACGCTACTTCTCAGGTCGTACAAACCAAACCCGATTTCCGGTACTCCGGACACATGGTGTATAGCAAGGCGCAGGAGGGGTGAAACCCATCGCTCACTAGCCGGTGGGTTTCACCCCGTCCTGCGCGCTCAATTGCCGGTTGGCTTCGACTGTCTGCCGGCCGGCCGCCTCCTTCCCCAGAGAATCGACCGAAGGTTTCCTTGACAACTACCCCCCCCCTGAATGTAACTTTTCCGCGCCTCCTGTTCTCGGGGGCGCCAATACAATTGGTAATGAAACCCTCATCCCGACATGCGCCTGCCCCGGCGACGTGCCGTGTGGCACCTTTGTGGTCAAGCTTTCGAACGACGCCAACCCGCCCGCGTCCGGCGATCTCGCCGAGGTCGAGCCGGGTAAGGTCACAACAACTCTGCGCGCGACGGTGTACGACAACAACAACCAACCCGTGCCGAACATCAATGTAAAGCTCGAAGTTACGGTAGAGGCCTACTCCGGCGGGCACCAGCACAACGACAACCGCCCAAAAGGGCTGCTCAGTAACGGTGTCAGCGCCGGTATCGTGGTCGAAGGCAACACCGGCAGCGGCGGCATGCCTTTTACGTTCCTTGCGCGCCCGCCCGCAGGAGACCACAAGATAATCGCCACATGCATCGGCCGAGACTGTCGCCAGGAAGGGCCGGACAAGGTGTGGGTGGGGTTCAGGGGATTGGTACCGTTCACACAGCCCGGTTCCTACGTACTGGTCGGTTTTACGCCAAGCCACCCGGCGAATTCGCATAATCTGAAACCGACTGTCTCGGGGCTGGTAAGGGCGCTCACAAACGTTTACCGAAGCAGATTCCCCCCAAGACCCGGTGCTACATCTGAACGATGCGAGCCTTGAGCGTGGTGGGCTCTTCGACAGCAGTGCACACGAGGGTAAACCTTGGCAGCCGCCCCATTTAACGCACCGCAAGGGCGCCGATATAGACATTCGTTGGAATCCGACGAAACATCCGACGACTTCGATACCAGACAGGAACGTGGATAAATTCAAGAAGCAAGTTTCGGATGTGGGAGGCAAGGCTGTACCCGCCTATGTCGGAACCGATAACCAACATTTCCACGTCGAGTTCGGAGGATAGGGACATGAAAATTACCCACCTTGCTCAGTCGTGCACACAGGGCTTGCTCCTTCTAATGCTGACCATCGCATTTCCGGTACTCGCCCAGCAAGAAAGCATCGTGATCGATCCTGCGACGGGTGATTACACGATTACATATCAGGGGTTAGACCTAGAGGGCAACCCCAAATGGCACCAGGTGGTGTATGTGCCCGCGACTAAGATCAACCCTGAAGTAAAGTCGAAGTTCCGACTGAACGACAAACACACTTTCACCTATGACTATAAAATACGAAATCACTCCCAAAGCAAACAGGCTATTGATGGCTTCCGGGGGCTCGCCAGCCATGCCGATTCGGGGAGCCAAATCACGCCTCAGGATTGGGATGGGAACATCCTTCCTGATTATGATAGCGCAGGCCAAGAGAGCGGCTATAGGGTGAACTGGTCATTCGATACCAGCGGTGGTCTGGCCCCAGGAAAAAGTCAGGGAGGTTTCAGCTTTGAGAGTTCGCATTTGCCTGGAGTCGGCGTTGCAAGGCTGACCGGTGCCGTTAACGCATTAAATGGCTTCCCCGACGAAGGCCCCGGCGATGACAATCCGATCTACCCCGAATATCGAAAATTCATGCGCAATGATTTCGTGCCTCGGTTTGTTGCCGTTCCAAAAATCCCAGTTCCTACCCCCTTCAACGCCACCGTGGTGCTGGGGGCATGCAGAAACACGTTAAAGACGACATGGCCTCAATGCAGTTAATCGATCCGGCCCTGCTTACTCTTATCGACCGCGGCCTGACCCAAGCCATCGCCGCCGCCCAGGGCGGCAATACACCGAGCCTGCTCCACGAGATCAAGAGTCTGCGTCAACTTCTCAAGCAGGAGCATGCTGACGTGGATCAGGACAACGATGGGGACGACGATGACAAAGAAAAGAAGCCCAGACCCCGCATCGACAAGCTCGCCGCCAAAGTTCTCGACTTCGACCTGAAGTACGTCGAGAAGCGCATCAAAGGGGATAAGGACTGACGCGTGATGAAGAACAGAAATGGATTTTGACTGCAATTTCCAATCGGAAACCACCCTGAATGTTACCCGTGTAGCGCGTCAAACAGATTGGCGGTTGTGACGCCGCCCGCGTGCTCTGGGCCGGTGAGGGCTGGCTTTATCTCGCCTTAGCAGACGCTCACCGAGTAATCCTACGCACAAAGTTTCGGCATTTCCTCAAGACTGATCGAAACGCGCCTGCCAATAGCCGCGGCGGCGCGCTGCACCGTTTCGAGAAGGACCTTGTCGTTATCGGGATCAAGGAAGCGGTCGAGCTGGCTGCGACTTGTTCCCATGCGCCTCGCCATTTCGAGCTTGCTGATTCCCTTCGCCTTCATCTCGGCCGTGATCTGCCACGCCAGCACGCGCTTAATGGCGCGGGTGGTGGTTTCCTCGAAAGTACCCTCTTCCTTCAGGAAATCCTCGAAGGAAGAGCCAAGATGTTTCTTGCTCATCGGTCTACCTCTTTCTTTCGCTTCATCGCGAGATCCAAATCACTGTCCGGGGTCTTCTCGGTCTTCTTCAAAAATCCATGTAGAAGCAGGAGTTGACCACGGTGGATACAGAAAAACACGCGGGCAATTCGCCCGCCTGGCAGGGAGCTCCGTACCTCCCACAGGCCCCGGCGTCCTGCGATGGCGCGACATATCGGCATTCCCACCGGCCAACCGTATTCAACGGTGGCGATGTCGAGGCCGATAATGCGGCGGTCCTCGCGCGACAGACCCTTGAGCCATATCCTCACCGGCTCCGTTCCTGAATTAGCACGGTAGAAGACGGCCGGGATCCTTTTTGTTTTTCGCTCAGTCACACTGTACCTTATTTAGTACACTGTACCTCGTGAGGTACGAATGTCAAGGTCGAATGGCGAAGACCGTCGTTCAAAAGGGTTAAGGAAACTCTGAACAAGTAGTAATGCCGTCATGCCAGCGAAAGCTGGCATCCAGAATCGGCCTGACGGCCGATGCTTTTTCAAGCCCTGGATTCCGGCTTTCGCCGGAATGACGACTTAATCAGAGGTTCCTTAAGGACTGACGCGTGATGAAGAACAGAAATGGATTTTGACTGCAATTTCCAATCGGAAACCACCTTGAACGTTACCAGTATAACGCATCGAACAGATTGGCGCTTGTGAAGCTGCCCGCGTGCTCTGGGCCAGTTGCAGGATGGGTGCGTTTACATCTTGAGCGCCGGGTTATGCCGCAACTTCGACGTATTCGACTCGGCTTGAAGGAGGCGGAAGAGGCAGCCCGTCATCGCGCAAGCCTTCTAAGTGAAACTCAATAGCTTCGCGTATTTGGGCTTCGGCCTCTTCGATGATTGCGCCAGTAGCTACACACCCAGGTAAATCCGGAACATAGGCCGAGTAGTTGTTTTCTGCTCTTTCAATAACGATGGCGTAGCGCATTAGCAGGCTGTTGAAAAACAACCTGCGTGCGGCACATGGAAGGGCCGCCATTTTTCAAACACGCCGTATGTGTTTGAAAAATGAAGCAATGCGCCCTTGTAATTATTACAGGGCACATTTTTCGCTTTGTGCCGTACAGGATGTACCAATGCCGCGGGCGCAGGGATGCGCAGGAGCGGCCGGGTTGAAAAAGCCCATGGATGGGCTTTTTCAACAACCTATTAGCCGTGACCGGACAGGCGCGGGAACCGACCTGCTGCGATCATCAGGATGGGCTGGATCGGGAAGTCACGGTAAATCAGCGAAGCACCGGCGCGGAAGCATCCGGATTCTGAAGCGTCGGCGTCGGCCCCATTCGGGTCCCGGGCTGCTCCGCGAATGCCAGCTGTTTCACCACTGCGGACGAGTTGGGCCGGCTGCTCTGTGCGGTGAAGGTCACGGGCTGCGGCGGGACGGCGCGCAGCGACGCGACCGCGATGATGTCCGTGGCATCGTCATAGAACGGCTTGTCGGCGAGTGGCAGTCCGACGACCCGGGCTTCCTCGACCAGAATATGCAGATAGTTTGTCATCCGCAGGGCGGTGACGGGATTGAGGTCGTGGAGCGTGATGACGAGCGGAATGGACCCTTGCCACTGCGGTAGTACTTCGCGCTCGATGGCCCGGCGCGCGCGCAGCAACTCCAACCGGACCCGCTCGCGCAGTCCGAAGACGCTGTTCACAATGCTCCCGTCGCGGTTGTTGACGTCGGTCAGCAGCATTTTCAATCCATGGATGTCGTAAAGACCCCGGGTCTGATCGTTGTAGCCCCAGAATGTCGGACGAATAAAGACCGTGTCGCGTTCGGTGATGGCGCGCAGGTCGTCCTGGCCGTCGCGCAGTGACTGTGCCAGCTCATCCGCGGCCATGGCGGTATGCCGGATATGGCCGCGATCCGTACCGCTGTGCAAGCCGAGTACATGGCCGGTGCCATGCTGGTAGCGCATGATCGCCCGGCCCAGCTTGGTGCCGCCGCCTGTCTGGTGGCGGGTCTGAACGAAAAACAGCGCCTTGATATCCGGCTGGACGTCGTTCGACTCGAGTTGCGCGAGGATGTCGAGTGTTGTGTTGAAGTACCGGTCGGCACTCGGTCCGTCGTCGAAGGTCAGCAGGAAGCGGACAGGTGCTGTTGTCGGCGAGACGACGGGAGCGGGCAGCGTCTGGCAGCCGCCCACGACCAGGCACAGCCAGGCGATGAAGTGGTGTTTGGAC
>ERZ1292623.1763-Hain-H51-01um-R1-1763-length-20309-cov-8_pt1 | contig 14644 bp, 19 predicted proteins | sample MGYA00564398_ERZ1292623 | MGnify/ENA primary metagenome ERZ1292623 (study PRJEB36523, sample SAMEA6512633) | groundwater metagenome | collected 2019-01-07 | study: AquaDiva: Metagenomics assemblies of 32 groundwater samples
GCTCCTCTTGCCTTTTTTAAAAAATATTCTATTGTCGTTTTAGAACCCAGTTCAATTATAGAGAAAGGAAGGGTAGGTACATGAAGAAATATCTCTTGGCGGCCCTGGCACCACTTCTTATAGTCTCTGTTTCCTCCGCGGTTCTAGCCCGCCCAGTTTGCGAAATTGGGGTTTGGAAGGGAAAGCACTCAACGGACGCCGCGTTACTACTGATCGCTGAGGCGGATGGTGATTTTACCTCTGCTGGTGTCGATGTTCGGTTTGTGGAGAATCTCGAACGCGATGTGGCTGTGGGACAAGTTACGAGAGGTTTTCTGTGTGGACACCTTTGGACTTCAAGTGGTTGGCCTACCATGGAGCAAACAATGGTGGGACACCCAACCACCAACGAGTCCAATGGTTTGCCTCTCGCGGTAAATTTTCCGCAGGGGCGGCCCGTCACCTGGGAAGATGTGGCGGATGTAGTGGCCAGGAATCCCAAGGCTTACAGAGGCGTGGTTAAAAAGGGCGGCCTCCAAGACCTCATCATGCTGGAAGAGCTGATGCGGGAAGTGGCCCCTACCCTTCTAAAGAAATACGCCATCCGACTTGAGGATACGGAGTTCTACAAGTCTCCTCTCGAAATGGATGGTTCCACGGGTCGTTTGATTAGGATGATCAAAGATCCTTCTCCGTCTATGACTCCCGGATATATGCCGCTGGTGGCGATGGCTGCTTCAGCCAACGGTTTTGGTTTGTTGCGTCCGATTGGCGCGTCAGTTTCGACGCAATTTCGGCCGGTAACTGGACTCATGGTTAGCAGGAGAAATGCCACCGGTTTGGTAGATTGCCGAGGGCCGCTTAAGAACGACTCCGTTCCGGAGTGTGTAATAAGGGCGGTGGCCCAGGTCAGCACGAATAAGGCATCTCTTCTTCGTGCTGGTCTCAAGGATCCCGGATCGCCTGCGTATAAACGAGTTCTCGAGTTCTACAAGAAGCAGGCCACCGAATATGGCTTCTTCGACAAAGACGGCAAGCCCGGCAGGTACCAGAAGGAGTTCATGGGCGTCAGTTACGGGTCGGGGGCACCCCCTTCTTTAGAGGGACTCGCGCTTCTTAGCCTAGTAGACTTGAGGCAGGCCCTTTCAGAAGGCCCGGCTTCGGATGATGATGCCGCCAAGACGATTTCCGTCATTCTTGGCAAATTACTCAAAAGGTCGCTTACTAAGGGAGAGGTTTGTAGGTACTACAATCCAAACTTCAAGCCTTGTACCGTCGCCAAGTAGGCTAGGCAGGCGAGATAGCACGAGACGCAATTCGGCGGGTCCGGTAACACTGGGCTCGCCATTTCTTTATATAAACTGCGCAACAACGAGTCTCCCCAATGAAATACGAGCGTGGTAATATTACCCTCTATGGGCTTTCTGAACTTTCTTAAATACCACAACGCGGTGCCGATAACGGTGTCTTTTCTCTTACTTGGTGCCGGGGGGGTTTTTGCGGCCACCAATCCAGAGGCGGTCTACTCAGCCAACCAAAAAGTAGTTTCCATAGATAATACCTATATAGCCATTCGAGATCTCAAGTCTTTTACTCCAAAAGTAGAGATAACCGCGGTTACCGAGGATGCAGACAATTACTACATAAACTATCGCTTCACGACTATCGATTTGGTGAACGCCGTCTGGCAGGACGCAATTAAAGAAAAGACCATGACGGTCGGCAAAACTCTACTCGGCCAGTATTTGGATTTGGGAGTTTATGCCACGGAACAGTTTAAGCAGATTATAGACCGCGAAATCGCCTACCTTGGCGAGGTGCAGGAAATTGAAAAAAGAAATGTAACCCAAAAAACCGTAGCCACAACTTACGGAGGGTTGGTCGGCAAACTTTTGGATGACACCACCGAAGTTCTCCCCGGTTACACCCCAGTCGTGGAACCGAAACCGGTTCCTGTGGTTGTGAATGATGTACTTCCGGAGCCGCCCTCACCGGATCTGGTCGCTGTCGCCCCGGTGCTGCCTCAAGTGAGTGCCCCCGCCCCGAGTTCTCCCTCAAGGGAGGAGGTAGAACGTCTGATAGAAGCTAGAGTGCGCGAACTTTTGGCCGCCAGCGTGGCGACTAGTCAAAACAGTTCCTCCAGCTCCTCAAGTACTTCAGGCGATACTTCAAGTACCGGCTCGACTTCCGACAGCAACTCGTCTTCTTCCAACGCTGACACCGTATCGCCGGTTATCACCCTTTCCGGCAACAATCCCTCCCGCATATATGTAGGAGACACCTACTCGGATCTTGGGGCTTCTGTTTCTGACAATGTGAACACCAACCTTGGCTACAAAATATCCGTTGATGGTGGCACAGAGGTGGATCCTAGCTCGTTATCACTAAATACTTCTTCCCCGATTGTCTATACCCTAAGCTTTTCTGCCACGGACCAAGCCGGGAATACGGGCACAGCCACAAGGACGGTCATAGTGGAAATTAATCCGAATGGGACTACCCAAACCGGTACCGCACCCGAAACGGAAACCAGCAGTGCTTCTACGACCCCAACCTCTACAGAAGAAGCCACCACTACCCCCACTTCTTAAAGCGGGTTGGCCTGTCCTAAAATTGGACATCGGATGTCCAATTTTACTTGGTTTTGAATCTTTAAAACCTACTTGTGTTTGGGAGGGGTACATAGTAATGTGCTTCGCATTGCGAGCAGGTCTCGCATTTTGTTTTAAAAAGTGTCTACTATAAACCAGCTAGTTAGGAAGAATCGCTACAAAGCCAACCGTCGTAGCCGGACGGGTGCTTTAACGCGTGGATTTAACGTCCTTAAAAATCGTCCGACTTTCTACCAGTCTCCTTTTAAGCGTGGCGTTTGCGTTAAGGTGACGACCAAGACTCCGAAAAAGCCGAACTCGGCTATTCGTAAAATTGCTCGCGTACGCCTCACCAACGGTATGGAAATTACCGCCTATATTCCGGGCGAGGGACACAATTTGCAGGAACACTCTGTCGTGCTGGTCCGCGGGGGACGCGTTAAAGATGTCGGACTATGGTACACGATAGTGCGTGGGGTTCTGGATACACAAGGAGTAGAGAAGCGCCGCCAGAGCCGTTCTAACTACGGAACCAAGAGACCTAAAGCGGAGAAAAAATAAAATAGTTTATGCGTCGCAAAGTTAAGAACCGAAATATCGCCAAACCGGATTTGAAGTATCAATCCGAAAGATTGGGTAAATTTATCAATAGCGTTATGCGTGAGGGTAAGAAGCGTACTGCAGAGAGAGTAGTTTATGATGCACTGGAAGCCATTAAAGAAAAAACTAAAGTTGCGGATCCCATTCAAGTTTTTGATACGGCCATAAGAAATATCTCGCCGGACATGGAAGTACGCTCCCGCCGGGTAGGGGGTGCCAATTATCAAGTTCCGAGAGAGGTGCGTCCGGAGAGAAAGCAGGCGCTGGCTTTCCGCTGGCTCTTGGATGCCGCTAAGGGTAAAAAAGGTAAACCTATGGCAGAAAAACTAGCGGATGAACTCATTGCCGCTTCCAAAAACGAAGGTGACGCTTTTAAGAAAAAAGAAAACACTCTGAAGATGGCGGAAGCCAACAAGGCTTTTGCACACTTTGCTTGGTAATTTGAGGAGTTGATATGCAACGCGATTACCCCCTGGAGAGAGTCCGAAATTTCGGCACCCCGCTACCACAGCGCCCCGCGCTGGCTACGGGGCGAGAAGTGCTAACTATTGAATAAACTTATTGTATGAACCGAGATTATCCTCTTGAGCGGGTTAGGAATTTTGGCATCATTGCGCACATTGATGCGGGCAAAACGACTACGTCTGAGCGCATTTTGTATTACACAGGGCAGACTCATAAAATCGGAGAAGTGCACGACGGGGAGACGGTTACCGACTGGATGGAGCAGGAGAGAGAGCGTGGCATTACTATTACCGCCGCGGCCATTACCTGTTTTTGGACAAAACTCGATGAAGACCAGAAGGATAAGGAGAAGAAATATCGTTTCAATATAATTGACACTCCTGGGCACATTGATTTTACGGTGGAGGTTAAGCGTTCGCTTCGGGTCTTGGACGGTGCGGTGGTTGTTTTTGATGGTGTGGCTGGGGTGGAACCACAATCGGAAACTAACTGGCGTTATGCGGACGAGGCATCCGTACCGCGTATTTGCTTTATAAATAAGTTAGACAGAACCGGCGCTTCTTTTGAGCGCTCCTACGCGTCTATATTGGAGAGATTGAACAAAAATGCGATACGCATGCAGATTCCTATTGGTCTGGAAGATAAATTTGAAGGCGTTATAGATCTTCTGACCATGAAGGCTTTTTATCAGGAAGGTGATATGGGTGAAAAGGTTGTGGAGAAAGAAATTCCTGCTGATCTTAAAGCGGAAGCGGAAAAATATCGCGCGGAATTGGTGGATAAAATCGCCGGGGAAGACGACGTTCTTTCGCAGGCATATTTGGAAGGCAAAGAAATTTCTCTACCAGATTTGAAGAGGGTTCTGCGTAAAGCGGTCATCAATAATAAAATTTTTCCGGTTTTTACCGGTTCCGCCTTGAAAAACAAAGGAGTTCAGCTGGTGCTGGACGCGGTGGTGGACTACTTGCCATCACCTCTCGATATGCCGCCCATAAGGGCGCTGGACGCCAATACCGGAGAGCCGGTGGAAAGACATGCTTCCGACGAGGAACCTTTCTCGGCTCTGGTTTTCAAACTTCAGAGTGATCCTTTCGTGGGGCAACTTTCTTTCTTTCGGGTTTATTCTGGTACGGTAGAAGCCGGTTCTTACATATACAACGCGACGACCGGGGACAAAGAGCGTCTAGGTCGTATAGTGCGTCTCCAGGCCAATGAACGGGAAGAGGTCAAGAAAGTTTTTGCCGGGGAGATCGCGGCTGCGGTCGGTCTCAAAACCACCCGCACTTCTCACACTCTCTCCGACGAAGCCCACCCGATAATCTTGGAGCAGATTAAATTTCCGGAGCCGGTCATATCGCTTCGTATTGAACCCAAAACCAAGGCGGACCAGGAAAAAATGGGTATGGCGCTTAAGAAACTCGCGGACGAGGACCCGACTTTCCGTATTACGACCGATGCCGAAACCGCAGAGACACTTATTTCCGGTGTCGGAGAACTCCAGCTGGAAATTATGGTGGATCGTATGAAGCGAGAATTCGGTGTGGAGGCCAATGTGGGCAAACCCCAAGTGGCTTACAAAGAAACCATTACCAAGGAAGCGGAAGCGGAATGTAAATACATTAAGCAAACCGGCGGACGCGGGCAATACGGACATGTCAGTCTGCGCATTCGGCCACTGGACAAGACCGTGGATCCGGAAGATTTACCCAAAAACACCAAGCGTGACGGCAACTTCGAGTTTATCAACAGCATTAAGGGGGGCGTAATTCCGCAGGAATTCATACCGGCGGTGGAGAAAGGCATCCGCGAAGGCATGGAAAGAGGGGTGCAGGCGCACTTTAAGTTGGTGGATGTGTCCGTGGAACTTTTTTACGGTTCTTATCACGATGTGGACTCTTCCGAAATCGCTTTCAAAATCGCCGGCTCCATGGCACTTCAGGAAGCGGCCAGGCGCGCTGGTCCGGTAATCCTCGAGCCTATTATGAAGATAGAAGTGGTAGCGCCGGATAAATTTATGGGAGACATAACCGGCAACCTCTCCGGTAAGCGAGGTGCTATTGAAAGTATTACCGAACGCTCTAATCTCAAAGTTATTAATGCCAAGGTGCCTCTGGCGGAGATGTTCGGTTACATCACTTCTCTCCGTTCTATGACTGAAGGCCGGGGCAATGTGTCTATGGAGTTTGATCACTACGAAGCGGTGCCCCAGAATGTTGCCCTGACTATTATTGAAAGCCGGAAGTAGGTGTGCAAAAGTCTGTGGAATAGCGGTGGATTGGTTGAGTATTGACTGACCGACCGACTCGGGGTAGCATCTCCAAACGCTCAAGTTCTGACTTATGCGTTTTTGTCTGTGTCGCCGATAAGGGCGACCGCCTGGCAAAAGGGCCGTCTCCAAGTCGGTAGGAGGCCAGCCCGGTTTTTCGTTTGCATTACTAATAGTTCCGGTCGGAGGTGGCTCCCGCTCGCGCGGCGACTACCCGTTCGGAACAAGAATAATTTAAAAATAAAATTATGGCAGAGTTCAATCGCTCTAAGCCCCACCTCAATGTCGGTACCATCGGTCACGTTGACCACGGTAAAACGACTTTGACGGCGGCCATCCTCCATGTCCTCAACATGGCTGGCAAGACGGTCAAGCTGAAGTCTATCGATCAGATCGACTCCGCACCGGAAGAGAAGGCGCGCGGTATTACTATCAACATCTCTCACCAAGAGTATGAGACGGATGCGCGTCACTACGCGCACATAGATGCCCCCGGTCACGCGGACTACATCAAGAACATGATTACTGGAGCCGCCCAAATGGACGGTGCCATTCTGGTGGTGGCGGCGACTGACGGCGTGATGCCTCAGACGCGCGAACACGTGCTTCTGGCTAAGCAGGTTGGTGTGCCAAAGATGATCGTTTTCCTTAACAAGGTGGATATGGTGCCGGATAAGGAACTTATCGATTTGGTGGAAGAGGAAGTGCGCGAGCTCCTTACCAAGCAAGGTTTTGACGGTAAGACGGCCCCGGTCATCCGTGGTTCTGGTCTTAAAGCTTTGGAAGCCAAGTCTGGGGATGATGAATATGCGAAAAAGGTTATGGAATTGGTTAACACTCTGGACACTTTCATTCCGGTACCGGTGCGCGAGCTGGACAAGCCCTTCCTTATGCCGGTTGAAGACATATTCTCCATTGAAGGTCGCGGCACGGTGGTGACTGGTCGTATAGAGCGCGGAGTGGTAAAAATCGGCGAGGAAATAGAGGTTATTGGTTTCCACGACACTCTGAAGACTACGGTTACCGGTATTGAAATGTTCAACAAGTCACTCCAGGAGGGTATGGCTGGAGACAACGCTGGAATTCTGGTGCGCGGTCTTAAAAAGGAAGAAATTCACCGCGGTCAGGTTTTGGCGAAGCCGGGTTCCGTGACTCCGCATACGGAGTTTGAATCTGAAGTCTACATCCTAGGTAAAGAAGAAGGAGGTCGTCACACCCCGTTCTTTACCGGTTACAAGCCTCAGTTCTATGTGCGCACTACGGATGTGACCGGAGAAGTTACTCTCAAAGAGGGAGTAGAGATGGTCATGCCGGGCGACACGGTCACCTTCAAAGTAAAGCTGGTGGCCCCGGTAGCTTTGGAAGAGAAACAGCGCTTTGCTATCCGCGAGGGTGGTAAGACTGTCGGCGCCGGAGTCGTTACTAAGATTGTTGCCTAAGCTTCCTTTAAAGTAGTCACTTAAATATCATGGCTACCAAAAGAAAGACCAAGGTTCCATCTGCCAATACTCCAGTTAAGGCGGTGAAGGAAAAAGCTCCTATTAAATCCAAAAAGTCGGCAGAAACAACTTCCAAATTGCGCATCCGCGTACGCGCGTATGAACACAAGATTCTGGATGCTTCCGTGAAGCAGATTATGGACACGGCCTTACGCTACGACGCCAAGGTAGAAGGTCCGGTACCTCTGCCGACGGAAATTAAAAAGTACACAGTCAACCGCGCCTCTTTTGTCTACAAAGATGCAAGGGAGCAGTTTGAGATGCGCATTCATAAGCGTTTGGTAGACATAATTAATCCGGAAGGCAGAGTGATTGAAGCTCTGACCAATCTTTCTCTCCCTTCCGGCGTGTCCATTGATGTAAAGATGTTGTAAATGAAAAACAAGAAGCGATAGCGACTATGTTTTTCTTTACCCCTCACCACTTTTATAGGAACAGAAGTCTGGTTGAGGAAAAATAGCTCTCGAAAATAGTAAATGTAAGTAGGTAAATGCCGCTGGTGAAAGTGGTGAGGGGTCATAATTTTCTAGACCTCTCCGAATCGGTAAGAAAATCTATGAAATTCATTCTAGGAACCAAAGACCATATGACTCAGGTGTTCGACGAAAAAGGTCGGGCTATTTCTGCGACCATACTCAAGATTCCTCTCTCTACTGTGGTGGCGATTAAGACTAAAGAGCGGGATGGCTATACTGCGGTTCAGCTCGGTCTTGGAGAGCAGAAGACTTCCCGCGTTTCCAAAGCGGTTCTTGGACACGGTAAAGGCAAGGCCTACAAGGCTCTTAAGGAATTTCCTCTTTCCGACACCAGCTCGTATTCGGAGGGGGCGACCTTGGCTGCAGATATTTTTTCCCCGGGGGATAAGGTTGGGGTCACGGCTATATCTAAAGGCAAGGGTTTTCAGGGTGTGGTCAGGCGCCACGGTTTCGCCGGTGGCCCACGTACTCATGGTCAAAAACATTCCGAGCGGGAACCCGGTTCTATCGGTGGAGGTTTGCGTACCCGGGTGCCGAAGGGAATGCGTATGGCCGGACGCATGGGAGGCGATACGGTGACGGTTAAGAATCTGAAAATCGTTCACGTTGATAAAGATGCTGGCGAACTTTACATATCAGGGGCGGTTCCCGGTCGTCGTGGCACTCTGGTCTCCGTCTTCACTATTTAAATAATATGGAAACCACTCTTTATACCCAAAAAGGAACTAAGGCCGGCTCCGTGAATCTTTCGGAGAAAGTCTTCGGTGTTAAATGGAATTCGGACCTGGTTCATCAGGTAGTAACTTCCATGATGAGTTCCCGCCGCGCCGGTACTGCGCATACTAAAAATCGCGGAGAAGTGCGCGGCGGCGGTAAAAAGCCCTGGCAACAGAAGGGCACCGGACGCGCTCGTCATGGTTCTATCCGTTCTCCCCTTTGGAAGGGTGGAGGAGTAACCCATGGCCCAAGAAATGATAAGAACTATTACCGCGCGGTTCCCTCCAGTATGAAAATCGCCGCTGTACGCTCGATTCTATCCAGGAAATTTAAGGACGGAGAATTGCTATGTCTGGATGCGCTCAAACTTTCTGAAGCTAAAACCAAAAATGCCCAAGGTGTATTTTCAGCGATCGGCTCCATTAAAGGTTACGAATCTATGGCCGACAAAAAGAATAACGCCGCCCTAATTCTAATGCCGGGCAAGGACCAGTCTATTACCCGGAGTTTCCGTAATTTGGGCAATGTCCGGGTTATGGAGGTGCGCAATATAAACCCGGTGGATCTCTTGACCTATAAATTCCTGGTACTGGTTGAGCCGGAATCCCTGAAGACGACCTCCATCTCCAAATAATTTTATGGCTATATTTAATTTTGGCAAAAAAAGCGGCAAAACTGTGGGGGGTGAAGTCAAAGCTCCTTCTAAGTCTGCGCCCAAAAGAGAAATCAAGCCGATTGGTCAGAAGGATAAAGAGACCCTTTCTCCAGCCAGAGCAAATCCTTTGTCCCTACTCTCTCCTCGTCTTACAGAAAAAGGCATGGGCAGAACAGAATCCTCCGTCTACTGCTTTAATGTGGCGCCAAGAGCTACCAAGAAGGACATAGCTTTGGCTTTCAAAGACCGCTACGGAGTCCTACCGGAGAAAGTCCGGGTAGTGCCAACCCGGGGTAAAAAAATATCTGTCAGAGGAATCCCAGGACAAGGAGCTTCCGGTAAAAAGGCCTACGTCTATACTCCGGAGGGCACCAAGATAGAATTCGTATAAATAAAATGAAACACCAAAAACCCGTAACCCCAGGCAGTCGCCAAAGAGTGTCCCTAAACTACCGGGAGCTCTTGACCGGCGACCGGCCGGAAAAATCTCTGGTCTCCGGAGGTAAGCGCCATGTGGGACGCAATTCCGCCGGACGCATTACCATCCGCCACAAGGGCGGGGGTCACAAGCGTCTTTTCCGGGATGTTGATTTTTATTTCCTGGATAAAGAAGGAGTCCCGGCCAGAGTTCAGTCCTTAGAATATGACCCTGCCCGTTCCGGCTTTATAGCCCTTCTCGTCTATCGTGACGGTGATAAAAGATACGCTCTGGCTCCTCACGGAGTGAAAGTCGGAGATGAGGTTGTTACGGCACCTAAGACTGTAGTCAAACCCGGTAATCGTCTGGAGCTGGGCAATACTCCGGTTGGTACTTTCGTCTACAATATTGAATTAAAACCAAGAGGCGGTGCCAAATTGGTCAGGAGTGCCGGGGTTTTTGCGGAAGTGGTGGCCCATGACGCTGGCTACACTCTTCTCAAATTACCTTCCACTGAAATTCGCAGAGTTTCCGATCACTGCTACGCCTCTGTCGGTTCTGTATCCAATCCGGAAAATCATCTGGTAGTAATTTCTAAAGCTGGGCGTTCCCGCTGGCTTGGCATCCGTCCGACGGTCCGCGGTTCCGCCATGAACCCGGTGGACCACCCTCATGGAGGAGGTGAGGGTCGGCAAGGCAGAGGTCTCAGGAGAGCCAAAAGTCTTTGGGGTAAGCCGACCGGTAAGGGTCAAAAGAGTCGCACTCCGAAAAAATATTCTAATAAATTCATTGTCACTCGCCGCATTGTCGGCAAAAAAGGGAAGGAGAAATAGACAATTTGTGGCCCTCTGATACTCTGCTATGCAGATACGCTTGTGTTTTGGAGGTGGGCTATGCCCGACACCGAGCCTGATACGCAGGTGCGTACCAACCAGTTTCGCTACAAAGTAGAACGCAAAAGGCGTCCTACCATTCTCTTCGAGTACCCGGAAAGACTTAGGAAGGAATCGGTATTCGTGCTACCCCACCAGGAGGGCCAGGCCGTCATGATATACGCGCACACTTTAGATGGCGGCATGAAGAACATCCTGGTTGAACAAAAATGGTAAATCCTTAAAGGGCCGGCTAATTCTATAGCCGGCCCCGTTCGTCGTTTGACACTCATAACTTTTCTGCTACTATGCGCCGACGCTTTGGAAGCGCCTTTTTATTTATGACACGCTCGCTCAGTAAGGGTCCATATGTAGACCCGCGCCTTCTTAAAAAGATCGCCGGCAAACGTCCCGAAAAAACCGGGGCTATTAAGACTTGGTCTAGAGCTTCCCAAATATCTCCTGAGATGATTGGGTTTATTTTCGGGGTACACAACGGCCGGGAGCACATAGAAGTCTCGGTGACGGAAGATATGGTCGGGCACCGGCTGGGGGAGTTTTCTCCGACTAAGAAGTTCCAGCGCCACGGAGGCAAAATGCAGAAAGAATTGGAGCAGAAGAAACGCGAGTCGGAAATCGCCGCCGCTTCCGCCGCCAAGGCACCCGCTCCGGAAGCTAAAGCCAAGCCCAAAGCTTAAATTTTATGAATCCCGTTAGAAATTTACATTTGAATAAGTACGCCACTTCCTGGGCTTATGGTCGAAACGGAATGATTGTGGTTTTTGGGTGTGTTCCTAATTTCTAACGGGATGAAGGCTCTACTTTCCAACTATCGTCAGTCCCCACGCAAAGTCCGTCTGGTGGCTACTTCCTTAGTCGGTAAGAAAGTAGATGTAGCCATGGCCAATTTGGATTTTTTAACCAAAAGAGCTTCCGAACCACTTAGAAAACTTTTAGCCTCCGCCGTCGCTAACGCTAAGGCGCAGGGCATTGATACAACCAATCTCATCATCAGCAAGGCAGTCGTTAATGCTGGCTACACTCTGAAACGCCGGATGCCTAGAGCGCGCGGTACGGCCTTTCCCATAAATAAAAGGACTAGTCACGTGCTTATTGAACTTGCTGTGGCTAAGCCTAAAGAGACCAAGAAGAAATAATTATGTCCCATACCGTACATCCATATTCTCATCGCCTAGGCATTATCCGCGACTGGAAGAGTCGTTGGTTTGCTGGCGGTAAAGATTACCCCGCTCTACTTAAAGCGGACATCATTCTCCGGGAATATCTGGCCATTCGGCTTCGGGGTATGTATCTCGCGGATGTGCAGATAGAGAGAGGGGAGAAGACTCTGCGCGTTATTCTGCGCACTTCCCGTCCAGGTCTCATCATAGGGCGTTCCGGTGAAGGTTCGGAGAAGCTTCGAAAAGATATAACCTCTCTTTTTGCCAAGAAAAAGCTCGATATGCCAAAAAGTTTCAAGTTGGATATTGAAGAAGTCCGCTCTCCGGAAAGCAACGCTGCTATTGTGGCCTCTATGATTGCGGAATCTCTGGAGAAGCGCATGCCGTTTCGCAGAGTCATGAAGCAGACCGTGGATAAGGTGATGGCCAACCGGGATGTGGAAGGAGTCAGAGTGGTTCTTTCTGGACGTCTCGGAGGTACGGACATAGCGCGTACGGAATACACCAAGAAAGGCCGGGTACCACTCCAGACTTTCCGAGCGGATATAGATTTTGCGCGTGAAAAGGCCCATCTTCCTTATGGTGATCTTGGTATTAAGGTCTGGATTTACCGTGGAGAGGTGTTCGCTAAAGACAAGGACAATAAATAATAAAATTTATGTTGTTCCCTAAAAAAGTAAAACACCGCAAGTGGTTTTCCATGAGAAGGAATCCGAAGAGGGGAGGTATGGAGACGCGTGGCGTTAAAGTGTCTTTCGGTAGCTATGGTTTGAAGGCGCTGTCTTCCGGTCGAGTGCGTTCCAACCAGATTGAATCCAGCCGTAAGGTTTTGACCAGGGGGGTTGGGAAAATCGGCAAGTTCTGGATTCGTATTTTTCCGGATTTCCCCTACACCCAAAAGGCAGCGGAAGTCGGCATGGGACAAGGCAAGGGAGAGCCACAGGGCTACCAGTTTGAGGTTTTCCCCGGCCGGATTCTTTTTGAGGTGGACGGCCTCTCCAAACTCGAAGCCTCCGAGACTCTGCGTAAAGCCGGAGCCAAATTGCCGGTTAAGACCAAGGTGGTCGGTAGAGAAGGCAAGTCTGATTGACTAGAGTTGTACTCCCGTCTAGTATCCCCATTCCAGTATTTATGGACTCTTACACTAAAACAGACACAGTCGAGCTAAAGAAGCTTGTTTCAGAGAGCCAGAAGAAACTCTCGGATTTTCGGTTTGCCATTTCCGGTTCTAAAACTAGAAATGTAAGAGAAGGGCGGGGGTTGAGAAAAAAGATAGCCAGAATCAAAACCGAACTTTCCAAGCGTCTGAAAGTGTCCAACCGGGATTAATTTATGGATAAAAAAACCGAGACAAATAAAGAAATAAAAAGACCTCGCCGTCTGGAAGGTGTGGTGGTTTCCGACCGTATGCAGAACACGATTGTCGTTGAGGTCTCCAGTTATTACAAACACGATAAGTACCAGAAATTTATTGGTAAGAGTAAGCGTTACAAAGCAGACAATCCCGGTAATACCAAGAAGGAAGGAGATAAGGTAACAATCGAAGAATGCCGGCCCATTTCTAAAGACAAGCATTTTCGGGTAGTTAGCGCATAGTTATGATTCAAGATCGCTCCATTGTCGTTGTGGCAGATAATTCCGGTGCCAAAATAGGCCGGGTGTTTAAGGTGCTTGGGGGTTCCAAACGCCGCTACGCGCGCATCGGGGATTTGGTAACTATTTCCATACAGGTAGCAGAGCCGAGAAAAGCGGTCAAGAAAAAAGAAGTCCACCGAGCGGTGGTGGTACGCCAAAGGGACGCTTTAAAGCGCAAAGACGGGTCTTCCATTCGTTTTGATGAAAACGCTGTGGTGATTTTGGAAACTTCCGGCAAAGACAAGAAGGAGCCGAAAGCTGGGCGCGTGTTTGGGCCGATTCCGAGAGAAATAGCGGAATTGGGCTACCAAAAAATAGCCTCGCTAGCTCCGGAAATCGTATAAATTTATGAAACTTAAAACTGGCGACAAGGTAGTAATAATTTCCGGTAAGGACCGGGGTAAGACAGGTAAGATTGTCCGGGTTTTTCCATTGGAAAACCGTCTTTTGGTAGAAGGGGTCAATATTGTGAAGCGTCATGAAAAGCCTCGCCAGGCCGGTAAGAAAGGCCAGATAGTGGATAAAACCATGCCCATAAGCGCCGCGAACGCTATGCTCATTGATGCTAAAACAGGCAAGCGTACCCGCATAGGTTATAAGGTGGAAGGCGATAAGAAGGTCCGTTTTGCAAAGAAGAGCGGCGCCACCCTATAAATCTTCCACGAACTTTATGAAACCTGCCTATATTTCTGATAAACAAAAAAGTGCCTACGAGGCTCTCAAGGAGAAGTTTTCTCTGAAAAATTCCCTTCAGACTCCGCGCCTATTGAAGGCCATTATTTCTGTCGGAGTTGGTTCTATGAAGGATAAAAAGAAGCTTGAAGTAGTCGCGGATCGTCTGTCTAAAATAACCGGTCAAAAAGCTTCTCCCCGTCCGGCCAAAAAATCCATCGCCTCTTTCAAAAGCCGGGAAGGCGAGGTAGTCGGTTTTCAGGTGACTATGCGCGGCAAAAGAATGCGTTCCTTCTTGGACCGTCTTTTGCTCACAGCTTTTCCGCGCACCAAAGACTTCCGGGGCGTTTTCAGAAGCTCGGTAGATAGTATGGGCAACGCCACTTTCGGTATTAAAGAACACGTAATTTTCCCGGAAACTGCGGACGAAGAACTCAAGGATATATTTGGTCTGGCAGTTACGGTGACCACCACGGCTAAGGACAGAAACCTGGCGGTAGCTTTCTTTGAGCATCTGGGATTTCCTTTTCGGACTGAAGACGTCGGAGAGGACACTAAAGAAAAGAAAAAGAGAAAGCGGGTTAGGAGGAAAAAGGCGGAATCTGCCGCCCCAGCTCC
>ERZ1292623.3023-Hain-H51-01um-R1-3023-length-14643-cov-8_pt1 | contig 14643 bp, 21 predicted proteins | sample MGYA00564398_ERZ1292623 | MGnify/ENA primary metagenome ERZ1292623 (study PRJEB36523, sample SAMEA6512633) | groundwater metagenome | collected 2019-01-07 | study: AquaDiva: Metagenomics assemblies of 32 groundwater samples
GTCACTTTCACGCCGGCGAATTGCTCCGGCGTAAGGCCGTAGTTTGAGAGTGTTTCCGTGAATGACGCTTCGCTTTCTTTGCGTGATTCTTTTTTCGTGCCGTCGGCATAATTCGCCTTGATCGTATCCCCCGCGATGATGAGTTCCGTCACTATGCCACCGCCCACATCCGCCGCGATCTGTGAGAGCGGCACTTCCTCTGTCGAGTCGAGCCAATACTGACGCACCGCCGTGTAGCCGCCGGAGAGCACGAGAAATATCGCAAACGCGATCGCGACCTGCGTCCAGATGCCCGGCCCTGGCTGGAGCTGCGAGCTCGGCTTCTTGCCCTTCTTCTTTGCGGGCTTCTCGGGTGTGTCAGTCATCCGGCGCATTATACATATATTGACCTTGAACGGAAGATGAAGTCTCCCGCCCGCGAGTGCTATAGTTTCCGGCATGTCGCTCATACGCAACGACAAAATCGGGTTCGATTACACCATCCTCGAAGAAATCGAGGCGGGTTTGGAATTGCTCGGCACCGAGGTCAAATCCCTCCGTGCCGGCCACGGGTCGCTGAAGGGCGCCCGCGTCGTCGCCCGCGGCGGCGAGGCGTATCTGGTGGGAGCCACCATTCCCGCATGGCAGGTGGCAAACGCCCCTAAAACTTACGACGCCACCCGCACTCGCCGTCTCCTTCTCTCGAAAAAGCAGATCGCGCAGGTTTCGAGCGCCGAAGGCCAGGATGGCTTGACAATAGTACCTATTTCAGTGTATAGTGCCGGCAGGAATTTAAAGCTGTCAATTGGCATCGCGCGCGGCAAGAAAAAAGCCGACAAACGTCAGGGCCTCATGAAGCGCGATGTGAAAAGACAGATCGAGAGAACTTTGAAAACTAAATAGGATTATACCCTTCCACGCATCAGTGAATACACGGTGCGCGGCAAGCAGTCCTTCCCCATGAGATACCAAGCATTTTGCAGAGAACACATTCCGTCAATGACAGAAACTCGGTAGCGAAAGTAGATATTGATATCTCATGGGGGAAGATTGTAGTAAATCCAATCATTCGCAAGTAAAGAATGTATTTCGCATTTCTTTGCAAATTGCGAATTGCAAATTGAAAATTGCAAAGAACGTACTCGTTCTTTGCTTGGGGATGATTGGCTTCGACAGGGAGATCGATGCATATACGTGCATGGCGGAAGTGGGAACCTTCCTTAAAAATCCCAAAACCTAAGTGCAAACAAAACTGCACGGGGGGTCCTCTCACCTATTCAGGTGGCAGACCTCGGCCTCGTCTTCGCTTAAACGCCAGACGACCGCCTACTCTTCGTTTCCGATACGAGGATGTAGACGTCATATAATCGGACACGGTTTCTAGATCACTCCGTCTAGTTACTTAAAGAAAGAGAGTTCGACGGCGGATTATGTTGGGTATTCTTGAGATCCGCTGTCTAAACAAAATCGAATACTCTACGCCACGTAGATTCGTTTATGCATTTCTTTCTGGACGGGAGATTCGATGCTCCCCATCTCCATAGGAATCATTCGCACTAACCCGCCTCGGCGGGTTTTTGCGTTTTCTGGATGAATCGCGAAGAATGCATCGATAAATTTCTTTCGCTTTGCAAGCATTGTTGGAGTATATTTTCCGTTCCTTGGTGTGAACTTCAAATACTGCGAAAGTATAAGCCGCGCTCGCTTCCTTTTATACGTCCTCAGAAAAGGAGTAATGACTTTCAGCAAATCTAGTGCCTGTCGACTGGATAGCTGGTAGGTATATCCAGGAGAATGCTTCGGATTGTAGACCCGTTTTGTAGAAATCCTTCCAGCGCCAACGATGTGTGCGACATATTCAAGAAGTGCTAATTCACAACTACTTATAGTTAGTTCAGCATATCTATGTCGGTACACATTGTGACGCGAAAGTGTAATGGTTCCCTCTCCATCAACGATCCCTGCCAAGTACGCAATTTGCGGCGACGTTAATTTATTTACTTTTCTATATTTTGCTCTCATACGCAACGCTAATTATAGTGAACTATGGTTCACTATTCAATCTGGAGATGGGGATAACAAAAAATCGCCCTGGAGCGTCTTTTATTTGAAGCAATGCTATTCTCCCATTTCTTCGTTCAACACTTCGTGAAGAACATCTTTGGCTTTGAGAAACATTTCAAGATATTCTGCTTGCGCTTCTCGCGGCAACGCTTCGATTTCTTTCCTCCATGATTTCAGAGTATGTGTCGCTTCTCCGAGAAGGATATCGTCTCGATTTATGATTTTTTCCAAAACTCCTCGCATTTCTTCCTTATCTTCGTCATCTGCCGATTTATCGCTTGGTTTCTCGTTTCTCCACTCTTCGATCTGATCATCGAGCTCATCGTGTAAGACTTGCTTCGCTTGTTCGAAGAGCAGTTTATGTTTTTCCTGCTGTGCGGGCGAGAGTTTCTGTATTTCCTGTTTCCAGAATCTATACGTCTGTTCGGATCCGTCGGTCATGTACTCGGTGAACCCAATATCGTCTTTCTCGATGATTTTCCTCAATGCTGCCGTCATTTCGGCTACATTTATTTCACTCCCGCCTTCCATCTTGCCTGATTCGCTCATAGGATTTTTTGATCTATTAATATTTAGAGCTCAATCCCTGCCGTCACGTTCACCGTGCCGTTGCCACCATCGCCGATGTAGACGCCCATGGTGCGGGTGTCTTTTGTCGCCGTGATGACGCGCATGCCTGCTGCGTCGGCGTTTGCGGTCACAGTCCAGCCTTCTGCCTTGAGACGCGAGTTGTAATATTCGACGACTGATGCGAGTGACGCGCTTGTGTTATACGCGACTGCTGAGCCCTTCGCGCCCGTCGTCGGATTCGTCGCGCCGGAGTAAAGAATGGTTGCGCCCGTGTATGCAGGCGGCGCATCTGATGGCCAGTTATCCGGCATGCTTGCGCCAGAGCCGACGGTTACGCTTCCCTCTTCGGTGTTATACGTCGTCGAGCCGTCCAGATTTTGATCGACATCAACGCCCGGCGCGAAATAGGCAGAGCCCAAGGAGCCGCCGGTGAACATTAAGCCGAGGATAATAAGAACGACGACCGCAAGTCCGATATACAACCACTTCTTGTTCGATGCGGCTGCGGGAGTAATTGGTGTAGTTTCGTCCATATAATTTTGTTTATGTGTAAGTTAACGAATAGTACCGCCAGTGTTGCATTGCTTCCATTCATGCGCAAGGACTAGCCAACTTCTCCCAAAAGCGGGATCGCAAGGCGACGGCGGGCAGTTTCGCCTTTGAACAACATCCGGTGACGTGCTGGCTTTTCGTAGCGCCCAGCCTCAGTTTTTGCATGCAAAAACTGGGGCTGGGTCATGGCGGCGAAACTCGAGCCCAAGAAGACCGCGTGCTTGCCGTACCGCTGTGAGATCGCATCCACGCTCTCAAAGACCTGCCGCGTCACCTCCGTTTCTTGTACTTTGCCGAAAAGGTCGAGTTGTTCGAAGCCGCTGCGCGCGAGCTTCGCAAGTGTAATACCGCTTGCGCGGTACTTCTCCCCCTTCTTGAAGACCTGCGGGAAGAATTTCGCGACCTCACGCAAAATGTCCTGCGGGACGTTCGTTGGGTGCGGGAGCTTTATCTCAAACCCTTTGTATTTGAAATCTTGCGTCTTCAGGAAGAAAAAGATATGCGGCGTCGCGAGGCTCCAACGGCGCGCCTTGATGCACGCGTTCTCGACATTTTTTGAGAGCTGGCTGAAGATGAAGGCTTCGTCGCGCGAGGGTGGTGTGAACGTCTTTGTCTTTGAAATGGACTGGTACGACTCCTTTTTCTCGGTCGTGAGTTCGTACGCGATGGTGCCGTTTAATTCTTGCCAGATTTCGACGATCGGTTTCGAGACGGTCGCGCGCACCCACGCCTCGTCTTTCTGCGCGAAATCGAGCGCCGTCTTTACGCCATGCTTTTCCAAGTACGCGGCCGTGTTCGGCCCAATCCCCCACACATTCCCGGCGGGTGTTTTCGCAAGAAATTTCGGCGCGTCGTTTAAGGGGATCGTCGTGAGGCCATCGGGCTTCCGGTATTTTGAGCCGATCTTCGCCAAGACTTTCGTGCAGGAAAGGCCCACGGAAAACGTAATCCCAAGCTCGACAAAGAGTTCCTGCTTTATGGAATGCGCCATGTCGCGATAATTCATCTTGTTCACGCGGCGCATGCCGGTGAGGTCGGCAAAGCATTCGTCGATCGAGTATTCCTCGACCTGCGGCGTGTACCGGCGCACGATCTCGTACATGCGTTCCGAGAAAATGGAGTAGGTTTCGTAATCGGACGGGAGGATGATCGCGTCGGGGCAAGCTTTGAGTGCGTCGCTTAACTTCACGCCTCGCTTCACGCCGCGCGCCTTCGCCTCGTACGTGCACGCGGAGACGATGCCTCGCTCTTTACCGGTGATGACCGGCTTCCCGCGGAGCGCCGGATTCTTCGCGACCTCGACTGCGGCGAAAAACGAATCGCCGTCGATATGAATGATCGCGCGTGGGAAGTTGTATGAACGGCTCCAGCTCATAAAATAGTTGTTAGCCACTAGCGATCAGCCAATAGGTGGGATACACTGAATTCATCGAACCTCGGAGGCCTGAGAAATCTGGCCTCTTGAATTTGTTGTTGATAACTCATTGACAATTTATCTAAACTTGTTAACATGTGTCTTACAAAGTGCCGAAAGGCCTCGAGAAACCCCGCCTTGTGCGGGGTTTCGATTTTTCCTGCAAGAATCCAACTAATCGTGCCTGGATATTTTTGAACTCCTTGAAGTCCATTTCGTACATGTCACGAATAAATCTTTTAATGCTTATTAACCGCAATTGAGCAAGAATTGCTGAAACCTTTTTCCCTTCGGGATCTGTGAAGTTGTAATAAAAGTCGAACGCCTTTTGCTTCGTCGATAGTGGGACAGCCCAGTACATCTGATTATTAAATTTCTTTATGACCAATACCGGACGGTCAAATTGATTACCAACACCATTTTGTTCATAACCGATATTTTTCCCAAGGATAGTCATCCACACGACGCCTTCTTTTGGAAAGAACTGCGGCGTATCTATTTTTCCGTCGAGTCTTTTCTTTAAGTCATTCCATCGGTCAAAGTCTTGTTCCATACTCTTACCGAGGCTGCAAGATATAGACTGGCGAGAACGGAAACGGCAACGCGCGGGCATATTTCGGCGTCGTGCGCATGTGGTAAATGCGTTCGGCGCGGACGCGCGGCTTTGCTGGCTGCGTTTCCGCAAGAAGGCGTACGATTGCGCCATTCACTGCGGCAAATTCTTTCTCCCCTGCGACGCCGAGGCGCTGCATGAGGCGTTCGGCTTTGAGCGTGCGCATTTGCGAGAGGATCGGCATCTTCTTGCCATTCTTAAGGCGCGGGACATAGAGTGACTTCCCGTTGCGCCCGACATTGGTGAGCGGAAGGCCCCAGAACATGCCGTCGCTTGCCTTGCGGAAGACAAGAACAGGCCGCTCTGTTGCGCGGCGCGTTTTCGGATCAACGTGCGTGTAGACCCAGACTTCGCGCGCCTTGTAGATCGGCTCGACATTGACCTCGTGAGGACTCGTAAACCATGAAATTATTTTGGTGATCATACTGGTTTTCCTGGCTATTAATATTTGCGCACGACGCCGGTAACAACCGCTTCAATCTCGAGGGATTCAGTGGGGTGGATATCGGGATAATTCGGATTTGCAGCTTCGAGGTAGTAGTACGAATCTCCTACTTTGCGCAGATATTTCATTGTGTGCTCGCCGTCCACCATCGCAATCACGATATTTCCTTCTTTGTAATTTGCCCTTTTTTCCGCGATCACCATGTCGCCTTCGCGGATGCCGGCGTTGATCATCGAATCGCCCTTCACCCGCAGGATGTAGCTCGCTTCTTTGTTCGGCGTGAGAAATTCGTCGAAATCGATCGTGTCGAGCAGTTCTTCTTCTGCGGCCGAAGGAAATCCGGCTTCTACGAGGCCAAGGAGCCTAACGCCGCCAGTGAGAAGGTCGGGAGCGAGTCGTCCGCGAGCATCTTTCTTGACCATTCCCTCTTCGACGAGCCGATTGATGAACTTGAACACAGCGTTCTTGGATCTATAACCCGTGAGCGCCATAATCTCTTTGTAGCCAGGGAGGCGTTTGTTCTTCCGATAAAATGTAACAAGTTTGTTTTTATATGAGTCATATGACATAGGCGCTATAGGTAAATTGATATACGGACAGTATAGTGGACGATGGTTCACCAGTCAATATTCAGCAGCTGTGGATAACTTAATACACAACAAAAAACGCCCAGCCCCAGTTTTATAAGCTTATAAAACTGGGGCTGGGCGCTTTTATATAGATGCCAAAGCTCTCTATGGTGTCTGACCACCGGATGGTGCAGGTGCTTGTTGCGTGTTGCCCCCACTACTGCCTGAATTGGTCGCCGGGATTACTCCCTCGGGGAGCTTCACGTTCACGTCGATACCAGGGCTTGAGTTCATTGCAGGAGAGATTCCTCCCACGCCCGGCCAGATAAAGATGCCAAAGAGGATAAGACCGAGTAAGAGGATAACTGCTACCGCCCACCCCATTGCGTTTGCGCTGCTATCTTGAGATGCGCTTGGTACAATAACTGTATCTGCCATAAGAATGTAGTTGATTAGCTATTCTGCTATGCGCACAGTCTACCGGAGCACAGTGAAGCAGACATGAAGCCTCAGTTTTTCTTCTTCCGCACAAAAAGCAGTTCGTCCGGAAGGCGGAAGAGGCCTGCCTGCGCCGTTCGGATTGGCGCCTGCCCGCGCTTTGGCAGGCGGGCGGCAGGCAGGCCTTCGTTGTTTTTCTTTTGTTCGATGAAATGCATGTCGTACGCTTTTGGGTACAAGGTGCGCGATAAATCAAAAAACGATCGGCTTGCGGCCGATTGAGACTGATTCGACCCAGCGGGTGTTTTCTGGTTTGTTTTCGGTGTAGTGGACAACAATAAGCATCTCGCCGACATGAAAAAGCAATTCATACGCGTCGCGATGAATCTTTTTGCGTCCAAGAATGATTCGTCGTTCTAGGTGTTGATCTACCGTATCGTATATATCCACAAACAGTTGATCGGTTTTAAGACGAGCACTTTGAATCATGCTTTCTTCATTCCACATACCTGTATCACGATACAGCCCTACGAAGTACTCATCGTAGCGACTGATAAACGCATCAATGTCGGCATGTGCCGATGTTCTATACCGCAACTTCATGACGTACGCCGCGTACGCGACCTCTACGCTCTTGTTTTTCCTTTTCCTCTCTTAGCCGCTTGCGAAGACGGATGACCATCTTATCGATCATGCCACGAGTCAGACGGCGCATCTCTTCTGTCGTGTATCCCTCTTTTTCCCTATCAATTATGCGTTTCTTTTTCATAGGCGCCATTATATCACAGCAGTCTTCTCCCGTGCCGACCGTAATTCTTGTCGAAGCTGCTCCGCTGACGCTTTAATATATGTGTGCATGTGAACGTCTAACTCGTCAGGCGAATAGCCTTCTTGTTTTTTCGATGCTTTTTTCCTTTTCATAAATGTCACTTATATCGAAGTACGTTTCTTCCGGCTCGTAGCTTTATCCGAAGCCGCTCTGCCGACTCTGCAATGAGAACATCAACAGCCGCACTGAATTCTTCGGGAGAATACCCCTCTTTCTCTCTATCTATTTTCTGTTTCGTTTTGCGTGCCATATACCAACATTTTCTACTGCTTTCCTTTTTTGTCAACCACGTTCTCGTTCACCTTTCGTACATACAAGAGCTCGTCGGGGAGGCGGAAGAGGCCTTCGTCGTTCTTTTTCTGTTCGATGAAATGGGAGATAAAGCCGACGGTGCGCGGGATGACGAAGAGTGCGTTGAAAAATTCGGCATCCACAAGTTCAGCGAGTTCTTTGTCGGTGAAGCCTTCTTCTTCGGCGAGGATGTCGAGGAAGAGCGCCGCCATGACGCCGTCGACATTAAGGATGAGGTTGCCGTTCTTTGCGGTCGTGACTTTTTCGACTTCGCGAGCAAAGTCGTAGTGCGGATGGTTCTTGAAGAGCGATGCAAATTCGGCGATCGCGCCGACGCGCGGGTCGGGAATGCCGATGCGATATTTCAAGTGGCCGATGCCGAGAAGAAGTTTACCGCCTTTGGTTTTTTCTTCGACGAATTGCGGAGCTTCTTTTTTGGACGCGACGCCATCAATCCATGTGCGTGCGGCTTCGTTGACCGCGCCGCCGAAGCGTGGGCCGATCGTAAGGAGGCCCGCGGCGAGAGAAGAAACAAGGTCCTTCCCTGCGCGCGCGGTAATCATCGTATTTACCGCGCCGGAGACGTGGCCGCCATGGTCAATGAGGAGTTCGAAAATCGCTTCGCCGAGCGCAACGGTGACATCTGACTTCACCTCGCGGCCAAGGAGCGCTTCGAGTGCTTTCTTTGCAAACGCATTTTCGCGCTTTACAATTTTCCCGCCTTTTACGAACGTCGGGATCTCGTCCATATCGACAACTTCCCGCGTCGAGAGGATGCTTTTCTGGCGCTTTGCAAGAGAGTCCATAGCCACGACTCTATCATGAAATTCAGGCGTCGGGAGCTTCGCAAGTGCTTCAAGAAATTCCGGGAACGTGTCGGGCGCCGTGACGCCCACCGCGCGCAGCGCCTCCCTTTTTGCACGCGCGCTTTCGTCTTTGCGCGCGACGAGCGCTTTCGCGTGGCCAAATTGCATGTGCTCGTCAAACGCCTCGTCGATGATGCCCGCGATGTATGCGAGGACGGGTTTCGTCAGCTTCTTCTCCTTTATCATCTCCACAATTTCGTACTCATCAACGCCGCCAAGTTCGCCGAAGTACGCAATCATCGTCGTCTGTGGGTCTTCCTCGGCAAGCGTGAGAATATCGGTGAGACTGGAGATTGGGAATCGGTCGCCGCCGATCGCGAGCGAGAACGAGACGCGCTTCCCTGCGAGCGCGACGTCGGTGATGAGCTCATTCGTCATGCCACCGGAAGTGGAAATAACCGCGATCGAGCCTTCGGTCACCAATTTACCCTGTTCAAGCTGGGCAAGGCCGGTGCCGCCGATTGCGCCGATTTTGAGGTGGCCGCCAACCAGAATGCCGACGCCGGATGGGCCGGCGATGATTTTTGTGTTGCCGTACTTTTTAATAAGTTCCGTTTCGTGCCGCTCGGGGACGTTTTCCGCAAAGATGTGGCCGCCATACGCGTCAGAAAATGCGTCGAAGAATGCAATCGTGGAATCGAAGGCACGACGGCCGCTCTGTACGTTCAGCATCCAATTCACTTTTGCCGCAAGAGCCTGCGGCACATCGGTGACTTTTTGAAAACATGGGATCAGCACTTCACCCTTTCCGAAGAAGAATTTGAGCGATTTTCGGTTTGATGTGATGCACGCAACGATGGAAGGCTCACTTTTCCCGCACGCATAATCAAAATCAAGAATCGATTGCACGATGCCGGGATGATTCCCGAGAACGAGAACACCTTGCGGCTTTTTTCGTATGTCGTTGAGAGTGATCATAATGAAAACATGTCAAGATGTCATCTTGACATGTCGAATAGCGTCTTCGACGGCTTTGGTGATGACGATGTCGGAGCCGTAGATCGAGCCGAGCAACTTTTCTTTGGTGAGAAATTCGCGCATCAATTCGAGCCCCGCTTTTTCATTCGGGCCACCGCGACGCACAAAGACTTTGACGCCATACTTCCGCAACTTGTCCGCACTTTCGGAGAGCGCATCGATGATGCCGGCGAACGTCTTTGCGATGTCGGTGAAATTCGCGACACCGCCTGCGATCACCAGTGCTTTTTTCTTCGCGCTCGATGCGAGGAGAAGCGCGATAACTTCACGCGCATACAAATGTGTCTCTTCGCGCGTGGGGCCGCCGCTGTATTCGCCATAATTTGCAATCAAGTCCCCTGCTCCTTGGAGCTGCGCTTCGTCGGCAATCACGATCGAACCGCCGCCGCCAGAGAAAAGGAAGAAAAGCGAACCTTCTGTATTCAAGACTTTGAGCGTGAGCTGTGCAGGTGTCGTTGCGGCAAGCGCTTCCACGCGCTCTTCCGCCTTATGCTGTGCTTGTGCTTTCACGAGATCATCCTCGCCCCATGATTTCGCGAAAAACGCGCCGGCGCTGTCGACAAGGACAGCCGCGTCGAGAAGCGTCGCCTCATCGCCGTGGATGATGAGCGGGTTGATCTCAAGGAAAGCGAAGAAGTTGTCATTGAAAGCTTTTAAAAGATCGTGCAAGAATTGTTCGGGCAATTTTGTCGCCTGTGCGGCCTTTGCGATGTCGCTCTCTGACGAAACAACGACACTTGTCACCGCTTCCGGATGCGATTCGATCTCGATGCCACCGTCGCGTGCATGCAAAATGCGCACGCCGTCGCGGACACGTTCGAGCGAGAGATATTGTTCTTCCGACGCTTCATGCGGAAAGAGCGGCTCGAGAAGGAATTGCGAGAAGCCTTTTTTTCTCCACGCGGCAAAAGCCTCCTTGGCTTTTGCCGCGTCCACGCCGATCGCAACCAATCCCTGCTTCATGCGCTTCTTCACACCCTGATCTACTTTTGCGACCCACCCCATTAGAGAGCCTTTGGCCTCTAACGGGGCAAGCTTTCCTCCATCCGACCGGATAGAAATGCCTCGATATGAATCGCCGAGGATGATCTTCTTCGCGCGATATTCGGTTAATTTCACTCGAGACATGGGCGGGAAATTAATTTTTTCCATCAACGATAAAGGCGATGAGCATTCCTTGGATCGCGGTAAGCGTGTCTTGCGGGCATACATCCGCATGACGCATGCGGCGCTTCCGCCAATCTATCGAGCGCACGCTTGAAGTAAGCGCGACACCGTCTATTTTCGCGGTACCGACGGGAACTTCGATCTCGTATCCTTTTCGCTTTGATGTGACCGGGACGATAATAGCATGACCTGTCTTGCGGTTAAAAAAGCTGCTGCTCACGATAATTGCCGGCCTTCGGCCGGCTTGTTCATGCCCGCGCACAGGATCCAAATCGATCCACATGATATCACCACGCCTCGGTATGAAAGTGCGTGCGGCCATGCCTAGATTATTTCACGGCCGACGGGTGGTGCGTCAAGGAATTCCTCATCTCGGTTGAGATTTTTCGGGGTAACGCCACGAAGCAACTTTTCGAGCGAATAGCGAGGAATACTTTTCATGTTTTGGATGGGGCGGGAAGAAGTAAGGGTTATTTTCCCGGGCTCCGCTTTCACGCGCACCACTGACCCGCGCGAAATGCCCGCACGCTCCGCGTCACGCCTGCCGATACGCACGCCGAGGCTGTTTCCCCAACTCGCCACAGCTGTTTCCGTGCTCATGTATAGCATTGTATATACGCCCGCGCATCCGTCAAGCACGCGATATCTTGCCCCCTATTCGAGCGTCATTGCGATCCAGTTTTTCTCCCCGTCATACAAATCGTCGCGGCGATTGTAGCCTAATTTGGTCGCAAGCGACGCGCTCCCCGCATTGTCGGCACTCATGCCCACCCACAATTTTGCATCGGGGTAATGCTCTTTATATTTCTCCGTCGCGAAGCGCACGAAATCGGTCATAAGGCCTTTGCCGCGGTACGGCGCGTACGAACGGTACACGAGCGTGTGCCATACATCTTCTTTCTGTTCCAATTCCTTCGCGCGATCTTCGGGCGAAAGGTATTTGAGCGACGGCCGCCCCAAGGGCTTCGGACCAAACCAGACAAACGCGGCGAGCGACCCCTCCGGCGCCAAGAGCGCAAACGGCGTCCGGTCTTTCGAATACCACTCCTCGTACGAACCTTCGCCAAAACGCGCGCGATCCGAAGTATTCTTTTGGATGTCGATATCAGCCTCATCGAGCGATTTTTCTCTCAATTCTTCCACCACCTCCTTGTCGGCACCTATCCATATCGAAAATTCCTCGCCTTCGCGCGAGGTAAGCCCGCCTAGCTTGATCGTGCCATACAGTGGAAGCGGCAAGGAAAACGGCTCGGCCGATAGCGGCGTGATCGTGTTCGCCATACTGTGTATTACAAGCGCTTTCTAAAGCGCTTTGAGCCAATCCTACCTTTTGCACATGAATGCGGCAAGAACGCGGTGCTGCACGGTATACTTATTGGGATGTGGCTGCGATCGACAGGGCTTCTCGTTGTATTCACGCTTCTCGCGCAAGCATCGTTTGTATATGCCGCGCCACGTCCCTCGACGCCCGCGGACAAAGCCGCGATCGAAGCCACGGGACTCGTCTATAAAACTGGGATGCTCTGGGACCCGGGCGATGCATTTGTCGGCGACGAGGTCGCTGTGGCTACAAAATTTCTCATCGAACATATGGGCAACGGTTCTCGTGGGACGCAGTGCTACAGCGCCCAAACGGACAGGATCACTAAATTAAACCCGGCGTTCAAGGTAGGGCTCTATAAGGCTTTGTCGGAAATAGAAAGACAGTTCGGCGGGAAAAACATCATTCAGTCGGGATACCGATGCGATGGCACGAACGGCAACCACCCCCGCGGATGTGCCGTCGATATCATCTGGGCGTCATGTAAGGCGAAGGGGGGCGATGGCTGGCGCTGCTCATCGGACCGCTTTGACGCCCCCGAACAAAAGTGGATCGACGCAAACGGGAAAAATGCGCCGTACAACATTCATCTTCGACTGCGGTATGCTCCGGAAGGCCACCACGTCGAACCAGTCAACACACAAGGCTGTGTGACTGGCGCCCAGGTGGGGTCGGGCAGCCCTTCCGGATCTCCATCGAGCGATTTTTCAAATGCCATTCGACAGGCACTTGGCGTCTCACAACAGCCGCAACTTGCCCCGCAGCCAGCGCTTCCACCGCAACCGATTGCGCCGCAACAATCACCAATCGGGGCATTCCAAGAACCGGTTTCGCAGGGGCTCGCGACACCATCGGAACCTGGCACGGCGTCATCATCGTCTTCAATCGCTGATAGGCTCGCGGAACTCGCAGGCATTGAGCCCAGAGCGACAACGACGACAAGCGCGACGTCGGTCCCTATCGTCATCGATGGCTCGGACCGAGGTGGCATCGCGAGCACCCGCGGGGAGAGCGGAAGCACAACGACATCGGCTGGCGGCGCGGGCATTACACAAAACACGTTTATTACCGACGACCTCGCGTTCCAAGCGGAACCGGTGGACGGAACGCAAAATGCCTTTGCGCAGATCCTCGCATCGATCAAGGCGACGCTCTTGCGGATGCTTCAATACCTGCGACCGTTTGGTGGCGCGCAGCACTATCTTGAGATGGAAGATGAGTACTAAATAACGAGGCTGCTAGGCGTGTATACTTATCCAATGCTGCGCAGGAGTGTTTTTTTTGCGGTGTCGTTTCTTCTGTTTCTTATACCCGTATACGCCGTTATGCCTGCAAGCGCTGATGCGATAACGACATGCCCGCAAAAAGGTGAAGTGCCGATCACCGACCGGGCACGCGCAAGGATCGCGGGGATCCCCGATACTGCCCCCTGTTGGAACCCCAACGACCCGAACATCGGGACCGACGTTTCCGAAGCAAAAACATATTTGCGCAGCATCCTGTGCAAACCGGATGGCGATAATTTCGGCGGCAAAGGCGCCGATGGCACGATTGCAGATCTCAATCCGAAGTTTGCGCAATGCGCCGCAAAATTCCTGAAGGAAGTGAGCGGCCAATTAGGGGGGCAAAAGCCGCTTCTGAATGGCGGTGGAGGCTCCGTGTGCATCAAGGAGGGGGCGCGCACCGTCGAAAGGCAAAACGCATACGTGAGGCGCGGCGTTATCGCGTGTAAAAAAGGTGCCGCGTGCGAGCACCCGCGAGGCATTGCGATCGATGTCAACACGACCTCGAGCGCGAATTACCAGACGCTCCACCAAAAGGCAAAAGACTATGGCGTTATCTTCTACCTGGGCTTTCAGGACAAATACCATTTCGTGCCAAGAACGGCGGAATGCTCGACCGCAGGTTTTAGGCCGAACGACTCATCCGGTTCCGTCGGAGCTCCTCCGTCGTCATCGCCAAGCGCCAATTTCTCAAACGTGATTCGTTCTGCTCTTGGGCAACAACCGATGCTTCCGCCACAACCTCCTTTGCCGCAACAACCACTTGCCCAGATGCAACCGATCTCAAGCGCTTTTAGCCAACCAATGCCGGGCGTGACGCCAACGACGGGGAGCGAAGCGATAGGGGGCGTTTCCGGTCAATTGACCGGCGGCGCAGCGGGAACCTCTTCCGCCGATATCTTGGAACAGCTGGCGTTCGGCACGAGGGCGACAAGTACGCAAGGCGCGACGTCTACCTTTGCGGTTGTCGTCAACGGAAACGATGTCGGCGGAATCGGCAGCGGGCAGAAACCAGCGACCACATCTTCGACCACCACTCTTTCCGGCGCCTCGCCGGCACAAAACACCTTCGTGACGAACGACCTCTCGTTCCAGACGACGAATTCGTTTGGCAGTGAGCAGGGTTCGTTTATCCGCATCCTCGAATCGATCCGGCTCACGCTCCTCCAAATGCTCCAATATTTGAAGCCATTTGGCGGTGTACAACCGATCGCACCGGGAGAATGACATCGACGTAATTTGTGCTATAATTTCTACTTCCGCA
>ERZ1292623.894-Hain-H51-01um-R1-894-length-30173-cov-4_pt2 | contig 14642 bp, 13 predicted proteins | sample MGYA00564398_ERZ1292623 | MGnify/ENA primary metagenome ERZ1292623 (study PRJEB36523, sample SAMEA6512633) | groundwater metagenome | collected 2019-01-07 | study: AquaDiva: Metagenomics assemblies of 32 groundwater samples
CAACGGGCGCCTTTCTGGCAACATTGCCTTCAAATCCCTGAAAAGGAAGCGGCATGGGCTTGCCCCAGGAACTATGGCTGGCCCCGGCCGCCGTGCAATTGCAGGAAAGCGGCGCCGACTGGATCGACGTCGTGGATGACCAGCCCTGGTCGCAGGGGCGCGGCTTCCATCGTGGCTTCTCGTCGAGCTTCCGCATCCGACCGGACCGCAAGATCTGGTTCCATTTCCCTTTCCAGCTTCCTGCCGGCAGCCTGGTCGACCAGGTGTCCTTGCTGTGGGAGTCCGAAGAAGGCGCGATCCTCAGTTGGGTCTGTGTCCATCATGGCGGGATGGAGCGCCAGCATCTGTGCCCGCCCAACCAGCCATTGACCGGCACGCCCGAACCGTTCGATCCGCCTGAAATGTGGCGGCATTATTATCCGGCGTGCAACCGGCTGCGCACCGACCTGCCGATCAGCCCGGCAATCACTACCCGCTTCGGTTTCCAACTGTGCGTGCAGGCGGATGGCCCCGGCATCGTCCGCTTCTATGGCGCGGGGCTGCGGCTCGCCACCCCCGACGCCTGAGGTGGCGGGCGCCTATTTGCCCGTCGCGCGCAGGAAGGCCGCGCACATGATCGCGAGATCTTCCTTCAGTTCCTCCCAATTGCCCTGATTGGCCGCTTCCGGCGAGGAGCCGAGGCCAAGGAAACGGGCGAGCGTATAATAGATCATGCGAAAGGCATTGCCGACCAGCCGGGCATGATCGGGCCGGCCGAACTCGGAAGCATAGCGCATCATCTGCGCCTCCGCCTCCTGCGTCAGCTTTTCCGCCGAGGTCCGCCCGAGCGACGAGATCGTCTCGTCATAGATGGCGCGGAACATGATCGGGCGCAGCACCGGGCTGTAGCTCTTGAGCAGTTCGGCATAGGCCTCCACGAACAGACGCGCGAAATCGTCGAGGCTGGTCGCCTTGTCGCCGATCGCCTGCATCATATTATCCTGTTCCTCGCCGATCCGGCCGAGGACGCGGCCATGGACCGCGCGGATCAGATCATCCTTGCTGTCGAAGCGCAGATAGATGGAGCCGATCGACACCTTGCCGGCCTTGGCCACTTCGGTGAGCGTGAAATCGTCATTGCCGCGCTTCACCATCAGCTTCTCGGCGGCCGCCAGCATGCGCTCGTAAGAAGCCCGGCTGCGGCCCTGCTGAGGCACACGACTGGCCTCCCCCGAACCAGAAATAGAATCATCCTTCGATTTCTCGGTTGACACTGAAGACATAAAGACCCTATCGATAATAAGAACATTGGTTCTAATTGAGATTCATTCTGACAGCTTTGGCCGCCAATGTAAACAAGTCGTCATATGCGCGCCCAAAGGGCAGCCATGGAGGGGAAAAATGCGCTTTTCTGTGTTTCTGAACGCTCGTTCGATGGCGCCCGACGAGGATCGCAAACTGATCCACGACCTGACCGCGCACGCGACCCAGGCGGCCGATCTGGGCTTCGATGCGATCTTCCTGCCCGACCATCATTTCAACGGTTACATGCCGGTCGCGTCCGACAGCTTCATGTTCGCCTCCTATCTCGCGGCGAAGCTGCCGCAGATGCATTTCGGCTTTTCCGTCGTCTCGGTCCCGCTCCATCACCCGGTCCGCTTCGTCGAGCGCATCAATATCCTGGACCAGCTGACCGACGGCAAGCTGCTGGTCGGCGTGGGCAGCGGCACCACGCCCGAGGAAATGATCGGCTTCGGCGTCAACTACAAGGAAGCCGGTGCCATCTCCGAGGCGAACCTTGCCATCGCCGAACAGCTCTGGGCCAAACAGATGGAAGACCCGGCGGTCGAGATCGACAATGGCCCGCACAAGGGCCGCGTGCTGCAGCGGATCGCGCCGGCACAATATTCGTCCGGCCATGCCCGGCTGATGCCGGTCGCGATGAAGGAGACGAGCGCGCGCCGGGCGGCCGAAAATGCCTGGCCCGCCTTCATTCCCGCCTTCACCCCGCCGCAGATCGGCGGCACCGAACCGATGAAGCATGTCGCCAAATATTTCGGCGTCTATCGCCAGATGCTGGACGAGGCCGGCCATTCGCAGGAAGCCATCGCGCGGGCGCTGGATTGGACCACCCATACCTATCAGGTCGTGCATGTCGCCGAAACCGACGAGCAGGCGCGCGAGGAACTGGAAATCATCCTGCGCTCCTATCAGGACGCGATCGAGCGCGAGGCCGCTTTCAACGCCCGCGCGGAATCGGATTCGGCCAACAAGAAGACCGATCGCACCCCCAATGCGCTGACCGAGGACTGGATCGGCACATGGTGCCTCTATGGCTCGCCCGAAACCGTCATCGAGCATCTCAAGCCCTATGAGGAACTGGGCATCGGCAACATCCTGTGCGGCACCACCACCGGTCCGCTGACCGAGGAGCGGCTGCGCCTGGGCAACCAGACTCTGCGCCTGCTGTCGGACAAGGTCATGCCTGCCTTCAAGGCGAAGGTCGACGCCTGAACCCCAATGCATTGATGAGCGCGGCCCGCAAGAAGGCCGCGCCATTTCGAGGAGTATGGACATGTCCGGTCATCTTGGCGCCCGCCCGAAGCGGATCGTCGGCCTAGGCGGCACATTCCGCCAGGCATCTTCCAGCGAACGGATCGTGCGTGCGGTCCTGAAGGAGTGCGAGCATCTGGGCGCCGAGACGACGATGTTCGACGGCCCGGGCCTCGCCCGCCTGCCCCATTTCAATCCCGAGCACCCCGAGCGCACCGCCGAGGAACGCGCGCTGGTCGATGCCATCCGCATCGCCGATGGCATCGTCATCGGCAGTCCGGGCTATCATGGTGGCTATTCGGGGCTGGTGAAGAATGCGATCGACCTGTTGGAAGATCTGCGCGGCGACAGCCGGATCTATTTCGACGGGCGTCCGGTCGGGCTGATCGTCACGGCGGCCGGCTGGCAGGCCTGCGGCACCACCCTGTCGGCGCTGCGCGATGTCATCCATGCGATGCGCGGCTGGCCGACGCCGGTCGGGGTTGCGGTCAATTCGGTCGAGCAGCGGCCGTTCGATGCCGACGGCGCGCTGTGTGATGAAGGCGTCGCCAATGCGGTCCGCGCTCAGGCGCGGCAGATCATGCACTTCGCCATGGAGGATGCCGCATGTTCGGCCTGACGATCGACCAGCAACTGGCAATGAGTGCCGGCGCCACCATGTGGACGACGGTCGGCTATGCTGAAGCGGGCATCCCTTCGCTGGCGATGGCGGACGGGCCGATGGGCATTGCCAGCGGCCGCGTGGACGAACGCGACATCGCCCTGCTGACCCCCTGTCCGACCGCGCTGGGCGCCAGCTGGGACATAGACCTCAACATGCGCGTCGGTGCGCTGGTCGGTGGCGAGGCGATCCGCATGGGCGTCGACATGGTCCTCGCCCCTAATGTCAATCTGGCGCGCAGCCCGCTCGCCGGCCGGGCGTTCGAATATTATTCGGAGGAGCCGCTGCTCGCCGGCCTGTTGGGCGCCGCCTGGGCCAGCGGCCTGCAAAGCACCGGCACTGCTTCAGTCGCCAAGCATCTGGTCTGCAACGACAGCGAGACCGATCGCGATCGGATGAACGCGGTGGTCAGCGAACGCACGCTGCGCGAAATCTATCTGCTCCCCTTCGAGCTGTGCGCCGAGGCCGGCGTCGGCGGCATGCTGACCGCCTATAACCGACTGAACGGCCAATGGTGCGCCGAGCATCATCATGTCATCACGACCATCGTCAAAGGCGAGTGGCGCTTTCCCGGCGTGATGATGAGCGACTGGTTCGGCACCCATTCGACCGTCGCAACGCTGACCGCCGGCCTGGACCTGGAAATGCCGGGGCCGGCCCGCTTCCTGGGCGCGAAGGCGGCGGCCGCGCTGGCCGACGGGCTGGTCAGCGGGCAGCGCGTGACGGATGCCGCATCGCGGGTCGCCGCCGCCGCCCACCGCTTCAAGGGGGACAAGCATGTTCCGATCCAGGGCGCCGATGCCCAGGCGCTGCTGGTGGAGGCCGCAGCCGCCGGCTTCGTGATGCTGCGCAACGAACAGGCGATCCTGCCGCTTGAGCCCGGTCGCGACCGCCATATCGCCATCATCGGCCCCAACGCCGCCGCCCCCTGTTACCAGGGTGGCACCTTCGCCAAGATCGCCGTGACGCCGGATGCTGCACGCCCGCTGGAGGCGATCCAGGCGCGCTATGCCGGCAAGGCGCGGGTCGATTATGAACCCGGCGTCGATCCTCAGCCGCGCCTGCCGTCGATGCCGGTCACACCCGCCCGCGATCTGGGCGACGGTTATGTCCATGGCATGACGATCGACTATTATGATGGTCCGGCGGGCGACGCCCGGCTGATCCACAGCGAGACGCGCGACACCAACTCGCTGGTCTGGTTCGCCGGCGTGCATGACGACATCGCCGCACTCGACCGCCCTGCCCGCATCGTCGCGCGCGGTCTGTTCCGGGCCGAGCATGATGGCGATCACAGCTTCCATCTGGGCGCGACCGGGCCGGTGCGGATGCGCATCGATGGCGTCGACCTGCTGGTGCTGGACGAGGCCATTCCCTCGTCGGACGTGATGGGCAAGCTCAAGAGCGGCGATGCCCGTGATGCCCGCGCCCCTCTCAAGGCCGGACAGAGCTATGCGATTGAGGTCGAGTTCCTCTACCAGCCCGCCCGCGTCCACGGCCTATGGTATGGCATTCGCCGCCCCGACACGCCCGAGGCGATGCTGGGCCGTGCCGTCGCCCTGGCACAGCAGGCCGATGCCGTCATCCTGATGGTCGGCGAAACGTCCGACGCGAGCGTCGAGAGCAAGGACCGCAGCCACACCAGCCTGCCGGACAATCAACTGGCGCTGATCGATGCCGTGACCGCCGCCAATCCGCGCACCATCATCGTCGCCAATGTCGGCCATGCCTTCGACACGAGTTGGGAGGAGAAAGCGGCAGCGCTGCTGATCGCCTGGTATCCCGGCGAGGCGTTCGGCACCGCGATCGCGCAGGTTCTGGCCGGCGACCGCGAACCGGGCGGGCGCATGCCGGTATCGATCGCACGCACCGATGCCGACTATCCCGCCCTGGCCCTGACGCCCGATGAGAAGGGCGACCTGCGCTATGAGGAGGGCCGGCGAATCGGCTATCGCGGCATGGCCGACCCGCGCCACACGCTGGGCGCCGGTTTCGGCTATGCGGACATCGCGCTGGACGATGTCGATATCGTTCCCGGCCATGACGGTGGCCTCATCGTCCGTGCCCAGATGCATAACCAGTCCGATCGCGACGGCAGCGATGTCATCCAGATCTATCGGCGCGAGCCCGAACTGGCACTGGTCGCCTTTGCCAAGGTCCATCTGGAACCGGGCGAGCGGCGACAACTGGCAATCCCGATCCTGCGCCGCCGCCTGCAATATTGGTGCGATGGCTGGCGCGACATCGCCGCCCCCCGTCTGTTCGCCGGCCGCTCGGCCGCGGACGTCGCCTTTGACCTTTCCCTACCCGTTCCGGAGCAGACAGAATGAGCCGCGTCACCGAAATCCGCTATGTCGGCTATGCCGTGCCCGATCTGGAGGCCGAACGCGCCTTTTATGCCGACCAGTGGAAACTGGTCGAGGCGGGCGAAAAGGATGGCATGGTCCATTTCGCAGCCGATGGCGGCGAGGAAGCCTATGTCGTGCGGCTGCGTGCCGCGGCAGACAAGCGCATCGACGTGATCGCGCTGGCGGCCGACAGCCGGGCCGATGTCGATGCCCTGCATGATCGGATCGCCGCATCGGGCGCGCGGATCATCTGCGCCCCACACGATCTCGACACGCTGGGCGGCGGCTATGGCTTCCGCTTCTTCTCGCCCGACGGCCTGCCCTTCGAGATTTCGAGCGACGTTGCCCGGCGCGCACCCCGCGCCATCGCACAATGGGAAGGCGTGCCGCAGCGGATCAGCCATATCGTGCTGCACTCGCCGAACCACCAGGCCCTGGTGCAGTGGTTCTGCGACGTGCTGGGCTTCAAGGTGTCGGACTGGCTGGGCGATTTCATGTGTTTCCTGCGCTGCAACGGCGCGCATCACCGCCTCGCCATCCTGCCCGGACCGCCCTGCCTCAACCATGTCGCCTATGACATGCCGAGCGTCGACGACATGATGGTCGGCATCAACCGACTGCGGCAGAAGGGCACCGACATTCGCTGGGGACCGGGGCGCCACACGGCCGGGAACAATACGTTCAGCTACTTCACCACGCCGACGGGCTTCGCGGTCGAATATACGTCCGAACTGGAATATGTGGATTTCGAGCGCCATGAACCCAAGGTCCATGTGCCCGGCCCCAAGGTGATGGACCAGTGGGGCATCGGCGTCGGCGGCCCTCAGACCATGCCCCATCCCGAGCCCGACAAGGGCCTGTTCCAGGCTGTAGAAGTTTGAGGGGGGAGGCATAAACCGTGGCACTGTTCGAATATTTCCCCAACTATATCTGGAACCTGTCGGTCGCGATCGCGATGGAATCGGGCGCGCAGCTCGGCGAGATCATCGACATGTGCAAGCCGATCCGCGACGCCGCCGACAGCGGCGCCGACGCGGGCACGCCCATGTTCATGAAAGCCTGGGCAGCGATGGGCGACAAGCTGCTGGAACTGGCGGCTGAGGATGAGGCGAAAGGCCGGCTCTTCTCCGCCTCCAACAAGATGGAACGCGCCGCGCTCTATCTGATCACCGCCGAGCGAATGCAGGGCCATGGCGCGCCGGGCCGCGAGGCAACCTATGCGAAGGCACGCGAAGCCTTTGACCGGTCCACGGTATTGGGCCGGATCAATCGCGAGCGGGTCGAGATACCGCTGGCGACAGGAACGATGCCGGCCCTCTTCACCCGCGCGCAGGGCGAGGGAAGAAAGCCGGTCGTGGTCTTCTGCAACGGGCTCGATAGCTGCAAGGAACTGCTCTACTGGACGCGCCTGCCGCAGGAACTGGCGCGGCGTGGCATTTCGACGCTCTGCGTCGACCAGCCCGGCTCGGGCGAAGCGCTGCGGCTCCAGGATCTGCCCGTCGATCCGCACAGCGAAAGCTGGGCCAGCAAGGCGGTCGACTGGCTGGAACAGCAACCCGATGTCGATGGCCGGGCGATCGGCCTGACCGGCATTTCGCTGGGCGGGCATTTCGCGCCGCGCGCCGTCGCCTATGAACCGCGCTTTGCCAGTGGCGCTGTCTGGGGCGCCAACCATAATTGGCGCGAAGTGCAGGACAAGCGCATGGCGCGCGAGGGCGAAAACCCGGTTCCCCATTATTGGGCGCATGTCCATTGGGCGTTCGGGGCGAAGGATCAGGCGGACTTTCTGGCCAAATCCGAAGCAATGAACCTCAACGGCCATATGGATCGCATCACGGTGCCCTTCCTGGTCACCCATGGCGCGCAGGATCGCCAGATCAGCGTCGATTATGCTGACGAGTTCTACGACCAGCTCGTCAACTCCCCCCGCCGCGAAAAGACGATCTTCACGCCGCGCGAAGGCGGTGTCGAACATGTCGGCGCCGACAATATGGCCTATGGCCGCGACTGCATCGCCGACTGGTTCGCCGAAACGCTGGGAGGCAAGACCGCATGACCCGCCGCTTCGTCGATCTGTCGATCATGCTGTGCAATGATGTGGTCAGCGACCCGCCGTTCCTGAAGCCCGAGATCACCTATCAGACCCATGCCGACACCGCGCATGAACTGGCGATCTTCTTCCCCGGCGTCACGGCACAGGACACGCCCGACGGCGCCGGCTTCGCGGCGTCCGAATGGGTGAAGCTGACCACCCATAGCGGCACGCATCTTGATGCGCCCTATCATTTCCATCCCACAATGGACGGCCGCGACGGCGAACCGCAGCGATCGATCACGATCGACGAAGTGCCGCTGGAATGGTGTTTCCAGCCCGGCGTGAAGCTCGATTTCCGCCATTTCCCCGATGGCTATGTCGTCACCGCCACCGATGTCGAAGCGGAACTGGCCCGCATCGGCCACAGCCTCCAGCCGCTCGACATCGTGCTGGTCAACACCGCGGCCGGCACGGCACTGGGCCAGCCCGACTATGTCAATCGCGGCTGCGGCATGGGATACGAGGCGACCATCTACCTGACCGAGCGGGGCGTGCGCGTCACCGGCACCGATGCCTGGTCCTGGGATGCGCCGTTCAGTTATACCGCGCAGAAGGTCAAGGAAACCGGCGACACCTCGCTGATCTGGGAGGGACACAAGGCCGGCCGCGACATCGGCTATTGCCACCTGGAAAAGCTGCACAATCTGGAAAGCCTGCCCGGCCATGGCTTCATGGTCAGTTGCTTCCCGCACAAGATCAAGGGTGCGTCGGCCGGCTGGACCCGCGCGGTCGCGATCTTCGAGGAATAAAGATGCGCCTTGCCACCCTCCACAACGGCCAGCCGGACGGCTGCCTGATCGTCGTCTCCCGCGATGCGCGTCGCTGCCTGTCTGCGGACGGCATTACGGACACCCTGCAGCAGGCAATCGAACAATGGGACAGCGTCGAGCCGGCGCTGCGTCTCCTAGCCGACCGGCTGGAACAGGGGGAAGGCGATGTGCTGGACGAAAGCCGGCTGCTCGCTCCCCTGCCCCGCGCCTGGCAATGGCTCGACGGCTCCGCTTTCCCGCAGCATGGCGAGCTGATGCAGAAGGCGTTCAACCTGCCACCGATCGAAACCGACCGGCCGCTCATGTATCAGGGCCTGTCCGATCGCTTCCTGTCCGGAACGCAGGATGTGGTGCTTCCCAGCGAGGCCGATGGCATCGATTTCGAGGGCGAGTTCGGCGTAATCACCAATGCCGTGCCGATGGGCACCAGCGCGCAGGACGCGCTATCCCATATCAAGCTGGTCCTGCTCATCAACGACTGGTCGCTGCGCGCGATCGCGCCGATCGAGATGAAGACCGGGTTCGGCTGGGTTCAGGCCAAGCCCGCCTGCTCTGTCGCGCCCTTTGCGGTCACGCCCGATGAGCTGGGCGAAGCCTGGCAGGACGGTCGCGTCCATCTGCCGCTGGAGGTCCGTGTCAACGATGCCTGGTTCGGAAATCCTCATGGCAGCGAAATGGCATTTGGTTTCCATGAACTGGTCGCCCACGCTGCCCGCACCCGCGATCTGGTCGCCGGCACCATCATCGGATCGGGCACCGTATCCAACGCCGATTATGCAACGCTCGGCTCCTGCTGCATCTCCGAACGCCGCGCGATCGAGATGATCGAGCAAGGTAAACCCCAAACATCTTTCCTCAGTTTCAGCGATCGCGTTTCGCTTGTCGCCTTTGGAAACAGCAGATCCCCTTTCGGCAGCATCAGCCAACAGATCATTGCCGCCAATTTCTGATAACAGATTAACATGCGTCCAACCACAATTATCCATACCTATAATTCAGGATAAACTATTGTCCGTAATTATTTTAATTTATTACAATACTTGATATCCATAAAGGATAATCATCTCCACATTGCAAATTGGGATAAAGACCTGTTAAATCTCTTGCCGAGCGGCTGATTGGTTGATTCAATGGCGGCGTCAGGAAGCGTCGCCATAAGTGATCTTATCTGGTTGTCGGAGGCGCAGATGCGCCGGATCGAGCCATATTTCCCGTTGTCCCACGGGGGCCCACGGTTCGATGACCGACGGATCATCAGCGGTATCATTTTCGTCATCAGGAACGACCTGCGGTGGCGTGATGCCCCCGCTGACTATGGTGCGCCCAAAACGATCTGCAACCGCTTCATCCGGTAGAGCCGACTTGGCGTGTTCAACAGGATATTCGCGGCCCTCTCGGTCCAGGGTGGCTTGAACTCGAAGCTCCATACCGTGTGCGACGGCAAGGGCAGACCGCTAGTCATGCTGCTGAGCGAGGGGCAGATGAGCAACTACAAGGGAGCCACCCTAATGCTCGACGCTTTGCCTCACGCCAAAGCCCTGCTCGGCGATCGAGGCTATGACGCCGACTGGTTCCGCACCGCGCTCGCCGAACGCAACATCGCGGCCTGCATCCCGTCAAAGAGGAACCGGAAGATCCTGATCCCACACGACGCTGTGCTATATCGCCAGCACCACAGGATCGAGAATATGTTCGGCAGGCTCAAGGACTGGCGGCGCATCCATACCCGCTACGATCGATGCGCCCACACATTCATGTCCGCCATCTGCATCGCTGCAACCGTCATCTTCTGGATCAATCAACGAATCCGGATATTGCATCAAACAATGGTAGCGCTATCTAAAATTTGTTGCGTTACGGCTCTCTTCCACGCACAGTCAGTCCATCAACGAGCAAGCGCACTTTTATGAAGCTTTGCCGATAGGAGGGATATCTGATGCCGCGTCAAAGCGGAATGTTGGCAAGACTGTTATGCGCCGTCTCTCTGACCTGTGGATCCGGCGCCGCGGCAGAGACTACTTCGTCGACATCGACTTATAGCAACCCCATTCTCTACGCCGATTATTCCGACCCCGACGTCATCCGCGTCGGACAGGATTATTATATGGTGGCGTCGAGTTTTCACTTCTCGCCCGGCATCCCGATCCTCCATTCCCGAGACCTGGTCCACTGGTCGATCCTTGGCCATGTGTTGCCGCGCCTGCCGTTCGCGCCCGAATATGACATGCCCGGCCCCCACAGCCTGACCGACGCGATTTCCAAGCCGATCGGCGGCACCCGCTATGCTGGCGGAGTCTGGGCACCATCGATCCGCCATCATGCAGGCCTGTTCTACGTCTATTGGGCGACCCCGGACGAGGGCATCTTCATGGCCACCGCCAGCAAGGCGGAAGGCCCCTGGAGCGCGCCGGTCAAGGTGATCGACCAGCCGATGCTGGAAGACCCTTGCCCCTTCTGGGACGATGATGGCCAGGCCTGGCTGGTCCATTCCCGCCATGGCGCCGGGCCATTGATCCTCCATCGCATGAGTGCGGACGGCAAGAGCGTGCTCGATGCCGGAACGGTGATCGTCGAGGACAAGCAGAAGCTGCCAATCCTGGAAGGCCCCAAATTCTACAAGCGCAACGGCTATTATTATATTCTGGCGCCCTATGGCGGCGTGGAGAAGGGCGCGCAGGTCGCGCTCCGCGCGCGCGACATTCGTGGCCCCTATGAAGCGAAAACCGTGCTGGCCCAGGGCAGCAGCACTCTGCAAGGGCCGCACCAAGGCGGCTGGATCGAAACGCCGTCGGGCCAGGGCTGGTTCATCCATTTCAACAGCACCGGCGCCTTTGGCCGCATCACCTATCTGGAGCCGCTCAAATGGGTCGATGACTGGCCGGTGATCGGCGACCTGCTACCCGGCACCGATGTCGGCCAGCCGGTCGAGCGTCATGCCATGCCGGACACGGGATCGCCCCCAATGAAGGATCGGCTCCAGGACACGGATGCTTTCGACAGCGCGAAACTGGGGCCACAATGGGAATGGAACCATAATCCGGACGACGATGCCTGGAGCCTTACCGCCCGCCCCGGCTTCCTGCGTCTCCAGGCGCTGCCCGCCGACCATCTGGTGACTGCCCGCAACACGCTGACCCAGATATTGCAGGGACCGAGCAGCCGGATCACGACCCGGATCGAGATCGGCCGGATGACCGATGGCCAGCGGGCAGGGCTTACCCTGTTCGGCGTGAAGCCTAGCTGGATCGGCATCGTCCGGCAGAGTGGAAAGACACATCTGACCCTGGCGTCGGCCGGGGAGGAAACCACCGGCCCTGCCCTCACCAACTCCTCCGTCGAATTGCGGGCGGACGTCGGCGCGGACCAGACGGTCCGCTACAGTTACAGTCTCGACGGCCGCGCCTTCCTGCCGTTCGGCGATGCCATTAGCCTTGCCCGCTTCTCCTGGTGGAAAGGATCGCGGCCGGGCCTGTTCACCTTCGCCCGCGGCGGCGCGGGCGGATCGATCGACGTGGACTGGGTCCGGGTCGATCATCCCGCGCCGGTCGCGCCGTAAAGCCAGCTCTCAGGGGATATATATATGGACCGACGTTCCTTCCTGCTTACCGCCGCGAGCGGCCTTGCCAGCGCTGGCGCAAGTCGAATGGCCTATGCCGAACCGGCTGCCGATGCGCCGCGCTTCAACACCGCCAACCGGCATTGGCAAGCGGCCTATGACAAGGCGCTGGCGGTCTTGGCCGCCAATGTTCAGGTCATGCCCTATGTCAGCAAGCCGGTGCTGATCGAAGGCGCCGTCTATCAGGGCATCTTGCAGGAATGCGGACCGCACGAAGCACTGGTCTATCGCAAGTTCCGGCCGGACGTGGCCCGTAACAGCCATATGACCTTCTTCGAGTTGCAACGGGCGGACGGCCAGTTGCCCGCCAACAACAAGATCGTCGAAACCGGCTTTGGCCAGATCCAGATGGTCGTGCCTATCGCCGCGACCGCCTGGGAACTGGCGCGCGCGACCGGCGACAGCGCGCTGCTGGAGGCCAGCTATCGCGCCTGTTCCGCCTGGGACGGCTGGCTGATGCGCTATCGCAATACGCGCGGCACCGGACTGGTCGAAGGATTTTGCACCTATGATACCGGCCATGACAACAGCCCGCGCTGGGCCGGCATGCCCAACCAGTGCCCGAACAAGGATGCCCGCACCCATAACCCCATCGCCACCCTGCCCCGCCTGTGCCCGGACCTGTCCGCAACCGTTTATGGTGGGCGCAGGGCCTTGGCCGAAATGGCAAAGGCGCTTGGCAAGACGGACGAGTCCGACCGCTGGGCCGCGCAGGCCGAGCATATTCGCGGCCTCATCCTCTCCAAACTCTATGTGCCGGAAGATGCTGCCTTCTACGATCTGGATGCGAAGGGCGACTTCGTGCGCGTGCGCTCCGACATTCTCTCGCGCGTCTGTGGCGAACATGTGCCCGACCAGGCGCTGTTCGACACGCTCTGGACCCGGCAACTGCATAATCCGGCGGCGTTCTGGGCACCCTATCCGCTGACGTCGGTGGCAATGGACGATCCTGCCTTTGTCGGATCGATCCCCGCCAACAGCTGGGGCGGCGCCACCCAGGCGCTGACGGCATTGCGCGCCGGCCGCTGGTTCGACCATTATGGTCGCACTGCCGAGTTCAGCCAGATGATGAATCCCTGGTGCGCAGCGCTGATCCGCGACATGACCTTCCGTCAGCAGATGGACCCGCGCACCGGCGCCTTCACCCATGCCGAGGCCGCCGGCTATTCCCCCGCCGCGCTGGTGATGGTCGATTATAGCTGGCGGCTCGTCGGCGTCTGCGAGGAAGCCGACGACCTGCACTGGAATGTCCGCCCCGGCCATGAGGCCGCGCAGGCCACCCATCTGTCGATGCCGACCGATGCGGGACGCAGCGCCACCATGGTCTATCGCGCCGGGGGCGCCGACCTCAGCCTTGCGGGGGCACCAATCGGCCGGATCGAGGGTGGGGCCGCGCGCCTCGTCACCGACAAGCAGGGCAAGCCACGCCATCTGATCGGTATCGAGCCGGAGGCCCAGACGATCCGCCTGCGCCTGGCGGGGCAGCCCGTCCGCCAACTGACCCTGCACGCCAATGAACAGGTGACGCTGTGAACCGGGCGATCGACCGCCGTAGCCTGATCGCGGGCGCCGCCGCCCTGGCCCTGCCGATTCCTGCATCGGCACGATCGGCAAACTCCCTCGCTACGCTGGGCGCCGCCAAGGGCATCCGCTTCGGCAGCACAGTCGGCAAGCATAATTTCGCCGACCCCGGCTATCGCGCGCTCAATGCCGCGCAATGCGCGCTGGTCGTGCCGGAAAATGAAATGAAATGGTCGATCACGCGCCCCGATGCGCAGCACTTCGACTTTCGCGCCGCTGACCGGATCGTCGATTGGGCGGGTGCCAACGGCCTTGGCGTGCGCGGCCACACCTTGTTGTGGCATAGCGAGCGATGGATGCCGCAATGGGTGGCGGAGCATGATTATGGGTCCAATCCCAGAGCAGAAGCGGAACGGCTGCTGACCGACCATGTCGCCACGGTCGCCGGCCGCTATGCCGACCGGATCGACAGCTTCGATGTCGTCAACGAAGCGATCGATTCCGAAACCGGGGCGCTGCGCGACACCGCCTTGTCCCGGCATATCGGCGCGTTCGAGACCATTGATATCGCCTTTCGCACCGCGCGCGCGGCAGCGCCCAAGGCCCAATTGGTCTATAATGACTATATGGGTTGGCGCGCAGACGAGGGCGTGCATAGGGATGCGGTGCTGCGCCTGCTGGAACAGATGCGCAAACGTGGCACGCCCATCGATGCCCTCGGCATACAGAGCCATCTCGGCAGCAAGTTCAGCGACACGCCGACGGGGCTGGGGTCGTTGGATAAGCCCGCCTTCCGCCGCTTCCTGGATCAGGTCACCGGCATGGGCCTTGACCTGCTCGTCACGGAAATGGACGTGCATGACAATCCGCTGCCCGGCGCCATCGGTCCGCGCGACGCGCAGGTCGCCGCCCATGCCAAGGCGTATCTCGACCTGATGCTATCCTACCCCCAGACGAAGACGGTGATGTGCTGGGGCCTGTCCGACCGCTATAGCTGGCTCAGCGGCATGCGGCTACGGCCCGACGGCATGGCCAAGCGGCCCTGCCCCTTCGATGCCGACTTCCGTCGCAAGCCGTTCCGCGATGCGATCGCGGGGGG
>ERZ1292623.3024-Hain-H51-01um-R1-3024-length-14641-cov-6_pt1 | contig 14641 bp, 17 predicted proteins | sample MGYA00564398_ERZ1292623 | MGnify/ENA primary metagenome ERZ1292623 (study PRJEB36523, sample SAMEA6512633) | groundwater metagenome | collected 2019-01-07 | study: AquaDiva: Metagenomics assemblies of 32 groundwater samples
GCGGCGCTGTGAGGAACTGAAACTGCCCCACTACTTCACCCATCCCCGCAGTCCCAAAGAGAACACCTATGTGGAGATATCACATGGCGCGGATGAGCGAGAATTCTATCAGCAAGGCAATGTTTGTTTTGACTTCAAGATGATGAGGAAGAGGCTCAAAGAATGGCAACGAATTTGGAATGAAGTCAGGCCCCATCAAGCTCTTGATTACCTAACCCCCAGACAATATTACGAAAAATGGCAGCACGGTCGGCTGCCATCGAAAGACGTTATTACCTTACAAACCTAGGTGGTCACTATGTGTCTGAACCTGGACATAGCGCCGCAGAACGTGCCTAGAGCACGAAAAACCAGAACAAAACGGCCAAAATAATGCGGTAGACGCCGAAGGCCGTGAAGTCGTGGCGGGCAATGTAGCGTAAGAGGAATTTGATGGCCAAAAGGGCCACGAGGAACGACGTCACGAAACCGGTCAGAAGCAGAATAACTTCGTCGTTAGTAAATATCCGCGCGGTCCGAAAAAGGTCGAGACTCGTCGCCGCAAGCATCGTCGGGACGGCGAGGAGAAACGAAAATTCCACGATCGCTATTCGCTTAACGCCCAAAAGCAGGCCGCCCAAGATGGTCGCCGCCGAACGGGAAACGCCGGGCACAACGGCGAAGGACTGGAAGACGCCGATCGCAAATGCCTGGCGGTAGGTGAGCGCGCCCGGGTCGGTGACGGCATTTTCGCCTTCATGGTGGAAGCGTTCGAAAATGATCAAGAGGATGCCGCCCAGAAAGAGAGCGGTAAGCACGATGGCGTCATTCCCCAAAAACACCGCCTTCACGATTTTATAGAGGACGAAGCCGATAACAGCCGTGGGGACGAAAGCCACGACCACCCGAGCCAAAACTTCTTTACGTAAAAACAGGGTGCGCCAGTAAAGCGCGACGACCGAAAGGATCGCGCCGAACTGAATGGCGATCTCGAAGCTCTTCAGAAACTCCGTTTGCTCGAAACCGATAAAGCGAGCCGTGAGGATGAGATGGCCCGTCGAAGATATCGGCAAAAATTCGGTGATACCCTCGACAATGCCGAAGAGCGCGGCGTGAAACCATTGCATGACTATCGATTGTATCAGATTCACCCCGTGAGAAATAGCCCGCCCAAAGCCCCTTGGGCGCGCTTACGCGCGGGCCCCGTTAGAAAAGGAGGGTTTTTCTTCGCACATGAAAAGCGCCAGGGTTTTCTAACGGGGCGGGTGCGATTTCTCACGGGGTAAACAGAATATCAGAAAATCAGACAACGAAAAACGTGGCCGTGTTAACCCATAAGCAAAAGACAATATTCCTTTTCGAGAAGCTCTCGGAGGTGATTATGCGGTTATCGAAAAGGAATGTTGTCTTTACGCGCTCGCTAGATAATAAAAAATTTGGCCAAAGGAAATCCCCGCTCTTCGCGAGGACCTCCTCCCCCGTCCCCGGGGTGTCGGTCCTGATTCCGCAGAGAGCGATCGAGATTTCCGCGTTACAGTTCACACGTGGTGTCCGTCGCTCCCGGCCCTCGGGCCGGAAAACATTCGGACCCGATGAAATAATGAATCAAGGGAAACGACCGCGGCACGGAACAAGACCTGTTTCCATAGTGACGCGCCCAGGGCAAAATGCAAGCAAAACAGTGCATAGTCGGTGCGCAACCATGTCCCTAACTGTTGATAACCGATTGCGTTTTCCAAAATCTAGGATTTATGGCGCCCAACTGCCTTTTTAGCGGGTCTCGAGAGCTTCTTGAGTTCTTTCTCGAGCGCTCTGATCTCGTCCCGCAAGAGCGCCGCGAACTCAAAATCAAGTTCCTTGGCGGCGGCGCGCATTTCCGCCTCCTTGTTTTTCACGAGCGCCTCCATGGATGCCGCCGAACGGCCGATCGGCGCTATCTCAAGCTTCAGCGCTTTCTCTATTGTGGGCAAAATATCCCTAATTTCTTTCCAAACTGTTTTCGGCGTGATGCCATGCTCGGCGTTATACGCTATCTGGCGTTCGCGTCGCCGGTCGGTCTCGCCCACCGCTCGTTCTATGGAGCCGGTGATATTGTCGGCATAGAGCAGAACCTCGCCTCTCACGTTGCGCGCCGCCCGGCCGATGGTTTGAATAAGGGCCGTCTCGCTGCGCAAGAAACCCTCCTTGTCGGCATCAAGGATGGCGACAAGCGTCACCTCGGGCAGGTCGAGGCCTTCGCGGAGCAGATTCACGCCGACGAGCACGTCGAACTCTCCCCTCCGGAGCTTGGTGAGAATCCGAATGCGGTCGAGCGTCTCAACGTCGCTATGGAGATAGGCGACCTTCATCCCGTTAGAGGCAGGGCGCCCCGGGGTGGCCGTAGCCGCGCCTTCGGCGGGGCGGCCTTTAACGGGATGAATCTTTTTCTCCTTAAGGTACTCGGAAAGATCCTCGGCCATCTTTTTCGTGAGCGTCGTGACGAGCACGCGCTCACCCAGAGCGACCCGGGCCTCAATGCGCGGAATGAGATCCTGGACCTGGCCACGGGCCGGCAAGATGGTGATCTTCGGATCGACGAGACCGGTGGGCCGGATGATCTGCTCGACGATCTGGCCCGATCCGGTCGCCGGGTCTGACTTCGCGCGTTCATAATCTGCCGGCGTGGCAGAGGTGTAGATCGTTTCGCCGACGCGCGCCTCGAATTCTTCGAAGGTAAGCGGGCGGTTGTCGATGGCCGACGGCAGGCGGAAACCGTACTCGACGAGCGTTTCCTTGCGCGCCCGGTCGCCGCGGTACATCCCCCGGATCTGCGGCACGGTCACGTGCGACTCGTCGATGACGGTCAAGAAATCTTTGGGGAAGTAATCGAGAAGTGTCGCCGGCGGCTCCCCGGCGGCCCGTCCGGAGAGGTGCCGCGAGTAATTTTCGATGCCGTGGCAGTAGCCGACTTCTTTGATCATGGCGAGGTCGAACTTGGTGCGCCGTTCGAGCCGCTCGGCCTCAAGGAACTTCTTCTCCACCTCGAATTTCTTGAGCTGTCCTTTGAGCTCCTCGCGGATCAAGGTTATGGCTCGCTCCCGGTCGTCGGCGAGGGTCACAAAGTGCTTGGCGGGCGCGATGAAAATTTCCGGCACGCTCGGCGTCTTTCCAACCACGAACCCTTCGACCGGGTCGATCTCCCAAATCTTCTGGATGATCCCGTCCTTAAGCTCGAAGTTATAAATAACTTCTCTGTCGGTCGGCATTATCTCCCAGTTGTCGCCGCGCAGGCGGTAAGTGGCGCGAGTGAGGTCGACGGTCGTCCGGTTGAACTGCAGTTCGATGAGTTTCTTCGCGAAAGCGGCGCGGTCGACCCGATCGCCGACTTTGAAATGAAAGATGTTTTCGGCATACGCCTCCGGCGCACCGAGGCCGTAAATGCACGAAACCGAAGCCACCACGATGACATCGCGCCGCGTGAGGAGCGCCGTTGTCGCCGCGTGGCGCAACTTGTCTATCTCGTCGTTTATCATCGCCTCCTTGTCGATATAGGTATCGGTCGTCGGCATGTACGCCTCCGGTTGATAGTAGTCGTAGTACGAAACAAAATAATGCACCGCGTTTTGCGGAAACAAGTCCCGGAACTCATTGCAGAGCTGGGCGGCCAGCGTCTTGTTGTGGGCAATGACCAAAGTCGGACGATTTACCCGAGCGATGACATTCGCGATACTGAACGTCTTCCCCGATCCGGTCACCCCCAAAAGCGTCTGATGGCGAAAACCCTTCTTGAGGCCACGAACCAGCGCCTCGATCGCCTGGGGCTGGTCCCCGGCGGGTTTATTTTTTGAGATCAGTTCGAACATGCCTCTCTAGTTAACTAGTGACTAGTCGACTAGTCAACTAGGCCGAGGAAACCCATCCTTCGCTCCCACGAGCTTCGGGGGGTTATTTTCGTTTCTTAATGAAACAAAAATAAAACGAAGAGCGCGTCACCCTGGTCGGCATTGATGGATGCCGGGGGCAAACGCGCTCCTAACCGCCTTCGCCCGGCGTGTCGCCGCTATCTTTCGCAAACGGAAGAGCGCTGGCGTGCGGTACGCGGGCCGCCCGGGACGATTGCCGACTTTCGCGTGATCTTTCATCAGGCTACACGACCCCAGACGAAAGCGGTGACGAAACGACTTGGCCTCCTCGACGGCTTTCGCCCGCCTGTCTTTCCTGCTCTTTAAAAATTATGTCCTTCACCCGGTGCGGATCGGGAACGCTCTTCAGGGTGAAGTTCCCCGACTCCCCTGCCGTTTGGATCTTCACGTTACCGAAACGCAAGAACGTCGCGAGGAAGCCGTGCACCTCGACGGAAACATCCTGGATCTTTTCTATCCGACACTCTGAAGTGCTCCGGCTGAAGAGATTTCTCTGCTCGATGTCGATGATCCGTTTCGAAGTGATGACCCAAACGTCCAAGTAATAATCGGTCCAAACGATGAAAAATATAATCCAGATCGCGAGGAACCACAGCCCGGAACCGAAAAGAGTGAGCGGTATAAAATTAGGCAGGGTCGCGAGATCAAAGACGTCAAAAATCACGATCACCAGAATCGGCATGAGCGCCAGGATGAAGAGGCCCAAGGTTTCCGCAAAAAGCACGTACCAGTGACGCCGGACTTCGGCCACGACGGTTTCTCCGGGTTGAAGTGAGATCATGATTCAAAAAGCAAAATGCCCGCGGTCATGAGCGCGAAACAGACGCCCGCTCCCCAAAAATAGAGCGCCCGCATGCGACCGATCATCGTCGGATTGTAGCCATACCGGCTCCAGTGGTAGAGAAGCACCCAGCTCACCGCCGCGAAAATGGCGGTCATGAGCGCGAACACGGCCCCCAAGGCATTCGGCGTGATGAGACGCAATAAATCATTCAACTGAAATGGGAGCATGAGGAGTTTTAGTTGGTAATCGCAAAGTGATGGCGCTTGGCGAGCATGGCGATGTCGCGCTGGCGCAGGTGTTCTAAGACGCGGAGGGTCGGATCGAGGACCACGGTCTTCCCGAAGTACTGGCCGGCGGTAATATTCGGCAAAATCACATAGTCGGCGCCACGGACATAGAGCAGGCGCGCGTCGGCCTCGGTGTCGGCGCGGACAACGATCTTCGGGCGCGGCGTGAAACGCGACGCCACGGTAAGCAGGGCCAGATTATCTTCCGGATCCGGGCTCGTCGAAATAACGAGCCGGGCCGCGGCGAAGTTCGCCTGCTCGAGCACTTCCGGATCGGCAATATCGCCGAAGATGTAATCGTATCCGTGTCGGGCGAGTTCGGCGATGATCTCCGGATCGAAGTCAATGACGAGCAACTGCTCTTTCGGCACGCTCATCGCGATACTTTGCCCCGTGCGGTGGGCGCCGATGAGAATTACGGGCTTTTTAAATTCGCGGTTCCGCCAGCCGTCCTCCACGGTTGTCTTGCGCTCGAAAATCGCGAGGAGGCGCGTAATACGCGGGAAGATCCGGTCGGCATAGAGGATAAGATAGGTCGAAAGCGTGATCGTCACGATGCCTACGGCCGTCACGAGCGAAACGACATTGTTGCCCACGTGGCCCAGCCGGTTACCGAGCGCCACGAGCACCAAGCTGAATTCGGAAATTTGCGCGACAGTAAGACCAGTCAGAAAACTCGTCCGTTTGCGATAGCCCATAAGCCCCATGATGATGAGCACGATAAAAGGATTGCCGATAAGCACGAAGAGTGAAAATACCGCCACCGGCGCGGCGAGTCCGGCCATGTCGGCATTCAGCACGAATGACGATCCCAAAATGACGAAGAAAACGAGAATGAAGAAGTCGCGAAGCGGCCTGATGCGCGCGGAGATCTGGTAGTGCTCGGTGGCGTTCGCGAGACCGAGGCCGGCGAGAAACCCGCCGATCTCGATGGAAAGCCCCAGGCGCTGCGCGATGGCGGTGAGCAGAAACATCCAAGCCAAACTCATGACAAACAACAGCTCCGCGGATTTCGCCGCCTTATCCGCGATTGCGGGAAGAACGCGCTTGCCGATCCACAGAATGAGCGCGAAAAGGCCGATACTCTTCATGACCGTCATCGCGATTCCGGCAGTCACCTCTCGCGGGGAACCCTGCTCGAATCCGGCGAGGAGCACGAGGAGCAGAATGGCCACGAAGTCCTGCACCAAGAGCATGCCGACGCTGATCTTGCCGTACAAGCTGTTCAGGTCGCGCTTTTCGGAAAGAAGCTTGACAATGATGATCGTGCTCGAAAACGTGAGCGCGACGGCTATGTAGAGCGACGGCAGGGCGTCGAAACCGAAAAGCCACGCGATAACGAAGCCCAAAAGCGAGGTGAATAGTATTTGTCCCAGACCCACGGCAAGCGACACCTTGCCCACGCTACGGAGCGAAGAATAATTGATTTCCAAACCGACGAGGAACAAGAGGAACATGATCCCCAAATCGGAAAAGACCCGGAACGTCTCCTGGTCGGCGATGTTGAAAAAGTTGAAGTAGCCGATGATGGCTCCGGTCGCGAGATAGGCCACGATGAGTGGCTGGCGAAACGCCTTGGCGACGAAGCCCAAAATGGCCGCCACAAGCACCACCATCGCCAATTCGAAAAGACCGGCAGTCATCTATGTGAAAAAAATATCTGTGTAAAACAAAACGTGCTTTGATTATAGCACGCAAGGGGCGTACCCATGCTAGTAAGTTAGTTGCCTAGAGACTAGTGGATTAGCGATTAGTAGGTTAAAGAATAGTCGGGATATTTTTAGTCCCTAATTCGCTAGTCACTAACCATCCAGGCACTAGCTTTCTAGTCAGCTAGTTTTCTAAGAATATCCACGTTCTTCTTGTCCGGTCCCTCGTTCGCGAATCCGGGTACTTCAAGGAGGAAGGGAATCTTCCGGAATTCTGAATTGGCCAGCAAATTTTTGAATCCATCGAGGCCAATGTGCCCCGCGCCGATATTTTCGTGCCGGTCATGTTTCGAGTTCCAGGCCGTTTTGCTGTCGTTCGCGTGAATGGCCATTAATCTTTTCCAGCCGATCGTCCGTTTTACCTCGACAGCGAGGCGCGCAACCTCATCCTTGCCGTAATCATTCACCATTCCCGATTCAAAAGAATGGGCGGTGTCGAGACACACGCCGACGCGGCGAGAATCAATAAGGCGGATAAGTTCCGCGATCTCCGCAAGATTCTTGCCGATCTTCTCTCCGCCGCCGGCGGAATTTTCGATGATGAGCGCGCTTTTTCCGACCGCCTGCCGCAGTGCCTGCTTTGCGCCCGCGGCCGCGAGCTCCATTGAGCGCGCCTGAAAGAGTCCGCCCACGCCCGAACCGACGTGAACGATCACGCCCTTGGCCCGAATCATGTTCGCGATCTTCAGGTGCCCGGCAAGCGCCGCGACCGACCGCCGCCACATTCCCCGATCCTCGCTCGCGAGGTTGATGAGATAAGGCGCGTGAAGAAAGACGCCCTTGAGGCCGGAGCTGGCGAACGCCTTCCGAAAGGCATTCGCGTCCTTGACACTTGGCAAGCGCACCTCCCACTGCCGCGGCGAGGAGCCGAAGATCTGAATGGCGTCGGCGCCGATGTGGCGGGCAAGGAGAACGGCGTTCGGCAGTCCTCCTGCCGTAGAAACATGAGCGCCGATAATGGGATGCTTAGCCATCGTTATTATGTTATCACGCCTAAAAATTAGTATGAAAATTGTTCGGGCCCCGGACGCGATGAAGCGTACGGGGCCCTTGTCGAGATGTTGTGGTCTACGCCGAAGGCGTGGCGTCGGGACGCCGACGCCTGACCCTCGGAAGCGGTTTGATGCGGAGCGCCGCGCCGCCGATGAAGATGGTCATCCTCCCGTCGCGCTCGGTCTCGACCGACGCGCCCGCCGGGAGGAAAACCCGGCTCGGGCCGATGGTGAAGCTGACGCTCGGCGCGGGTGGCGCAAGAGGGGGAGCGGGCAACGGAAGGGTCGCACTCGCCCGTTCCGCGGGCACGACCGCGGGAGGCGTGACGGTGGTGGTCGGCGCGGGCGCCGGAGGCGAACAGGAACCCCTCGTCGAGCGCCAAAGCGACCGCAACGCCGCGCCGCCCGCAATGATGATCGCCGCGAGGAGAGCGAGTCCCAGCAAGGCGAGGATTAGCCATCCCAACGCCTTCGCCAGAGCTCCGACCCCGTGCCAGAACCCGGCCCACCGACTCTGAAGCGGCGCATCGGAAAACGTCTCGGGAAGCGTTCCGCCACCCGCCGCGCTAGTCGCGGGACAGGCAGGGCAAACCGGAAGCGAGCCCAATCGGTTGCCGCAGTCGGCCTTGTAGATAGGGTTGCCGCTCTCGTCGGCGAGGACGAGCGTCCCCGTCGCGAGCGTCTCCAAGACGTACCGACCGCCCTCCACCTTGCGATGGAAGTTGTATCCCGTCCACGGCTCCGAGAGCCGGACGGGGTGGAGGCCGAAGTCGGCCTGCTCACCGATCGTGAGCGGCCGACTGAACTCGGGGTAGCTCCCGAGACGGACCCCATCCGGAATCGCCTTTTCGGCCAAAGGGGCCGCGAAGGCCACGGAACCGGCCACGAGGAACGCGAGAACGAGAACCGCCATCAAGAAACGGCGCATCATGCACCTCTCCTTCTGCCCGCGCTTTCGCGGGCGTAAACCAAACTAACAAAGAGCGATAAAGTAAAAGTCCGGAGAACTGGGGCGTTAATGTCGATTGAGTTTGAAAGAACTCCGCCCCAGTTCTCCGGGCCCTACTTTCAGGCTCAATTATATATCATTATTAATATAATGTCAAATTTAGGGGTCTTTCGGCCTCTTGACACGATAAATGTTTAGTGTCTTGACAAGGTTTGTCCTTCATGCTAGGATAAGCACATTCCATAAGAGATGCTCCGCAGGGGGCATTTTTTATTGGGAAACCGGGCCTTACCCGGGATAGGCGAAAGGTTGAATAAACCAATAACCTCAAAAAAAGTAAGTGTTTTGGCTGGAAACGGCTAAAAACCAAAACCCCATGGTAAAACTCTTCGTCATGACGGTCCTCATGGTTTCGGGTCTTTACCCGGTGCCCGTGGGCGTCACGAAAGCGGACTTCCCCGCCCAAGGCGGGTCCGCCTCCGGCGGAGAACTTCGAATCGCGGCGGAAGCCAAGTCGGAGGTCGACCAGGCCTGGAAGGTCTGGGTGACGGCCTATTCGAGTTCTGAAGACGAAACCGACTCGACGCCCTTCACCACGGCTCTCGGCACCCAAGTTCGGGACGGCATTATCGCCACGAACATGCTCCCCTTTGGCACGAAGGTTAAAATTCCGGCTCTTTTCGGAAACAAGATCTTCGTGGTCGAAGATCGCATGCACCGCCGCAAGACCAACTTCGTGGACGTTTGGATGGATAGCAAAGAGAAAGCGATAAAGTTCGGCTCGAACTACACCGAAATAATTATCTTGAAGTAGACATCGAGCTAGTGAACAAAACAAAAACCCCCGCCTCTCGGCGGGCTTTTGTTTTAGGGTCCTAAAAAATTGAGCCGCCCAGCCAAGCTCAAAAGCTCGGCTGGGCGCTATCGATGGGGTACTGTCGCTAGAAGAGGTCTGTCTCGCCAGGCGAGAACCAGCTGAGCGCGGGTCTCGTCGGCGGTTCCGCCCCGGGTGGCGCCGTGAGTGCCGGCGGGAGCGGGTCGAGGTCGCGCCCCAGTCCCAGCACGCGCTCGACGACCGCATCGGTCGCCTTGCTCCCGCCCGACTTTTTGGCGCGGACACTGCGAACGGTCGCGAGCGCGTCGAACTGACCGACGATACCGAGAACGGAGTCGTTCATGGGGCCTCCCCTCTGCCGCGCGAAAGCGCGGCGGCTGGATATAGTTTTATCTCTTTTCCGCCCCGAGCGTCAAATGACGAACTCCTTGCCGGTAAAAATCTCCCCCGCCGACACCCAATCCACCACATTCCACCAGCCTTCCGTGTATTCCGGGCGGCGGTTTTGGTACTTGAGGTAGTAGGCGTGCTCCCAGACGTCGAGGGTCACTATCGGCGTAAGCCCCGCCGAAACCGGGCTCTCTTGGTTAGTCGTCCACACAAGAGAAAGTTTCCCGCCCGCATCCTTCACGAGCCAGGCCCAGCCGCTCCCGAAGCCGCCGTTCGCAACTTTCGTGAACTCTTCGCGGAATTTTTGATAGCCGCCGAAGTCTTTCGCGATGGCTTCAGCCAAAGCACCGCCTGGCTCGCCGCGGCCCTCACGCCCCATTACTGTCCAGAAAAATGAGTGATTGAAGTGTCCCCCGCCGAAGTTCTTGACCGCGCCGCGCACGGCGTCCGGGAGCGCGGCGAGATCGGCGATGAGCGCCTTGGCGGGTTTATCCTGAAGGTTAGAATATCCGGAGAGCGCCTCGTTCAGTTTATTAACGTAAGTCTGGTGGTGTTTCGACCAGTGGATCTCCATCGTCTGCGCGTCAATATACGGCTCGAGAGCGTCGTAGGCGTAATTGAGTTTCGGCAGTTCGTGCTTCATTTGATGATTGGTAAAAGGTTGATGAAAACGACGTGTCTCTTGATTATACCGCAAGTGACTCGGGGTAAATTTCTATGCCCGATATGCTTACCGCCCTCGCCGTTGATGGAGATATCGATAAACCGCGCTGGCGCTCGGCCGCATGGTTTTCAGCGGTTTTTGATACACAACGAAGCTAACACCGCGCGGAATGGCTTCCGCTTCATATTCACGAAGGATTGCCTGCTGTTTCTTACTAAGTCGCGCTCCTTTCAGATGCGCGCATAAATGACCTTTCGCCGGAATATCTTTACGAAAAACTGCTCGGCGGTAGGTAACAACATAGTGGCCAAGCTTCCGTTCCAGCTCGCTACGCAAAGCACGCATAGCTTCAGGGGCAACGCATAGCTCGCGAATATCAATAGCCGTCCGAATCGCCGCAGGAAGACGACGGAATATTTGTCTCATACTATTCATGCATAATTGTAACAATTAATCATCAAACAAAGATGGTGCACGCTGGGTTCGGGAAGATTTTCGACCGCTAAAATACTCTCACCATCATTCGCCCATTCGCGCGAATCGTTCCGTCGGCCTGCGGCGCCTAGCGCCATGAATCAGCCGCTAAAACGGACGTTTGACATAATCTATCACGGTGGCATAATGGAAAACAGAACACTGTCCGGCGATTGGCACCGGAAGGAGGAATGGCGATGGCGAGCCGTAACTATGTCGCACGGACCTTCGGGTCTGTCGAAAAAAAGCTCGTCGGTTCCGTGGATGGCCTCCTGCGCATGGAGCGCAGGAAACGCGAGGGTAATCACAAGGTTACCCACCGCCACGAGCGTCGGGGCGAGGAGAATCGCATGATCGCGGCGGCGACCGTCGTCGCCCTCGCCATGCGGCCCGTCACCACCACCCCGACCGGCAACAACTTCCAGCCCACCTCGGCGGCCGTCAGCAATTTCCAGTGCGGCGGCTCGCGGGCCGATTACCGCCTCGCCTTCGCCTAGGTCGCTCGTCCGCGTCGTCTGCGGACGGGTTCGTCCAAACATCGGCCCCTTCCCGCGCGCGCGAGGAGGGGCCAACTAATTTTTATGTCTTTTCTCCGAGCGCCTCAAGGTCGCGCAACACCTCGGCCGCGTGTTCGCGGGGCTTCACTTTCTCGTAAATTTTCGCCACCTTGCCCTTGGGGTCTATCAAAAAAGACATTCTCTTCGTGCCGAAATATTCCCGGCCCATGAATTTTTTCTTGCCCCAAACGCCGTAGGCCGTGACGACTTCCTTCTCGGTATCAGCCAAAAGCGAGAAGGGTAGGTCGTAGGCCTCGGCGAACTTCGCGTGACTTTTGACAGAATCGGTGCTCACTCCGAAAACGCGCACATCCAACTTCTCGAACTGCGGCCACTCGTCGCGCACGGCGCAGGCCTCGGCGGTGCATCCCGGCGTCATGTCCTTGGGATAAAAATACAAAAGCACCCACTCGCCGCGATAGTCGCGCAAGCGATGCGTTTTGCCGTTCTGATCGGGCAAAGAAAAATCTGGCGCAAGCGTGCCGTTTTTCATCGTCATATATTATGAATGATTCCAGATCGCCGGTCCATGGAGAGATGAGAGAATGCTTTCGAACTTCTGCCGCGCCTCTTCCGGATGAAAATTCATCATTTCCGGAATGTCGGCGAGCGGCACCCAGGCCGGATGATATTGATTATGTTCGGTCATGTGGCGCAGTTCTTCCCCGCCCAAGGTCGGCGTGCCGGTGAAGCCGCTCACCAGAAAATGATACGACCGCCTCTCGTCGGCATAGGCCTCAAAAAGAAATCTGTCGATGTCGATCTGAATACAGAATTCTTCTTCAAGCTCGCGAATAGCCGCCGCCTCGGGCGACTCGCCGGGCTCGACGGTGCCGCCGGGGAAAGTATAATACTCCTCCCCCGCCTTCACGCGGCGCATAAGAAGCACTTCGCCGTCTTTGATGATGACCGCGGCGGCGCGTTTGATCATTTGATTATTTCCACTATCTTTTTTCGGCTGGTCTTGCCCGCCACGATGAAGACCCGGCTCGAAGCGATGCCGAGATGTTCGGCAAGAGCCCGCTCCACGGCGGCGTTTGCCCGGCCCTCCTTCGCGGGCGCGGAGACAGAGACAACGAAACTGCCATCAGGAGATGGCGCTACGGCGGCACGCTTGGCGCCTGGTTTTACGGTCACGGTAATTCTCATTGCAAGGGCGGCTGGTCCTTAAGGCAGGCCTCGAGTTCCGTTGTCATCGTCCAGCCGCACTGGCCGTTCGTTTGCCTCTCGCACGTGGCCGCCTGATAACAGGCGTAGTCGGCGCGGAATTCGCAGGTCGAAACAGTATCTTTATCCGAACAAATTTGGCCGCTACAGCCGGTTTTTCGGCAGGCGCTTTTGTCTGCTTCCGTAAAGCGCACTGGGAGGCGCACTATCTCGTTTTTTTCGCGCATGTCGGAAGGATTATCGTTCCGCAGGATGAGCGTTCCCTCGGCTGTCGCCGGCGGCGCAAATTGCAAGGTCACCTTGAACGGCACGAACTCCGTCGTCATCCAATCGCTTTGCGCCTCTGCCGGCACGATCGCGAGCCGCCGACCGGCGCCATCAAGAAGTTCGACTGGGAAAGACGCTTCAAAATACCACGTGCGCGCTTCGCCGGTTATGACGAGCGGACTAGAAATTAGATCGTTCGCCTTAATAGATACGTTCCGGAGATTCGGCGCGAGATACGCGCCGCCTTGAGGCGGAGTGGACGTCGGCGCGACATCATTGGGGACGCCGAACATCGCGCTCTTCCTAATGCCGCCGAAAACGATGATAAGGAGGACGAGAGAAACACCAAGAATTACTACGGGAAAGCGTTTTTGCATATTTATCTTCCCCTATTTATAAGATAGATGACGATACGGCGCTATCTTTATTGCTCGGCGCCGATATATCGAAAACGCGGACCTTGGTAGCCGTCGCGGTCGACGGCCTCACTCCACATCGAGACCGGACGAGCCCAGAGGCCCTGGGCCCCGTCGAGGTGTTGATAGATAACAAGTTCTTCAAATTGCTCGCTTCCACGCGCCACGCCTAAAACTCGATACCGACCGCCTTTAAAATGTTCGTAAATGCCCGGCTGAACGGCCTTCGCGGCTTCGGACCACGGCGGCAAATCTTCTTTCATGCACCCCATTATACCACGGCATCGTTGCGCGGCCGATGATAAGAGGACTACAATATGAGTAGTTCGGGCCAGGACATTGCCCCGTGCGCCAACCAAAAGGAGGTTCGCCCATGTTGACAGCACTCGTGGCGGTTCTGGCCCTCGCTGGCGCAGAGCCACACTACTATACGTTCGAAAGTCGGCGGGATCCGTTCGCTCCCGTTTTCGTTGGGAGAGCCATCCCTGCCGAGCGCGAAGGGTATCTGCGCCGCCGGATGAGCTCTTTCGGGTTTACCAAAGAGGAAATCGCCGCCTTCTTCGCCGATCCTCGACTAAGGATTTACCCTCGGCGCGCGACTAAGAACGGCACGAAAAAGGCCGACTGGGACGCGCTCCGGAACCAAATGGTCGCGCCCGCATCGGTCGTCGCTGGCGTGGCCTACTACCGGCGGCACGAAGAAACGCTCCGCCGCGCCCGCGAACGCTACGGCGTTCTCGAAACATCGGCGGTCGCGATTGCGCGGATCGAGAGTGCCTTCGGGTCGTATCTCTACAACCCGAAAAACCCGCACACGGTGGTCGTGGACATTTTCTACACGAAAACTGCCCGCTTGAGCGCCAAGCCCGTGAGCGACAAAAATCCCACGCCGCGATGGCAAGCGGCCGCGAACTCGCTCGTCGAACTTCTCGTCTACTGCGGGAAGAATAGCCTCGACTGCTTCAAGATCAAGGGCTCCTGGGCCGGCGCCATCGGCATCACCCAGATCATGCCGTTCAATCTCGACGAGTACGGCGAGGATGGCGACGGCGACGGGCGTGTTGATCTCGTGGGGAGCGGCGCCGACGCGCTCCTCTCCACCATGAAGTTCCTCGCCGAAAACGGCTACGCCTCGACTCGCGAAGGGCGCCTGCGCGGATTCGTGAACTACTACGGCGAGAATGGGCGCTATCCCGAGATCTCCATCGAATATGAAGTTCTTCTTGAACGAGCTATCAACGCGCCCCGTGGGTCAGAATGATCCCCGGG
>ERZ1292623.3025-Hain-H51-01um-R1-3025-length-14639-cov-5_pt1 | contig 14639 bp, 17 predicted proteins | sample MGYA00564398_ERZ1292623 | MGnify/ENA primary metagenome ERZ1292623 (study PRJEB36523, sample SAMEA6512633) | groundwater metagenome | collected 2019-01-07 | study: AquaDiva: Metagenomics assemblies of 32 groundwater samples
ATTGCCATTCCAATTCCTATACTTAACCCTTGTCCTAAAGAGCCTGTTGCAACTTTTATTTGATGCAAGGTTTTTGGCATAGGATGCCCTTCTAAAGGAGAATTAATATCTCTTAATTTAGATAAATCATGTTTTATTGCATTAGCTCTATACAAAGCAGAATAAAGAATTGGTGCTGCATGTCCCTTGCTTAAAATAAATTCATCATTATCAGGATTTTTTGGATTATGAATATCCCAACTCATAACATCAAAAAAAAGTGTAGAGATTATTTCTGCACAAGAAAAACATGAAGTTAAATGCCCGCTTCCTGCATGAGTTGTCATTATTGCAACATCTCTTCTTAAAACATTTGCAATATCAGAAAGTTGTTTTTCAGTCACCATCTTCCCAAACTAAGACAAGTTAAGTATAAAAATTTGTTGATTTCACAAATTCCTCAATAACTTTTTTATTTCTTACCTCTGGATGAAATAAAACTCCATAAATTTCTTTATTTTTGTGTTTAACTGCTTGAGGAATATTGTTTAAATTAAAAACCTCAAAGTCTCTTAATTTAGAAAAATCAATATAATAATTATGTAAATGATAAACTTCTATTTCTTCTTTAATACCTAAAAATTCTTTTTTAAAATGTTCGCTAAACAATCCTATTTCATTTTTTTGCTTTAATTTTCCCCCAAAAATTTTTCCTAAAACATGCATTCCACCGCAAATACCTAAGATTGGTTTATTGCAATTTTTAATCCATTTAAATTTTTTAACATTCTTTTCTTCTATAACTTCATTATCTACTAAACTTGTCCCGCAGATTATTATTTTTTCAGCATTTAAAATTTCTCTTAATTTTAATTCTTTATAATGTCTTGTAAAAAAGTTTATTTTATTTTTCTTCAAAATATCTTCAATTGGCTTTACAAACTCGTAATAATGTAGTTTTTCCTTGCAAATGTTTATTATTAAAATCATTTTAACTCCAGTCTTTTTTTAAACATTGGACAGTTTAGCACTAAAGTCTCAAATTCTCCGCCTTCGCCAGCAGGATTTATTTTATACTTTTCATTTAATTCTTTTAATTCATCAATTGTTTTTTTATCAATCTTCATCCCTATCCATCTTTCATCTAAACCATCTGCAGCAACTTTAGTTATTATAACATCAAATTTATTTTTTACTAAATCATTTAAATGTTCAATTTGATCTTTCTGCCATAATGGATTAAAGCATTCTATTTTTAATTCATTGCATATTTTTTGAATTCTTGAAGATTGATAAACTGACTCAATTGCTCCTGTTATAACTCCTTTAATTTTATATTTTTTAATAGCTTCTTTAATTGCTGATGTTAAGTCTTTTAATTCCAATTCTTTATCACCTTTTGTTGTTTTTTGAATTATTGGAATTCCCATAATTTTTGCTTGTTCATTTGTAAGCCTTATTTTTTCAGTGTGAAACATGTAACTATCTTGACTTTCGCTTATTATTGTTATTAAACAAGAAATTTCATAACCCAGTTTTTTGGCTAAATACCCTGCATAAGTCGAGTCTTTTCCACCTGAAAATAAAAGTGCTAGTTTCATAGTTATTTTACATATTCCACTTCTTCAAGATCCTTAAATTCTTTATCCCCTGTTAAAAATTTTAAATTATTGTTTAGTGAAATAACATATCCTATACAATCAACAGTAGAAAATTTCTTATCTTTATGCCTAAATTTAAAATCAGAAGCCATTATTATATCTTCTTTTGTTATATTTATTAAATTATATGTAAATCTCTTTATCCAATAATCTGCTGTTTGTTTATTAAATTCTTTTAATAAAACATTATGTAATTCAAAAAGATTAAGTATTGTACAAGAAGGAGTGACTTCTTTATAATTTGTATAGTTCTGATTATTCCTTATTACTTCAATTAGAGCATAAGTATCAAAGAAATACATTTTAGTCCAATTCTGCATCTAATTCATCTAGAATTTCTTGTGTGGATCTTTTAAATTTTAAATTTTTTATTTTAGCTTCTTCCATTATTTTTCCAACTGTAGCGCTTTTTTTATTTTCTAAGTTAACTCTTATTTTTTCTCCTTCTTTAAGATTATTTTGGTTTATTATTTCTGCTGGCACAATTATTCCTAAAGAATTTCCAACTTTTTTCAATTTTGTATCAATACTTATCATTGTATTACATGTATTACATAATATTTAAATCTTTCTAATTTTAATAGTTACATCCTCTCTAAAACTTTAATTCTCTCATCTAAAGGCGGATGTGTTGAAAAAACATTTTGTATTCTTTTTTTGAAAGGATCGCTAATAAATAAAGGCGCAACTGCTTTGCTTATTCTATGATTTGGCATTGGAGAATCATGTTTTATTTTTTTCAAAGCTTCAATTAATCCTGTTGGATAGCGAGTAAATTTAACAGCTGTTGCATCTGCAGTATATTCTCTTTTTCTTGAAATTGCTAATTGCACAAGACTTGTAACTAATGGGGCAAGAATTGCAAGTAATATCCCAATTATCATGAAAATTAATTGCGCTCTTCCATTTTTATTATCTGAATCTTTAAACCATAAACTTCTTAAAAATATTTCAGAAATAATTGCAATCATTCCTACTAATACAGTTACTAAAGTCATTAATCTTATATCATAATTAGCTATATGCCCCATTTCATGAGCTATAACTCCTTCCAACTCTCTTTTATCAAGTTTTTCTAGAGCCCCTATTGTAACACAAATAACTGCATTTTTTGGATCTCTTCCTGTTGCAAATGCATTTATTTGAGGATTTTCCATTATGTAAACTCTAGGCATTGGCAGTCCAGAAGCTAAAGCCATTGATTCAACACTGTGGTATAAATTTCTATATTTTGTTTTGTCAGCTAGTTTAGCATTTGCAGAAGCTATTGCAATTTTATCACTATAATAATAACCTATCCAAATATAAGCTAAAGAAATTATTATTGAAATAACCATTACAATTGTAAAATACTCTGGCCCAAGCAAAACCCCTATAACATATCCAAAAAGCATTAAGACAGCTACAATTATAAATAAAAGAATAAATGAATTTCTTTTATTTCTTGCAATCTGGTCGTAAAAAGAGATTCTTTCAACCATTCTATTAAAAGAAGAATTTTATTTATAAAGGTTTAGAAACATTGTCTTATCCAGAAATAATGTTTAAACATTGTATAAACATATATTAAAGTATAAAATGGGAATATTGAACTTGAAGGATATTATGATAAAGAACTTGAAAGTTTAAGAAAAAACAAAAGAGAAAAAAGAAAAGCAGCTTGGAAAATCTTAATATTAACTAGAAATCAACTTTAACAGGCTTTGCCTGGACTTCGGGGATTTTAATATATTCTCTTTCTTTTGCATTATATAATTTGGCAAAGAAACTTCCAGGGAATGTTTCAATTGAATTATTATAACTTAATATTGTATCATTATAATACTGTCTTGAATAAGCTATTTTATCTTCAGTAGCTGAAAGCTCTTCCTGTAATTGTTTAAAATTTTCATTAGCTCTTAATTGTGGGTAGTTTTCAGCAATAGCAAAAATTGACTTTAAAGCTGTTTCTAATTGATTATCTGCTTTTATTCTAGCAGGAAGTGTTTTAGCACCCAGCAAAGCTTTACGTGCTTTTGTAACATCAGACATTATTGTTTTCTCATGCCTTGCATAACCTTTAACTGTTTCAATTAAATTAGGTATAAGTTCTGCACGTCTTTTCAACTGAACATCAATCTGTGATAAAGCATTATCTATTCTATTTCCCTGTACAACAAATTTGTTATAATAATAAATAAATATAATCACAATTAATGCTAGTATTGCAACTAAAATCCAAATCCACAACGCCATGTTATTCCTAGAAATTTTTTATTTATAAAGGTATTGTTTTGTCTAATAACATAGCTACTCTCTTAGCTTTTTTAGTGTTCCAGAAACTTTAGAAACAGAGATATTATTTGTAAGAACAAAAGCTCCCCTTACATTATTTATCTCGCTTCTATTTATTGCTAGAATATTTTTGCTTATCCAGATTGGAGAGGCTTTTGCATAGCCTAAAATTCCAACATATTTCATAATAGCATCTTCTACTTCTTTCTTGGTAAAATCTCCTTTTAAAAGTAAGTATCTTTTCTTTTCCCTCATACTTGGTTTTAATGGTTTCATTAAAAAACCAAGATAACAAATTATTTAAATTATTTGTATATTGTTAAATTATGAACAATAGATTAAGGATAAGTTTAATAGGCCCTGGAGATATTGATTTTCATTATTATAATCTTCTTAAAATTAACAAGGAAAAGTTTTATTCAGAGCTTGAGAAAATTGCACAGGCCTTAGTTGATTCAAATGTAGAAGTTGAGCTTTTGCCGGATAAGGGAGTTTCCATTGAAATTGCTAAGATATACAAGCAAAAAGGAGGAAGAAAAGTTGTTGGAGCTGTTCCAAAATCAGATTCTACTTTTGGAATAAATCATTTAAAAGAATATATAGAAGTGAAGGTTAATGATAAATTGCTGTTTGATGAAATAATAGATTCTGGAGATTGGTTTAAACATGATATGATTAAAGATCTGTTAGGAAATGCTATCCTTTATTTAGGAAGGTCCCCTGGAACAGAAGGCGAAAGGCAATATGCTATTTATCTTTATAAACTAATAAAAGGATTTAAAGGTGGAGTTGAAATTTCAGGAAAAAGAATTCATCCAGAAATAAGAGCTGGAGAAAGATTTTCTATTTTAATTTATACACCATTTCTGACTGACGGCAAATTTCCTCAAGAAGATGAAACCTATGCAAGAAAATTTGGTATAGGATTAATTTATATTCATAATGCTAGTGAATTAAAAAAATTTCTTAAGGAATTTAAGTCCCCTTCTTAAAAACATATTTAAACCATCATAGCATTTTTAGAGCATGATTAATGTTCATACTATTGGCGGTTATAATGAAGTTGGAAAAAATATGACTGCTGTTGAAATAGATAATGACATTATTGTTTTTGATTGTGGATTATATCTTCCTGCAGTTATTGATTTGCAGGAAGCTGAAAAGAATCCAACACCCCAAATGCTAAGAAATTGTGGAGCTCTTCCAGATGATAGCTTTCTCTTAAAAAATAAAGATAGAGTTAGAGCTTTTTTAATAACCCATGCACATTTAGATCATATCGGAGCGATTCATCACATTGCATACAAATTTCCAAAAGCACAGATATTTACAACTCCATTTTCATTAGAAGTCTTGAGAGCATTAATGAAAGATTCAAAGCAAAATTTAAAAAATAGATTGGTTGCAGTTCATCCAAATTCTTCATGTTTTATAAAAGGTAGAAATAAAAGCTACAAAGCTGATTTTATAAATATGACTCATTCAACAATACAATCATCTATAATTGCACTTCATACTAATGAAGGAATAATTGTATATGCTAATGATTATAAATTAGATGATAGCCCGATAATTGGTGAGCCCCCAAATTACCAAAAGATGAAAGAACTAGCAAAACAAGGGATTAAAGTTTTGATAATTGACTGCTTATATTCAGGAGATGAAAGAAAAACACATAGTGAAAAGATTGCTAGAGCAATGGTAGAAGAAGCTTTGTTAACTGTTGATCATGGTAATGGTGCGATAGTAATTTCAACTTTTTCATCGCACATTGCAAGATTAAAAAGTATAGTTGAATACAGCAAAAAACTTAATAGACAAGTTGTTTTTATGGGAAGGAGCTTAGCAAAATATGTTAATGCTGCGAAAAATGTCAATCAGTTTTCATTTGGGAAAAATATCCAAATTTACAATTATGCAAAACAAATTAAATCAAGATTAAATGAAATAGATAAGAACAGAAGGAATTATGTTTTAGTTTGTACAGGCCATCAAGGTGAACCAGGATCAATTTTAGACCGTTTAGTTCACAACCAGCTTCCATTTACTTTTAGACCTGGAGATAGTGTCTTATTTTCTTCACGAGTGATTCCAACTCCAGTAAATATTTCTCATAGGGCTAATATGGATAAAAAACTTAAGCAAAAAGATGTGAGGATATTTGATAATATTCATGTCTCAGGGCATGGCGGAAGAGAAGATTTAAGAGAAATGATAAAACTACTTAAACCTAAACATATTATTCCAAGTCATGGGGGATTTGACAAAACAACTCCTGCTATGGAGCTCGCAAAGGAGATGGGCTACCAATATGGAAAAACAGCACACTTATGCCAGAATGATGGTGTTGTGAGAATAACCTAATTTAGATATAAAATTAAACCTAACTTATTTAAATCCATAATTCTTTTATAAATTATGGTAAGACTTGATATTATCACAGGATTAAAAAATGCAGTTGAAAGAGGTTATTCTTTAGAACAAGCGAAACAAACTCTTATTAATTCAGGCTATAACACTCAAGAGGTTGAAGAAGCTTCAAATTATTTAACAGGAGGGTTTACTAATATACAACAGCAAGTTACTAGTCAACAAACCATCCAACAAAATGTTCAAATGCCTAGGGTTTATAGGTCTGTTAATGAACAGCCAAATCATGGAAAATATAATTTTTTATTAACTTTTCTTTTTCTGATTTTATTTATGCTAGTAAGTTTTTTAGTTGTCTCTGTAATTTTTAAGCAGGAATTGATTAGTTTATTTCAGGATCTTTTTAGTTAAAATGAGTTTTTATAGTCCTTCTGAAGATTCTTATTTGTTATGTGGAGTTGTAAAAAGTTATCTAAAAAATAAGGAAAATATTTCTAAATTAACTGTCTTTGATTTAGGCACTGGTTCTGGAATTCAATCAAAAAATCTTATAACTTTAGGAATAAAAAAAGAAAATATTGTCGCTTCTGATGTAAACAATTATGCTTTAAAAGAAGCCAAGAAAATTGGAGTAGAAGTAATAAAATCAAATCTATTTTCTAAAATAACTAAAAAATACGATTTAATAATCTTTAATCCGCCTTATCTTCCTGAAGATAAATACGACAAAGAAATAGATATAACTGGTGGAAAAAAAGGCGATGAAATTATTGTCAATTTTTTTAAGGAATTGAAAAATTACCTAAATAAAAAAGGCATTGTTTTTTTACTTACTTCTTCTTTAACTCCTGAAAATTGGAAGAAAATAGCAGAAAAACAAAAATTTAAAGTAAAAAAAATAGCAGAAAAACATTTATTTTTTGAGAAGCTTTTTGTTTGGATAATTTCACTCCAATAATGCTTATATAATCAAATTTTTTGACTTGTTATAATGAAATTCGCACATATGGGCGACTGCCATTTAGGAAGCTGGCGTTACCCAGAATTACAGGAAATTAATATGCAAAGCTTTTCTCAAGCTTTAGATATATGCATAAAAGAGAAAGTAGATTTAGTAATTTTAGCAGGAGATATCTTTGATTCTGCTTATCCTCCTATAGATATTTTAAAAAGAACTTTTAAAGAATTTAAGAAATTATATGATGTAAATATACCTTGCTTTATAATTGCTGGTAGCCACGATTATAGTGTTTCAGGGAAAACTTTTTTAGATGTTTTAGAACATGCAGGGTTTTGTAAGAATCTTTTTATAAGTGAAGAAAAAAATGATAGTATAATTTTACAGCCTACTATTTATGGAAAATATTCTTTATATGGATATCCTGGAATGAGGTCTAGTTTAGAAGTGGAAAAATTAAAAAAAGTAAAACTGCAGGATTCACCGGGATTTTTTAAAATTTTTGTATTACATACTGCATTAAAAGAGGCTATAGGCAATCTTCAAATGGAGGCTATTTCATTAAATGAATTACCAAAAGCAGATTATTATGCATTAGGCCATTTACATGTTGAATTTGGAAGACCAAATGCATCATATTCAGGACCAACTTTTCCAAATAATTTTGAAGAACTTGAAGAATTAAAACATGGAAGGTTTCAAATTATAACAGTTCAAGAGGGATTGATAAGACGAAATACAATCCCTATAAGAATAAAAGAAGTTTTGAATTTGAAAATTAATTTAACTAATATTTTAACAGCAACAGAAAAAATAATATCAGAATTAAATAATTATGATCTAAAAGACAAAATATTATTATTGAGACTTGAAGGAATTTTTTTAAGTGGAAAGATTTCAGATATAAAATTTAATGAAATTGAATCTTTTCTGAAAGAAAAGGAAGTCTATGTTTTTATAAAGAACACTTCAGGTTTAAATATTAAAGAATCAAAAATTGAAATAGAAGAAAAAGATGCTGGAAAGGTTGAGGATTTAATAATTAAAGAATATTCTGAGAAAAATTATTCGAAATTTTCAGATAAAATTAATCAAATCATTAAGGCGCTAAATATCGAAAAACAAGAAGATGAAAAGAACCAAATATTCCAAGATAGACTTTTGTCTGAATTAAGAATTATACTCAATTTTTAAAATGAGATTAAAAAGAATTAAACTAAATAATATGCGTAGTTACGAAGACTCAGAAGTTATTTTGCCCAAAGGGTCTTTATTGCTATCTGGAGATATAGGATCTGGAAAAACATCTATTTTGTTGGCTATAGAATTTGCACTATTTGGATTACAGCCAGGACAAAGAGGAGCATCTTTGCTAAGGAATAATGCTAATGAAGGATTTGTTGAATTAGAACTTGAAATAGATGGAGAAGAAATAATTATAAAGAGGACTCTTAAAAGAAAAAAATCAATTTCCCAAGATTATTCTTTTATCACAATAAATGGAAAAACAACTGAATATGCTACTACTGAAATAAAAAACTTTATTCTACAAAAATTAAATTACCCTTTAGAGTTTTCTAAAAAAATGAATTTACTTTATAGATTTACAGTATACACCCAACAAGAACAAATGAAACAAATTATTCTTGAAGATCCAGAAACTAGATTAAACACATTGAGACATGTTTTTGGTATTGATAAATATAAAAGAATTAAAGAAAATAATTTGATTTTAACTTTAAAACTTCGTGAAATTTGCAGAATGAAGCAAGGGCAAATTTTCGATATGGAAACAATGAGAATTAGATTTCAAGAAAGAAAAAACTCTTTAGCAGAAAAAATTAGCCAAGTTCCATTTATTGAAAAACAGCTTTTAGAAAACTTAAATTTAGTTAAAAATAAAGAAAATGAAGTTAATGAAGTAAAACAAAAAATTGAAGAGAAAAAAAAACTTGAATATGAAATTGAAAAAACAGAAATTCTTTTAATCGCAAAAAAAGATCAGCTCCTAAAGTCTCAAAAAGAAATAGGGTCTTCAAAAAATAAGCTTGAAAAAGCAATTAAAGATTTTAAGCAAGAAGAATTTGAGGCAACTATTAAGTTAATTAGTGAAAAAAAAAGTATTCAAGATCAAATAAATAAAGAAATAATGTCTTTTTCTGCAAAAATAGCTTCATTAATATCAAAGAAGCATGATTTAGAAAAACTAAAAGAAAAAATTTCAGGATTGAAAACATGTCCAACATGCCTTCAAGAAGTTAGAGAACCACATAAACATGCAATTTTAAATGAAGCTGAAAAAGAAGTTTCTTTGATAAATAACGAAAGAATAAGTATTGATAATGAAAAGCAAAAAAAAGAAATTTTTATTAAGCAAATTTTATCTGAAATTGAAGAACTTGAAAAAAAGAAATCTAATTTACAAGACATGAAAATTCGCCTTATAACAATTGAAGAAGATAATAAAATGAGGTTGGAATTGGAAAAGCAAAAAAGTTCTTTGGAAAATGATATAAAGATTTTAAATGATCAGATTTTGAGGCTTAAAAATTCCATAAGTGAACTAAAAAAGTTTGATAATATTATAATTTTAAAAGATAAAGAGCTCTTTGATATAAAAGAAATAGGAAAAAGGTTAGAAATAAAAAAAGCAGAGATTATAAAAGAAATTGAAATTTTTAAAGCTGAAATTGAAAGATTTGAAAAAGAAATTAATGAAAAGGAAAAAATTAGAGAAGAATTAGTTTATAATACTGAACTTGAAAACTGGCTTTCTGGTGAATTTTTAGAGCTTATTAGTTTCATAGAAAAAAATATTATGATAAAATTAAAAGTTGATTTTTCAAAACTTTTTAACGAGTGGTTTTCAATTCTTGTCCCAGATACATTTACAGTTAGTCTTGATGATAGTTTCACTCCAATAATTGAACAGCAAGATTATGAACTTGATTATAGTTATCTTTCAGGTGGTGAAAGAACTGCAATTGCTTTGGCTTATAGACTTGCTTTAAATCAGACAATAAATTCAATTTTAAGTGAGATAAAAACAAAAGGGATTGTTATTTTAGATGAGCCTACAGAAGGATTTTCACAACAACAGTTAGATAAAATGAGGGATGTTTTAAGAGGGCTGAATTCTGAACAATTGATAATAGTGAGCCATGATCAGAAAATGGAGTCTTTTGTTGATAATATAATAAGAATAAAAAAAGAACACAATGTTGCAAGAGTTTTGAATTGAAGCCGAAAACTTTATAAACAAGCATTCTATAAAAATAATATAAATTCTCAAATGTTTGTTGAGGTTCTTTACAATGAATAACGAATTTAATGAAGAAATTAAAAAATCAATTCTTAAATCAGGAACAAGTATAGTTGGAATTAAATGCTCAGATGGAGTTGTTTTAGCTTCAGACCGCCAAGTTTCTGCTGGAAATTTAGTTGTGGCGAAAAATTTTCAAAAAATATTTCAAGTTAATGATAGATTATTAGCTGCAATTACAGGGGGAGTTGCTGATGCGCAATTTCTTATGAGAATTATAGCGGCAGAATTAAGATTAAAAGAATTAAAGAATAAACAATCTCCAACTGTTAAAGAATCTGCAAGTATGCTGGCTTTTTTAACATTTAGAAATATAAGAACTCCTTCAATGATTCCAAGTATTGTTGGGACTTTAGTTGCTGGGCTTGATTCAGATGGTATAGCAAAACTTTTTACTGTAGAGCCAGCAGGTGCTATTTCAGAAGTAGAAGATTATGATGCTAATTTCGGAAGTGGAATGCCTTTTATGTTAGGAGTCCTTGAGAGAGGATATAAAAAAGATATGAATGTGAAACAAGGAGTGCAATTAGCTATAGAATGTTTAAAAGCTTCAACTCAAAGAGACATGGGAAGCGGGTATGGTATTGATATTTATACTTTAACCAAAGAAGGAATTAAAAAAGTTGTAAGTCAAGAGATAAAAGCAGTTTTTGAATAATGTTCTATTAAATTAATAAGTTTATGTGAAAATAAAGTTTGAGATGGTTGACATTTTAAAAGAAATAACAGAATTATTACCAAAAGTAATAACTGATGCAGAGTTTGAAGCTGCTAATATAGTTCTTTATACAGATAATGCAGAATTTTTTCATAGTGGTGAGTCTAGAATAAGAGAACTAGTAAATCAATTTAAAAAACGTATTGAATTAAGATCTGATCAAAAAATTCTTGAATCCCAGGAAAAAACAGAAGATAAAATAAGGGAAATAGTTCCTAAGGATGCTGAATTAACAAATATTATTTTTGACTCACAGAGATCTGTAGTTATAATTGAATCAAAAAAACCAGGATTAGTTATTGGAAAGCAAGGATCTGTCCTGCAAGAAATAAAAGATAAAACTCTTTGGTCGCCACAAGTACAAAGAAGTTCTTCAATTCCAAGCAAAATTACTGATAATATTAGAAGCGTTTTGTATGCTAACAATAATTATAGAAGAAAGTTTTTAAACGATATTGGAAAAAAAATCTATAAAGACTGGAGCGCTGAAAAGAAGGATGAATGGGTAAGATTAACAATTTTGGGCTCTGGCCGTCAAGTTGGTAGAAGTTGCTTATTATTGCAGACTACTTATTCAAATATTCTTTTAGATTGTGGTATTGACGTTGCTGGGCATGGAAAGGATAAGTTTCCTTATTTTGATGTTGCAGAATTCGATATTTCTAGTATAGATGCAATAATCTTATCACATGCGCATTTAGATCATTGTGCATTAATTCCTTATTTATATAAAATGGGTTATAGAGGTCCTGTTTATATGACCCATCCAACAAGGGATATTTCAGCTTTAACAGGATTAGATTTTATAGGTGTTGCATACAAGCAAGCTGTTGCTCCAATATTTTCTTCTAGTGATATAAGTGAAATGGTTAAACATTCTATAGTGTTGAATTATAACGAGGTAACAGATGTTACTTCAGATATTCGTATTACATTTTACAATGCAGGCCATGCATTAGGAAGTGCAATGACTCATATAAATATTGGAAATGGGGTCCACAATTTAATTTATGGCGCTGATATAAAATATCAAAGAACTAGATTATTAGATCCTGCTGTTACTAATTTTCCTAGAGTAGAAACTATGATTATAGAATCAACTTATGGGGGTAAAAATGATATTATGCCTCCTCGTATTGAATCAGAAAACATATTGCTTGAGTACATTAAAAAAACAATTGATCGCGGCGGAAAGGTTTTGATTCCAGAACTTGGATTAGGAAGGGCTCAAGAAACAATGTTAATAATTGAAGATGCAGTTAATTCAGGAAAATTACAAAAGATTCCAGTTTATATTGATGGCATGATTTGGGATATTAATGCAATACACACAGCTTATCCAGATTTTTTATCTAATAGTGTAAAGAATTTAGTATTTCAAGATAAAAATCCATTTGTTTCAGATGTTTTTAATCGCGTAGGCTCTACACAAGAAAGAAGAGCAGTTATAGAAGGCGGACCATGTGTTGTTTTAGCAACTTCTGGAATGCTAGTTGGAGGGGCTAGTGTTGAATACTTAAAACATTTTGCATCAAATAAAAATAATTCATTGATTTTTGTTTGTTATCAAGGAATAGGATCTCTAGGAAGACAAATTCAAGATGGATTAAAAGAGTGGAAGACTGATGAAGGGGAAGCGATTCCAATAAAACTAGAATCTTATACAATCTCTGGTTTTTCAGCTCATGCAGGAAGAGTAGAATTGCTCAATTTTATTAAAAACTGTAGACCGAAACCAAAAAGAATCATAATTAATCATGGAGAATCTTCAAAATGTTTAGATCTTGCAAGTACTCTTTATAAAATAGAAAAAGTAGAAACTAATGTTCCAAGAAATTTAGAAACTTTAAGACTGAGGTAATTATTTACAAAAATAGACACGTTTAAAAACTAATTTTTATTAATAATTAAAATTAAGAGGTAAATAGTATTAAACATAATTTAAAAATAACACTAATTTTAATTGGAATGTTTTTAATAACACAAATTATAGGGTTAGCTGTTGTTAATTCATATATTCCTAATATAGAACAAATTGAGATTAATGGTGAATTAGTTAATATAACTAAAAATCCCTTGCCTTATAATTTAGATCCTCCTAAAGAACTTGACAAAAGTTCTTCTTTAATTTCAATAGTTATAGCTTTTGTTATAGCATTGGTTTTTATTATTTTATTAACTAAACTAAAAGCAATTTTTTTTATTAGGTTTTGGTTTTTCTTTGTTGTGTCTCTTGTAATTGGAATTACTCTTAATTCTTTATTTAGCTATTTATCTCTGCCTTATCCTAGTATTCTTGCTTTAGTTATTGGAGTTCCTCTAGCTATTTGGAAAGTTTTTAAAAGAAATGTTATTGTACATAATTTAACAGAATTAATAATTTATCCAGGAATTGCTGTTGTTTTTGTTCCTTTATTAAATATATGGACTGTTATCATTTTATTAATTTTAATTTCGATTTATGATATATGGGCTGTTTGGCATTCTGGATTTATGCAAAAAATGGCAAACTTTCAAATTAAAGAGTTGGGAATATTTGGAGGTTTTTTTGTTCCTTATTTAAATAAAAAACAGCGTGCTTTAGTTAAAGAGGCAAAAATGAAATTAAAACAAGGGAAAAAAATTAAAGAAACAAAAATGAAAATTAATTTGGCGATTTTGGGAGGAGGAGATGTTGTCTTTCCAATTATTACCGCAGGAGTTATTTTAAGATCTATTGGATTATTACCGGCTTTTGTTGTAGTTATTGGAGCAACATTATCATTACTTTTATTATTTTTTTATTCTCAGAAAGGAAAGTTCTATCCTGCAATGCCTTTTATAACTGCAGGATTATTGCTAGGAATTGTAGTAGCTTATCTAATTTAATATATTTCTTTTATAAATCTTGTCCTTACTATATAAAAGTAACAAAGCCGAAAGATTTATAAAGTGATGTAACTGCTATTTGGTCATGACAAACAGAGAAGAAAACCAATTTCTTTCAAGAAGGAATTTTTTAAAATCAACTTTAGCGTCAGCTGTTGGTTTAGCTGGAATTGTAGGATCTGGAGCTTTGACTGGATGTGGTCCGAGACCATACTATGTTAAGTTTAATTATGAAGGAATTGAAGTATTCTTTGAAGATGGAGAGCATGCTGACTTAATCCATTTAATAGATAAAGAAGGGAATAATATAAATTATACTAGGTCTGAAGCTGGAAAATTTAACAGCCTTTATTTTAATGTTAAACCAGGAAGTGATTTAGAAAAATATATATGTTTAGAAAAACTAAATGAAATTCTTAAACATGTTGAATCTAAGACAGAGGAATCTGAATTAGAAAATTCAGGAGAACAAAAATGATAACAAAACAA
>ERZ1292623.3027-Hain-H51-01um-R1-3027-length-14636-cov-7_pt1 | contig 14636 bp, 21 predicted proteins | sample MGYA00564398_ERZ1292623 | MGnify/ENA primary metagenome ERZ1292623 (study PRJEB36523, sample SAMEA6512633) | groundwater metagenome | collected 2019-01-07 | study: AquaDiva: Metagenomics assemblies of 32 groundwater samples
TAAAGCGATACCGCATACAGTGGAGACAATGGATGCCTGCAGAATCTCTTACGGCGAGATTCTGCAAAATGACCAATTTTCAATTTTCAATTTTCAAGTGAAAATTAATCAATTAGTTTATAAAAATGGCCGACTGAAATTGATGCAGGTGGTGAAAGGAGCGCAAAGTTTGGAAAAGGGATATAAACCAGGGGATTTGGTGACAATGCATTGGGGTTGGGCGTGCGAGAAAATTAATCGGCAACAGGCGAGAAATTTAGAGAAATATACTAATTTGGCCTTGAAGTTAGCAAATTTAACGATTTAAAACGATAGTTGCTAACAAATACAGCTATAAGAATTGCCGCGGAACCAGCCATTTCCATTAATGTTGGTATTTCTTTAAGAAAAAATATTCCGACTATTTCAATGAATAAAAGTTGAGAGGCGAGGACAATTGAACCGAGATTTAAGGGGAAATTCTTAAAGCCAGCGAAAAGAAGAAGTTGAATTAAAGTTAGTCCAAGCCCAAAGATGAATAAATAAAATAATGGGGTAATCGTGAGGTTGTTGATTAAATATTCCTTAAAAAAATAAGATAAGGTAAAAGAAATTAAGGTGCCGGCAAGCATTTGATAAAGCATTGCCAGCCAAAGGTTAATTTTGGCCGCATAATGTTTTCTGGTGGCATTGCTAATGCCATATAAAATTCCACCAATTATGCCGGACAAGATTCCGATCCAACCGTCCTTAAAGTTAAACGGGTAAGATAAAAATAAAAGGCCGGCAATTAAAAAAACTGCGGCAACAAGATTGGAAACGTGCAAATTTTCCTTAAAATAAGCCTTGCCAATTATGAAGGAAGTCAACATGGTGCTGGCAAATAGGTAAAAAAAGGCATTGGCTGCCTTGATATGAGTCAAACTAAGGGTGAAGAAGATGATATAGAGCGGAAATGACAAGATAAAGGTTGTAAATAGGATTTTGTTGTCAACCTTAAATTTAAAAGAAATCTTTTTGGAGAATAAATAAAGCAATACAATAAGCGTGGCGACTAACATTCGGCCGCCAGCTTGAGTGAGAACACCGATGTATTGATTTAAGATTCTGACTAATAAACCAAAACAAGCAAGCATAAGTCCACAGCTTAAGAGAGAGATAAAGCCCACATTTTTATTCATTCCTGATACTATCATTTTTTTAGTTATAATTATTTAATGAAAATAACGGTGCTAGGGAATCCGGATTTAAAGGAAGATAGCGCGGCGATAAAGTTGATTCCTTGGTTGAAGCAGAAATATCCCGGGGCAGAGATTAAGATCGAAGACCCGAGTGGAGGATTAATTCCGGCAGATGATTGGTTAATAGTGGATGCGTGCGAGGGGATAGATAAAATAACCGAGTTTGATGACCTGGATAAGTTTGAAGCATTGCGGCGGATAGGGGTACATGATTATGAGGCGATGACAGAGTTAAAACTATTAAAAAAACTAGGAAAAATTAAAAAGCTAAAGATTTTAGCGGTCCCTATAGCGTTTCACCGGAAATATTAATTTGAGTGCCGGGGTTGTCGGTGGAGGCAAAAACGGTTTTTTGGCCCTTAAGGTCGGGTTGGGCCCAGAAATAAAGCTGGCTGGCGTCTTCTGGTTTTAAGTCGATATCGCCCTGAGACATGGGGGCACCAAAACTTGAGTGCCAGTAAGTGCCATGGATAGAGAAGCCGCGGGATTTGGGAATTTTGTCGTTGTAAAAATACATGACGTGAGGGACATTAGGGAGATTGTAGTAAGTTTTTAATAGTTTGGAACCGCCTTCAAGATTGGCATATCTTAATTTGGTCCAAATATTAAAAGTGCCGGTGGGAGTTTTATGCCATTTTCCGGAAGAAATTGGGAAGGCATAGATTAAATTATTGTTCTCATAGGCAGAGAGTTTTTGGTTGGTGAGGTCGATTTCAATCCGTTTAAAAATATCGGTTTGGCCTAAAACGGGATAGAGCGGTTCGCTGGTTTCTTTGAAAGCGGGGAGGGGGACGCGGCGGGAGTTGAAACTGGCGGTGGTGGCAAAAAAACTATATTCTCCGGTAAGAGCTTGAGAGTTAATCGTTTTTTGACGGGAAAAACTAAGGAGAAAATCAGGCTTGACGGCCACCAAAAGAATGATGACAGAAAGAACGAGGCTAATTAGATTAAGCCAGCGGCCCATAAAATGAGTTTAACACCATTTGATTTTTAGAAAATGGGAAGCGCAGGACATACAAGGATCGTAAGCGCGGATAAGAATTTCGATATCGCGGGCCAGATTTGCTTGATTAAAATTAGGAGATTTTAATTTTTGGTTAACTAGGGTTTTAATGTCATTTTCAATGTTGAGTTGGTTTTGGCCGGTGGGAACAAGGATTTCCGCATCCTGAATTATTAAGTCTTTGATGGTTAGATGATGGTAAAGCAAGCCGCGGGGGGCTTCAATAATACCAAAGCCTTGGCCGGATTGAAGGGTGGGTTTAATAATGGGTTCGGGTAAAAATTTGTTTTGACCTAATATCATTAGAGAATCGTCGATGGCGTTTAAAATTTCAATGGCTTGGGCAAGGTTATTATGAAAAACGTTTTTGGAAGGGAAAAGTTTAAGACTGGAAGCGGCATCGACTTGAGTTTTGGGGTGTAGGCCGGGATGATTTAAATTCATCCGGGCCAGGGCGCCGACTAAATAGGTGGTATTTTGGTAAGTGTAGGCCGAGGCTTGAGAGTAAGTCAGGCAGATGTGATTCAAATGGGAGCGGTAGTCTTGGGGGAGAATGTGAACGCCATCGGAAGAAATAATATCGCCGTTTAAATAACTATAATCTTCATTTTGGTTGGCCAGATAAGGGACGGAGTGAATTAAAGAAAAGGGAGCCAGGCGGAAAATGTCGATTAATTTGATTATGGCCGGGCGGACGGTTTGCAATTGCTGGTAGACCAGGGGGATTTTTTCCGGGTCAGGCAGTTTTAAAAAACCGCCGATTTGGGGAAGAGGAGCGTGGACTGACCGGCCGCCAACTAATATTGACAATTGGTTGCCGCTATCTTTAACCGAAAAAGCGTCGTGGACTAATTGGTGTTGTTTGGGATTAGCGTCGTCAAAGTCTAAGAGAGAATCTTTATTAAACAAGTCAGGAAGAACAAAAAGGTAAAGATGGAGGGCGTGGTCGCGGATGATTAGGCCGTTCATTAATAAGCGGCGTAAAGTCATGGTTTGGGGGGAAGGGGTGAGCTGAAGGGCCCTTTCTATTGCTTCGAGGCTGGCTAGAATATGGGCGTTAGAGCAAGTGCCGCAGATGCGGGCGAGCAGGGCCGGGGCGGCGGCGGCGGATTTGCCGCGGATGGCTTGGGTATAAAAGCGTTTATACTCGGTGATTTTAAATTCGCATTTGGTGACCTGGTTGTCTTTGATGGAAATATCCAGGCCGGCGCCGCCTTCGATTTTGGAGATTTCTTCAAGAGAGAGGTCTAAATTGACGGTGTGCATAATTGGTTCATTAATTCAATAAATTTTACTTCGTCCATGGGGCAACCGGGGACAGAATAGTCGACGGTGACGAGGTCGGATAATTTTTGAACTTTATCGGCGTAGTTAAATTTGATTAAAATTGGTTTAATTTCTTCGAGGCGGGCGGGGTCAAAATCATTTCTTTGGCTGGAAGGCTGGCCGATGCAGGCGCAGGAGCCGATAGCGATCAAGGTTTTAGCTAAAGAGCGGATTTGGGTTAATTTATCAATTTGAGATTGAGAGGAAATGGCGCCTTCGACAAAAGCAATATCCATCGGGCCGACCCCTTGGGATTTGCGTAAAATTTTGGCGTATTTAAAATCCAAGGCTTTGGTCCATTCCTGCCAGTGAGTATTTAATAATTCGGTGAAAATAATGGTGGAGTCTTCACAGCAAGTAAAAGTAAACCAGCCGACGATGAGTTTTGGCATAGATATACAGTTTAGCAAACTATCTTGATTTTTGCAGAGAGAGAGAGAGAGAGAGAGTAGTATCTGGGCTAATGAAAGAACTACCTAAACCAATTATTGTCACAAGTGATGCTACTCTGCCGGCCGTTGCCGAAGCGGAAATGCTTGATTTTTGGGCTAATCAATTTGCAGGGGTTGATGTGGGAGAAGTTGTTGTATTAAGAGATCCGGGTGGTTGGGATTGTTTTACTCCCAAAGCAGAAGTTGCTGATTTGTTGGCAAAAGGATTTACGGTGGCGGAAAAAACTGAATAGAGAGTTTGACAAAAAAGACGGGAATTAATCTTTCAGTCGTTCAATGACAGGTAAGAGTAATTTTTTAATTGGCCCTAATTGTTTAGTGCTTACGTGCCAGACAATGTCCAGATCAATATCCCAGTATTCGTGGCTGATTTTATTGCGCATGCCGATGATTTTCTTCCAGGGAATTTCCGGGTGCGTTTTTTTAAAGTTTAATTCTAGCCGACGGCTGGCCTCGCCGATTATTTCCAGTTGACGGACAACAGCATCCTGCGTTTTAACATCATGTATAAATTTTTTTTTGGTTAAACCGGCAAGGTGTTGATTGATTTGGTTAATTGCCCCGATGATATGGAGTAGAAACGGTTTAGGCATTTTTTTCATAGATTGGCGTTAGGTCATCCTGAATATAAGGCTTGATATATTTACTCAGGCCGCCGGTAGTAACTAAGTCGACCTTTTTACCCAGTAGCCGACTGAATTGTTCTTCGGCATCGAGCAATTCAAAGAACCCGATGGATTTATTAAACTTTACCAGTAAATCTACGTCACTATTTTTTTTCTGTTCACCCCGGGCGTAGGAACCGAACAGGGCTAAATAACTGACATGATTGGCTTTGGCGATCTTAGCAATGCTTTTTTGGTATTTTGCGAGTGGGTTTTTGACCATGTGATTTATTATAGCAAATTTACGCTTGATTTTGGCAGAGAGAGAGAGAGAGTAGTATTTGGGTAAATATGATAGATGTTGCTTCGACCCAATACATTACTAGAGAAAAAGGGATGCCGCCGACGCCAATGGTTAAATTTTCCTCAAAAGATGTTTTATCCGGCTTTGCAATAGAACTAAGCGAATTGACATATCTTCCCGGAGAGACAGTGGAAGGGGTTATTGCTACTGCAACAAAAATTCTTTCAGAAGCACCATTAGTTGGACCTGGTGAATTGATTAACGTTGATGCATTACGTGATAAGATTCGAGAGATTAAGGAAACTCCTAGACAAACCGTTGAAGGTAGTGTTTAAATTTAAGTAGATTTTCCTTGTATTGACATAGTTTCCTTGTTTTGATATGATTTCCTTGTTATGGTTTATATAGCGACAATTACTAGCAAAAGGCAATTAACGATTCCGGTAGAGTTGTATGAATTATTCAATTTATCAGCCGGAGATAAAATGCTGATGTACGGGGAAGATAAAACTATTGCCATGGAGCCGGCGGCAAGCCTGGTGGAGAGAATGGCAGGCTCGGTGAAAGTTCCGAAGCGTTTTAAAGGGTTATCGATAGATAAAATCATTCAAAAAGCCAAAAAAGAACATTTTAAAAATAAATGATTTTTGTTGATACAAATTATTGGTTAAGATTGTTAATTGGGGATAATGTTAAACAACAGGCGGAGGCAAAGCAGTTATTCAGGCAGGGAGCGGCCGGGAAAGTTAAATTATTCAGTTCGCTGGTGGTATGGTTCGAAATTTATTGGGTGATGGGTTCTTTTTATGGCAAAAACAAACAGGAAATAATTAAAATTTTGGAAGATGTTTTAAGGCTGGATTTTGTTAAATGGGAGAATGAAAAATTATTAAGGCTGGCGTTAGAAATTTTTAAAGAAACAGGACTGGATTTAGAAGATAGTTATAATTTAATTTATGCCAGAAAAATGAAAGCGAAGAAATTTAAAACTTTTGATTTAAAATTAATAAGGGAGTTTGACAAAAAATAAGAGAATAACGTATAGTGGGTGAATTGTGGAATTAACATTGGGATTACAGTTATCACACGCAACGGAAGCAGGAGCCATGGCGGCAGCTAGAGCGGCCGGATACGGGGATAAAAATCGAGCCGACCATGAAGCAGTGAAGGCAATGAGAGAGCATTTTAATCAGGTGGAGTTTAATGGTCGAGTGGTGATTGGGGAAGGGGAAAGGGATGAAGCGCCGATGTTATATATTGGCGAAAAATTAGGTACAGGTAAAGGTTTAGGGGTAGATATTGCCGTGGATCCGTTGGAAAACACGAATGCGACGGCGAACCTGGGGGAAAGGGCAATTTCGGTACTGGCGGCCAGTGAAAAAGGCGGATTATTCTCAGCGCCGGATATGTATATGGAAAAATTAGTGGTGGGGCCGGAAGCAGCCGGAAAAGTCGGTTTGGACGAGCCGGTGAAAAATAATTTAACGGCCTTGGCCAAAAGTTTAGACCGAGAGATTCGAGATTTAGTGATTGTGGTTCTTGATCGGGAAAGAAATGAGGAGTTAATTGTTAAAATTAGGGAAGCCGGAGCGAGAGTCAGATTAATTTTAGATGGGGATTTATTGCCGGGAATTGCGGCGTGCATGAGGGGAATCGGATTACACGCGGTGATGGGAATCGGGGCGGCGCCGGAAGGAGTGATTACGGCGGCGGGAATAAGATGTTTAAAGGGAGAGATGCAGGCGCGATTTTGGCCAAAGAATGAGGCGGAAAAAATAAGGCTGAAGAAAATGGGTGGAAGTTTGGGTAAGATTTATACCCATAATGAGTTGGCGAGCGGAAAAAATATTATTTTTACCGCGACTGGGGTGACGGATGGGGAAGCGCTAAAAGGAGTGAGGTTTTTTGGCGGCGGGGCAAGAACCCATTCGTTACTCATGAGCACGGAGACGGAAAAAGTCAGGTTTATTGACACAACCCATGTGTTTAACCGTAATGAAATTGAATTTAGATTATGATTGATAAAAATAAGTTAGCCAAAATTGCTAAGCAATTAGTGGCCCCAGGAAAAGGGATATTAGCTGCGGATGAGAGTACGGGAACGATGGAAAAAAGATTAATGGCCATTAATGTGGCTTCAACCGAAGAAAACCGGAAAGCGTATCGGAAAATGATGTTTTCGACTCAAGGGGTGGAAAAATTTATCAGCGGGGTGATTTTATATGAGGAAACCTTGCGGCAAGATTTGGGGAAAATTTTACTGGATAAAGGGATTTTAATAGGGATTAAAGTGGACCAGGGGATGAATGAGTCCGGGGTCACTGAAGGATTGGCAGGTTTACCAGAAAGATTAGGGGAATATATTAAATTAGGGGTGGTGTTTACCAAGTGGCGGGCAGTTGTAGTCATCGGCGGGAAAGATAATCTGGAGGAAAACGCAACCAGATTGGCGGAATATGCCAAAATTTGCCAAGAGGCAGGGTTGGTGCCGATTGTGGAACCGGAAGTGTTGATGGATGGGGAGCACACGATTGAAAAATGCGAGGAAGTAACCATGCAAACTTTGAAAATCGTGTTTGAAAAATTAAAAGAAAAAGAGGTGGTTTTGGAGGGAATGTTATTAAAACCAAGCATGGTTTTATCAGGAAAAAATTGTTTAGCTCAAGCCAGTGTTCAAGAAGTTGCCGAGGCGACAGTCAGATGTTTTAAACAATTTGTGCCTAAAGAAGTAGCGGGAGCGGTGTTTTTGTCAGGGGGTTTAAGCCCGGATGAAGCGACGGATAGATTAAGGGCAATTAATCAAATGAAAGATTTACCATGGCAAATGAGTTTTTCATTTGGCCGGGCGCTGCAGCAGGAAGCGCTGCAAGCGTGGGTGGGAAAAGCGGAAAATAAGGTTTTAGCGCAAAAAGCGTTTTATAAGCGAGCGGAAAAAGTCAGTTTAGCGAGGCAAAACAAATGAATAAAAAAACCATAAGAGATATTGATTTAGCCGGGAAGACGGTTTTACACCATTGCGACTTTAATATTAAGTTAAAGAAAAATGCCAGCGGAGAGTGGGTGCCGATTTCCGACGTACGGCTAAAGGTTTATTTTCCGTCGATTTTTTATTTGCTGGAAAAGAAGTGCAAGATTTTATTTATTTCTTATCTAGAACGGCCGGGGGGCAAGGTAGTAGAAAGTTTGCGGATGGGACCGGTAGCAAAAAGATTATCCCAATTAATTAACCGGGAAGTGAAGTATTTGCCGGAACTATTTGGACCGAAAGTGAAAGAGTTTGCGGCTCAGATGAAACCGGGAGAAATGGTGATGTTGGAAAATACTAGGTTTTACCCAGGAGAGGAAGAGGATGATGATAACTTGGCGAAAAAAATAGCTGAAAATGCGGATTTAATGGTTGAAGATGCATTTGGGCATTGTCATCGGGTGCATGCGTCGACAACGGGAATTCCGCGGCATATTCCATCGGTGGCCGGATTATATCTGGAGGGGGAAGTACAGACATTTGAAAAGTTGCTGAAGAAGCCGGAGCGACCGTTGGTCTTGATAGTGGGGGGAACGAAAACTTACGATAAAATTATGGCGATTAAGAATTTAATTGATAGAACGGATAAAGTGCTAATCGGTGGAGCGGCGGCCAATAACTTTTTAAAGGCCCAGGGGATGGGGGTGGGCGGATCATTTTTAGACGAGCCGTACGTGGATAAAGCTAAAGGAAAAAGAGTGGATTTAATTGAGGAGTCGGGCAGGCTAAAACAGGAATTCGGGGATAAAATTGTGCTGCCGGAGGATATGGTGGCGGGAAATGAAGTTAAACAGCCGACTAAAACTAAAGTAATCAGAATTAAGGCAGATACCCGGTTGCCGGGAAAATGGGCGTTTTTGGATATTGGGCCAAAAACAATTGAAAAATATATGACAATTATTAAACAGGCGAAAACGATATTTTGGGACGGGCCGATGGGGAAGTATGAGGATATCCGGTTTAGGCAGGGAACTTTAAAAGTGGCTGAGGCGGTGGCGGAGAACGGGAAGACGACGATTTTAGGCGGAGGGGATACGGCGGCGTTAACGGAGGATTTCGGGCTGATTTTCCGGTACTCACATGTATCGGTGGCCGGCGGGGCGACTTTGGAATTTTTATCGGGCAAGCCGATGCCGGGGATTGAAGCGTTGATGAATAAGTGATAAACTCCGACTAGAAAAGTAGGAGTTAGCCAAAGGCTAATAAATATGCTGAAAATTTCCAAAGAAGTTGATTTGGCTTTATTGCTATTAACTGATTTGCTTCAGGGTAAAAATTGGGTGAGTTTAAAAGAGTGGGCCGAAGCGAAAAATTTACCCTACCGATTTTTAAGCAAAATCGCGATTAAGCTGACTAAAGGCGGTTATTTAAAAAGCCGAGAGGGCAGGGTGGGCGGTTATAAGCTAAAAAAAGCGGCTGGGTTAATAAGAATTAAAGCAATAATTGAATTAATTGACGGGCCGATTCAGCCGGTAAGCTGTTTTAGGGGGATTAAATGCCAGCACGAGACTTGGTGCAAGCACAAGAATTTACTGGGCCGGTTAACCAAGGCAGTGAATCAGCAATTAGATAAAATCAGTTTAAAAGATTTATGCTAACGGTTAGTAATTTACAGGCTGAGGCCGAAGGGAAGCAGATTTTAAAAGGAGTGGATTTGCAAGTTAAAGCCGGCGAGATTGTGGCGGTGATGGGGCCGAACGGCTCCGGCAAAAGCACCTTAGCCTATGTTTTAGCCGGTCATCCGCAATACCAAGTAAAAAAAGGCAAGATAAAATTAGACGGTAAAGAGATGGGTGGATTGAGCGCGGATAAGCGTGCCAGGGTCGGTTTATTTTTAGCCCTGCAGTATCCGGTGGCCGTGGCAGGGGTTGGGTTAAATAATTTTTTACGGTTGGCGTATCAAGATATAAAAAGGGAAAAAATGATGCCGTTTGAGTTTAGGGAAAAGCTAATGGCGGCAGCGAAATTATTAAAATTACCGAAGAGTTTTTTGGACCGGGCGGTAAATGAAGGATTTTCCGGGGGGGAGAAAAAGAAAACGGAAATTTTGCAAATGATGATTTTAAAACCAAAGATAGCGATTTTAGATGAAATTGATTCCGGTTTAGATATTGACGCTTTGAAAATCGTGGCCCAGGCGATTAATCAAGCCAGAAAAGAAAACCCTAAATTGGGAATAATATTAATTACGCATTATCAAAGAATTTTAAATTATGTTGAACCGGACCGGGTGGTAGTAATGAAGCAGGGCAAGGTGGTAAAAACCGGCGGCCGGCAATTAGTGAAGGAGTTGGAGCGGTTTGGTTATGAAAAAATTTAGCAGTGATTATAAATACGGGTTTCATGATCAGGTGACCCCAGGTTTTAAAGTAAAAAAAGGGTTGAGCGAGGCGGTGGTGAGGCAAATATCAAAACAGAAGCAAGAACAGGGATGGATGCTGGATTATCGGTTGCGGGCTTTGGAGATTTTTTGGGCCAAGCCGTTGCCGAATTGGGGAGCGGATTTGTCGGGTATTAAATTTGATAATTTAATTTATTATTCCCGGCCACAGGGACAACAGGAAAAAAAGTGGAGCCAAGTGCCGGCGAAGATTAAAAAAACTTTTGACCGATTGGGATTGCCTCAGGCAGAAAGAAAATGGCTGGCAGGAGTGAAAGGCCAGTATGACAGCGAAGTGGTGTATGGTTCGCTTAAAAAAGAGTTAAAGCAAAAAGGGGTGATATTTTTATCGATGGATGAGGCAGTTAAAGAAATGCCGGAGTTGGTGAAGCAATATTGGGGAACAGTGATTCCGGCCGGAGACAATAAATTCAGCGCTTTAAACAGCGCGGTGTGGTCCGGCGGCAGTTTTGTGTATATTCCCAAAGGGGTGAAAGTGACCGAGCCGTTGCAGGCATATTTTAGAATTAATGCCGCCAGTTTTGGCCAATTTGAACGGACTTTGATTATTGCAGATGAGGGGAGCGAGGGGCATTACAGCGAGGGGTGTACGGCGCCGGCATTTAGCGAGTCCAGTTTGCACGCGGCCGTGGTGGAAATAATCGTGAAAAAAGACGCCAGAATGCAGTACACCACCGTCCAGAATTGGTATAAAAATATTTATAATTTGGTGACCAAAAGAGCTTGGGTGGGGGAAAAGGGCACAATGATTTGGACGGACGCGAATTTGGGTAGCCAGGTGACGATGAAATATCCGGGGTTTATTTTGGCCGGCCGGGGAGCAAGAGGAGAAATGTTGTCGATTGCTCTGGCTAATAAAGGGCAGCATTTGGATGTGGGCAGTAAAGCAATCCATCTGGCGCCGGATACTAAAAGTGTGATAATTTCCAAATCGATCAGCTTAAACGGCGGGAGAAACAGTTACCGGGGATTGGTGCAAATTAACCGGGGGGCCAGGGGGGCAAAGTCAAAAGTGATTTGCGATGCCTTGATTTTAGATAAATACTCTAGAAGTGATACTTATCCGACGAACCGGATTAATGATAATTCGGCCACTTTGGAACATGAGGCGACGGTGTCTAAAGTGGGAGAGGAGCAGATGTTTTATTTGATGAGCCGGGGGCTTAAGGAAGAAGCAGCCAGAAGTATGATTGTGAATGGGTTTGTGGAACCGGTGGTAAAAAAACTGCCGCTGGAGTATGCGGTGGAGATGAATCGGTTGATTGAATTAAGCATGGAGGGATCAGTGGGATGAAATGGCAAATAATTAATAAGGCACAAGAATATAAGATTAAAGTGAATAAAAATGAAGCGATCGGAGTGGTGATGCCAATAAACAAAGGCGGTCAGTACCGGGTAATAGTGGACTTGCTCGGACAAGGAGCCAGGGCGTTGATTTTGGGAATAATTATTGGTAAAGGAAAGGATATGATTGATTTGACAACAGAAACGAGGCATGTGGTGGGCAATACTCATGCGGAAACGATGATCCACGGAGTGAATCAGGATGAATCGATGACGGAAATTAGGGGGATGATTAGGATTGATAAAAAGGCCGATCAAGTTACGGATTTTTTAACTGAAAAAGTTTTATTGTTATCAGATCGAGCCAGGGCCACGGCAGTGCCGAGCTTGGAGATTAAAGCTCACGAGGTGAGGGCATCGCACGCGGCGACAGTGGCCAAATTGGATGAAGAGCAGATATATTATTTGATGAGCCGGGGGCTAAGCCGGCAACAATCAGAGGAATTAATGGTGCAGGGGTTTTTGCAAACAGTGGTGAATAAAATTGAGGATGATAAAATAAGAAATCAAATATGTTTGATGTTGAAACAATAAAAGCCGACTTTCCGATTTTGAAGCGGAAAGTGAACGGGAAAAGATTAGTTTATTTGGATAACGCGGCGACCAGCCAGCGGCCGATTCAAGTAATTAAAGAGGTGGCGGATTTTCAAAAAAAGCATAATGCGAACGTACATCGGGGCTTACATACGTTATCGGATGAGGCGAGTGAACGGTATGAGCAAGCCAGGGAAACAGTGGCCAAATTTGTGGGAGCAAAGACAGACGAGATTGTTTTTGTGAGGAATACTACGGAAGGAATTAATTTAGTGGCCCAGGCGTGGGCGAAGAAAAATATAGATAATAACGGAGAAATTTTAACGACGATTATGGAACACCACAGTAATATTTTGCCATGGCAAGAGCTGGGGCTAACGCTAAAATTTGTCGAGGTGACGGACGAGGGGATCTTAGATATGGCAGATTTTAAGAGGAAATTAACTAAAAAAACTAAGTTGGTGGCGGTTGGCCAGATGTCCAATATGACCGGCACGATTAATCCGGTAGTCGAGATTATAAAAATGGCCAGAAAAGTTAAAGCCAGGGTGTTGATTGATGGGGCGCAAAGCGTGCAACATTTGGGGATAGATGTTAAAAAAATTAACTGTGATTTCCTGGCTTTTTCCGGGCATAAAATGCTGGGACCGATGGGAATCGGGACGTTATACATTAAAAAGGAGCGGCAGGAAGAAATGGGCGTGTTTTTAACTGGCGGGGGAATGATTTCTGAAGTTTATACGGACCAGCCGGCGGTATGGGCTAAAGGAGTGGAAAAATGGGAAGCGGGAACACCGAATGTAGAAGGAGCAATTGGTTTGGCGGCGGCCTGCGATTATCATAATAAAATTGGTTTAAAAAATATAAGAGAGCATGAAAAAAAATTAACGGCCTACGCGTTAAAGCGATTAGGAGAAATTAAAGAGATTAAAATTTATGGGCCGAAAGACGTGGAAATTCGGGGCGGGGTGGTGACGTTTACTTATGATGGGGTACACGCGCATGATGTGGCGCAAATTTTGGACAGTGAGGGGGTGGCGGTAAGGTCGGGCCATCATTGCACCCAGCCGCTTCATCGGAGGTTTGGGTTGGCGGCGAGCACAAGGGCAAGTTTTTATATTTATAATGATGAAAAAGATGTAGGCGCGTTGATTGAAGGATTATTAAAAGTAAGGAGAGTGTTTAAGTAATGGATATTTACAGGGAAGAAATACTAGACCATTATAAAAATCCGCGAAACTTTGGCCCGGTGGAGAAGTTTAAATTAAAAGCAATGGAGCGGAATGCCAGTTGCGGGGACGTGATGGAAATGGGATTGGAAGTTAAAAATGGCGTGGTGGAAGAAGTGAAATTTAACGGAGTAGGTTGTGCGGTATCGATGGCGGCGGCGAGCATGTTGACAGAGATGGTTAAGGGTAAAAAATTAGGGGAAGTAAAAAAGTTAACGGAAAAAGACGTGTATAAAAAATTAGGGATAACAATTAGTTTAGGGAGGCAAAAATGCGCGCAACTAGGGTTAGTCACGCTAAAAAAAGCGATCAGTTAATTGCCAGAAAAATGAACTTGGGGGAAATGGTGGCAATGTATCCGGAATTAGTCGAAGTGCTGACTAATGATTACGGGCTGCATTGCGCCGGTTGTTTTGCCTCCAGTTTTGATACTTTGGAGGAAGGGGCGAAAGTACACGGGTTTGACGATAAGGACATTGATAAAATGGTGAAACGGTTAAATGAAATTATTAAGCAGAAGCACCGAGGCGAGTAATGGTTTTGGTTGCAGCCTGAGTGCTTAACAACATTGCTTTTTGAATATTTTTGGTTTGCAGATAAGAAATAATAAAAGTGGCTAAATAGGCATCGCCGGCGCCGGTGGTGTCAGCGGCCTGAGTTTTAATGGCCGGCTGGAAGAAAGTTTTGCTTGAGTTAAAAACCCAACTACCTTGAGCACCGTAAGTAGCCAAAATTATTTTATTTTTCTCTTGGGCTAATTTTTTCAGATAAGATAAAGAGTGGTTATCTTCAACGCTTTTGGCGATGAGGTCTAGGCCAGAAAGATAGGGAAGAATTTCTTTAATAGAAAAGCTATAGGGAGTAGTGCCGTCAAAATCAGCGCTTTTAAAAACTCCAGGAAGTTTCATTTGGCAAAATTTATCAAGAATAGATTTAAGGGGTTTAATGGCAACGCAATGGGCTGCGGTTTGGGTAGACAAGAACTTTTTGTGAGTAGAATTTAAGCTAAATTTTTTTAAAGCGCCTAAGTGCCATTTAGAAAAACTAGGGGAGCGGTGTTTATCTAGAGTAATTTCGACATGACTGGTTTTGCCGGATAGTGACGAGACGGGAAATATTGAAATATATTTTTTACCCCAGTCGTCGGTGCCAACAGCGGAAATAAGCGAGGCTTTAGTTTTAAGTTTTTGAGC
>ERZ1292623.2357-Hain-H51-01um-R1-2357-length-17029-cov-8_pt1 | contig 14634 bp, 13 predicted proteins | sample MGYA00564398_ERZ1292623 | MGnify/ENA primary metagenome ERZ1292623 (study PRJEB36523, sample SAMEA6512633) | groundwater metagenome | collected 2019-01-07 | study: AquaDiva: Metagenomics assemblies of 32 groundwater samples
ATTTATTTATTTACCCCTTGACAACACAGTTGCTCTCCCGCAAGGGGAGAGGGGATGAGTGGAGCATCTTTGAGCTTCTTATTTCCCCTCCCTTGACGGGAGGGGATTAAGGGGAGGGTGCGAATAAGAGAAATTTAAGGATATTATACCGTGATTCAGATGTTCCATGTATCAAAGTATTATGATAAAAACTTTCCTGCTCTCAGGGATATAAGCCTTGAGATAAATAAGGGCGACTTTGTCTTTGTTATGGGGCCGAGCGGCGCAGGCAAGAGCACATTACTAAAGCTCATTTTTTGCGCAGAGCGGGCAGATGAGGGACAGATACTTATTCAGGGCAGAAATATTGCAAGGCTCTCGGATTCAAAGATTCCGTATCTTAGAAGAAACCTTGGCGTGGTCTTTCAGGATTACAAACTCCTTCAGAGCAGGACAATCTATGAAAATATCGCTTTTTCGCTCAAGGTATGCGGCGTTTCTAACAGTGAGATAAAGCGGAGGGTCTACTTTGTTTTAAAGCAGGTTGGACTTGAACACAAGTCAGACTCCTTTCCTATCAGGCTCTCAGGCGGGGAGCAGCAGAGGGCTGCAATAGCAAGGGCGATTGTCAATGAGCCTGCAATATTGATTGCAGATGAGCCCACAGGAAATCTTGACTATAATATGTCTGTGGAGATATTTGAGATTTTAAAAGATATAAATGTAAGGGGCACAACAGTAATAGTCGCAACACACAACAGGGAGATTGTAAGCAAGATGCAGCGGAGGATTATATCCTTAGATAAAGGGAAGATCGTAAGCAACTAATAATGGCTTTATATAATATCATCCATTTTCTTGAAGAGGCCCTGAACAATATCAGGAGAAATACCTTTGTCGCTGCTATTACTGTCGGGACTATAGGCATAGCATTTCTAATCTTTAGCATCTTCCTTATTATATTTTCAAATCTAAATGACATAACTTCAACATGGAAGGAGCAGATTCAGGTAGTCTCATATCTGAAAGACGGTCTTTCTAATGCTGAAATCATATCTATTGAGGATAAAATAAAATCAGAGAGAGAGATAAATTCAGTTGCATTCATATCAAAAGAAAAGGCTTTGTCAGAATTCAGAAAGGACTTATCAAGCCAGACAGGCCTTTTGGAAGGGCTTGGTGAAAATCCGCTTCCAGCATATTTTGAAATCAGATTAAAAAAGGCATATCAGGATCCCAAGAGCATCCTATCCCTTGTAGACAGGTTGAAGAAGATAAAGGGGATTGAGGAGGTCCAGTATGGACAGGAGTGGGTTGAAAACCTTTCGTCATTTCTGGATTTCCTGATGATTGCAGGCATGATAGTCGGAGGCCTTATAAGCCTTGCAGTTATCCTTATTGTATCAAATACAGTAAAGCTGACAGTCTATGCGCGGAAAGATGATATTGAGATAATGAAGCTCATAGGCGCTACAGACTGGTTTGTGAAGGCGCCGTTTCTTATTGAGGGAATGGCAATAGGATTTCTCGGCTCGCTCATGTCTGTAATTTTGTTATTTGGCATTTATCAAATAATAGTGCAGAGTCTTCCTTTGAATGCAGGGCTTTTATTCGGAAGATTTTCTATAGCCTTTCTTTCATGGCCGGACATAGTCTTGCTATTAATAGCTGGCGTCTTGCTCGGCCTTTTTGGCAGTTTTGTTTCAGTGGGCAGGTTCTTGAAGGTGTAAAAGATTAAAGTAACTGGTTGATTGGGATGATTAAGTTGATTAAGTTGTTCAAAATGCAAATACTTTTTATATTAATCTTTACTTTTTTAGGATTAAACAGCTATTCCTCTCCACTATTATCTGCAGAAGAAGGCATTACTGAAAAGATTGAAAATGAAAAAAAGGAATTAGAAAAGCTAAAGACACAGATTGAGGAGCGGAGAAAGAAATCAAAAGAGGCTGCAAAAAAGGAAAGGTCTATATTATGGAATATTGAGGAGATTGATTATAAGCTGGGGATAATGAAAAAAGAATTAAGGCTTTTAGACTATCAATTAAAGAAAAAGGAAGGGGATATAGTATTTGTCAACACTGAAATAAACGGGCTAAAAAAGGAGATAGATAAGAAGAGCAGGCTGCTGAAAGAAAGATTAAGGGTGGTTTATAAGAATAGAACAGGGGGATATCTTCAGATTTTGTTTGCATCAAAGGACTATTCAACCCTGATGAGAAGGTATAAATATATAAAACTTATAGTAGATAGAGAGGCAGAGTTGATAAACAGCTATAAGGATAGTCTAAATAAGATAAATAACAAAAAAATAGAGCTTGAAAAAGGCAAGGAAGAGATATTATACTATAAAGGGAATCTGACTGATAAAGAAGAAGAGATAAGGACAGAAAGAGAAAAAAAGGTTGCTATATTAAAGGAAGTCAGGACAGAAAAAGAGCTTTATGATAAACTTGTAAAAGAACTTGAAGAATCTGCCTCTCAATTAAGCAAGATGATTGACCAGCTTAGCGCAGCGAAGGACAAAGAGCCCGTTTCTTTGTCAGGCAGATTTAAAGAGGAGATGGGAAGACTGCGCTGGCCGATTAATGGCAATATTGCCGGATATTTTGGAAAGCAGAAGCACCCTAAATTTAACACCTTTATTGTCCGCAAGGGTATTGATATAGCGGCAAGGGAAGGCGACAAGATAAAAGCGGTTTTTAGCGGAAAGGTTGTATATGCGGACTGGTTCAAGGGTTACGGCATGCTTATAATAGTTGACCACGACGAGGGATACTATACAGTATATGGGAATGCCTCAAGGCTTTTGGTCTCATCCGGAGATTATGTGGTAAAGGACCATGTAATTGCAGAGGCAGGGGATACGGGGATATCAAGGGAAGGGAATCTTTATTTTGAAATCAGATATAAAGGAGAACCGCAGGACCCCATGAAGTGGCTGGTGAAGAGATAAAAAATTTGGCATTTGGATTTTGCGGCATAATCAGGTATAATAATAAAAAAATAAAAATATCAGAAGGAGATTTGTAATGTCAAAGAATATGAAAAGTATAAGCTTTGCCGCTCTTCTAATTATCATTGCCTTAATAAGCATATTTATCGGCAGGGGATTAGAGAGCGGAAAGGTTTTTGCAATAGGCGAGAGCTATGACGAGTTAAAGGTCTTTGCAGAGGTCCTCTCCCTTGTTCAAAAGAATTATGTGGAGGAGACAAAGACCAAAGATCTTGTCTATGGCGCAATAAAGGGGATGCTTACAACCCTTGACCCTCACACCTCTTTTATGCCGCCAGAGGTATACAAAGAGATGCAGGTAGATACAAAAGGCGAATTCGGAGGCCTCGGCATCCAGATTGGAATCAAGGACAACCAGCTTGCAGTAATAGCGCCAATTGAAGGCACACCTGCTGATAAAGCCGGTATCAAGTCAGGCGACAAGATTATAAAGATTGATAATGCATCAACCAAGGATATGAGCCTGATTGATGCAGTAGGAAAGCTGCGGGGACAGAAGGGAACAAAAGTTACGATTACTATTGTCAGGGAAGGCACAGCAGAGCCGTTTGATGTTGTGATTGTAAGGGAGATTATTAAGGTTCAGAGCATTAAGCACAGGATGATAGAGGGGAATATAGGCTATATAAGGGTAACCCAGTTTCAGGAGCAGACAGGCGAAGATTTAAAAAAGGCATTGAAGAAGTTAGAGTCTGATAAAATTCAGTCCATTATACTGGATTTAAGAAACAACCCCGGCGGGCTTTTATCAATGGCAGTAGAGGTCTCAGAACAGTTCCTTGAATCAGGAAAGCTCGTTGTATTTATAAAAGACAGACGTGGCGAAAAGGACGAGTTTACTTCAAGAAATACAGCTCCAATAAAAAATTATCCTATGGTTGTATTGGTTAATGAGGGAAGCGCCAGCGCATCAGAGATTGTTGCAGGCGCTTTGCAGGATTGGGGAAAGGCCATTGTTGTCGGCGCGCAGACATTTGGCAAGGGTTCTGTCCAGACAGTGGTTCCGCTGTCTGACGGTTCTGGTCTTAGGCTTACAACCGCAAGGTACTATACGCCTAAGGGCAAGTCAATACAGTCAACAGGAATTGCCCCTGATATTGTCATTAAACCGCCTGTTTCAAAGACAGGAAAGGAAGGCAAGAAAGAGAAGGCTATGCTCAGGGAAAAGGACTTAGAACGTCATCTTAAGAATGATACTATAAAGGAAGAGCCGGCGCCGCAGATTGATGAAGAGACAATGCCTCTTATTGGCGACGAGAAGACAGAGAAGGAAGACATCCAGCTTCAGAAGGCAATAGAGCTTTTAAAGACATGGAAGATATTTAAGGAACTAAACCCTGAGAAGAAGGCAGGGTAATCAAAACGACTGGCCGATGCTGAGATAGACATGGACATTGCGGCTCTTTTCTGTTTCTCCAATCGGAATGGCAAAGTCTATCCTGCCGATGCCCGGATATATTCCAAACAGGTCAACATGAAATCGCAGGCCTGTTCCGACATCTGTTTTGTAGTCATTAAATCTAAAGGTATCTCTTTTGTCTGATACCATGCCTGCATCAGCAAAAATTGCACCCTGAGCAGCGTGGACAATTATTAATGATAATAGATTCAGGTCATGGTCATATATAATCGGGAAACGGTATTCAACTGAAAACAGGCTGATGTTGTTTCCTTTGTAATCCGCTTTTGTATATCCCCTCATTCCTTGAATTCCGCCGAGGAGAAACTTGGTATGCTCAGGCAGGCCGCCTTCTGATTGGCCTATTAATGCCCTTCCTGCAATAGAGTGCTTGTTTGCAATCCGTATTTCCTTCCTTAAATCAAGAAGCCCTTTAAAATAAGAGTAATCGCCATTTAAGAATTTATCCGCATATTCTACAGATGCCCTGTACGTATCATAGCGGTATGAGAGGCCGAAAGCATTTATATATTCATCATCCTTTGTTGCTGCAAATTTCTCAGACAGTTTTTCAAAGATGAGCTTTGTTGAAATAGTATGAAGCGGCTTATCCTCTCCATTATATCCGCCAAAGTTGTATCCATATTCAAAATTTGCGCCATCTGCCTCTTCATTATGAAAGACATTAAAGACAAAGAAATGATGGTCATCGTATATCCGTGTTGTAGATGCGCCAATGTCAAATTCCAGTTGATGGCTCTGAAAATCGTAGCTTATTCTGAACCTGTCTAATAGCACCTTCCATCTGTGCGGCAGGCGGTTATTAAATCTGTCAGAATCGCTTGTAATCTTTTCCGGGTCAAGTTCAACAGAGTCAACAGCCTTTTCTGATTCAACCTCAATCTTCTTTTCTTTATCCTTTCCATCCCACTGATGAGTATCAGAGGTCTTGTCTTTGTATCCTATCTTTATATCAACAGGCTCAACACCGCCATTATCTTTTTCTACTATTATTTCTGTTTTGTGTTTTTTATCTATTTGGCTCTTTTTTACTGATTTAATCCCAAGATCTATTGATGGATTGATATTAAGCCATTGGTGAAAGAACCAGTCTAAATTTTGATTGGCTATCTCCTCGCTTATTTCTCTAAAGCCCTTATGTTCTCCCTTAAGAAGACGAGATTTGTATTCTTCTATAATTTTGTCAAACAACTCCTTGCCCAATAGGTTCTTCAGCTTCTGAAAAATAATGGAGCCGTCAGGCCTGTTATTATTAAATAATCGCATATCCTCTCTGACTATCAGGTGGTTATGCTCCTTGAAATAGATATCACGCATTGGGAGCTTTTTGGAATAAAGTATTTCATCAAAAAGCGGGATAAAGGCAAGGGGCTTCAAGTATCCTGAAAGGCTCGGGCTCTCCTTATATTTATTAATTATATATATTTGCATGGCATAATCAGCGAGCCCCTCTGCAACCCAGTCCTCCTCTTCTTTAGGAATAATATCTCTCCAGAATTTATAATAGAGTCCTTTTATTAGTTGGGCATCATGGAACCTTCTTATATATGAATATGCCTTGTGGAACTTATTTGAGATAAGGATTAAACTTTCCTGCGGTGATACAATATCCTGATGGAGATACGATTCGGCAAACACAACGGATTTATTTTTTATCTCGCCAAAGTTCTTATTAAAAAAGACCGCTGCATCAAAGGCTGTGTCAACAGCTTCTGCTGCATATTTCTTATCCTTTTTTAAATGATAATAGGAAAAGGAGTAACCATCCTTCTCAAAATCTGTTTCTATGAGCTTTTTGCTTATTATCATGTCAAAATATGAGATATTGAAAGCTTCTACATTAATAATCTTTAGTCCATCTTTTGTTTCTATCTTTTTGATAGATGTTTTTGGTGCAGCTATATTGTATTCTTCAGGCAGGGTGAGTGTAATATTGTAATTTGATAGCAGGGGCGGTTCGTTAACCGCCCCTGCTATATACGGATGCCATCCGCCGGCAAGCGTATATGTATTTTTAAAATATCCAAAGAGGCCGAATTTTTCCGGGATTTTTGTTTTAAAGTCTATTACAATCTCTGATGAACTACCTTCAATTTTTAGGAGCGTGTTTTTTTCGCCTGATATTCTAAAGGGGATATTATTGCCTTTAGAATCTGTAACTCTTAAGATTTCCATATACCCTGAATTAAAATCCCTCGGATAAATCCTGTCAGATTCCTTTGTTGAAATCGCTATATCCTTCGTTGCGTATATATTTGGATAGAGGCATATAGAAACAAAAGGTTCAGCAGATATGATTCTTACTTTTCCAGAGATTGTATGAGCTGAAGGGTCAAAGGAGGCATTGATATTATAGGTGATGCCATTTGCCAGCGAAGAAGCCGGTGATAAAAAAAAAATATAAAGAAAGGAAATTAAAAAAATAAAAAATCTATATACAATCACTTCAGCAGCTCTGTTACAAATTTAATATATTCTTCTGGAATATCCTTCAGTATTATCCCCATGCCATTACGGGAGAATTCAGCAAGTTTTGGATGAACCCTTTTTGTCCACATTACCGTGCCTTTCATATTTAATATCCTGTTATCCGGAAGCGTAAGTTCAACATTAACAGGTGTCCCTGGCGCAAGGCCGCTGTTGGTCCTGATAAAGATGCCTGTTGGCGACAAGTTGCTCGTGATGCCGTTATTATTCAGCTCGCTGGCGCCGAATTTTACAGAAAGCCTTTTTGTAACACGGTCTTTAATCCTCTTTTCTGGCATATGACCTCCTTTTATGGATATTATACTATCCTATTTTTTCCTTGACAAGAAAATAACATTAATTTAATATCTGCTGACTAAAGTAAACCCCGTTAGAAAGGGCGGGTTTAAAACCCCGGCTCTTTCTAAAAGGAGTTATAGGCTTATTGACAGCATCCCTGCCATAAATGGCGGGTTTTCTAACGGGGTAAAAAGAAAGGGTGTTAAATAGTGCCTGAAACCTTTTTACCAGAAAGTTATTTACCAGTCCTGATATTTCTGATTATTGCAAGCGGGTTTGCCATTGGCACTCTTGCTGTTGGCTGGCTGCTAAGGCCAAGCAGACCTTATGCAAAAAAACTCTCGCCTTATGAAAGCGGTAATCCGCCCTTTTCTGACGCAAGGCAGCCCTTTCCTATACGCTATTATATTATTGCAATGTTGTTTGTAATATTTGATATAGAGGCAGTATTTTTATATCCCTGGGCAGTAGCCTATAATAAAATAGGTTTATACGCCCTTATAGAGATGATTCTGTTTATAATAATACTTTTTGTAGGCTATATATACGCCTTGGGAAAAGGCGCATTAGACTGGGAGTCTTAAGATGGGTATTTTAGAAAGACAGTTTGAAGAAAATGTATTGACAACAACAGTTGATGCAATAGTCAACTGGGCAAGGAAGTCATCTATCTGGCCAATGACCTTTGGCCTTGCCTGCTGCGCAATAGAGATGATGGCTGTTACTGTGCCGAGGTATGATATTGCAAGGCTCGGCGCAGAGGTCTTTCGCGCTACGCCAAGGCAGTCTGATTTAATGATTGTGGCAGGAACATTAACAAGAAAGATGGCTTCAGTCCTCCGTCAGGTATACGACCAGATGCCTGAGCCGAGGTATGTAATTGCAATGGGCACATGCGCTACATCCGGGGGGATTTTTAATACATACAGTGTTGTACAGGGGGTTGACCAGATAGTTCCTGTTGATGTATTTGTGCCGGGATGCCCTCCAAGGCCGGAGGCGCTTATACACGGTATAATTGCATTGCAGAAAAAGATTGAACAGCAGAAATTTTTAAGAAAATGACACCTGAATTAATTATAGATAAGATAAAAAACCGATTTCCTGATAATATCCTTTCCACAAAGGTAGAGTTTGGAGAGGGCACAGTCAGCATTAAACGGGGTTCTCTTCTTGATGTCTGTAGATTTCTGCATGATGACCATGAACTCTATTTTGATTTTATAACAGATATATGCTCTGTTGACTTTATCGGCCATGAGGAAAGGTTTGAGGTTGTATACCATTTTTATTCTGTAAGGCATAATCACAGGATAAGGATTAAGACAAGGGCGCCGGAGAACGATGCAGTAATAGATTCCCTCTGCCCTATATGGAAGGGCGCAAACTGGCTTGAGAGGGAGGTTTATGATTTAATGGGAATAAAATTTATAGGTCATCCTGACATGCGTCGTATACTAATGCCGGAAGATTTTGCCGGCCACCCTCTAAGAAAGGATTATCCAACAGAGGGAAGGGGGGAGCGAAGCACATTTGATTTTATCCCTGATATTGATTAACGGTTTTATAAAAAGTCCATCTGCGGCAGCGGAGGGGGTATGCTGTGGTACGATACCTTGCTCCGCTTTGCATCTCTGAAGCTTTTTACTTTGCTGTTTAGCAATAGGAGATTAATAAAGAGGAATGATTAGAACAGAAGAAATGCTTTTAAATATGGGGCCTCAGCACCCGAGCACACACGGTGTGTTGCGGCTTGTCCTTCAGCTTGATGGAGAGAAGGTTCTAAAGGCTACTCCGCATGTCGGCTATCTGCACCGCGGCATTGAGAAGCTGTCTGAGTCGCGTTTATACAATCAGGTTATTCCCCTTACAGACAGGTTTGACTATGTAGCATCCATGACGAACAACTTTGCCTATGTAAGGGCTGTTGAAAAACTTTTGCAGATAAAGGCGCCTGAAAGGGCAGAGTATATAAGGACTATTATTGCAGAGTTTCAGAGGATAGCGAGCCACCTGCTTTGGCTTGGGACGCATGCCATTGACCTCGGCGCCATGACGGTCTTTTTCTATTGTTTCCGTGAAAGGGAGCTTGTCCTTGACCTTTTTGAGATAATATGCGGGGCAAGGCTGACAACAAGCTATTACATCCCTGGCGGCGTAAGAAGAGATGCAACATCAGAGTTTATAGATAAGGCATACAAGTTTACAGAGATATTTCCTTCAAAGGTAGACGAGTATGACACGCTGATTAAAAATAACAGGATATGGCTTGGAAGGACAAAAGGGATAGGTGTTATCAGCGCAGAGGATGCCATCAACTTCGGTTTAAGCGGACCCACACTACGCGGCTCGTGTGTGAATTACGATGTAAGAAAGGCTGAGCCCTATGCTGCTTATGATAAGATAGAGTTTGATGTGCCTCTCGGAAAAAACGGCGATGTATACGACAGATATCTGATTCGCGTAGAAGAGATGAGGCAGAGCAACAGGATTATCAAACAGTGTCTTGATAAGATGCCAAAAGGACCTGTTGTAATTGATAATCCAAAGATAGTTTTGCCTGAAAAGAAAAAGACTATGACAGAGATAGAATCCCTTATTCATCACTTTAAATTAGTTTCAGAAGGCTACAAGACTCCCCCGGGTGAGGTTTACTGCCCTACTGAGGCGCCTAAGGGCGAGCTTGGAATCTATATAGTAAGCGATGGGAGCAGTAAACCATATCGTATGAAGGTAAGGGCGCCGTCTTTTGTGCATCTTGGCGCTTTTGATTATATGTCTAAGGGGCACATGATAGCTGATATTATTGCAATAATAGGCACCATAGATATAGTTCTTGGTGAAGTAGATAGATAGTTCTGATTATGTCATTCCCGCATGTTTTTAGCGGGAATCCAGTGTCATGCTGAACTTGGTTCAGCATCTCTTGAGATTCCGAAACAAGTTCGGAATGACAAAATAATATATAATTTTTTTAGTAGGAGTAAATTAGATTTTGTCAGATACAAACATAGAAAAAAAAGGCTATGCCTTTTCAAAAGAGGGGATGCAGAGATTAAAGGAGATGATGAAAGACTATCCTTCTTCTGATGCGCTTCTTTTGCCTGCATTATATATTGCACAGGAAGAGTTTGGCCATCTTGACACAGAAGCATTGCGGTATGTAGCAGATGTATTAAAGGTGCCGAGGTCAAAGGTCTTTGGCGTTGCCACATATTATACAATGTATAAGACAAAGCCGACAGGCAAGCACCTTATTCAGGTCTGCACAAATCTTTCGTGCTCGCTTTTAGGCGCAGACCATATAGTAAAGTATCTTGAAAATAAACTCAGCATAAAGGTAGGCGAGACAACGGCTGATAATAGGTTTACATTAATAACTGTTGAGTGCTTAGGCTCATGCGGCACAGCGCCTATGATGCAGGTTAATGATGCATATTATGAGAACCTGACTGAAGAGGGGATAGACAGGATATTAGCGGAATTGAAATAGAGGAGAGAGGGGAATTTTGTAGGCACGGTTTAAACCGTGCCTACAGACCATCTGCTTGTAGGACAGCCGCCTCGGCTGCCATAATGGATATTAACATGAACGACATCTTACTAAAAAACATAAATAAGCCGAATTCAACGGATATTGATGTCTATATGGCTGACGGCGGATATAAGTCCCTTGAGAAGGCAATAAAGGAATATACCTCAAAAGAGGTTATTGATATTGTCCAAAAATCAGGCCTACGAGGGAGGGGCGGCGCTGGTTTTCCAACTGGAAAGAAATGGGAATTTGCAGCAGCAGATAAAAATACTCCTCGCTATCTATTGTGCAATGCTGATGAAGGCGAGCCTGGTACATACAAGGACAGACCTATAATTGAAAAAGACCCGCATCAATTAATAGAGGGCATAATAATATCCGGCTATGCAATTGGCGCTGCTGCCTGTTACATCTATATAAGAGGCGAATATGCCTATGGCGCTGATGTCCTGAGAAAGGCGATTGCACAGGCATACAAAAAGGGCTTCCTCGGCAAAAAGATTCTTGGAAAGAAATTTGACTTTGACCTTTATGTGCATAAAGGCGCAGGCGCCTATGTTTGCGGCGAGGAGACAGCATTAATAGAATCTATTGAAGGAAAGCGCGGGCAGTCAAGGATAAAGCCGCCATTCCCTGTTAATGTCGGCGTCTGGAACAAGCCTACTGTAATAAACAATGTTGAGACACTTGCCAACGTTTCGCATATTATAAAAAACGGGCCAGACTGGTTTAAGACGATGGGCCCTGAAAAATGCCCGGGTCCAAAGATATATTCCATAAGCGGTCATGTAAACAAGCCGGGCAATTATGAACTGATAATGGGCACACCATTAAAGGATTTAATCTATAAATATGGAGGCGGTATCAAGGATGGAAAGAAGCTTAAGGCAGTAATACCCGGCGGGGCATCAACGCCTGTTTTAAAGCCTGAGCATATAGATGTAAATATGGACTATGAATCTGTCGGCGCAGTAGGCTCTATGCTCGGCTCTGGCGCTGTTATGGTAATGGATGAGACAGTTTGCATGGTTGGCGTTGCGAGGAGGCTCTTAAAATTCTTTGCCCATGAATCGTGCGGTAAATGCTCTCCATGCCGCGAAGGCACGCACTGGCTTGTACAGATATTGGACAGGATTGTAAATAATGAAGGCAAAACAGATGACATAGATTTGATGCTTGATATATGCGACAACATGAGGGGAAAGACATTCTGTCCATTAGGCGACGGCGCGATTAATCCTGTATTGAGCACAATAAAGCATTTCAGGGATGAATATCTGATTCATATAGAAGAAAAGAGGTGTCCTGTAAATTATCCGCATAGTGAGCACTGTTTGTAATTATGGCTAAGTTAACGATTAATAATAAAATAGTTGAAGCCCCTGACGGCACGCTCCTTACAGAGGCGGCAAAGATGGCAGGCATAGAGATTCCGACGCTCTGCTATCACCCTGAACTCCAGCCCTACGGCGGATGCAGGCTTTGCCTTGTAAGGATAGAAAAGATGCCGAAGCTCCAGACTGCTTGCACAACGAGAATCTGCGACAACATGATTGTGACAACAGAATCCCCTGAGATAGAAAAGGCAAGAAAGGGGATGCTGGAGTTTGTTCTTACATACCATCCATTAGACTGCCCTATATGCGACAAGGGCGGGGAGTGCGAGCTTCAGAACCTTGTGTTCAAATTCGGTTCTGGATTCAGGCGCTATGCAGAGGATATAGAGGAATATACTATTGATACAAATGACCCGCTTATTGACAGGGAGCTTGACCGGTGCGTCAGGTGTTTGAGATGCGTAAGGGTCTGCGACGAGGTTCAGGGCGTAACAAATCTTACAGCATACAACAGAGGCAGCCATACAGAGATCGGGCCGTTCATGGGCGGAAGCATCTTTAACTGTGAATATTGCGGCTCATGTGTTTCAATATGCCCTGTTGGCGCATTGACGAGCAAACTCTTCAAATACAAGGCAAGGCCGTGGCAGACGAAGAGGACAGAGACAATATGCACATACTGCGGCTGTGGATGCCAGTTTGCATTAGAGACACGGGATGGCGAGGCGCTGCGTGTTGTAACTGATTATGAGAAGGGTGTTAATGAGGGAAGCCTCTGCACCCGCGGCAGATTTGGCTACAGCTTTATTAATAATAAAAAAAGGCTTACAACGCCATTAATAAAGACAAATAGCAAGCTTGAGCCAACATCATGGGATGAATCAACAGATATCATTGCAGATAGATTCAAAAAGATTATAGAGGATAACGGGCCTGATGCCATTGCAGGTATTATTACAGGCCACTGCACAAACGAGGATATATATCTCTTCCAGAAATTTATGAGGCTTGCAATCGGTACAAACAATATAGACAGCGCAGCAAGATATGGTTATGTAAATGCAATGAGCGCCATAAAGCAGGTCATTGGCAATAAGAGATTTGAGGCGTCCTTAGAGGATGTTGCAAATGCAGATGTGATACTCTCAATCTGTTCAAATATAACAGAGGTGAATCCTATAGCAGGATTAAAGGTGAGGAGGGCTGCAAAGAGAGGCGCAGAGCTGATTGTTGCAGACGTCAGAGATACAGATATCGCTAAATTTGCCGCACAAAGTCTGATAATAAAATCTAATTCAGAGAGATGGTTCATTCACGGCCTTATCAAGGCAGTTGTTGAGGAAGAGTTGTATGATAAGAAGGCGTATAAGGAGCATAAAAAATTCATTGATAATCTCAACAGCGCATTAAAGGGGCTTTCGTTTGAGGAGATTGAAACAAAAACAGGCATTAGCGAAAAAGACATTACTAATGCAGCAAAGACATATTCAAAGGCAAAGAAGGGCGTAATAATCTTTGGACAGGGGATTACGCATCAGCAGGATGGATATAAGAGCTCCCTGAATCTTTTAGATCTCTGTATTTTAACAGGCAATATAGACAGCAAGGGAACAGCCGTTCTGCCATTGTGCGATGAGAATAATGAATACGGCGCATTGGAGATGGGCGCAGCGCCTGAGTTTTTACCGGGATTTTTGAATGCAGGCGATGCAAAGGACAGGGATATTATCTCAAAGATATGGGATAAAAAGATACCTTCTAAAAAGGGCATGACTATTTCTGAAATATTCAATGGCGTGTTAAAGGGAAAGATAAAGGCGCTGTATGTAATCGGCGAGAATCCTGCCGGGACATTCTCGCAGAAGTCTGAATTCTACGAGGCATTGCAAAAGCTGGATTTTCTTGTGTGTCAGGATTTATTCCCAACAGCAACATGCGAGCTATCTGATATTGTGCTTCCTGCAGCATCCTTTGCAGAAAAGGACGGGACATTTACAAATATGGAGGGCCGTGCACAGAAGATTAAGGCTGCGATTAACCCTATTGGAGAGTCAAGGCCTGACTGGCAGATATTCTCTGCCTTATCTGAGAAGATGGGTTATCCAATGGATTATGATGATGCAGATGCTATATTAAAGGAGATTGCGCAGGTTGTTGAGGGATGCAGGGCAGAAGAGGAAAAGGATGCAATAGGGGATTATGTAAAAATTTCTCTCAAGGATTTAAAGTCAATGTACGAAAGGAAAGAGGAAAATGCGCCGACAAAATTTCCATTTAAGCTGATGCTAGGACCTGTCCTCTTTCATTCTGGAAAACTGAGCGGTTATTCTGAAGGCCCTGTAAGAATCCTTCCAGAGGGAAGGCTTAAGATAAATCCAACTGACGCTGACAAACTCGGCATTATAGAAGGCGACAGGGCTTTATTAAAGAATGTAAATGGAGAGGTTAAGGTAAAGGTAGAGATTACTGACAGGATGCCAGAAGGCTTATTATTTTATCCTGAGCATTTTATGTACCCTGCTGTAAGGAATCTGTGCGAAATAGATATTGATAAGGATACAAAGGCGAATTATTTTAAAAC
>ERZ1292623.3028-Hain-H51-01um-R1-3028-length-14630-cov-5_pt1 | contig 14630 bp, 20 predicted proteins | sample MGYA00564398_ERZ1292623 | MGnify/ENA primary metagenome ERZ1292623 (study PRJEB36523, sample SAMEA6512633) | groundwater metagenome | collected 2019-01-07 | study: AquaDiva: Metagenomics assemblies of 32 groundwater samples
GACTATCTCATCATCAATAAATTGATGTCAGGTATATAGTCTCTACACATTTACGTTATTTTTAAAGTAACGATTTAGCTCGGGATTGACCAAAATTTAATTTGGTGTTCCCCGAATTAGCCTGATTTTTCTTTCCCACTTCACAATGAGATGCTGCCACTAGACAGGATCCTGCTCTACCATTGAGCTACCGAGGATTATTAAAGAACAATCGTGATTATATCAATTAGCCATGTAATATACCAGCCATTAATCCCAACATTTCTCTTTGTGTGGATGAAGATAAATATAGAAGTGTAAATACACCATATTCATGCAATTGTTTTCTTATCTTTTTACTTCCGATTTTATTTTTAGCAATATAACTCTTATAAATTCTACTTTCAGGGATTTTAGTTAACTCTGACCAGTAGATTCTTGCCTCTTTTTCATTTAAATTATCATGTATCCAAATTTGACCTGCCATTTTATTAGGGGATACATCAAAAAATTCTTGCAACCATTCAGCCATAAATTTAATAGTTTTTGGATCTGAATTAGCAAAAGCAAATCTTTTATCTCCTTTTCCACCATCTCCAATATAAAGACCTATTCCAGCTATAAATCTGTCTCTTCTTGTAAGCTTGCTTACCTTTTTGACCCCAGTATTAAATAATACTTTTGTCTGTTCAATCCTTCTATCTTGTTGTATCTTTGCACCTTTTATTCTGCCTTTGGTTGCTCCGTTTAATCGATTTTGAATAAGTTTTGCAGATTGTTGAGAAGACAGAACAATATCTCTACACCATCTACTTACGGTGTCTTTCGAAATATTGATCTGTTTTTGTATTTCTCCATATGAATAACCTTTTGATCGAAGTTTTTGAGCCTTCGCTTTTTCCTCTAATTTTCCATAATAACCCATATATAATATTAGTATATCGTATAGGCAAAGTCAATATGTACAGTAATATACTTGATACTATTAAGCTAACATTTGGTACAATATATTTGCAAATGAAGATTTATCTTATTAGATACGGACAGACAACAGGTGATGTTGAGGATAGATACGGAGGTGCTTATGATGATGAATTGTCAGATAAAGGTAAAATTCAAGCTGAGGAACTTGCTAATAAAATAGATAATTCTGGCATACAAATTCTTTTTTGTAGTCCTCTGATACGAGCACAGCAAACTGCAAAAATACTAAAAAATAAGCTAAATTGTGAAATCAAAACAATTATTGATTTAAAGGAAAGAAATAAAAATGGGATTTTATCTGGAATGATTAAGACTGAGGCAAAAATAAAATACCCTGAGTTAGTTGAAAAACTTAAAGATTACAGGAGTCAAATTGAGGGGGCAGAATCTCAAGAGGATTTTGCAAAAAGAATCAGAAAAACGTTTATAGAAATTACGAGTGTTTCAGATTATTCATCAATCGGTATTGTTACCCACGGAATGCCATTTTGGGTAATTTTTGAAGACCTTCTAAGTGATAAAGGAATTGTTAATATATCAGATTGCGCATTTGCAGTATTAAATAAAGACGGCCAAAAATTAACCATTGAGAGATTAGACGGAATTGAATATAAAGTATAATTTAAACTTTATTCATGGCCAGCCTAGATGTTATATAATACACTTGTATGAAAGATATTGACGAAGTTAGTAAAGAGCGGGCACTACGTCTTTTTGGAAGTGAGGAAATCACAAACTTTGAAATAGGCACAACTTACGGACTTAAACAAGTTCATAAATATCTTTTTGACGGTTTGTATGATTTTGCGGGCGAAGTACGTACAAAAAATATTAGTAAAGGTGGCTTTCGTTTTGCCAATACCCTTTATTTGCAAGAAATTCTGGCAAAAATTGAAAAAATGCTTGACACGACTTTTGAGCAAATTATAGAAAAATACGCAGAAATGAATATTGCCCATCCGTTTATGGAAGGTAATGGCCGCAGTATGCGAATCTGGTTGGACTTAATATTGAAAAAACATTTGGGCAAATGTATTGATTGGCAAAAAGTTGACAAAAATGAGTATCTAAGTGCCATGATACGAAGTCATGTAAATAACTTGGAACTACAAGTGCTCCTCCACACCGCATTGACAAAAAAAGTTAATGATCGTGAAGTTTTTATGAAAGGCATAGAGCAATCGTATTATTACGAAGAACCTGATCTAACTAGATGAATAATCAAAGCTTGCCACTTCGTGGTAAAAACATTTCAGATGGCATAGTACATAAAGTTCCAACAGATTTAAGGGAAGCTTTAACTTCTGATCCAAAGGTCCTTGCAGAATGGGAAGACCTCACACCCCTTGCCCGCAATGAGTGGATTTGTTGGGTTACTCTAGTCAAGAAAGAGGAGACGAGAAAGGATCATGTCAAAAGAACAGTAAGTGAACTTAAGGAAGGGATGCGCAGGCCTTGTTGCTGGGTAGGTTGTATTCACTGCAAAAATAATCCTAGTGCCTAAAAACTCCAAGTAATATATGAGATTCAGCATCTACGATGCTATAATTACAAAATGAAAAATATATTTAAGATTTTTAAAATTAGTAAACCTCAACATAAGTGGATATTTTTTGCTTGCTTTTTAATTACAATTCAAGCAGTTTTACAACAAGCTTCACCCGTAACTTTGAAATTTGTGATAGATCAATTATCGGCCCAAATTGCAACAAAATCAGGAAATTATCAAACAGTCACCTATCTATTTGGAATAATTTTAGTTATTAATTTGTCAGTCGCTGTCTTAAACTCTGTTAATCAGCGAATTGGGGATTTTATAGCATCTCGCTTAGGTAGATTTTTAACAGAAATTTTTTACAAAAAAATATTTACACTTCCACAGGCGTTTTTTGATGGGGAGATATCTGGAAAAATTGTAAATCAACTTAATAGGGGAATAAATTCAATTCGTGATTTTGTAAATAGTGCCACCAATTTTATTATCCCTGCATTTTTACAGGCAATTTTTGGAATTTCAGTCCTTGCTTATTTTGACCCAACAATTGGACTTTTGGCTTTTTCAATTTTCCCAGTTTATATTTTTATAACCAGCTATTCAACCAAAAGATGGGGTAAGATTCAAGTTGAAAAAAATGTATACGAAGACTCTGTTCGTGGCCGAATTCAAGAGGTAATAAATAATATTAGATTAGTCAAAACATATAACACTCAAAGGCAAGAATGGGAATATGTCTCAACAAATTTTGGAATTATTAATAAACTTTACGACCGTCAGTCGACTGGTTATCATATTCTAAATTTCATCCGTGAATTTGGATTGGAGATGGTTTTGGTTACTATCCTTTACCTAATCTTTAACCGTACTTTCTATGGAGACTTATCTTTAGGAGAGATGGTTTTAATTATCCAACTTTTGAATCAACTAAGATGGCCACTTTTTGCAATGAGTTATATTTTAGAAAATGTTCAAAGGGCAGAAGCCGATTCTAAAACGTTCTTTGAACTTTTAGAATTAAAGTCCACCGAGAAATATCAAGAAGAAAAGTTATTATCATTAACTAAAAAACCTAATATCACTTTAAATAACGTTAATTTTTCATATCAAGATGGTGGAGAAGTACTTAAAGATTTAAACCTAAAATTAAAATATAATCAAACTGTTGCACTAGTAGGACACTCAGGTGCAGGAAAAACAACGTTAATTAATCTAATTCTAAAACTATATGAACCTACAAAAGGGAATTTACTTCTTTCTGACAAAAAATATTCTAAATCCTCACACTCTTGGATTAGAAGTCATATGGCCTTGGTTTTCCAAGATACTGAACTTTTCTCATCTAATATTCGCGAGAATGTAGCATATGGTTTAGAAAATAAGTCAGATGCTGAAATTATTTCAGCATTACAAGAAGCTAACGCATGGGACTTTGTTGAGAAATTCAAGAATGGGCTCGATGAACAAATAGGTGAAAGAGGTGTAAGACTTTCAGGTGGACAAAAACAAAGAATACAAATAGCTAGGGCAATATTACAAGACAAACCAATTTTAATATTAGATGAAGCAACAAGTAGCCTTGATTCAAGATCTGAACACTTAGTTCAAGAGGCTTTAGAAAAATTATTTAAAAATAGATTAACAATTATTATTGCACATAGATTTTCAACTATTCAAAATGCAGATAGAATTATAGTTTTAGATAATGGAACAATCACAGGGGATGATACTCCACAAAAACTTGCCAAGAAAAAAGGTTTATATTCAGAATTGTTACAGTATCAAATTGCAGGAAATAAAAAATTGTTAAGTAAATATGAGTTAAGATAAAATTTTTGTTCTAAGAAGTAGTCTAAAGTATTTTTTCGCATACTTTACAAATGCTACAAGGGCCAACATCAACATTGGTTCTGTTGCATCCGGGGTTTACACAGTCACCAGTGTGGTATGTCCATGTAGTTTCTGTAAAGTTTGAATATCCAAAAGATGAAGTGGTAGTTGAGAAATATGAGCTAGGTGGGCAACCAAATGGATTATCACCTAAAAATTGAGTTTGAGTCATTTGGTATGATAAATCATCAATTGATATTCCTGACTTATACACTTCAGCATAATATCGAGCTTGAGTTTTTCTCTCTTCGACTCCTTCCAAACTAGTTTGAACTGGTTTTTCGGAAATATTTTTAAGCCAGTTTAATATTTCAAACACAGATTCTTCATTATCTCGTTCTGTAAATATAAATTTTCTAATTTCTTCTGGATTTTTAAATTCATGTTTAAACTGGTGAGAAGTTAGAAACAACACCTTTTTATTTTCAAAAGTTTTTGGATTGAACTCATATGCTATGCGATATACGGTTAGTTGTTCCTCTTGATATGGTATACGTGGACTAATCCAAACTGCCAAACCTGATTCCGATGATAAAAACCATTCTTCTAACTGCGATATAATGCCCTCTTCAATTTTATTTCCATTGGCTGATCCAGCTACCAACCTTTTTCGTACTGGATCAAACATTCTTCCACTCTTTTCCTCATACATAGCTGGATTTAAAAACAAATTTGATTCGTTATTTATTCCAAAAAAATCTGCGGTAAGTACTTCAATTGGGGAATGTTTCCATCCACGATTTTGATCGTATTTTCTTAATGTTTCAGCTGGAGCTTCTTCAAGTCTTTCCATATTTTTCCTGCTCGGGTTTATACAATGCCAATGGCATTGTATACTTAATTAATTGTTAGTTTTCCGACTATACGGTTGCGGCACAGCTAGGGAATTACACCCTTATTCCTTAAACACAATCAATATCTACAATATATGATGTGATAATATGTATGTAAAGTGGGAATATACCCGATGACTATTAAAGAAACTATACAAAACAAAGGGGATTACATAAGAGATATTGTTCTTTCTGCTAATGATGGTCTAGTTACAACTTTTGCAGTTGTAGCAGGTTCCCTCGGTGCTTCACTTTCTCCATCTGTAGTCGTAATCCTTGGTCTGGCTAATCTTTTTGCTGATGGTATTTCAATGTCAACAGGATCTTATTTAGGTGTTAAGTCTGAAATTGAATTTGAACAAAATTCCGGCCGAAAAATAAAACTGGGTAATAGACCGCTTAAAAATGGTCTGGTTTCATTTTTCTCTTTTGGAATTGCAGGGTTTATCCCGCTTATGTCTTATATTTTTAAATTTGATAATAGTTTTACAGTTTCTGCTATTTTAGTAGTTATAACTTTATTTATTGTCGGTATTTTTAGGGGAATTGTATCAAATAAACATATAATTAGAACTGCATTTGAAAATTTACTTATTGGTGGCGCTTCAGCAGTTATTGCTTTTTATGTTGGAGAATTAGCTAAAAAATATTTGGTATAGCGATGCGTTAATAATGCGTTAAATCTGCGGATAATATTATTATTTGACAAGATACTTTATTGGTAGTATTCTTCGGGCAAGATGAATTATTCAAAAAGAGATGTCGCTATAGGGTTCATAATAATTATTTTAGTTGTTGTTGGGGCTTTTTATTACAAAAAAGTTAAGACAAATAAATTAAATTTGATTCAAACACCTGCTCCAGTATCAATTATTTTTCAAGAAGATATAGAAAATAGCTTTAAACTTGACATCCCTGATGATGCTAATACTATTGAGTTAAAAGATGTATCAGGTGGAAATGGAAGAGGAATAGCAACAGAAAAAGAAATACTTGCTGATATTGAAGATCCGTCAGATAACTATTTCTACCAAGGATGGTTACAAAAAAATGATGAATTAATATCACTCGGACAATTACAAATTGCCAAAGGTGGATGGCTATTAGAATATGACAAATCCAAATTAAGTGACGCAGAAAAGATAATTATTAGTTTTGAAAGGGTGTTTGATAATAAAATTGAGAAGAAAATTCTTGAAGGATCTTTCTAATTTCTTCAGTTTGTTCTACTATTAGTATAGTTTGAAAAAAATAATTTTGTTTTTAATTTTATTTATTCTTTTTATCTCCTTCGGAGCATTCTTTTTTAATGTCTATATATTACAAAACAATTATTTTAATCAAGGCAAGGATAACAATAGACTTTATGAAGCTATAGACGATGCTGTAATTGTTCCTAAATCAATATACTTACAGTATTCACAAGAAGATTACGATAATGCAATTAAAGAAAAAAGAGTTGTTTTATTATATTTTACATCTAATTGGTGTAAAGAGTGCCAAGATCAAGCAACCATAAATTCTTTGGTTATGGAGGATATGCTTTATCAAAGTATTGTAGGTCTGGATGTTCATATTTTAGATTCAGAAACAACACTTGAGTCAAATGCACTGGCTCAAAAATTTGATATTACTAAAGAACAGTCATTTGTGGTTTTGGATAAAAATGGTGTTGTGGCTTATAAATATACTGGTATTATTGACAAAGAACTGTTAAAACAAAAGATACTGGAGGTGATTTCAAAGTGAAAATTACGATATATTCAACAACAACCTGTCCTTACTGTAAAATGTTAAAAGATTATTTAACATCAAAAAATATTGCATATTCTGAAAAGTTAGTAGATCAAGATGAAAATGCAAAACTTGAAATGGCTAGTGTCTCTGGAGGATTTTTAGGAGTTCCATTTTCAGTCATAACTAAAGATAATAGTGAAGTAGTAACAGTAGTGGGTTTTGACAAAGGAAAACTTGATGATATTTTTAAACTTTAAAACGTACCAAAGTGGGACAGGGGAGAAAGCTATAACCATGGCTAAGCTTGTCGAGGAGGTTTCGAAAGAAACTGGGATTAAAATAGTGTCTGTAGTTCAACCAATGGATGTAAGAGAAGTTGTTTTGGAACTTTCAACTGATGTTTGGTCACAGAAGGTAGACGCCGTAGAGTTTGGTGCTCACACGGGATCAATTTTACCAGAATCCGTAGTAGACGATGGTGCCATCGGAACTGTACTTAATCACTCAGAGGATAGATTTCCCGATTTCCAGACACTTAGTAAAGCTCATGAAAGGGCCAAAGAAGTAGGCCTAAAAACTTTAATTTTTGCAAAAGATATTGAAGAATTAGAAAAAGTTGCTAGCCTTAAACCTGACTATATTTCATATGAGCCACCAACACTTATAGGTAGTAAAGATGTATCAGTTGCAACAGCCGAGCCAGATATAATTGCAAAAGCGTCATTAATTTCTAAAAAATATAATATTCCGTTAATTGTTGGTGCGGGTGTGCATTCTGCAATTGACGTCAAAAAATGTTTGGAACTTGGAGCAGTAGGTGTAGCAGTAGCATCAGATGTTATGAACGCAGTTGATCCACGAGCAGAGCTCTTAGATTTGATGGAGGGATTTAACGCGTAAGCGGTTATTTGTATGAATAAAATATTTCTTGGGGCAGATCATAGAGGATATGAATTAAAAGAAAAAATAGCTACATGGCTATTTGATTTAAATTATGATTTTGAAGACTTAGGAGCAAGCTATTTGGACGAAACTGATGATTATACAAAGTATGCATCAGAAGTAGCATCAATGGTTGCAAAAAGGCCTCATTCAAGCGGAGTTCTCCTTTGTGGAAGTGGAGTAGGGGTTGAAGTAGTTGCTAATAAATTTGATGGGATTCGGGCTGCAATAGGAAAAAATGTTTTGCAAGTTAAAGCAGGAAGGCATGATGATGATATAAATATTTTGGTTATTGCCTCTGATTTTACAGATATAAAGGAAGCAAGGGGAATGCTAATTGCATTTTTAGAAACTAAATATGATGATTCAGTAAGGCATGAACGAAGACTAGAAGATATTGAGAAAATCGAGGCTAATAATTAATCCATGATAAATTTGCCAAAAATTACAGATATTGATGTTGCTGGAAAAAGAGTATTACTTCGATTGGATTTAGATACAAATCCTGACCCAGAGGATATAAGGATCAAGTCTTCTTACGAAACCTTGGATTATCTAAAAGACAAAGCTTCTGAAATGATAATTCTCGCGCATCGTGGTAGGCCCGATGGAAAATTTGTTGATGATTTAAGTTTAAAACCATTCCAATCAATTTTTGATAAATGGGGAGCAAAAGTTCACGAGAATTTAAGATTTGATTCTAGAGAAGAAGCAAATGATGATAATTATGCTAAAGAACTTGTCAGTTTAGGAGATGTGTATATAAATGACGCCTTTGGAAGTTCACATAGAAATCACGCTTCAATAGTTGGAATACCTAAATACTTACCTCATTTTGCAGGGTTTCACCTTGCAAGGGAAGTAGAAAATTTAAGTAAAGTTTTTGATCCAGTTAGACCTCTAGTTATTTTAATAAGTGGCGTTAAAAAAGATAAATTAGGGATGATTAAGCCGTTATCGGAGTTAGCTGACAAAGTACTTGTAGGTGGCAGATTACCAGATTTCTTGGGAGATAATACAGAAAGTGTTAGAACACAAACTGGAAAAGTTATTATAGGAAACTTAACAATGGATAAAGAGGATATAACATTAAATACTATTGAAAAGTTTAAAGAAGAAATAGCAAAGGCAAAAACAATTGTCCTTGCAGGAGTAATTGGTAAGTATGAAGATGAGGGGCACTCACAAGGAACGAAAGAAATTTTTACGATCGTAGCAAGTTCAAACGCTTTTAAAATCGTTGGAGGAGGGGATAGTCTAACTGCAATTCATCGATATAATTTAACAGATAAATTTGACTGGATTTCAGTAGGTGGTGGTGCAATGCTAGAATTTTTGACAAACAAGTCTTTACCTGGAATAGAAGCACTGCTACACTGATAGTACTGCTCATGGTTACAATAGGAATAAATGGATTTGGTAGAATTGGAAGACTTGCTTTCAGAATTGGTGTATCTAAACACTTGGATGAAATAAAATTTGGAGCAATAAATACTTCAGGATCAATGGATGCTTCTGGTTGGGCACATCTTGTCAATTACGATACGATGTATAGAAAGTATGAGTATGAAGTAACGAGCAGGGAGGATTCTATACAAGTACCTGAAAGAGATGTAGATGTTCCACTTCTTGCTCAAAAAGATCCAAGCCTTATTCCTTGGAGTAAGTATGGAGTAGATGTGGTTATAGAAGCAACTGGTCATTTTACAGATGAAGAGGGAGCTAAAAAACATGCAATTGGTGGTGCCAAGAGAGTTGTAATATCAGCCCCTGCTAAAGGTGGTAATGTTGGGACTTACGTATTGGGTGTAAACGAAAAAGAAGGTGAGGACCCAACAGGAATGGTTATATCAAATGCAAGCTGTACTACTAATTGTGTTGCACCAGTCGCTGCCGTAATGCATAGCGCCTTTGGAATTGAAAAAGCAATGATGACTACAGTTCACAGTTATACTGATGACCAGAATTTACAAGATGGATCACACAAAGATTTAAGAAGGGCAAGAGCTGCAGCAGTTAATATAGTTCCGACTTCAACAGGAGCGGCCGTGGCCGTTACAGAAACAATACCAGAACTGAAAGGTTTATTTGATGGTATGAGTTTAAGGGTTCCAGTTGTGACAGGATCTATTACTGATTTTACATTTCTTTTAAAGAAGAATGCAACAGTAGAAGAGGTAAATAATGCATTTAGAGAGGCTATCAAAAACCCCATATATAAGGGGATCTTAGCGGTATCTGATGGATTTTTAGTTTCCTCAGATATCATCGGAAGAAGTGAGTCGGCAATTGTTGATTTGCCATTAACACAAGTTGTTGCGGGGAATATGGTTAAAGTTTTTGCATGGTATGACAATGAATGGGGATATGCAAACCGCTTAGTCGAACAAGTTATTAGAGTCGGGAGATCGATTAACAAGAATACTATTCCTACCGACCTTATATCGTTGAGTTTCAAACAATAAATTATGAATAAAAAGAAGGAGATTATAATTTCATCAATAATAATATTGATTTGTGTTGTATTCATTGCGCTTTTTAAGCGAGTAGAAATAAATGGAAATGGCATGGCTCCAAATTATAACGAAAATGATAAATGGATTATTAATAAGTTGAAATACTCTTTTGTTAATCCAAAAAGAGGTGATGTGGTAATGGTTAAATATCATGAAGAACAAGAATTTAAATACATTAGTCGAATAATCGGATTTCCAGGAGAAAAAATAATGATTAAGCTTAATAAAGTGTTTGTAAACAATATTGAGTTGGACGAAAGTTATTTGCCAGTCGGTACTTTAACAAAAACTGTGAATTCAGTAAAAATGAAAAAAATAAACGAGAGTGAAGGTAAATTAGTTGAGGCTGAAGATAACAAAATAATTAATGAAGGAGTTGAAGTTTTAATACCTACTAACGAATATTTTGTCTTAGGAGACAATAGGGAACATTCCTATGATTCCAGGAGTCTAGGTTTTGTAAATGAAAAAGATATTATAGGTACATTTTTTTTGAAATATTAAAAAATGGAAGAAACAAAATATTCAAATTTAAAAGGCTTCATCAAAAATATTGCTTTCTTTGGAGATGCTGATATATCAGAGGTTGATGAAACATATACCCATGCTTTTAAGGTTGCTGAAACATTAGCAACTGAAGGTTATGTAATAGTTGATGGTGGTGGCCCTGGTGTTATGGAGGCTGCTACAACTGGAGCCAAAAACTGTGGTGGTAAAACAATAACTGTTACATTTGACCCAACTAATGCTCCTGGATTTGAAGGTAAATATATTGGTAATGTTCCTGATGAGGAAATAGTAACCACAAATTATATTGAAAGAATGTTTAAGCTAATGGAGTATGGAGATGCATTTATTTTATTTAAAGGAGGAAGTGGAACAATTTCAGAGTTTGGAACTGCTTGGGTCTTGGCAAAACTTTATTACGGAAGACATAAACCATTTATATTATTTGGTAGTTATTGGGCAGAAATAATTGACGTTTTTAAGAAAAATATGAATATAGACGCAAAAGAACTTTCAGTTTTTGAAATTGCACATAGAGTAGAAGACGTATTGCCAATTATTAAAAAATTTGAGAAAACCATGGGAGGAAGAGATCACAAAGATGATGCCAAAATGGATAAATATGATGCAGCATTTCAAATATGATGAAATTCAACTCTGTTATTACAAAAAACGTTGAGGAATTAGAAGAAATATCTAAAGAAGTAAGGCAAGATGTCATTAAGATGATTCTAAAAGCAGGCTATGGACATCCTGCAGGATCACTTGGAATGGTTGATGTTTTTGTTGCTATGTATTACGGAGTGTTGTTACATGACCCTCAAAAACCAGATTGGGAGGACCGCGATAGATTAATTTTAAGTAACGGCCATATCTGTCCAGCAAGATATGCAGTTATGGCACATAGCGGTTATTTTGATCACAAAGAATTACTTAAACTGGGAGAATTTGGAGGAATTCTACAAGGTCATCCAGACAAAAGGTTTTTGCCTTCTGTTGAAACAACATCTGGTCCATTGGGTTGTGGTTTAGCCCAAGCATCAGGAATTGCGTACTGCGCGAGAATGGATAAAAAAAGATTTAGAACTTATGTAATAACTTCTGACGGAGAACATGATGAAGGAAATCACTGGGAGGCTGTGATGTTTGCAGGAAAAAACAACCTTTCAAATCTTACTATGATAATAGACAGAAATAATATTCAAATAGATGACTTTACGGAGCAGGTTATGCCCCTTGAGCCACTGGCTGATAAATATAAAGCATTTGGTTGGTCAGTTTTGGAAGTCGACGGACATAACATTCAAGAAGTTATCGATGCTTGTCAAAAAGCCCGTGCTATTTATGAAAATCCAACAGTAATAATAGCCCACACAATTCCAGGGAAGGGCGCGCCCTTCATGGAAAATAATCCTAACTGGCATGCAAAGAAGGTTACTGATGTTGATGCAAAACTTGCTTTAAAAGAAATAAGAACGATGCAAGGAAGGGTAAAAGAATACGGAGAGTAGGTGATTTATATGAATAAACAAATATTACAAAAATTTTCAATTTATGCATTAGCTTTAGCCGGCGGAATTTTGATCAGTTTTGCAATTGAAAGTGGTGATACGATGGATTATCTATATGGAACAATTCCTCTTGTGACGGGATTATTTTATGTATTTATGGAGGTCAAAAAATGATTAGTCAAAAACAAAATTTGTCAGATAAATTATTTAAAAAAGATATTGAAATAAAACTCATGAGAGATGGGTTCGGTCATGGTTTGCTGGAAGCAGGGGAAAAGGATGAAAGAATAGTTGCACTAACAGCTGATCTTAAAGAATCAACAAAGGTAAATTATTTTGCGGAGAAATTTCCAGATAGATTTATTGAAGTTGGAGTTGCAGAACAAAACCTAGTAACAATTGCATCAGGTATGGCAAATTATGGAAAGATTCCATTTGCTACTTCATATGCTTGTTTTTCCCCAGGGAGGAATTGGGAACAAATAAGAACAACAATTGGCATAAACGCCTATCCTGTAAAAATAATTGGAGCACAGTCGGGCCTGAACATTGGTCATTATGGTGTGACACACCAATCACTTGAAGATATTGCACTAATGAGAGTTATACCAAATATGAATGTTATTGTTCCAAGTGATTACTTGGAAGCCAAGAAAGCAACTTTAGAAATGGCAAAAATTATGGAGCCTTTTTACCTGCGCTTGCCTAGAATTGATAGTCCAGTTTACACAACAGATAAAACCCCATTTAAAATTGGAAAAGCAAATGTTTTAACTGAAAGTAAAAATCCAGAAGTAACAATTATTGCGTCAGGCTTAATGGTTTACGAATCACTCCTTGCTTACAAAGAACTTGAAAAGAATGGTATAGAAACAATTGTTATAAATCTTCATACAATTAAACCTTTGGACACGGAAACAATAATTAGATATGCAAAGTTAACTGGGGCTGTAGTAACAATTGAAGAACACCAAGTAATGGGAGGAATGGGGTCTGCAGTATCAGAAACGTTATCTAAAAACTTTCCTGTTCCAATGGAAATTTTAGGTGTTCAAGATAGATTTGGTCAATCTGGAAAACCAAAGGAATTATTTGCCGAGTACGGTTTAACAAAAGAAGATATTATGAAAGCTGTTAAAAAGGTTATTGCTCGAAAAAACTCTTAAGTGTATTCTTGATGTATGAATCAAACTGTCCATAATTTATTGCAACCTTATAAAGGGATCTTAGCTGCGGATGAGTCAACACCTTCAATTACAAAAAGATTTGCAAATTTAGGTTTAACTTCTACACCTGAATTAAATAAAAAATATAGAGAAATGCTATTTACTACTCCTGACATTGAAAAATATATAAGTGGTGTAATTTTATTTGACGAAACAATAAAACAAGATCTTGGAGAAATTTTAAAACAAAAAGGAATTGAGGTTGGAATTAAAGTGGACATGGGTCTTGAAGGATTCAATGATACGGATGAACAAGTTACCAAAGGCTTAGAAGGTTTAGGAGAAAGACTTGAAGAATACAAAAAATTAGGTGCAACATTTACCAAATGGAGAGCTGTTTTTAAGATAACTGATAATTTTCCTAGCGATAGCTTTCTGACAGAGAATGTTATGAGATTGGTTGATTATGCAAAACTTGTCCAAGAAAAAGGTATGACTCCAATTGTTGAACCAGAAGTTCTATTAGACGGCAAACATACTAATACTCGTTGTGAAGAAATAACTACAAAAACTCTTAAAAAATTATTTGAAGTGTTAAAAGAAAAAGGAGTTGATTTAGACAACTTAATTTTAAAAGCTAGTATGGTAATTCCAGGCAACGAAAGCGGAGTAATTGTCATGCCACTTGAAGTTTCAAATTCCACACTCAGAACTTTAAAAAATTCAGTACCAACAGAGGTAAATGGAATAGTTTTTTTGTCAGGAGGCCAAACACCAGATCAAGCTACGTTTAATTTAAACGAAATAAATAAGTTAAATATGGGGAAAAAGTTTGGTACATGGGAACTATCTTATTCATTTGGGAGGGCTCTACAAGAAGAAGCAATGAAGGAATGGTCTGGAAAATCCGAAAACGTTACAAAAGCTCAAATAATATTTATAGAAAGACTTCAAAAAGTTTCAAAAGCTAGACAGGGAGAATTATAATGGCAACCCTTGATTTATTATCAATTGGCGATGCAAATCTTGACGCTTTCATAGTTCCTTCAGAATCTGAGTCGCTTTGCGAA
>ERZ1292623.3029-Hain-H51-01um-R1-3029-length-14629-cov-7_pt1 | contig 14629 bp, 11 predicted proteins | sample MGYA00564398_ERZ1292623 | MGnify/ENA primary metagenome ERZ1292623 (study PRJEB36523, sample SAMEA6512633) | groundwater metagenome | collected 2019-01-07 | study: AquaDiva: Metagenomics assemblies of 32 groundwater samples
CCAGCGACATTGAAACCTCTTGAGGTTGAAAAATTAGGTGTTGATGTGTATTACAATCTTGATGAAGGGATTAAAGATGCTGATGTTATTATCATGCTCCGTGTTCAGCTTGAGAGGCAGGGGAAGACCTATTTCCCGGACATAAGGGAATATTCAATGCAATATTGCCTGACAAAGGAGAGATTAAAATTTGCAAAGGATGATGCAATTGTCATGCACCCAGGGCCTGTGAACTGGGGTGTGGAGATATCACCAGAGCTGTCAGAGGATAAAGCTACAGTTATACTTGAGCAGGTGACAAATGGGGTGGCAGTTAGGATGGCAGTTATGTACCTGCTTTCTGGAGGTAGAGAGATTTGAAACTTCTAATTAAAAATGGCAGGGTAATTGACCCTGCAAATAATATAGATGATTCTCTTGACATACTTGTTGAAGGGGCGGTTATTAAAAAGGTGGCAAGAGGCATCAAGTCAGAGGACTCAAAGGTTATTGATGCAAAGGGAAAAGTTGTTGCACCCGGTCTGATTGATATTCATACGCATTTAAGGGAGCCGGGATTTGAATATAAAGAGACAATAAAGACAGGGACAATGGCAGCAGCAGCAGGCGGGTTTACTGCAATCTGCTGTATGCCGAACACGAATCCAATAAATGACAATAGGGCTGTAACAGAGTTTATTTTATCAAAGTCAGCAAAGGAAGGCATTGTTAATGTGCTGCCTATAGGCGCCATAACAAAAGGCTCACAGGGTAAAGCGCTTGCAGAGATAGGTGATATGGTAAACGCAGGCTGTGTTGCAATTTCTGATGACGGCAAGGGTGTTATGGATGCAGAGGTAATGAGAAGGGGGCTTGAGTATACAAAGGCATTTGATATACCAGTAATTGCGCATTGCGAGGATGTAAATCTCTCTTCAGGCGGTGTTATGAATGAGGGTTTTGCATCCACAACTCTCGGATTAAGAGGCATACCAAAGGCAGCAGAGGAGGTAATGGTTGTGCGGGACATTGCGCTTGCAGAGCTGACAGGCGCTAAGCTTCATATTGCCCATGTGAGCAGCGCCGGCTCTGTGGAATGGATAAGGATAGCAAAAAAGAAGGGTATAAAGGTTACATGCGAGACCTGCCCGCATTACTTTACTTTGACCGAGGATGCTGTAATTGGTTATAATACAAATGCAAAGGTTAATCCTCCATTGCGCACAAAAGAGGATGTAAAGGCGATAAAAGTCGGTTTAAAAGACGGGACAATAGATATTATTGCCTCTGACCATGCGCCCCATGCAGTGCATGAAAAGGAGATTGAGTTTGACTATGCATCCTTTGGCATGATTGGCCTGGAGACATCCCTTCCGCTGATATTAAGATTGGTTAATGAAGGTGTGCTGAGCCTTAACAATGCCATTGCAAAGGCAACTATAAACCCTGCAAGATTATTTAAATTAAAAAAAGGGACACTTTCTGAAGGGGCTGATGCTGATATAACAATAATTGATACTGAAAAGGAATGGGTAGTTGATGTTAATAATCTCAAATCAAAGTCAAAAAACACGCCTTTTGCAGGCATGAAGATGAAGGGAAGGGCAGTAGTGACAATAGTTGGCGGGAAGATTGTTTATGAGATAAGCGAGGACAAAAAAGAATAAAACATATCTTAATATTGTCATTCCTGCGAAAGCAGGAATCCAGAGATGCTGAAACGAGTTCAGCATGACTTTTTTTGCTGGATTCCCGCTCAAAAACGCTGCGGGAATGACGGTAAGTGAAAGGTTTTTATATGAAAAAAAAGGCAATATTAGCGCTATCTGATGGAAAGCTCTTTGAAGGTTTTTCCTTTGGCGCAGAAGGTGAGACAACAGGAGAGGTGGTCTTTAATACAAGCATGATGGGTTATCAGGAGATATTGACAGACCCTTCATATAAAGGCCAGATTGTAACTATGACCTATCCATTAATAGGAAACTATGGGATAAATGACGAGGATATGGAGTCTATTAAGCCTTATGCAGAGGGCTTTATTGTAAAAGAGGCGTCTGAATACCCGAGCAACTGGCGCTCTAAAAAAACACTAAGCGCTTATCTGAAAGAAAATAATATCGTTGGCATTCAGGGGATTGATACGAGGGCGTTGACAAAGCATATAAGGGACTTTGGCGCTAAAGAGGGTGTTATCTCAACAGTTGATTTAAATCCAAAGAGCCTGATTGAAAAGGCAAAGGCATCAGCCGGTTTGATTGGCAGGGACTTGGTAAAAGAGGTAACCTGTAAAAAGGCTCATAAATGGGAGCAGGGGATATGGGATTTGGAAAAGGGTTATTCACTCCGAACTCCTAACTCTAAACTCCGAACTTATCATGTTGTTACCTATGACTTTGGCATTAAGCAAAATATCCTCAGATTGTTGATAAATTCAGGATGCTCTGTAACAGTTGTCCCTGCTGATACAAAGGCAGAGGATGTTCTATCAATGAACCCTGACGGCATACTCCTCTCCAATGGCCCTGGTGATCCAGAGGGTGTGCCTTATGTAATTGAGAATGTAAAAAAGCTAATTGGCAAAAAGCCGATATTCGGTATTTGTCTCGGCCATCAATTGCTTGGTCTTGCAATGGGAGGAAAGACTTACAAGCTGAAATTTGGGCATCACGGAGGAAATCAGCCTGTAATGGATCTGACAACAAGAAAGGTTGAGATAACATCACAGAACCACGGATTTGCTGTTGATGTTGATTCTTTGAAAGGAAAGGCTGAATTGACCCATATAAACCTGAATGACAAGACAGTAGAAGGGATGCAGCACAAGGAGCTGCCGATATTCTCTGTTCAGTATCACCCAGAGGCATCCCCTGGGCCGCATGATTCAGTGTATCTGTTTAAGAGATTTACTGAGATGATGGAGAAATTTTAATACCCCTCACCCTAACCCTCTCCCGCAAGGGGAGAGGGAAAAGGTATTGTGCCTCTCCCGCAAGGGGAGAGGGAAACACGGTTCTTCTTTTAATTTCCCCTCCCTTGATGGGAGGGGATAAAGGGGAGGGTGAAATTAAATAAGGAAATAATAAATGCCAAAACGAACAGACATAAAAAAGATACTTATTATCGGCTCTGGCCCGATAGTAATAGGACAGGCATGTGAGTTTGATTACTCTGGCACACAGGCCTGCAAGGCCTTGCGTGATGAAGGGTATGAGGTTGTGCTGATAAATTCCAATCCTGCAACAATAATGACTGACCCTGAGACAGCAGAGAGGACATATATAGAGCCTATTACCCCAGAGATAGTTGAGAGGATAATTGAAAAAGAGAGGCCTGATGCCCTGCTCCCAACAATGGGCGGCCAGACTGCGTTAAATATCGCAGTTGAGCTTTCAGAAAATGGCGCGCTAAATAAATATGGCGTTGAGCTTATTGGCGCAAAGCTGAAGGCAATCAAGATGGCAGAGGACAGGAACGAGTTTAAGATTGCAATAAGGAGGATTGGGCTTAGCCTTCCTGAAAGTGAGTATGTAAGGTCAATTGAAGATGCAAAGGCAGCGATTAATAAAATCGGATTTCCAGCTATTATAAGACCATCCTTTACCCTCGGCGGCACAGGCGGAAATGTTGCATATAACATAGAAGAGCTTGAGGAGTATGTTGAGTGGGGTCTGAGCCTTTCACCGAGGCATGAGATATTGATTGAGCAGTCTGTTCTCGGTTGGAAGGAGTTTGAACTTGAGGTGATGAGGGATTTGAAAGACAATGTGGTGATTATATGCTCTATTGAAAATTTTGACCCCATGGGCATACATACTGGAGACAGCATAACCGTTGCGCCTGCACAGACACTTACTGATAAAGAGTATCAGATTATGAGGGATGCTTCTGTTAAGATTATCAGGGAGATTGGCGTTGATACAGGCGGCTCTAACATCCAGTTTGCAGTGAATCCTGAAAATGGGGAGCTGGTTGTTATTGAGATGAACCCGAGGGTGTCAAGGAGCTCTGCATTGGCATCAAAGGCAACAGGTTTTCCAATAGCAAAGATAGCTGCTAAACTTGCAGTGGGTTTAACGCTTGATGAGATACAGAACGATATTACAAAGGTAACGCCTGCATCCTTTGAGCCGACCATTGATTATGTGGTTGTAAAATATCCGAGATTTACCTTTGAGAAATTTCCACAGGCTGATGCAACGTTAACAACACAGATGAAATCAGTTGGCGAGGCAATGGCAATAGGCAGGAATTTTAAAGAGGCTTTCCAGAAGGCCATACGCTCCCTTGAGATAGATAAATACGGTCTTGAGACTTATGGAGAAAAGATTGGAATAGAACAGATTAGGGAAAAACTCCTTACACCAAACTGGGAACGTGTATGGTATATTGCAGATGCAATCAGAAGGGGTATATCAATAGATGAGATATATTCACTTTCAAAGATAGATAAATGGTTTTTGTATCAGATAAAAGAGATTGTGGAGATGGAAGAGAAAATAAAAGGGCAAATGGCTAAAGGCAAAGGGCAAAGGGCAAAACCTTTAGCCTTTAGCCTTCAGCCTTTAGCCTTGAGACAGGCAAAGGAGTACGGTTTTTCAGATAAATACATTGCAAGGCTGATAAAAAGCACAGAAGATGCTGTTAGGGGATATAGAAAAAAGAATAACATAATATCCACATTTAAGATGGTTGACACCTGCGGCGCGGAGTTTGCTGCTTATACCCCGTATTTTTATTCAACATACGAATCAGAGTGTGAGGCAAATCCAAATAATAGAAAAAAAATTATGATATTAGGAGGCGGGCCAAACAGGATAGGGCAGGGAATAGAATTTGACTACTGCTGTGTTCATGCAGCGCTTGCATTAAAAGAGGACGGCTTTGAAACAATAATGGTCAACTGCAACCCAGAGACAGTGAGCACTGACTATGATACATCTGACAGGCTATATTTTGAGCCCTTGACAAGGGAAGATGTTTTAAATATCATAGATATTGAGAGGCCTGACGGCGTCATTGTCCAGTTTGGCGGCCAGACGCCTCTGAAACTATCTCTTCCCCTTGAGATTGCAGGCGCAAAGATAATCGGCACATCCCCTGATTCCATTGACAGGGCAGAGGACAGGGAGCGGTTCAGGGAATTAATTAATAAGCTTGATTTAAAACAGCCTGAAAGCGGCATTGCACGCTCTGTTCCAGAGTCTGTAGAGATAGCAGAAAAGATAGGCTATCCTGTTCTTGTAAGGCCGTCCTATGTCCTCGGCGGCAGGGCAATGGAGATTGTGTATAGTAAAAAGGATATCAAGGACTACATGAAGAGGGCAGTGGCAGCATCTCCTGAACACCCAATCCTGATTGACAAGTATTTAGAGGATGCAATAGAGATTGATGTAGATGCCATATCTGATGGTTATGATGTAGTTGTTGCAGGGATAATGGAGCATATTGAAGAGGCAGGCGTTCATTCAGGCGACAGCGCATGCTCTCTGCCGCCATATTCCTTGGGCAATAGCATGATAAAACAGCTTAGGGAGCAGACCTATAGCCTTGCAAAAGAGCTGAATGTAATCGGTCTGATGAATGTCCAGTATGCTATAAAGGATAGTGTAATCTATGTGCTTGAGGTAAATCCGAGGGCATCAAGAACCATACCATTTGTAAGCAAAGTAACAGGCGTGCCTTTTGCAAAGCTTGCTGCGAAGGTGATGGCAGGAAAGAGTTTAAAAGAGCTCGGCTTTACAAAGGAGGCGGAGGTAAAACACTTTTCTGTAAAAGAGGTTGTTTTTCCATTTGCAAAATTCCCTGGAGTTGATACAATATTAGGGCCGGAGATGAAGTCAACAGGCGAGGTAATGGGCATAGACAACAGCTTTGAGATGGCATTTGCAAAGGCGCAGATGGCAGCAGGCTCATTTGTCAAGCCGAATGGAAGGGCATTTATAAGCGTTAAGGACAAGGATAAGACTGCAACAATATACATTACAAAGAAGCTTCTTGAACTCGGCTATTCAATAGAGGCGACGAAAGGGACTGCAAAGTCATTAAAAAAGGCTGGCATGAAGGTTGATGTGGTAAATAAGGTTAAAGAGGGAAGGCCTCATATAGTTGACCATCTAAAGAATGGCGTGATTGATTTAGTTATAAATACTGTAGGCGATAAAAAATCACAGGAGGATTCATATTCCATAAGACGGACAGCCTTGACGCAGAATATTCCTTATTACACAACAATTGCCGGCGCAAAGGCAATGGTAAACGGGCTTGAGGCAATTAAGAAGGAAAAGATTGATGTCCGCAGCATTCAGGAGTATCATAAAAGAAAGGTGCAAGAGATTAAGGATCTTGCAGAGGTAAAACTATGAGCATCACAAGAATTCCAATGACAAAAAAGGGCTATCAGCAGCTCTGCGATGAGCTGGAACGTTTTAAAAGGATTGAAAGGCCAAAAAATATTCAGGATATTGCAGAGGCAAGGGCGCATGGAGATTTGTCTGAGAATGCAGAATACCACGCAGCCAAAGAGAGGCAGTCATTCATTGAAGGCAAGATAAGGGATCTTGAATCAAAAATCGGCTCTGCAGAGGTGATTGATATTAGCAGGCTTTCAATAGAAAAGGTTGTGTTTGGCACATCTGTAAAGATATGCGATATTGATAACGGCGAGGAAAAATGTTATACCATTGTAGGGCAGGATGAGGCAGACTTAAAGAATAGCAAGATATCCATTCACTCTCCTGTTGGCAGGGCATTAATAGGCAAGAGGATTGGCGATATCGCAAAGGTAAATACCCCGGTAAAGGTTGTTGAATATGAAATCATGAGCATCTTTGTGGATAATGAAGGATGATTTGTGAAGGCAAAGACTATCTCCCATCTAAATGTTACAGGCCATTATTATAGATTACAGATTCACTCACCGCAAATATGCAAAAAGGCAAGACCCGGTCAGTTTATAATGCTGAAAACTGGCGAAACACTTGACCCTCTCTTAAGGCGGCCTTTCAGTATACACAAGATAAATAAGGATAAGACAATTGATGTTTTATATAAGGTTGTAGGAAAAGGGACAAGACTCCTTTCAGGCCTTAAAAAAGATGCGGAGATAGATATTTTAGGTCCGCTTGGGAATGGCTTTACAATAAATAAAAAGATTAAGAGTCATATCCTTGTTGCAGGCGGCATCGGCATTGCTCCCCTTTTATTTCTTGCACAGGAATTATCAAAAGACAAAAAGAGCAGGATAATCTTGTTTGCCGGCGCACGGCATAAAGAGGACATCCTCTCTGTTCAGGATTTCAAAAGATTAAAAGCAGAGATAAAAATCTCAACAGAAGATGGAAGCATAGGCAAACAGGGGCTGATTAGCGAGCTCTTTGAAGTTTTTTTAACAGGCCATAATGAATCAAATTCTGTTGTATATGCGTGCGGACCAAAGGGCATGTTGAGAGAGATAAGCAGACTTGCATCAATAAAGGGAATTTCCTGTCAGGTTTCTCTTGAAGAGAGGATGGCATGCGGCTTAGGCGCATGCCTTGGGTGCGCCACAGATACAAAAGGCGGATATAAATATGTTTGTAATGATGGACCTGTTTTTGAGGCAGGGGAGATAGTATGGTAAAAGATATAAAAGGGTCAAGGGTCAAGGGTCAAGGGTTCAGAAAAACTGAAACAACTCCTAATCTGTCTGTCAACATTGCAGGGATTGAGATGAAAAACCCTATTATGACTGCATCAGGGACATTTGGCTATGGAGAGGAATATTCAGCCTATGTTGATTTAAACAGGCTTGGCGCTGTTGTTACAAAGGGCCTCTCTGCAAGGCCAAGAAAAGGGAATCCTCCGCCGCGCATCTGCGAGACGCCTTCTGGAATGCTGAATGCCATTGGCTTGGAAAATGTCGGCGCTGAGGCATTTATAAAAGAAAAATTGCCCTTTTTAAGAAAATATGATACAAAAATAATTCTGAATATATTTGGAAATACTATTGAGGAATATGTTGAGGTAGCAGAGATATTTAACAGTGTTGACGGGATAGCTGGCCTTGAGGTAAATATCTCATGCCCAAATGTTAAAGAGGGCGGCATAAACTTTGGCACTGACCCGGAACTTACAGCAAGGGTTTTAATAGGAGTAAGAAATGCAACATCACTTCCTGTTATTGCAAAGTTGTCGCCGAATGTTACAGACATAACAACCTTTGCAAAGATAGCAGAGGATTCAGGATGCAATGCAGTATCTTTGATAAACACACTTGTTGGAATGGCAGTGGATATCAAAACAAGAAGGCCTGTGCTTGCAAATATCACTGGCGGGCTTTCAGGCCCTGCAATAAAACCTGTTGCATTAAGAATGGTATGGCAGACGGCAAAGGCAGTAAAGATACCAGTTATAGGCATTGGCGGTATAATGACAGCAGAGGATGCAATAGAGTTCTTGCTTGTTGGCGCAAATGCAGTGCAGGTTGGCACTGCAAATTTTGTAAACCCTACAGCAGCAGTTGATATAATAGAAGGAATAGAGGGATATCTTAATAACAACAGCATTTCAGACATCAATCAGCTAATAGGGAAACTACAGATATGACATCACCTGTAAGGCCGTATATAACACTCACAACAGACTTTGGTTTAAAAGACCACTTTGTAGGCACAATGAAGGGCGTTATAATAAATATCAGCCCCTTTGTCAGGATAATTGATATCTCCCACCAGATAACGCCTCAGGATATAGATGAGGCTGGCTTTGTGCTTGAGTGCGCATATAAATATTTTCCTCCTTATACAATCAATGTTGTTGTTGTTGCCCCGGAGGTTGGCAGCGCAAGAAAACCGCTGCTTGTTGTTAGCGATAGATACTATTTTATTGCGCCGGATAATGGCGTGCTTTCATTTTTATATAATAATGAAGAGGAGCCTGTAAAGGTGATTGAGATAAATGCTGAGCACTATTTTCTTGAATCGCCGGGCTTTACCTTTCACGGCAGGGATATATTTGCGCCTGTTGCAGCATGGCTTTCAAAGGGGATAGATATAACCAACTTTGGCATAGAGACTGAGAATTATGTTAAAAGGGCTATCCCCAAACCAGAGGTTTTCGGCAAAGACCTAATAAGGGGAAGGGTGGCGCATATTGATAAATTCGGCAATATTATATCAAACATAAAAAGAAGCCATATTGATGAATTAGCTGCAAAGACAGGCAAGGGGAAATTTGAGATTCATATAAAGGATATTAAGATTGGCAGTCTCAATCAGTTTTATGCGCAAGGCGACAGGGGAAAGCCGAATGCTGTTATAAACAGCAACGGTTATGTTGAGATATACTGCTATATGGGAAATGCAAAAGAGGCACTAAAAGCTGTTAAAGGCGATGAGGTAGGGGTGGTGATTAAATAATTTTGGGTCAAAATGATAAGATTATATTTTAACAAAAATTCCACATGTCATTCTTTTCTCATTAAAGGTCAGGCCTTAGTAGAAACCCCTTATTTTTGCTTAAAAAAGTGAGTTTTTGTATTGACTTCTCTTAGAGAATTCCTATATACTCCAATTTTTATTGAAGTTATTTTATGACAGGTGCTGATTGTGAAAGAGGCGTTATCTAATATCCTTTATAATGCATTAACAGAGGCAAGGAAAAAGGGTGAGTTAAAGATAAAGGATGAGCCTTTGATTGCCCTTGAGATACCAAAGGACGAGACTAAGGGTGACATTGCAACTACTGTTGCAATGGCGCTTGCAGCATTAGAGAAGAAAAGACCGAGGGATATTGCAGAAATTATTGTTAAACACATCAAGGATGAAGCCGGCATAATAGATAAGATTGATATTGCAGGTCCGGGTTTTATAAATTTTCTTTTAAAGAACGAATATTATCATCAGATATTAAAACAGATAGATAAGGAAGGAAAAGACTACGGCAGGGTAGATATTGGAAAGGGAGAAAAGGTTCAGGTTGAGTTTGTTAGCGCTAACCCCACAGGGCCCCTTCATGTTGGTCATGGGAGAGGCGCTGCTGTGGGTGATGCCTTGTCCAATCTGCTTGCTGCAGCAGGCTATGATGTAACGCGTGAGTTCTACATCAATGATGCAGGCAGGCAGGTCAGGCTTCTTGCAGAGTCGGTTTACTGCAGTTCTGAAAACAAGCCAATTCCTGAGGATGGTTATCATGGAGATTATATTAACGAAATTGCCGCTTCAGCGAAGACGATTATATCTGACATAAAAAAAGGGATTTATGCAGGACCAATTGGCAAGGAAAGTCCTGCCGATGCGTCGCAAGCAATTAGCTTTGATGAAATAATTAGCCGTCTTGAAGACCACAGCAAAAATTTCTTGCTTAAGGAAATTCAGCAGGATTTAGAGGATTTTGGCGTTCGGTTTGACAATTGGTTTAGCGAGCAGAGCCTCTTAAATGATAGCTCAGTCCAGAAGTCTATTGAGGAGCTCAAAGAGCGTGGTTTTGCATATGAAAAGGATGATGCCCTCTGGCTTCGTTCTACGGCCTTTGGGGATGACAAGGACAGGGTGGTAATAAAGAAGGATGGCAGCTATACATATCTTGCTACAGATATAGCATACCATCGGAATAAGCTTTCAAGAGGGTTTAAAAGCCTCATAAACATCTGGGGCGCTGATCATCACGGCTATATACCGCGCGTTCAGGCTGTAATACAGGCATTTGGCCATCCAAAAGACACACTTCATGTTCTGCTTGTGCAGCTTGTGGCTGTACTGCGGCAGGGCAAGCCTGTGCCTATGTCCAAACGAGCAGGGGATTTTGTTACGCTTAGAGAGGTGGTTCAGGAGGTTGGAAGCGACGCAGCGAGGTTCTTCTTTTTAATGAGGCGTTCAGACAGTCATCTTGATTTTGATTTGGAGCTTGCAAAAAAGCAGTCCAGCGAGAACCCTGTTTATTATGTCCAGTATGCGTATGCAAGGCTGTGCAGTGTAGAAAGTCAGGCAGAGGAGAGGGGAATAAAGATTCCTGATGCAGATAGTGTGGACTTTGGGCTGTTAAAACTCCCTGAGGAAAGGAATATAATGAAGCAGCTTGCCTTATATCCAATAACCATTGAAGGCGCTGCAAGGGCATTGGAGCCGCACAGGATTACATTTTATTTGCAGAACTTAGCAGGCCTGCTTCATAATTATTATTTTCATCACAGGATTATTATAGATGATAAACCATTGACTGATGCAAGGCTTGTATTAATGAAGGGTGTGAGGCAGGTTATAAAGAATGCATTGGGGATTCTGGGTATATCAGCGCCAGAAAAAATGTAGGGACAGATTTAGCGATAGGGGTCATCTGCTGCGTTGTCGCTTCGGCCTCGCATCCTCACCCCCACCCTTCCCTCCCCCTTTGAAAGGGGGAGGGTTAGGGAGGGGGTTCTGCGGTGCGAACCCTTGCTCCGCCTTGCATCTAACCCCTCTGGCTAAATCTGGAAAATAAAAAGCGAGCGGGTCTGTGGAATTCAGTTTATTAAAAAGGGAGGCTAATACAAAGGCAAGGCTTGGAAAGATTACTGTTTCACATGGCGAGATAAATACTCCAATCTTTGCGCCAGTAGGGACAGCAGGCATAGTAAAGACATTATCTAAGGAAGACCTCGCCTCAGTCGGCGCTGAGATGATATTGTGCAACACCTATCATCTCTTTTTAAGGCCCGGGCATGAGCTGATTAAAAGGATGGGCGGCCTGCATAGGTTTATATCATGGGATAAGCCGATTTTGACTGACAGCGGCGGATTTCAGGTCTTTAGCCTTGGAGAGCTAAGGAAGATAACAGAGGAAGGGGTTATATTTCAATCCCATCTTGACGGAGGCCAGAAGCATTTTATTACGCCAGAGACAGCAATTGAAATACAGGAGGAACTCGGCGCTGATATAATAATGACCTTTGATGAGTGCATCCCTTATCCATCTACTTATGATTATACAAAGACATCCATGGAGATGACAACAAGATGGGCAAGAAGGTGCAAGGAGGCGCATAAAAAAGAGGGGCAGTCGCTATTCGGCATTGTTCAAGGCGGCTTTTTTCAGGACTTGAGAAAAATTAGCGCAAATGATATAGTAGACATCGGTTTTGACGGCTATGCAATTGGCGGTCTTTCTGTTGGCGAGACAAAGCCGCAGATGTATGAGACGATAGATACTGTAATGCCATATCTGCCTGAGGATAAGCCGAGGTATATAATGGGTGTTGGCACGCCAGAGGATTTGATTGAGGGTGTAATGCGCGGTGCTGATATCTTTGACTGTGTTATGCCAACAAGGCATGCAAGAAACGGCTCGCTCTTTACATCCGAGGGCATTATAAATATCAAGAATGCGCCTTACACAGAAGACCCTGAGCCTCTTGATAAGAACTGCGGATGTTATACATGCAGGAACTATTCAAGGGCATATTTAAGGCATCTCTTTATGGCAAAGGAGATGTCTGTTTTAAGATTTAACACAATACACAACCTGTATTATTATCTCAATCTGATAAAGAATATCAGAGAGGCGGTTAAAGAGGATAGGTTTTTGGAGTTTAGAAAAGAATTTTATAAAAATCGGAGGGAAACAGATGGAACAGTTTTTAGTAATTAGCAATGCCTTTGCTGCCGGCGCAGCAGGAGGCGGTTTACCAGAGAGTTTAAGCCCATACATGAGCCTGTTGCCGTGGGTTGTAATCTTTGCTATCTTTTATTTTGTGATGATAATGCCGCAAATGAAAAGGCAGAAGAAGCACAAGGCATTTCTTGAAGGTTTAAAAAAGGGCGATAAGGTGGTAACATCAGGCGGTATCATAGGCACAATAGAGTCTGTTACAGATAAGATTATAACCATCAGGATAGCAGAAAACTGCAAGATAAAGATATTAAAGGATACTGTTGCAGGGGCATACGGCGGGGAAGAGTAGAAAGACAAAGCACGAATAAATTCGTGCCTACATTTTTACCATTAGCTATGTAGGCATGGTTTTAACCATGCAAATAGAAATATATGACAAAGCTTACTTTAGACGATTTAAAGAATAATAAAAAGGTGCGGATATACCTTGAAAAGGCAGATGCGCACCTTGCAGGCATCGGCTATACAGAGCACGGCTTGAGGCATGCAAATATTGTCGGCAAGAGGGCGCAGGATATTCTCTTGAAACTAAATTATAAGGACGGTGATGCAAGGCTTGCTGCAATTGCAGGCTTTTTGCATGATATTGGAAACATGGTCGGCAGGGTGAATCACGGCCAGGCAGGAGCGCTCCTTGTCAGGGCAATACTTGAAGATATAGGCATGGATATAGAGGATATTGTGCTTGTAATGGGCGCAATAGCAAATCATGAGGAGGATACAGGCGATCCGACAAATATAGTGTCAGCATCGTTGATTATTGCTGACAAGTCTGATGTGCACCGCTCAAGGGTGAGGAATCCAAGCCTTATCTCAGCAGCATTGATACTTGATAATAAGATGGATCCGATGGCAGCGCCTGGCGGGACAACAATGGGATTTTATGATATCCATGACAGGGTGAATTATGCTGCCACAGAATCTGAACTGAAGGTTGACCCGATTGAAAAGTCTATTGTCCTTGAGCTTAGCATTGATACAAGGATTTCAGGCGTTATGGATTATTTTGAGATATTCTTATCAAGGATGATAATATGCAGAAGGGCAGCTAAATTTCTTGGCTGCGATTTTCATCTTATAATAAATAAAGTAAGGCTGTCGTAATTGCAAAACGTAAAATAAAGAACTAAGGGGGTTATTATGATAAAAGGTTTCAAGTGGAAGCTGATTATTATCCTGCTTGTCTTAGGTGTTTCTATATGGTATGCCCATCCATTAGAAAAGACAATTAATCTTGGACTGGATTTGCAGGGCGGTATGCATCTTGTGCTTGGCGTTGATTCTGAAAAGGCTGTTGAAAGCACGGTAAGCAGAAACCTCGGCGACATAAAAGAGCTCCTTGTCCAGAAAAATATTCAGGCAGAGGCTGTTAAAGATGGAAACAAGATTGTTATCAAGACAAAAGGCAAGGAAGACGAAGATAATGTCAGGAAGACTATTGGCGCTGAATATCCTTCTTTAGATATGAAGGCATCAGGCAGCAGGATTGAGATTTCCATGACCAATAAGGAGATTACTAATATTAAGGAACATGCTGTGCTTCAGGCTCTTGAGACAATTAGAAACAGGATTGACGAATTTGGCGTTTCTGAGCCGACAATACAAAAGCAGAGCGAATCGCAGATACTTGTCCAGCTTCCTGGAATAAAGGATATTGAAAGGGCTAAGAAGCTTATAGGCAGGACTGCTTTGCTTGAATTTAAGATTGTTGATGATGAGAGTGATTTGAGCAAGGCATTGAAAGGCGAGATGCCGCAGGGCGACATAATAGCCTATGAGAAAAAGGCGGATAAAGAGAGCGGCAAGACAGAGAAGACTCCATTTCTTTTGAAGGATAAAACATTAATGACTGGAGATGGGATATCCGATGCACGGGTGAGCTTTAACTGCGGCGACAAGACGCCCCCCTGTATTTCGCTTACCTTTAATCCGCAGGGGGCAAGGCTCTTTGAAAGGGTTACAGCAGAGAACGTAAACAAGAGGCTGGCGATTGTGCTTGACGGCAATATACATTCTGCGCCTATGA
>ERZ1292623.3030-Hain-H51-01um-R1-3030-length-14629-cov-5_pt1 | contig 14629 bp, 16 predicted proteins | sample MGYA00564398_ERZ1292623 | MGnify/ENA primary metagenome ERZ1292623 (study PRJEB36523, sample SAMEA6512633) | groundwater metagenome | collected 2019-01-07 | study: AquaDiva: Metagenomics assemblies of 32 groundwater samples
TTGACTACCGGTACTGGGATGAAGAAGTGGCGAAGTATCTCTCCGAGAACGGGTTCACCCGTTACAAGCTTCTCGTGGAGCTTGCGCTCATGGAGATACTCCACCGCCGGGGAATTTGTCCCGAAGTCGCCATCAAAGAGGTTAAGACGGCTTGTGATCAAGTCACAACTGCCGAAGTGTATGAAGAAGAAGACCGAATTCACCACGACATCCGTGCGCTCGTGAATTGCGTCCGTGCCAAAGTCAGTGATGCCACGAAGCCGTACGTCCACATGACGGCGACTTCGTACGACATCATCGATTCGGCGAACGCAGCTCGCTACATGGATACGGTCGAGAACGTGCTCGTTCCATCGCTTACCAAGTTGGAAGGAGTACTCATCGCCACGGCGCTCCGCGAAGCAGAAACGGTACAAGTTGGCAGAACGCACGGCCAACACGCTGTTCCGATCACGTTCGGCTTCGCGCTTGCCGGATACGTCAGTCGTCTTGGCAGTTCCATCGAAGCGCTCATGGTACTTGCCGAAAAACTTCCCGGAAAGTTTTCTGGAGCAGTCGGGGCGTACAACGCTTCCTCGTTGTTCTTCGACGATCCCGAAGGTTTCGAAGCAGAAGTTCTTGGCGAACTCGGACTGACACCAGCGGAACACTCGACGCAAATCGTGCCACCAGAGGCGTTAACACGTCTCTTCTGCGAAGTCACGATCGCGGCGGGCATTCTCGCCAATCTGTCCGACGACATGCGGCATCTCCAGCGGACGGAAATCGGAGAAGTGGGCGAGGAGTTTGGAGCGACACAGGTCGGTTCCTCGACCATGCCGCAGAAGCGAAACCCCATCAACTTCGAGAACGCCAAGAGCTGCTGGAAGATCGTTGCGCCGCGAATCCTTACGGTGTTCATGGACCAAATTAGTGAGCACCAGCGTGACCTTACCAACTCCGCATCCGCGCGGACTTATGGCGAGGTCATCGCTTATGTGGTTTCGACCGCGAAGCGACTCTCGCGCACGATGCAAAAGCTTAGCGTTGATCGCGCCAACTTGGAGCGTAACCTCGGTATACAAAAGGGCTTGGTCGCTGCCGAGCCGCTCTACATCATTCTTGCGGCGTTGGGACATCCCGACGCGCACGAGAAGGTGCGAACCCTTACACTTCAAGCCCAACGGGAGGCACGACCACTCGAAGAAGTCGTTCTCAGCGATGCAGAGATGCAGATTTACCTTGAGAAGATGACGCCATACCAGCGGCAGATTCTTTCGAACCCGTCTCTCTACACCGGCATCGCCGCCAAGAAGACGAAGGCGATCGCTGAACGATGGAAACACAAACTGGATTTGTAGAGAAACAGCCTGCTAGAGGAGAAGGATTCTCGCACGACCCGCACGTGGCTACGACCGCGTGCGACTCCTACTATTTCGGATATACGAGATGGTGACGGGATAGTCGACAGTTCAATTGGGCCCTGGTGGTTTGTACCATCGGGGCCCACTTTTCGAAATTGACTCTCGGGATCAAAAAGTCTATAAGCTAAAGCAGTACTAAGGAACCCATTACGAAAGGAGGTTTCGATTGGGCGATCATGTTTTCCGTTGCAGGGAAGCTCCCTGCGTGTGCGAGTTTATCCTTGAACGACGCCGGGAAGTGGCTGCGTACGTAAAGGTGCTCGCGATCGGGATCGCGATCCTCGCGATCGAACTCTTCGGAGCATGGCTTTCGGGAAGTCTTGCGCTTGCCTCGGATGCCGGACATGTTTTCACCGATCTCATGGTGGTGGGAACCGGAATCGTGATCGCGATGGGAGAACTCCGAGCACTCACCGCCCGGCCTCGCCTTCGCCTCGTAGGGGTGTGGATCCACGCGCTTCTCCTTGGAGGGGTGGCGCTATCGATTGTCGCCGAAGCGATTTATCGTATCGAGGAACCAACGAAAATCTCTCCGCTGCCGCTCTTCGTGGCTGCACTCGTGGGACTTTTCGGAAACTTCCTCCAGTATTCGGTTTCCCGAACGGTCAAGAACCGAACCCAACGTGGCATTCATGTGCACATTGCATCGGACTTCGCGTGCAGTCTCGCGGTAGTCATTTCGGCGCTCCTCATCTTCATAACCGGACGACACGAAGTGGACACCATTGTCTCGTTCGTGATCGCCGGCGCCATCCTCGCATTTGGTCTCCCTGCGTTCGTCCCCGGAGAAGACCACCGTCACGAATAGGCCGTATCTCGCTTGAGGTGCGGCTTCTTGTATAATGGTATTCACTAATCACTAGTGGCTATTGGCTAGTGTCTTACCAAAATGCGCTTCATCGCCGATTTTCATATTCACTCGAAATATTCCCGAGCGGTTTCAAAAGATATGGTTTTGGAGGAACTCGATCGCTGGGCGGATGACAAAGGGATCCTTGTGATGGGCACTGGCGACTTTACCCATCCCGAGTGGTTTAAGGAGCTGAAAGAAAAACTCGAACCAGCCGAACTCGGACTTTTTCGTCTGAAGCCAGAATTCAAACGAAAAACCATAAAAGGAACGCTCGCGGAAACTCGTTTCATGCTCACGGTTGAGATTTCGGGAATCTACACCCGGGGAGGCCGCGGGCGACGCATCCACAATCTCGTTTTCGTCCCCGATTTTGAAACCGCAGAGAACATAAACACCCAGCTCTCGTGGATTGGGAATCTGAAATCTGACGGCAGGCCGATTTTGGGAATTGATTCCGAAGAGCTCGCGCGGATCGTTTTCTCTTCACACCAAGAAGCGGCGGTAATTCCTGCGCACGTATGGACTCCCTGGTTTTCGCTGTTTGGTTCCATGTCGGGGTTCGACAGAATCGAAGAGTGCTTCGGAAAGTTCGCTCCGGAAATATTTGCGATCGAAACAGGACTTTCGTCCGATCCATCAATGAACTGGCGGCTTTCAACCCTCGACCGGATCGCGCTTATTTCGAATTCAGATTCCCATAGCTTGGAGCGGATCGGCAGGGAGGCAAACGTGTTCGATGCTGAACTTTCTTACCGTGGAATCATGGATGCATTAAAAAGTTTCAATCCCAAGCGGTTTGTCGCTACCATCGAATTTTTTCCCGAAGAAGGAAAATACCACTACGACGGCCACCGGGCGTGCAATGTTTCCTGGCACCCTGACGAGACACGGAGGAATGCTGGAATTTGTACGGGTTGCAAGAAAAAAGTCACCGTTGGGGTTATGAGCCGCGTCGGTGCGCTCGCTGACCGACCCGTACCAAAAGCCACGCGGGTTTCTTTAGGAGCGATGGAGGGTATCACCTGGAACGGGCGTACTCCCTACGTGAACCTGGTACCGCTCGATGAAATCATCGGAGAAGCAATTGGGGTCGGAGCGCAGTCGAAAGCGGTACGCGTCGAATATGAAAAGCTCATTCAGGCGTTTGGATCTGAACTCGGCGTGCTCATGGAGCACCCAATCGAAGCTATTGCCCAGGTGGCTAAACCAGAGGTCGCGCTCGCGCTTGGCCGGGTCCGTCTTGGAAAACTTTCAATCGAGCCAGGGTATGACGGCGAATACGGCAAGGTGAGGATTTTCAGGGAAGAAAGCGATCGGAAGGCGATAGAGGTACAGCGGAGTTTGTTTTAGTGTGCCGGAGGTAAATTAGCCGAGTTTCGCCGAGAGCATATAGCGCCTATAATTGAATACATGTATACCGGAGTTCTTTATCTAGCGGAACGATTCTTTTTCCGGATCGTGAGTTTTCTGCGCCACTGGTATGTGGACGGGCTCCGCACGATTGCCCGGGAAACTATGAATGTACTTGAGCCGCTTGATCGGACATTCGCATTGCGTATTACTGCGAAAAATCTTTTCCAGCCGCTCTACCAAGACCATACGGTAGTAGGGCACGTGCTTGGGTTTGTGTTCCGATCCTTACGCCTGAGCGCGGGGAGTTTGGTTTACTCTGCTATTCTTGTGGTCGCAATCACCGTCGCGGTAGTGTGGGCAGGAATCCCCATTTCAATTCTTTGGTATGGAATCCATCCCTAACACAACTCCTGGATTTTCATTTTCGGATCCGCGGCTCGTCTTTGGGACGGGAAACCGCTTTCTTGTTCGATCCGTATCGAGCGTGACGTATGCAATTCTTGCTGCGGCTGCGCTCGTGTGTTCGCTCTCTGATCTTCGTGAATTGCGGTCCGCGGGTATGCTTACGGCATTGTTTCTCATCGATCGAGTAGTACATGCATGGAAACCCGAGCGGCCACTCCGTTTTTTTCACGGAAATTCTGGGAACGTTGCTTCCTATTTCACTCCGGAAAGTCTAAATTTACTTTTTACCGCATTCCATCGCGCGAAGAGCCGGGGAGCGCATTTCACGCTCATACTTCTCTCTCTTGTTTCTGAACGTTCGGAGATCCGTTCCGCGCTTCAGAGAATTGACGCTCCGCCCGATGACTTTCAGAAAAAAATCAAAGAAGCGATTGAAACAGCAGCTCCGCATGCGGACATGGACGAGGCGCATAAGGTTGCGGTAGCCGCATTCGAAGAGGCGCTTGCGAGAGACGCGGCGGCAGTTGAACCCGCGCATCTTTTTACCGCGCTCGCGCGGCTCAAGGAGCCGGATCTTATACGGGTATTTGGTGCCTTTGAGATAAACGACGACGATCTTGGCTACGCTATCTCGCTCTCATCTATGGCAATGAAGCGTCCGCGGAAAACGCTCACGGCTTTCTTCGGCGAACCGCGCCGTCTCCGCCACCGGGTGATGAACCGGGCGTGGAGCTCGCGACCTACCCCCGTCCTTGATTCGGTTTCCGAGGATCTAACTGATAAGGCGAGGGCTCAAGAGATTGGGTTTCTTATTGGACACGATCGAGAGTATCGTGCGCTTCTCGACGTGCTCGCGCGGCCACAAAAAGAAAATGTGGTGCTTGTCGGTGAGGTTGGTTCCGGCAAGGGAGCTATCGCTGGGCGTCTCGCGCGCGACATGGTGCGTGATCGGGTACCTTCGACGCTCTTCGATCATCGCCTTGTCGAACTTTCCCTGGGGAATCTCGTTGCAAGCGCACATCAGGCCGAAATCGAAGATCGGGTACGCCGCATCGTAGATGAGATTGAAACCGCAGGAAACGTAACGCTCTACATTCCCGACATCCACAACCTCGTACGCACTGCAGGAGGCCATGAGATGAGCGCTGCGGATGTTCTTCTTCCCGCGCTTCGGCGCGAATCGTTTTCCGTGATTGGATCGTGCCCCCCTCGTGAGTTCCGGGAATATCTTGAGCCGGTTTCCGACATACTAGGGACATTCGAGGTAATCCGGGTGACGGAGATTACCCCTCCCGAGGCAACTGGTCTTCTTGCGCACGAAAGCGTAGTTCTTGAACGAAAGCATCACACCACGGTGAGTTTCAAGGCGATTCGTAAGGCGGTTGAACTCGGTCGGCGCTACCTTGCGCCAAAGCCACTTCCCGGATCTGCGCGAGAACTTTTAGGAGAGGCGTTCGCGTACGCCGAACGTGGCGGGAGAAAGGTAGTCACTCCGGCAGATGTAATTGCGGTTACCGAACGGCGGGTGAGCGTACCTATCCACGAAGCAGAGGGAAAAGAAGCGGCAAAGCTCTTGGATCTTGAGCGATTCATCCATGAGCGGTTCATTGATCAGGAGGAAGCGGTGCGCGCGGTTGCACGCGCGGTTCGTGAGTACCGGAGCGGGCTTACCCGTCGCGGGGGGCCGATCGCAAGTTTTCTTTTTGTGGGCCCGACTGGCGTCGGCAAAACTGAACTCGCGAAGATTCTTACTACCATACAATTCGGGGATGAGCGATTCATGGTTCGATTCGATATGTCAGAATTTCAATCAAAAGAAAGTTTCATCCGCTTCATCGGCTCTCCCGATGGGTCCGTGCGAGGGAGTTTGACAGACGCTATTCTCGAAAAACCGTACTGCGTAATTCTCCTCGATGAGTTCGAGAAAGCGCATCCGGACATTTTGAACCTATTTCTTCAGGTCACGGACGACGGACGGTTAACCGATGGTCTTGGTCGCACCGTGGACTTTTCAAACACCATTATTATTGCAACCTCGAACGCCCACTCTGATTTCGTCAAATCTGAAATTGAGCGGGGAACAAGCATTTCGGAAATTGCGGAACAACTGAAGCGGAAGCTCACCGTTTTCTTCCGGCCAGAGCTTTTGAACCGTCTTTCGGCAACCATCGTGTTTAAAAGTCTTCAGCCCGCGGATGTGCTCCACATTGCACGTCTCGAACTCGTGAAGCTCGGGGCGCTCCTTCGTGAGAATCACGGCATTGAGCTTTCTTTCGACGATGCAGCCGTAACGCTTACCGCAGAGCTTGGATATGACCCCGCGTTCGGGGCGCGTCCCTTGCGCGGCGTGATTTCTGATAAAATGAGGGCGGTGCTTGCGGAGAAGCTTTTGAAGCATGAGATACAACGCGGCAATACCGTGAAGGTCGGTGTCGCGGAAAGAGCATTCACGTTCAACTTAATCGAAATAAATAAATGAAAAAAAATATCGTAGCAATGCTTGGTGTGGCATGTTTGACGGTGCTTATTATTCCCTCGGTGACTTTCGGTCAAAGCGAGGGGCGGTGTACGGTGAACGGACAGGAAATTCCGTGCCCCGAAGCAGTGCAAGCGATTGGGAAAGCGGCGATTGGATTTGGGATATTCGCGCTCGTGATGGGCACGGTAGGTATTGCGGCAACGGTGTTCTGGATTATGATGCTCGTCCATGCGGCATCAAAACCGATCGAAAACAAGGCGCTCTGGATTGTGCTCATGGTCATTACCGGCATCATTGGGGCGATTGTTTATTACTTTGCGGTGAAGCGGACATTCATATCACCGGCGGCTACCTCCGTAATTCCGCAAGTTCCACACGCATAATATGTTCGCGCGCATCAATAGAGTTGTCTGGGTGATGGTCATTACTGATTTCTTTGTGAACTCGGCGTTCGGTTCGTTCGCGCCGGTCTTCGCAATTTTCATTACTGGTCAGATCACCGGCGGGAATGCGAAGGTAGCAGGGTTTGCCGCATCTGTTTATTGGATTACGAAATCATTGGTACAGCTCCCAATTGCGCGGTTCCTCGATCACTCGAAGAGTGAGAAGCGCCATTTCTGGGCGATGTTCCTCGGATATCTCTTTTCGGCCCTCACCCCTTTTATGTATCTCTTTGTGGCGGAACCCTGGCAGCTCTATGTGGTACAGGGATTCATGGGATTCTGTATGGCGTGGGCTGTGCCGGCCTGGTATAGCATTTTCACGAGACACGTCGATACGTGGCGGGTGGGCTTTGAATGGAGTCTCGAATCGGTATTCTCGGTGGGTGCCGCAACTGCTCTTGCAACCGCTCTTGGAGGATTCATCGCTGATCGCTTCGGATTCGATGTGCTCTTTGCGGCCGCTGGTACTCTCGCGGTCCTCTCGTCGCTGTTTCTCCTTGCGATGCGGCGTGATCTCTTTCCACACCCGCCTGAAGGAATCGAGCAGGTACTTCCCGAGCGGCACCTTCGGCGGCACTAGCAATAAAAAATCCCCCGTGTCGCGGGGGATTTTTTATTCAATGGCTATTGAGGGGGCATCGGTGCGGCGAATCGTTCAGCAGCTGGTTTTTCTTTGTCAAACCCGATCCATGCTGACGCATAGAGGATGAGGAGGATACCGCCGATGATTGCGATTTTAACCCATTTTCCAAAGTCGGCGTATTCATCTCCGAGGCCGTGGAGAAGAAGTACATCCGCAGAGAAGAGAAAACCGAGACTTACCGGATAGATTCGCGCGACCGCGAGCCCGACCAGGATATAAAACGCACCGAATACTAATAGGTAGATGGAAAATGTGTCACGCACCGGTGCTTTCGCAAAGTAATCTGCCGAGAAATAGGCGAGTGCGATGCTGAAGAGGAAGATAATAATCCCGAAGATAACTTTCACCGTCCGATTTTCTGGCTTCATGTGAGTCGTTCGCGTAGTTTAATAATTGAAATAACGACTGCGATGATAAGACCCACTGCTGCGGCCGCGATGCGAGCGCCTTCTCCAAGTTGCCAAAGCTGGGTATAGAGGTAAATGACGGTAATGCCGCCGCCCACGAGATTACTCCGTGCGAATGTCCAATTGTTTTTTATAAACATTCCAATCGCCGCGAGTGTGAACCCGAGGATGAGACCGCCGATGATCACCCCGACATGTTTATCGGTGGCAACAAAAATGTGGCGGATGAAGAGGGGAATAAGCACTGAAAGAGAGGCAATCACGATCCAATGCTTCAGCATGCCTACCTGTGCATGGTACCCTTTCGCATTTTGAAATGGTCGCAGGGCAAGGAAGAGGATAAGGGCAAGGGGGGCAAACCAGACTGCTATGGGAAAAATAAACGCCCCGCTTACGTCGCCAAGGGCGATCAGTGTAAACCCGAAGAGCATGACGAGAATCGGGAGTACGAGAACAAATGCGAGCGCTTCTGCCATGGGTTAACTATCGAGGGTTTTCCTCTAAATTTCAAACAAGACTTATACACACGCATTTTCTTGTTACACAAACGAGAACCGCCATCCATCGGGGAGTGCGCTCCGGGCCGCTAGGCAAGTCTTACCCTTCCTTCTGTGAGGGCAGTTCCTGTTTCATATGGTATGAGGGAATAGCTGTGGACTTGTACGCATATCGGTATAATAGAAAGGTGACCAACGAGGAAATCGAAAAAATCCTTAGAGATATTGGGGAATACCTTGCGATGCAGGAGGTTCCCTTCAAGCCGCGTGCGTATGAGAAGGTAGCGGATTCAGTCTCGGAGCTTGGCGAGGAGCTTACGGAAACGTACGAGCGGGGCGGATCAAAGGCGCTCCGGGAAATTCCCGGGGTCGGAGCTTCTATTGCGGAGCATATCGAAGAGCTTTTGAAAACAGGGCGTCTGAAGTACTACGAGCAACTCAAAAAGGCGACGCCGGTTGATCTCTCAACTCTCACCAATGTAGAAAGCTTGGGTCCGAAGAAGATAAAGATCCTCTACGAAAAACTTCATGTGAGAAATCTGGTAGATCTCGAGCGTGTCGCGAACGCAGGGAAAATTGCAAAACTTCCTGGGTTTGGCGGAAAGAGCGAGGAAAAAATTCTGAAAGGGATCGAGTTTCTGAAACGCTCGAGCGGGCGATTTCTTATTGTCCACGCGATGTCGGAGATTCGCGCAATCGAACGATACCTCCGGAGCGTAAAAGAAGTAGAGCAGCTCGAGGTGGCAGGATCGGTGCGCCGGCGAAAAGAAACAGTTGGTGATGCAGATATTCTTGTTATTTCGAATCACCCGAAGGTGATTATGGATCACTTTACCGCGATGCCGGGAGTTGTGAACGTTGCAGCTCACGGCGAAACGCGTTCCGCGGTGAAAATGAAAAGCGGGTTGAATGTTGATATTCGGGTAGTGCCACGGGAATCATACGGAGCGGCATTGAATTATTTCACGGGTTCGAAAGAGCACAATGTTGAAATGCGAAAAATTGCGATCCGGAAAGGGTTGAAGTTGAACGAATACGGATTGTTTGCGCTCAAAGAGATAAGAGGTAGGAAGGATGAAGTAAAAGTTGCGGGAGAAAATGAAGAGGGGATTTACGAGACGCTTGGGCTTCACTACATCGAACCGGAACTTCGGGAAATGACGGGTGAGATTGAAGCATCTGTAGCAGGGAAGCTTCCTCATCTTATCGGGTACGGTGATCTTTTAGGCGATCTCCAAACACAGACCACGTGGACTGACGGATCTTCCTCGATTACAGAAATGGCGCGCGCGGCGATGGATGCAGGACTTGAGTATATTGCGATCACTGACCACACGAAACGGCTTGCGATGACGGGGGGACTCGATGTGCCGCGGCTCATCCTCCAGGGAAAAGAAATAGACGCGATAAACTTAAAATTCAAAACTAAAAACTTCCGGATTTTGAAAGGCACGGAGTGTGATATTTTGAAAGACGGTTCGCTCGATCTTCCGGACGAGGCGTTGAAAACGCTCGATGTCGTGGGAGTTTCCGTGCATTCACTTTTCAACCTCCCCGAGCCAGAGCAGACGGCTCGCATTGTGAAGGCGATCAGCAACCCACATGTAGATATTCTTTTTCACCCAACCGGGCGCCGTATCGGGAAACGGGGACCATACCCCGTGGATATCGACGCGGTGATCCGTGCTGCAAAGGAAACAGGGACCGTGCTCGAGGTAAACGCTTCAGACCGGCTCGATTTGAAAGATGAACACATCCGGAAGTGTGTTCATGTCGGGGTGAAGCTTGCGATTAATTCAGACGCTCACGCAATCCACGAATTTACGGACCTCGAGTTTGGTATTGCGCAGGCAAGACGCGGCTGGGCAGAAAAGAAGGACATTATTAATGCATGGCCAGTCGAGAAAATGCTTGGTTTTCTGAAGCGCTGAGCGTTTTGGGAAACCATGGTAGAATCCAAGACTATGCAACCAACCATGCAACAGGCAATCACCGCAGGCATTATCGTGTTTAGAAAGGGTCAGGAAGGGCTTAAATTCCTCATTCTTTACCATCGGGGGAGCTACTGGAATTTTCCCAAGGGCCATGTGGAATCCGAGGAAAAGATATGGCAGGCCGCGCTCCGCGAGGTTCGCGAAGAAACAGGACTCAAACAATCCGAGCTTCATTTTATGCCCGGATTTCGGGCAGAAGAGCGATTTGTCTACCGAAAGGGGAAAGAAAAGGTGCTGAAGGTGGTGAGTCTTTTCCTCGCAGAAACTCGGCAGCCGCGCATCACCGTTTCTGACGAGCATAACGGGTATGGGTGGTTCACGTACCCCGACGCGCGGCGGATACTTTCGAAGTATAAAGACAGTGTAAGAATTCTGGAACAAGCACATGACTTCCTTCGCGGAAAAAGTGTATCGCATCGTAGCCGGCATCCCCAAGGGCACCGTGCTCACCTACAAAGAAGTAGCTCGAATGGCGGGACGCCCCCGGGCGTACCGGGCGGTCGGGAACATGCTCAATAAGAACCGCGACTTTGCTTCGGTTCCATGCCACCGGGTGATCCGCTCGGACGGCACCGTGGGAGGGTACGTATTTGGCTCAAAGCGGAAGCAAATACTCTTAAAGCGCGAAGGCGCGATTTAAACGCAAAAACAATCTGGTAATCGGAGGATTTTTGGTTGTTTTGACATTATATTGCCGCAGAATTTGGAAAGTGCTAGTATCCGATGCATATGAAAAAAATTCAGTCCCGGGTGCCTGAAAAGGCAGCGATGGTAGTGGGTGTCTCTGGACTTGTGGCGCTTTTAGGATTTCTGTTCTTGTCGGGATATGACGTGGCTGGTTCCGGTGATCCTGATTTTTTTAGCGGGGAAATGTTGACGCACCCAACCGCCTCAACGATGACGTTGAGTATGGTGCCGCGGCTCGGCATGACGCTTCGAGTGAATTATGGGACTGATCCTGGCGCACTCACCTCGCAAACCCCTGAATATACGGGAGCGGGTGGAGTGCAAACCGGCATGGTGCTCGATAATCTGGTTCCCGGGGCTCAATACTATTACCAGGTGCAGGTTATGCCGGAGGGCGCTTCCGTGTTTACGGATCGGGCACTGCAATCATTCCGGATGCTCCCGGGCGCAGGGCAGCCGGCAAAAATACTTGTATTCGGCGATACGCATGCCGTCCAGCTTTTCATTAAAAGCACCTGCGGTACTAATCCAGGAAATGTTCCCCGGAACGAATTGAACGCCCTGATCGGTCTCGTCTCTTCAATCGATCCCGATCTCATCGTGGTAGGCGGTGACAATGCCATGACGCATTGCACGGTGTGTGGACAGATGTGTTCGCTCGAAGGAATCAATCTTGGTACTAGTACGGTTACGAATCTTGCGCAGGCAAAAGCACGGTATCTAGAACTTCGCCATATATTTTCTGAAGTTACTAATCGGTACCCGATTGTGTTTTATCGCGGGAACCACGAAGGAGAAACGTTCGGCGATGGTCGTTGCGGACACAAGTCGAACACTAAATCATTAAGCCGGAACGCGCGGAAGCAGATGATCGGCAACTACTACTCGGTTGACCCTGCTGGCGATCCAGACGGCAATTACTACAAGATTCCTATCGGGAATGCCGAGCTTATCGTGCTCGATATGATGACTCCGGTTCCTACGTATCCCACGACTGAAAACGGTTGGACGTTTGATGCTGCGCAGATGTCTTGGCTCCAGGCGCAACTTGCGGGAAATCCCACGGCAGAAAAACTTGTGTTTATGGAACACCTTGTGGGCGGCGAGCCGGGGGACGACACTTACGCGGGGGGCATTGCCGAGGGGCCGGGAGATAATTGCTACTACTATGGACGCGGCGATGTGCGCGCCACCGTGAGCGGGACGAACGACGGAACATTCAAAGGAGTACAAGATCAATTGCATGATCTCTTTGTGGCGCACGGCGCTACGGTATTCAAGGGGCATGACCATGTGGCACATGTGAGCGCAACAAAAGATGCGCAAGGAGTTCCTGACGGAGTCACATACGTAACAATCGGGAGAGGAGGTCCGCTTTCTGCATGGATTTCCGAGCCGTTTTTCCAGAACGAGTACGATACGGACGAGAACGGAACCGCAGATTTTCTTGAAACGAGCCAAGGAGTCCCCGCGTCATCCGAATCGGGCGTGCTCTTGATTCAGATTGATTCGGTGACCGGATCAAAGACGTTAGACTACATCGCTACTGACGGCGTTACACTCTTCAACCACGTGATTCAGTAGCGTTTATTCCTACTTCACCAGCTGAACTATTTTCTTGAATGCGTGGGGTTCGTGTTCTGCGAGATCCGCGAGAATTTTTCGGTCTACTATAATCTTGTGCTTCTTGAGTGCCGAGATGAATCTTGAGTAGCTTATTCCTTCCGGTCGTACCGCCGCATTGATTTTCACCTGCCAGAGTGAGCGATAGTCGCGCTTTTTCTGTTTCCTGCCTTGGAAGGCGTGGGTCCAGGCGTGGAGGAGCGCTTCCTTTGCTGCTCGTTCCTTTGATTTTCTTCCCCAACGGAATCCTTTTGTGTATTTGAGGATCCTCTCCCGTTTTTTGTGAGCAATTGTGCCTCGCTTTACCCGTGTCATACTGTTTTTTTATTTTCTCTATCTCTATTTTCTAATTCTAGCGTCCTCTGTTCTCATTTCTATTCCCTCATATCTATCCTAGATGTAGCGGGTTAGAAATTTAGAACTGACACCTTCCAGATTACGACTCTTCCGTTTCTGCTGGTTTACTACGCCGGATTTTTTGGCTTTCGAGTGACCGATACCCATGGGGCGGCGGATGATTTTTCCGGTTCCGGTGATTTTGATTCTGGTACTGATACTTTTTTTCATATGATTTTATGGAGCGAAGCGAGTAAAATCACTTCTTCATATGGGCTGAACTATATATTCCTAGCAGTCCATATTGAGAAGGACATTCTACCTCTTCACGATCTGGACGTTCAATCCGCGCATTCCCCAGCGGGGCTCCATCGCGGTTTGGTATTCTACTGTAATCAATTTTAGGAAATCGTCAAGCTTCATGCGAGCGAAGTCTCTGTTTGCCTTTTCGCGACCGCGGAGCACCAGGGCAATGGTGACCGGATGCCCTTCATTCAGAAACTCTTCGACACGTTTCAGTTTAATCTCGAGATCATGGCGGGCTTCCCGCACCGAGATCTGCACCTGTTTCAATTCGTCCCCCTTACCCTTTGACTGCGCCCGTTCCTTCTTCCGCTTCTTTTCTTGCTCGTAGCGGAATTTATCGAAACTCATGATGCGCGCGACCGGAGGATTCGCGTTCGGCGAAATTTCGATTAAATCAAGCCCTTTTTCAATGGCGAGCTCGAGCGCTTTCTCTTTTGGTAAAACACCGAGGTTTTCTCCGGTTTCGGAGAGAACCCGGACTTCGGGGGCTTGGATCTGGTGATTGATGCGGAGATTGGAAACCATTCGAATTGCAGGAATGAGTATATCGGGATATGTGGGGAAATGCAAATGAAATGCGCCTCCGCGAAAGTGTTCGCGGAGGCGCATGGATGATCCCGTGATGTGCTTAGCCGAAGGAGGGGGGATTGGCACGCTGGAACGTCGTTTTTCCGCCCGAGACGATCAATGTGCCGCCCTCTACGTCGATCTCGGCACTGAATTGTCCGAGTATCTCGGCGATGGCTTCGGCTCTCGCGATAAGACGTTGCTCGTTGGTTATTATGAGCTCGAGATCCTGATTCTGATGGGTGAGAACATCAACCATCTGTCGACACTTGTCGCATTCGACGCGCAATTTCGCGTGCGCTTTCATGGATTGGCCAATGTTCTCGCGGGCATAGGCGAGTGCTCCTTCGAGCTCTGCGATTCTGCTGACCCTTATCGCGAGGGTCGTGTTCGCCTCCGTGAGGTGTCGGATCTCTTCGCGGAGTTCCTTGATGGTGGTCCGAGGGCGAGCGGGTTTCCTGGCTTTCGCCATGGGTTCTTCCTTTCTGTGCGCTGCGGTGAATGTACAGAGAAACGTGCATTATGTTAGCAATCTCTTAGTCATGCGTCAATCACTCATACGACGAAGGAAATATCGGTGCTGCAAGTATTCAAGATAAAACAAACCCCCCCGCTTTGCGGGGGGGGTTTGTG
>ERZ1292623.1961-Hain-H51-01um-R1-1961-length-19049-cov-7_pt2 | contig 14625 bp, 12 predicted proteins | sample MGYA00564398_ERZ1292623 | MGnify/ENA primary metagenome ERZ1292623 (study PRJEB36523, sample SAMEA6512633) | groundwater metagenome | collected 2019-01-07 | study: AquaDiva: Metagenomics assemblies of 32 groundwater samples
GTTGAAACGGACGTGGGCTAGGATGTTGGGTTCGTCGAAATGGGAAGAGCGGAAGTTACCCTGTTGGTTTTCCACACGCACGACCCCATCAGGCTGAACATCTCCTTTCTCGAAGATGCGCTGTGCCATCTTAATTATTTCTGATTCTGGGCGCTTATAGTCGGTCTCTATAGGGCCGTCGTCTCCGTATGGTCCGGCCAGCTTTTTGCCGTCATAGAAGATTTCAAACGATCCCTGCGTGACAGACCTGCGGGTTCTCTTTATTGTGACTTTCGCAGGATCAAATTTTTCCCCTCTCGTCGGCAACGTCAGCAATAACTCCCGGTATGACTCGCCGCCGGGGAGTTGGTAGGAACCAAACTTAGGCCCACCAGAATCTTTACTTTCAGATTCGGCGTCATCCTTGGCCTGCTCTTTCGCCATATCTAGTTCATTGTGATACGCAACAACCCTGCCGTCTGGATTGAATACCTCGTATAGCGTACCGTTCAGTTCTATACGGTATCCATGAACATCGTCTTTCCACTTGCCGTCGCCAAGACGTGTCCAGTTAAACGGCCCAGACTTAACTGCCGATTGCTTCACGACTTCCTGCACCTGCACTCCATTCTTGAGCACGAAGTCGAGGATGGATTCTTTGGTAATTGATCCCTGTTGCAGATCAATCCATTCGTTCAGGCCGATGGCCTCCACCTCGGCCTTCTTCACGCCTTCCATCTTGGCGATAATGGTTTTCCACTCGGAGGACGTGGCTTTGGTCTGCTTGGCGGATTCGATGCCGCGCTCCAACGCAGAATACCAGATAGGTGCCTGGCCTTGCGCCTTAGACAGTAGCACATCACCTGTTTCAGGCATACCTTCCATCATGCTTGCAGATCGCAGACCAACTATTGCCATTCTGGCTAGATCGGCTTCAGATGCACGATCCAGAATCCAGCCTCTGGCTTTACTATCCTTTGGCAACAAACGCATCAATCCAATTCTGATTGCGGCCAGAAAGTCAGTTACCCATTTTCTGATAGTCTGCGGCAACGTCGTTTGTGCATTGGTATATCTCTCAATAGCATACCCAGCAATTTCCTCATTAACCGAGGTCTCCGGTGTGTTTGCAGGGATAGACGCAATGGCATCCTGAAAGAATTTTCCAACCTTACCGCCTTTCCCTAACTTTCGGATATTCTCCATCCGTTTCATCAAGCGGGAATAGTCTTGTCCCCCAATAATGGACTGGATCGTCGCATGGAACCCTTCGTGCAAGGCGACACCACGAAAAGTAGCATCGCTTAGTGCGCCAAGATTGAGATATATGGTTCCATCCGGCATGGTTTTACCGAGAATCTGCCCACCTACGCTGTACTTGTCCTCCCCCGGTACGTGCTCCTCGGGCCATTCTTTCATGGCTTCCTTGGCGGCTTTTTCTGTTTCTTTGTCTTTTGTTTCAGGTGCTGGTTCGATCTCTTTCGGGAAAGTGAAGCTGAGTAGCGTTCCACCTTCTGGAATTTGACTCTCATTATCGACCAGTCGGATGACCCCAGCATCTATGAGTGCTGTAGTTGCGCGATCCCCTACGATGTCTGAAAGATGGCTGATAGCAGATTCTCTTGGAATGCCGACAGCGGCTTTGCCGAAGGATTCTTTTGCTTCCTTAACAGTAAATACCTTACGTTTCTTATATGTTATAGGAACTTGTTTCTTTGCACGTTCTTTGCTAAGATCAAAATGTTCCGTTTGGATTTCCCCAAGCATTTGACGGTCTGGTTGCTGAGATACACGACCAGGCGACAGATCGGGGGCTCCAGGTTTCAGCCGCCTGTCAGTCGGGAGAAGCGTGCGCCCGGCTCTCCAAACGGGATTCCCCCATACCGCCGTACGGGACGGGACAACAGATACCGCGGAATAGTAATTCTTTCCAGTTTCCTCATCAATTCTACGCTGCGTCACAATTGCCTCGTTCGCGCGCTGAGAACGAAAGATAACACGCTTGTCTTCCATGTATATTTCGTCAAACGTCTTGGCTAGCATAGCGACATGACGGGCATAATTTTCCGCCTCGTCATCGGTAACTGCCGGAGACTTGCGCCTAGCATCAATATCGCCTTCCTTGGCTATATGTAGCATGCCAAATCCGCGATGTTCGCCATGAACCTCCCCCACCGTCAGACGAATCGGCAACTGCTCAATTCCGTTCGCCTCGGCACTACGCGGGGAATAGGCTAGATCACCCGTATCGTTTCCGGCGAATTCAGGCGTTTCTGGAACAACAAAGTCATGAGCGCGAGGGTGTGCTTTGTCCTGCCCGTAAAGACGCCGACTAAATTTTCTGACTGTTTCATCAGGTGGTACTTCCTGTATTCTCGCAGGGACAACCACAAACTTACCTTCCTCGGTCGGGTGCGGTTCTATGCCATGCAGAGTTCCGGTGGACTTTGTGAGTTTGGCTGCCTGAATACGAGCAAAGCCCTTCGTAAGTGGCTTTGCCGAAACTTCCTGCGGCGTTACTTCGGTAACTTCTTGCCTTTGTCTGCCTGCAAGTATTCCTTTGACACCTTCTTGGGCGGGCATTTGCCCTTCGCCTTTTTGCGGCCCTTCGGGGATTTGCACATTGCCATAAAGTTGTGCTGCTTTTTGCTCACGCTTGGCATGTTTCTTCTCCACCATGAAACGTTCAGGTTCGGTAGGATGTGGGACCGCCGCATACGGTTCACCGGTTTTCTTCGACAACTGTTCGGCACGAACTTTCGCTACACCCTTGCGGTATGCCGGAATGTCTATCTGCTCTGGGGTGATTTCCTCTACCGAGATACCTTCTGTGGTAGGTGCGGGTTGTTCAGGTTCTACTTCTCCCGGCCTCTCGAATGTAGGCTCCGGCATTCCGAACGGGAAGGGCCGTTGGCGTATGCCCATTTCTTCCTGTTCGGATACGGGGATCTCCTCGGACACAATTCCTTCCCCTTCTGGGAGACCGAGGACATCAATTTCCTCAACCGGTAGTGCCTCCACCTTCATCCGCGCTGCAATTTCTGCGTCGCGCTGTACCGGCGTCAACTGTTCTACAGGAGTGGTGGTTTTGAGGATATCGACAGGAGTTGTATCCGGCCTTCTTAGACCATACCCACCCTCTACCGGCTGGGCGGTGTATCCTTCCAATCCTCTCTGCTGTGACGCTCTGGTAGCCTGTTCGGCAGTCTCGAATGGACGATCAGTCATGTCCAAGACAGGCGGTTCTGCGGCTAATTCCTTTTCTACGGCACTAAGAAACTCTTGGGATGTGTCTTTCGGTTCCTCAATGGGCTTAATCCCCTTGAGTTCACCCTTGATCTGCGATGCGGTAGTCAGGGTGCTGACAGGTCCCATCGTGCCGGCGGCACCTACGGTTGCTTGGAAGTGACGTTCCAGTCTTTCCCTGATAGGGATTGGCTGTTGCATGATCGTTTCCATGCCAGCCATAGTCATATATTCCTGTGCGTTCTCCGTAGTAATTTCGGAACCAAGGTCTTTACCTACCTCCTTGGCTAAGACCTTGAGTCCTTCCTTACTGAGCAAGGTCTTTACAAGATTCTTCTCAAGTTGGGCCTTGAGGCCAAACTTCGAGAACATGCCAACAATCGGAAGTACATCAAGCGAGCCATTTACGACGGATACTTCGTCGGCAACGTCTCTGAGCTTCGCCAGTTCTTGCACTGGAACCTTTTCGATAGTTCCATATTTCTTGGCAAGGAAATCCATTCCTTCTTTGTGTAGATCAGACCCCTCAAGACCCATACTGGTTAGGGATGCGCCAACAATCCCCCCGGTCCAGTATCCAGCGACAGATAAGAGTAGATTCGATAACTGTTCACCAGCTATGACTCCAAGCGTGGTGCCGGGATATTTTACAAACGTCTCAAGTCCAGCGCCTTTCTCGAAGGCTTTATGCGGTTCGAGAACTTCACCAAGTTTCCCCTTCTTGCGTTCCTCCGCTGTACGTCTGATCGCTCCTGCAACATCCTTCATGGTCTCGGTAGTTTCTTTCCCGACTTCCAAGACAGGTTCATAATCCTCTAACACTCCGGCCAGATTCTGATAGGAATCTCCGAACACAGGACGATCAGGCGTTGCCAGTTCACGAATCTTCCCGGCAATAGTCCCCGCCAAGAATCCGGTGATAGGTGCGGACGGTACGAACGGAATTTCAGCGCGAGGCTCCTTACCTTTGACCCCAGCCGTTTCCTCTGCGATAGCGGTACGCTCCAAAGCCCCGGCCATCGTCTCAGGGAGACCAAAGACCGCCTCACGACCGACCGCTTTACCTGATTCTAGGACGAAAGACGGCTCGCCAGCCTCTACAGGCTTAGGTACCCTAGCGGTAGGCTCTGGAATCGCCGCCTGGGGCAACGTAGGAGGCGGTACTGGCACTTCTGGCTGGTATGGTTCCTGCTGGAAGGATGGTTCAGGGCGCGCTAGTGGACGAACGTCGCTAGGGACCGGCTCATACATATTCGGATCGTATTCGTCTACAGATTGCGGACGAGCAAGGGCGCGTTGTCCTGATTGAATGGTCTCTACTGGTTCGTAGAGATTAGGGTCGTATTCTTCGGCGAAGTTATCAGTTCTCATCTCTGTCTGCTACGAACTATGCTCCCACTGGGCAATGTGAATGTCCCATCACCGTTATCCACAGTACCTTCTGGTAGCCCCGGCAAGGTAGTCTTCGGGCTGGTAGCTTGCGGGGTAGGTCTGGATGGTTGCGCTTCCGTACCATATTTAGGTGGCCCATATTGTCGCCCATATTTAGGTTGCCACCCCTTCAACTTGTCCTCTGGGGTGGCCTCTCTTTCAAGTAGGCCCCTGAAAGCTCTAATTGAATCTTCTGCTCTGGTAAAGGCGGCAGGATCGTTTTCTTTCTGTGCTTGCAAATATGCTGACTTTGAGTAATCACCCAACCTAGATAAAGGCGATTTGTCTTTAGCCGTATGGTGATATTCGGCGGCTTTCTGCAAGTTACCTTTGAACAACTTATCCGCATAGAATTGTATTGTCTGAATATCAGCGGGCGTATTGACCTTTCCTCTTGCTTCTGCTTTTAATGTGTCCAACCGTTCCTTCGGATACAGAGTCCTTGCAGGTTCGGTACGGGTCAGCGTGCGACCGTCTTCACCAGTAATCCTTGCGCTCTCGCGGGCTGGCTGAATAAGATTCCCGCTCGCGTCGAAGCTGGCGCCGGGGCCGAATTGTGCCTCGATATCCGGTTGACTCCCGTACAAGGCGGTTGCCCTGCTTAACCCCAACCTGCGGCTGGCGAGATCAATATCAGTCGCTTCCGTCTGTGCGCCTCTCAAGTAACTTGCTTCCTTTGCAGCTTCCATTTCCCTTGCGCTCTGTACTTCCTGATCCAGTCTGCGAAGTTCGGTCGCATACTCAGGTCCATAAATCTCGCCAAGGCGGGCATATTTATCTTGCTGCTCGCGCAGGTCCATCCCAGTGAAACTCAGCGGTTGTGTTTCCCCTGGGTAATAAGTCTGAGTCCCTTCCAGAATATTCCCGCTTGGACCACGTACCGCCTGAAACCCGTCTCGAATAGCCCCCGGGATATCAGCACCACGAATTGATTTGTTAATCAGGTCCTGTTGTCTCTGATTATATTCAGTCCGTTTCTGTACCCCCATCCGTCCTAAACCGCGAACGACGTTCTGTTCCTGAATACCGCGGACTCGGTCTTGTGTTTGTCTTGCCTGCTGGCGTGAACGTTCAAGAGCGCGGCCAGACTGGCCTGCGGCTTGACGTAGTTGCTCCTGTTCAGTTTGAGAAATCGCCTCTTGTTGGCCTTGTATGTTCTGCGCCGCTCTCTGAGCGATTTTGTTTCTGATACCTTCTCCAGCACCAGATAGGGGCGACACATGGCGCGCTGCGCCTTCTTCGTCTGCTCCGGCTAACTGAGCCTGTCCCGCCGCCGCCGTTTGGCGCAGGGCTTCTATTTGGTCTCTGAATTGAGGCATTTATATCTTTCCTATAAATAGATCGCCGTAGGTGGTATTGAACCCACCATTGATAACATATTCTTCGTCATGGTATGGTTGGTTATCTTGTTGCTTGAGGTAGAAATTCTTACCGCTTCCTGCATGTTTAACATCAGATTTTACAACTGTCGTATAATCTGGCGGGGGTGGGGTTACTAGAAATTTGTACCAATAGTCACCGTCTCTAGTCGAGCACATTTCGATGTTTGCGCTACACCCTGTTCCTGGATTATGCAAGAAACTTTCAAAGCCCCCACCACTAGCTACATAAGCATTATTTATAACTCCACTTATTGTTGTGGTCCCATTTGTTAGATAAGAACCTGAAGCAAATGGTGGCGGGTAAGAGTTTACAGAACAGAATTGTTCACAAATTCCTTGTGTTTCTATTACTGCGCTATTACACCCAGTAAATACTGTATGTGATTCTGCTTTCCACTCAAACCAGTTTGACGACCATCCTCCATTTGAAGTATGCTGTCGTTCCTCATGTCTATGTTCTATAAACATAGCACTTTCTCTATCACTCAATAATAATACACATGCGTCAGTATATGTATCACTATAATTATATGTACCTATATTCTTGTGTGTCCCACTGTATGTGAAATGCCCAACGTCTCGTTGAGCACGAAAATTATTTGGTGATTCATCTGTTATACACCACGAGTTTACGGTCCCATCATATTCATAGCGAAGCTCGCTTACTGAACTACCATTAGTATGAGCCTTCGCTGTCTTACCAGAAAAAACAAACCCAGCAGTTATCATCCCTACTGGCGCATCACGATAAACATAACTACGTTCCCCAGTGCGTGGGGACGATGTACTGGCCGTCCCTATGCAATCACCTACATTGTTTGGGTTCCCAGTGGGAGAATTGCAATTGCCCATCCCTGTAAATGGATTTACATCGCATTGATCGTATGGGCTATCGCCATATAGATCAAACAACATTGTTGTTGGAACAATGTCACTTATTGCCTCATACCTGATTACTTTCTCAGTAGAACCGACATACCATACATGTATAGGCGCATTTTGCACCGATGGTGGAGTCCCGATTGGAGGCTTAAACCATTGATATGCCCCTGAATATGGATACCATAACAAGCTGCGTGGCTCACTGAATGGGAAGAATCTTTGTTCCTCAACCTTGGCAAGTGATCCAGTCAACGTCTGCTCTGAATGTATACTTATTGCCCCGCCAGAAGTCCTATATGCAACATTCTGTGTTGTCTCGCTAATGGAAATTTTCCATCTCGCAGTAACATAACCTTGCGTAGCATCGGCATCATTAAATAGTTTCCATACGACAACCTGTGCTTCGTGTCCTGAATACGAAAAAGCCCAACCAATGTTATCGGCGAATGGAAAATAATCAGTGGTGACTTCGGTCATATCAGCCGCATCTATCAACTTGTGAATGCGGTCTAGCGGATCAATTACGGTAAGTGGATTGGCTCCAAGTATTGATAACTGAGATTCCCATTCAGGCCAGATAAGCACATAACCATCGTAGGAATAAACGACCTCTCTAACGCGGCCTACGCTGCAACACTTCTTGCTTATGTCATAGGTGCCCATTGTACCGTTATACTTAATCGCCGGGTCTTCGGCCGGTGGGGTCGTCGTAGACCAGCATTTCTTCGCCACGAAGGCATCTAAGTCATGTTCGTCCTTCGATTCACGCTTATCCAGAAACGGGAGTCGTTTGGCAAAGACTCCTTTATGTGAAATCTCCACCACCCAGTATGGATGAGTATCGTCTGTTTCCGGCGGAACCGCCGGGACAACCGCGCCTTTGAAGATTCCATGCGTCAGATAGAACGTAGGAGAATAGTTGCTTGTATCATTCCTGAGATACATGCATTGAACGACCTGCCTCATCAATCCAGAATATTGAGATGGCGGCTTTGCCTTGAATGATTCCGCTCCCCAAGCCGGGTCCCATGAGACTTGCGGAACACCGTTCTTTACCGGATGACACTGCGTCAGGTTGGTTCCATCGTCATGATAGAGCGTATATGGCGGGCCATTAGTGGCATTCAACAGCCCGCCTTTCAGTTCAGTACACTTTACATCTATCTTAATGACTTTAGATACAACATCAATCGGGGTAAACAGCTTCTCGCTGGTCGTCACGAGAATTTCAGGACCATCTTCTTCCCAGTCTTATTTCCTTTCAGACTGATCTGGGTGGTTGTAATGTCCTCTACGGTCACAGTATAAATCTCGTCATCAGTCGAGACTTCCCTGGTTGAAGATGTGGTAAGTCTATTGGTTTCCGTATACTGGGTGTCTGAATCTTCTTGAACAACTGGCTTCTCTACCGTCTTCGTGGCTACGTCTTCCTGTCCAATTCGATCCATCAGACCCCACAGTGAGTCAAACTCTCCGTCAATCTCATGCAGCATGTGCTCCAAGACGATCCGCAATTCAGGGTCTTTGATGCGGCCTATCTCTGCCCTGATACCGCCAAAGATGTTGCCGCCGCGCCTTGATGTAATTTCCTTGCGTATAGCTTCCTGATAATCAGCCACGTTTCAATTCCTCGAAGCTGGACGCTAAATCAACCTTTCTGACCGCATGGCGGAACTCAAGATCGTATTCATACCAAGACCCTCTGATCGGTCCACCATTCACACCTATACGGAATGGTTGTCTGCCATCTGCATATCCGGCAAATTCCTCTCCCTTGTCGTTACGGACCCGGATCAATACCTGACCATCAGACGCAACACGACAGACAGAAATGGCCTGTGAATGATCCATTGTCTCAATCCTGCCAGACTTCCAGATTCCCTTATATGTGCCCTTCCCTGCCGGAGGCGGGAAAGACATACTTAAAGCCCTATCTCCATTCAGATAGATCAGGTTTTGTGTGATGTCATATACCGCCGATGTCGCGGTAATCGTGTATGTGGTCATGGCCGCAGACTCGGGCCGCATATCCAATACCAACGCTCCGTTCGAGTGGAACAGGATGTACACTTCTTCCGTTCCAGTCCCGACCAAGGTAGATGTATCAGCTATGATCGCTCGCCATTCAGTACGTGACAGATTACCTCTTGTTACGACCTTCACTTCTGAACCGTTGAACATTGCCACACCTTCCGGGCTGGCCCAAGCGATCATCCTTCCTAACTTGAATGAAGACCTGCCATTCAAGTTAGACTCGTTATCCGGCATTTCAACGACGCTCATTTTCCCCGGCGTCTGGCCGATCAATCTTACCGGATGACCATCCGTCGTGACCACGAACTCGGAATAGAATGGTGTGATGGATTTAACGTTCCACGGGATTTTGAATTTGTAGTCGTCAGACCATAAGTCTGGCGAGAATGGATATGACAGGTATATCTCATTCCCCACGTACCCGGCGAAAACGCCGGATTCAGCAAGTACAAGTCCAGCAAGATTCGATGGGGGCGGCTCAAATTTGGTCAAGTGGGCATAGAATTTCAGCAGTTCCAGATCGTCATATCTGGTCTGTGCCGTGATAGTGATTGACTGACCGGCAGTCAATTTCGCTATCGCGATATAGGAGCCGCGAATCTTCTGATATACAATCGCGTGTGTCGCGTTAGCGTCCAGCCCCACTACGGTAATCTTGACTTGATGAAGATGGGACGTTCCTGTGTAGCACACATGCTCATAGGTGTTCCCGCGATGTGTGGTAGGGTCTGGATATGACGTAGACCACATATCCGATCCGACCGCATGTCCTTCCAATGGACCGTATTGCCATCCAACGGACCGTACATACGGCGTATGCTTGAATTCATACGTCTCGCTGATCGTGCTCTCTTCCTTCAAATCCTCATTCCAGAAACTGATCGCGTAAGATGTATCTTCTTCGAGGTATAATGGGTTTGCCCCTGTAATCGGTCCTGTATTGGTGCTACAAGATGCGGTGTTGGCGGCGCACCCGTATTCATTTACCGCTGGCGAATTTGTTTCAATGGAAGCAAGACCATGTTTCAGGGCATAGTATCTGGATATATTGAATGGTGGAGAATCGCAAACAGTCCACGCATCAACTGTGGTAGTTTGTGCCCCAGTATCGAGATTCGTGTATACCCACGTATTCGATTGTGGATACTCGGTCGGCACCCACTGTCCAAGCGAAGTGAAACTTCCTGAACCATCTTCCGAGGGGCCAATAACGTCAGGTGTGTTTACCTGCTCTACAATAAAGTTATCAGTCGTCGGCTTATTGATGCCCAGCGTCCTACCATTACAGATTCTTGGTGCGCCATCCCCTGAAATGTACGTCTCCCCGCCATATTCAACCACGCCCCATGTAGGGTTATCAAGTTTCAATCTCAGTGCGTTGCATTCTCCAGATGGGGCGGCAGTTACTAAAGCTGGTAGTGGTTGTAACGACCCAGTACCTACCATGCAGTCCTGCGCTGTCACCCCCTCATCTGGGGACAAGTGATCTGCGTCCTTGTGTGTATTCAGACCACCTGTGAATTTATCGGCATGGAACAACATTAGGTCGGAGTACCCTTTGATGCTTGATACTTCGGCGTGATCGTCAATGTGTCGCCGGACGATGCCGGGGTATAAGAACTGTCGAGGCGATCAGCCCACAGGAACACGCCGCCGCTGGATTCCGCCCAATACCCATATACCGTAGCACTACCGGTCAATGCGCCAGTGAACACAAATGGGACAGGTGAAGCCGCTTGCTGCTCGATGTTCGATACTTGAGACTGGTTCCACCCGCGCGACACCGTACCACCCGTTCCGCCAACCGTCACGTTCACCGGAATGGTGAAGTTATTGGCATCGACATAGGTAATGACATGTGTTCCATTGATCGAAGGAGTCGAACCTGAGTGACTTGCAATGGTAACACGATCACCATTCGACATGCCGTGAGCAGTCGCCAAGATGTTACTTGGACTGGCAACACTTGAACTTGTGATCGCGGTCGCTGCAACATAAGCAACGTTGGTCATTACCGTTTTTGCCGTATAGCCTCCGCCAGGGGCTTCAGTCAAATCGCCAACCGTAGTTGTATCCAGTGGCGTATAGTTATTTGTGAACAGTTTTAGAGTGATATAACTCCATTTCGCGGTTGCATTAAATACAACCTTCAACATATCCGCTGCGCCGGTATCGGCTACTACAATCGCCATGTTATTTTCCTCTCTTCATTTTGCCGAGCGTTTGTGCTAACCGCGCTCGTTGCCCTAGTTTCCCGCCTTTCTCTGCGGCTTCTTCAAGAGCCTCTTTCGGGATACTCTTACCTTTTGCGATGCCCATCTGCGAACGTAACGCACCAGGTTTCTTAATCGCGCCTTTGATCCACTTTTTCATTGATCGTCCTCTGCAATTTCTAGTTGAATGGTTCCGTGCTTATCACCACCGAGAATCCTTCCTGTGCTGGTAGTTACTACAAATGACACATGGTAATTGAGTCCTTTTGTCCCTCTATTCGATCCCTTCGTAACCAGTGCCGTAACTCCATCTGAGGAAATAGAAGCCGACCCATCCTGCATCGCAGTAGCATCATTATTGTTTTCGTCTTGCCAAGTAACGGTAACTGCGGAAAGGGTTTCGATTGTCGAAAGCACTGTTGAGAAGTCTATTCCAAACGCAATCTTTTCAGCATATGATGTCTGAACTACTAACGGTGTCATCTTTGAACCTCTGCTGAGAATATGAACTTTCTGTATTCTGCCTTCAATTTCCTGACAGGAATTGACGGAACTACTGCTGTCTCTCCAATTCCTGTCGTACCTCCCATTACCATGCCACCAGAAGATACATGAATACGGTTTACCGTGATGCCTGTCTCACCGCCCAAAATATGACCGCCAGTGCTGATATACGATCTTGACATGTTAAATGTCGCTGACGTTGCCCCGCCTAATACCATGCCGCCAGATGTGTTATGCGTTTGAAACAACGCAGGGCGAAACGAGAACGTCACTTCTCCGCCGAGGATCATTCCTCCAATAGAAGTGTATAAACTCCCGCGAGTCCATGACAACGGACCGCCTAAGATCATTCCGCCAGACGATGAATTAACACTCTCCTTCGTACTTGCAGATAGTCCACCTACAATCATCCCACCTACAGATGATTCAGAATGAATTCCTGTGTAATTGTTTTCAAATGCAGAGGAACCACCTAGTATCATTCCGCCAAGAGATGAATACGAGTAATTTGCATCTGGGTATTCCTCTGTCGGAATAGAAAAATCGCTGGTATATCTTCCTACGCCCTTTGTCAGGCGTAATTCATCTAGATATCCGTTTAATTCGTATTTGTATGTTGCATCCCAAAGAATCATGCCAACACTCACTTGTTGGCTCGTCGCCTGTATCGTCGTAGTGAACGATGTTCCGCCGGGATTCTTCAGGATACCATCAACAAACAGGTAGAGCAGATTTCCAACTCTCGAAACCGCTACGTGATACCACGTATTCAGAGAAAACGAATGACTAACGGTAATAGTTTGATTAACAGTATCAGACGAAAAACCTATGAACTGTAATGAAGTTATAGATGACGCAGTTCCATTAACATAAAAATAAAATTCAGGGTCAGTAGATATTGCCTTACAAATAATATCCTCTGAAAACACCCCCGCATTATCTGCCGGCCATCCAGTAAATCTTACAAAACTTTCTATTGTGAAGTCTGATGATCCTAACTGGAATTCTGCCGTCGATGGTGTGGTCAGATAATCGCCTGTTCCGTCGAAATATCCGCTGGCCCCGCCGAATTTACTTTGTGCTGTGGAAGTATTGGCGTTGCCGACAGCAGTCATAGTTCTCTTATAAGAACTATTATCTTCGAATGTCGTCGCACCATTATTACCATTACAATGTAACAACATACTAACCGACGAGAAATATGGATCACTCACGCCAATTCCTCATTAGCAGGGATATGACGCAACACAAACGACCTATGTGCCGCTCTCACAATCTTAAACGGTTGTTCAACCGTAATTACTGGCGGTGGAGTATTCGCGTAAACAGAAGTCGTACCGCCCAATATCATGCCACCAGTAGACGTATGCGACTTTATGGACATGAAGCTTGAGGCCCCACCACATACGATTCCACCAGTTGAAGTAGACTCGATATCATTCTTAATATGTACTGTCGTCGTCCCGCCTAATATCATACCGCCCCACGAGATATGGGATATTAGATTAGGCTCTCTCCCGACAGTATGGATACTAGAACCACCTAGTATCATGCCTCCAGATGATGCGTAACTTACATTCGCGCTTGCAGACGGGCCACCTAGTATCATGCCGCCTGTTGAGGTATAGCTGGCGTCTGCCATTAGTAATACTTCACCAGCTTCGGACGATCAGTATTCAACTGACGAAGCGACTCCCTCCTTGCCTGATCTGCTTTTGACAGGAACTTCGCTAGAAACCCAGCCTCTTTCTCCGGGTTCTTCGTTCCAAGCCCCTCTTTAGAAAAAGCCATAGAAAGAGCGTAGTCGCACATATCAAGATGCAAGTGACTGGTTATGGACGGACTACTTGTATCTGTCGTCATTTCCGCCGCTGGAAGTGCGAAGCAACTGAGCGTGACGCTGGTATACGTCAACACAGACGTAGCCGTCGGGATCGGGTGGACCGTAAATTGCGTGTCAGACGGATATGCCTTAATCAGATTCTGCGGCGCAAGGTTAGTTGTATTCGAGGTAGAATCCCAGTTCCCAACTCTCGCATCCATTTCTGATTGCGTATACAGATTCATAGGGAGAGACGCAGCAATTACCTTTGCACGGTATATATTCAGCGCACGATCGGGAAGTGAATATGTCGCTGTACTGGCAGTGAGATTAACGGATAGGTTTGATCTCAGCACCAACCCTTTGCGGCAGAATTGCCGTTCTGCTTCGTTAAGATACGAGTTCAGTTCTGTATCGAGCCACAATACACCGTTAGGATCGGATAGTATTGTGCGAACATGGTTTCTTAGCTGTTTGAGATTCATTTAGTCATCGTATCCGCAGATAGTTTCCATAGCGCTGTATTCTGTATCTCCCGGAATCAGAACATCGGCGCAGAATTCCTTACCGTCCCATACCCACTTTGTATGGACCAGACCATTAACATGATCGAGTTCATGCTTGCGCTGATTTGGTTCTTTGTAGAAGATTTGCCACGCATACTGGGTGGCACATGCCGGCGATTCGCCTTCCGGGCATTGTGTATAAGGATGCTCCAAAATCTTGTGCCCGTTTACCTCGGATACGAACGGTACGCTGGAACAACCACACGCCAGCAGAGAGATGAGGCTAAGAAATCGTCCCATTTGCCAGCATGCCGGATTCACCGGCCAGCTTATACAATATAGACTTGATATCGGCATAAAGCTTCAAGTCAAAGCGCGGGAGACCGTTCGCAATCAGCGATACGCTACCGCCGGTACGCGATACCACGGTGCCGTCGGCGTCGTAGTTAGCCAGCGTCAGTCTGGCAGACATGGTGACCAGATCGACGTCGAACTGGACGATCTCCTGCTTGACGATGGGTTTAGTCGTTTGAAGTGGGGTTGTCAGTGTTAGCGGCATTTTGCCTCTCCTGGGTTTCGATTTGGAAGATCAGGTCGCAGACTTCATCTTTCGCCTGACCGTTGAT
>ERZ1292623.3034-Hain-H51-01um-R1-3034-length-14618-cov-4_pt1 | contig 14618 bp, 9 predicted proteins | sample MGYA00564398_ERZ1292623 | MGnify/ENA primary metagenome ERZ1292623 (study PRJEB36523, sample SAMEA6512633) | groundwater metagenome | collected 2019-01-07 | study: AquaDiva: Metagenomics assemblies of 32 groundwater samples
ATTTTTCTTTGAGAGATATATTTAGAAAACATAAATTCAAAGGTTCGATTGTAAGTAGTAATATAACTGTGAAGAAAGAAGTGCTAGGGTTAAAAGATATAATTTTTAACTTGGTTGTATTTTTGCATCCATTTTCTAAATTTTTTCCTCTAAATATATTATATGGTGGTGATTTTATAAGTGTTTTAAAAATAAATAAATGAAAATTGCAATATTTCATGAACTTGATTTTGGTGGGGCTAGAAGGACAGTAGATGAATTTGCAAGAAAACTAAGTAAAATTTTCGATGTAGACTTATATTACATTGATTATAAAGAGGAAAGTTTTAAAAAAAATTATAAAAATGTATTCTATTATCCATTCCATCCCAAATCTTGGAAGGGCAAGAACTGGAAAATCAAATTATACAAAGATACAATTGAGCTTTTTAAGATTTATAAATTACACAAGAAAATTGCACGTAATATCAAATTAAGAAAGTACGATTATATTTTTGTTCATCCATCCAAATTTACTCAAGCCCCTTTCATACTCAGATTCCTGAAAGGTAAATGTATTTACTACTGTCAAGAACCACTAAGAATAGTCTACGATCCATATTTGTCAAATGTTTCCCATATCAGATTACCTAAAAATATTTATGAGTTTCTAAATCGCAAGATAAGAAAGTGGATAGATTTAGAAAATTTTAAAAATGCCTCAATTGTCTTAGCTAATTCAAATTATTCAAAAGAATTTATAGAAAAGTCCTATGGAAAAAAAGCCGAAGTTTGTTATCTTGGAGTTGATACGAATCTTTTTAGACCATTAAATTTGGACAAATCAATCGATGTTCTTTTTATAGGGAATATAGATAAAGGCTACAATTTATTGAATAATTCTCTGGAACTATTCAAAACCAAACCAAATGTTCATACAATATTTAGAAAAAATGGACAGTTTAATATTTCCGAGAAGGAATTAGTGAGAATTTATAATAAATCAAAACTGTTGGTTGCCTTGAACCAGAATGAGCCTTTTGGTTTAATACCCCTGGAGACTATGGCTTGCGGAACACCTGTTGTTGCGGTAGGAGAGGGTGGGTATAAGGAAACAGTAATTGATAAGAGAACAGGATTTTTAATTTCAAGAGATGTCAGTGAACTTTACGAAAAAATTAACAAAATAATAAGTGACGATAAGTTGAGAAATGACATGGCAAAAGCAGCAAGGGCGCATGTTTTAAATAACTGGACTTGGGATAAAACCATAGAAAGATTCTTAGAGATTATAAAGTATGAGAAATAAACACATTGAAGTTTCTATTATAATTGTTAATTATAAAGTTGAGAAGGAATTGATAAATTGCGTTTCTTCTATTATTAATTCAAAATCGAAAGTATCATTTGAGATAGTTGTCGTAGACAATAGTATTAAAAATAGGTTAGAAACAGATCTAAAAAAGTTTTCTCAAGTTAAATATATAAAAAGTTCAAGAAATATTGGATTTGGAGCTGGAAATAATCTCGGGGCAAGACATGCGTCGGGAAATTTTTTGCTTTTGGTTAATCCGGATACCAAGTTTTCTCCTGGTTCGCTAGAACTTCTAATTAAGAAGTGCGAAAGCGATGCAAAAATTGGAATTGTAGGCCCACAAGTATTGGATACTAATGGAAATATTTTGCAGAGCATCAGTAATCCTCCATTCCTGCTAGACTCTTTATTTGTTTTTTCATTTCTGCGCAATATTTTTCCGTTTGGTAAATATATTCAAAAATATCATCGGAAGGATCTGGATCGCAACAAGATGCAAGATGTTAATACAGTTAGTGGAGTGTGCATGTTGATGCGAAAATCATTATTTAATGAAATTAAAGGATTCGATGAACAATTTTTTATGTATTTTGAAGAGTCGGATTTGTGCTATAGAGCTAAAAAGTCAGGATATAAGATTGTCTATCTGCCTTCTGCAAAAATTATACACTTGGTTGGAAAAAGTTCTACAGATAAAGAATGGATAAAAAAAACTTTTGAGAAGAGCAGATTTCTTTTTTTCAAAAAATATCACGGGTTATATCCGGCGATTGGGGCTGAAGCTTTTATCCGTCTTCTTACGGTTAACTCATTTTTATTATGTGGGATTCTTTGCATATCCGCATTCCTTAATCTTTATAAACTTGATACGTTGATGATGTTTTTTGGAGATTTTGGGCGGGATTATCTTGCCGCAAGAGACATATTTTTAACGGGTAATATTCCTCTTGTGGGCATACCTTCTTCTGTTGTCTGGCTTCACCAGGGACCGCTTTCTATTTATCTAATTAGCTTAGCATTCAAAATAGGGAATTTTCATCCGGTTGCTCCGGCAATTTTCTATGGAATAATAGGTGTTAGCTCAACATTTCTTGTATATTTGATTGGAAAAACCTATTTTAATAGGACAACAGGGTTATTTGCAAGCGCATTTTTCGCAACATCGCCTCTAATTGTTGTCAATGAACGTATGCCATATCATACTGCACCTATTCCATTTTTCGCCTTACTATTTTTCTTAGTTCTATTTAAGGTAATAAAAGGTAGTACGGTTTTTCTTCCTTTGCTATTTTTTCTACTTGGTATACTTTTTCAATTCGAGTTATCAAATGGTGTATTATTTTTTCTTCTTTTTATTGCATGGTTTATCTACAAACCAAAATTGCAAAACTTGGATATCGTAAAATCAATTATTGGGTTCTTGATGGGTATTGTTCCTTTTGTCCTTTATGATATAACTCATTCCTTTGTCCAGACGTTTGGCTTTGTACTTTGGGTAGTCAACAGGATTCGCTTGTTCTTAGGACTAACTTTGTCGGGGAATTCTACTGCTGTGCATCTTTCAGATGCGCTTAATACCATTTTTGATCAGGTAAGAAGAGCGATATTTCCTCAGTCGGTAATTGTCGTATTTATTATTCTTGCTGCAATAGTTTGGATAAATCGTAACGCTTTTCAGAAGGATAAACGTCATTTCCCCTTTTTGCTTACCCTTTTTTGGATAGTGATTCCTGTTATAGGTTTTTCTGTGCACGCAGAACCAGGAACTGCATATTTTCCGCTTATTTTTCCGGCAATAAGTCTTATTGTTGGATATAGTTTTTATAAACTTTTTACCATTAGCAAGATGGTTGTTCTCGCGTGTTTTGTTATTCTAATAATAATGCAGGGATTTTATATCGTAAAAAACGAATACTTTATGGATACATCGCAGCAGCTCGGTTCCAAAGTTAGCGGGTGGAATTACGGTTTGGGACCGACATTTGCCAAACGCAATGCCGCAGTAGATTTTATAGTTAAAGACGCTGGAAATAAGAAGTTTAGTATTAAGGGGGGAGGATTTTTATCAGAATTCGAAACAAGTATAGATAATTATATTTATCTTGCCTGGTGGAAAAAAGCGAAAGTCGCAAAAAATTCACAACTCACCTATATATTATACGAGAGGAAAGAAGATGTTCCTTATTATCAAAAAGTTACTTATACAAACGGCTTTATTTATGTTGTACGCACTGATTAAGTATTTGTTATTGATGTTGGTATTCTTCTGGTTTGCTATTTCTTTGTTGCGAACTGGGTACAACCTTTCAAAGGTATACACGGAAGAAAGAGCATGGATATTTCTTTCGGACGAAGAAAAAAGAAACAAAATCTTTGGCGATCTCCATATCTTCTTCAGATTTGTCCAGAAGAATACCAAAGAAGGATCCAGAATCCTTTTTCTTTCTCCCGGAGGAAAAACTTACTATGTGGGATTGTATTATCTTTACCCAACTAAAATAACCTACGTAAAGAATAGTATGGAAGCCAGAGGATTGATGGAAAAAAACAAGTTTGATTACTTGCTTGTTTATCAAACCCAAGAATTGGATTTGGACGAGAATGAGTCATTTTCATGGCAGATTGATGAGCTTAAAGCAAGCTCGACATATATGAGCCTTGAAAAAAAATCAATAGGTAGGTTGTATAAATTATGAGCGAGATATTTGTGATTTTATCGTTATTATTTGTTACAGGTATTGGTTATATCTGGATAACTGGACTAAATTTGCTCTCTAAAAAATCTGTGTTTGATTTACTTCCTTACTCTTACGGATTGGGCATAGGTTTAATAGCTTTCCAGCTTTATATCTACTCAAGGATAGAGGTTCCATGGGAGTTAGGATATATTCTTATCCCCTGGATAGGATTTTTCATAGGATTAATAATTTTTAAACGAAAAACATTAATTTGGAAGCCAATATTTATGCCCGCTATACAGTTTGGTAGCTTTGACAAAATACTTCTTTTTTTAATTGTAACGCTTTTATTATTCGTCGGTTTTGAGGCGTTACTTCGTCCTTTATCGGCATGGGATGGATGGACGATCTGGCTTTTTAGAGCAAAAGCATTCTATCTAGACGGGTTTGTAAGTACGGATATCCTTCGGCAAATCCAACTTGAATACCCCTTAGTTATTAGTCTCGCATCCACTTTTCTTTATATCGTTTTGGGAGGGGTAAATGATAGAGTAGTCCTTTTAATGTTTTTTGTCTTTTACTTATCACTGTCAATGGCATTTTTTACGTCCACAAAAAGTTTCCTTGGAACGCGTAAAGCATTATTTTTCACTTTTTTACTGATCTCTTTACAGAACTTGGTTCGTCATGGTGGCAGGTACGAGGCAGGACAAGCTGATCTGGCGCTTGGGTTCTATTTTTTTACAAGCTGCATGTTGTTGTTTGAATACATAAAAAATAAAAGTTTTAAAACTGCAATTTTATTCAACATATTCCTTGGCTTTACAGGGCTTATTAAAAATGAAGGCATACCGTTTTCTTTTATACTTGAGCTAATTCTCCTTTACCATATGATTAAATTTAAGCGGCTCAAGGATGCTCTAGCATCATTAATTTGGTTGTTTCTCTTATTGGATTGGCAAATGTTTAAATATGCAAACAACCTGCCATGGGCGACTCCATTTATATCCTCTGTGATAAAACTCAGCAGGTTACCTGTTGTTTTATTGGAGATATCTAAAGAATTTCTAAATATTAAAAATTGGAATTTGTTATGGATAACCTTTTTTACAGTCTTCTTTAAATATATATTCGAATTAAGGAAAAACTGGCTTACTATAATTTATGTTGTTATTTTTTTTCAATTAGGAGTGTATGTTTTTATATTTCTGATTACAAATACGGATCCTGTAGCCCATATACGGAGTGTAGTAAATAGACTATTTATTCACATCTCGCCTCTTGCAATGTTTGCATCAGCTATTGTGATTTTTGGCAAGAAGATTAGTAAAACATGACTACTTTTACATCCTTTCTATTCGAGTTCCCTAAGAATGTTATGATATTAATCATTATGCATTTGTTAGCGGCGACTTTATTGGTTAGAGGTAAATTATGGCTGAAAAGCTTGGAAGAGTAATTAAGATTTTTTGTGTTGTTTTAGTTTTTGTTTTTGCTATTTTTTTGAGAATATGGAATCTCAATCAAATGGGTCGAACATGGGATGAATTATTTTATGTAAATCAAGGTCATGGTTTAATAGATATAATAAGTAAAGGAGACTTTGCTAACAGTCTTTGGTATACGGATCCTGATCCTCCTGCTTTCGCAAAATACCTATACGGAATCGCAAGTCATTTAGATGCAAATAAAATTATTCCATGCGAAAATGAATTGTGTTCTTACGATTTTACTGCAAGTAGGCTAGTGTCTGTTTTATTCTCTTCTTTAACAATCTTATTGGTGGTGTTAATAGGTTGGGAATATGTGTCATTTTTTGTAGGCGTTTTGGCAGGAGTTATTCTCTCCACGCTTCCAATTTTTCTGGGTTTGTCTCAACTCGTGACAATCGAAAGTATTCTCATTTTTTTCTTCACTTCATGCGTATATTCTTTTTTACACCTTTTAAAGACCTTCTCAATAAAAAATACAGTTATTTGTGGAATTCTGTTAGGATTGGCTATTGGCACTAAGTATACTAATATTATTCTTGTCCCTTTATTTATGTGGATTTATTTCATATGGACTAAATATAAAGCTAGTAAAGATCACAAAAAATTATTTAATAACAAATTATTACTTCTTGTTCCAATATCTATAATAACTTTTTTTGTAATCTGGCCAATTCCTTGGTTTCATCTTCCTCAAGTTTGGGAAAAAATATACTCCGTGAGGTTTTCTGAAGTCACAAGTCATCCCTCTCCAGAAGTTTTTTTTGGCAGATTAATGCCAGTACCAATTCCTTACTATTTTGTTTATTTGTTAATAACAACACCTTTCTTAATTTTTCTTTTATTTTTGGGTGGTCTTAAGAAAATATCCGATGATAAAAAGTGGATACTCTATGTGTTTGTAGCGTGGTTCTTGTTGCCCTTCGTTCAATCTTTTATAAATATGAAACAGCATGGCATAAGGTACATAATAGAAATTTATGTGCCTTTATCAATAATTTCAGCAATAGGTTTTAATTATTTTATAGAGAAATTTAAAGTAAAAAAATTAAAGTTAGTTTTTTTATCATTTTTGGTACTTTATATGCTTGCCATTCTGAAAAATATTTCACCTTATTACTTAGATTACTTTAATATCGTAGTTGGCGGAGCAAAGGGCGTATATCAAAGCAGATTTTTTCAACTAGGTTGGTGGGGACAGGGTATTAGAGAGGCAGGATTATATATTTCAAATAACGCTAGAAAAGGATCAAAAATTGGGCTTGCCATATCTCCTGCTACTGTTATGCCACAGCTTAAAAATTTTGATATCAAACAATACAGAGAGGATGATGTATATGATTACATTGTCGTCAATCACTATAATATTTTAAGAGAAGGTTTTGACGATTCTAAGATAAAAAAGGCTTATAATGCAATCTATATTGTATGGGCTGATGGGGCAAAGCTTGTAATCGTCTACAAGAAAAAATAAAACGTATGTTGCAATTATTTTCTTGATCTATTTTTATTATAGTTAATTAGCTCAAGTAATATAAGACATAAAATGAAAAATCCTGAAATAATTGTAATATTTTTACCATTTTTATAGGATTTGGGATCATAAATAAATGTTATATAGTTTTTTCCTTTATTAAGATAGATAGATCTGAAAATGTAATTAGCTTTATAGATTTCAGTTTCTTTTCCATTTAAATATGCTTTCCAGCCGGGATACCAAATCTCAGATAGTACAAGATATGCAGGATTTTCTAATTTTGTACTTAAAGTGATTTTATCTGGAGTGTAATTTTTTATAGGGATTGACATGAAGGCGCTATTGTTCTTTAAAGGAAAATTTGTTTGTTTTTCAAAAATTACTGTTTCCTTGTAGTTAAATTTATCTTTAATTATCTCATTTAGCAACTTTCGTCTATTGGCAATTATTATTCCGTTTCCAACTATATAGGCACGTGGAAGGAAATCTTTTAGTTCATAAACATAATGCAAATCTTTATAAAATAATTTTAAATCAGGGTTTCTAAGGGGATTTTTGGATAAGACATATTTTGTGTTAAGGAGTTTTAAGATCATTGGATTATCAACCGAATGAAACTGGAAAAATGATTCAAACGGGGAGTTTTCATGGATTCCTGCTTTCCATAGAAAATCTCTGTAGTCTTTAAGATAAATTGCGTCATATCCTGTAACTGACTGGATATAATTTCGTGGTAAAAAAAAGACAAAACTTCCTGATAAGTCAAACACCCTAAACTTCTTATTACTTTTTACAATCTGGTTAATTTCTTTTGGGTTTTTAAAAACATCTGTTGGGTTTTTGGTGTCATAGAATCTAGATCCAAATAAAAAAAGATTTAAAAAAATAAATACAACAATAAACGTTTTGGATAGTTGAACAGGAATCCTCGTTTTAATTATGAGCAAAATTATAAGTATTGAAATCGCTATGGATATTGTAAGAGAATAAAGATCATTTACAGTTTGGGTAAATAGTATTTTGTGATTTATACCTACAGCATAACTATTTTTAAGAACATATTTTTGGTAGTAAAGAAAAGAATCTTTACTAATCAATATAAAAATAATAAAAATAAATAATGTTCCTAAACAGAAAATTAATATAAAAGTTAACTTTTTCAGCAAGACCCTTATCTTTTTAATTATATGTTTATTGTAAATGTATTGTGTCCCTATTCCAGCAAGTATGGCAATAGAAAAGGCGTACACAAAAAGAAATCTTGAGGGCACTCGAAATAAATTAAATCCGGGAATATAATTATGAAACAACGGATATAGAAAAGAAGAATTTCCAAACGAAAAAAATAAAGAAAAAAGTATAAGAAAAGTAAAGGGGATAATGTATTTATTTTTAAATAAGAATCGTGTCGAAATAAACGCTAGGATTAAAGGAAAGATTCCAAAATACCCTGTATTCGATTCAAAATTTCCTTTTCCCCAATATGTAGAATTAAGAGGTGAGCCGAATAAGTGAGGAAGAATAAATCCTATAAGTTGTTTGGGAGACAATAGGAATGATGAGGAAAAAGCAAGATCAAGGCCATTAGCTCTTATGGATAATTTAGAAAGCTCATGACTTGGTATTAGTTGAATAGCTGAAAGAGATAAGCCAACAAGCAATGTAATTATGGGAGTTAACAGCACTTTAGATATCTGATAATTCTTTTTACCCAATATATAGTCCGTAAAATACCTTATGATAAAATAAATACCTGCAGCCATATATCCATATACAGCAATTTGCGCATTTCCCGAGAGAAACATTAGGGCAAGTGGAATTCCAGCAAATAGTCCATAGGCCAGCCTGTTATGTTGTAGTGCGAGCTCAAAAAAAAGAAGAATTAAGGGAAACCATACAATTCCATCAACAATAAATATATGTCCTGAAAATAGCTTCAATATAATTGTTCCATTAAACTCAAAACATATTGCAGAGACAATGCTGCTAAACCTACTTAGTTTAATGACTCTGCAATATAGATACGTAAATAGTCCAATAAGAAAAAAGTCTAAAGCAAAAATATATCCAAACGTTTTTTCTACAGAAAAAAATAAGTAAAGAATATTTAAGGGGTAAAACATTGCGGATTGGCCGCTACCAACAAAGGTAGCTCCTGAAAACAAATAAGGATTCCATAGTGGCAATCTGCCATATTCATAAAAACTTTTAACAAAAAAAGTTTTCCAAGCAGAATAGATTCCTAGATCATATGCGGGATATATCATTTGGTTAGGATGAAGGAATATTTTGTAAAAAAATAATAAAGTTAAGAAGAATAATAGAACGATTGCTACTGTGTTATTTTTATTAATCCATTTCTTGATCATGAAAATATAAATTTAATTTTTTAAATTTTTGTTCTATTTTCTCTTTGCAAGAATTATTAGTAGCATGCCTAATAAAAATAATTTCTTTTTTATTATTACAAAGTTATTTCTTGGAAGTAATTTATCTAGCTTATCATTTTGAAATTTCTGTATATGAGTATGTTTCCATACGCGACCTGGTCCAATTTTAGACCAGATAGACCATATTACTCTAAAGATAAAATTTTCTGTAGGAACCATAGAAATGAAATACCCATTTTTCTTAAGAACTCTACTAACTTCTTTTATTACGCTTTGTGGATGCTCTACGTGTTCGAGCATTTCAAAGCAGGAAACAAAATCAAAAGTATTTTTTCGAAAAGGTAATTTTTCTCCTCTTGATACTTGAAATTGTATATTAGAATATGTTCGATTTGCGAATAAAATTGCTTCTTTTGAGATATCTATTCCATGAATTTTAGATTTTCGAAACTGTTGATACAATTTATTAGTGAATATTCCTCCATGACAACCTATGTCTAAAATATTTTTAGCCTTTATACTAACTAAAAATTTCCCTACCTCCTTAAATCTTCTACTGTGCCAAAACCTCTGTATCAAATTTTTTTCAATTGCCTGCGTATAATAATTACCTGGAACCTCTTGATGTAGATTGTCTAGAGTGTTGTCCTTTATTAATTGCATAGCTTTAGAATATAATGTTAAGTATACTTTATTGTTGCGATAAACAAAATAGTGTTTAGGTTATCATGGAAAGTTTTAGTAAATTTTACACTATAAAAAAAATACCCCTTAATATAGTAGATAATTTTAAACTTCTACAAGAGGATTTTAAAGGAATATCGTTTGACTTTTTAGGAATATTATTCATTATTGTAAATATAATTTTCGCAATAATTCTGATTTTGATTTTTTATTTAGTTGGAAGGAAAATAAAACTAATTTTTTTTAAAAACAAACACGAACTAATAGATATTTTTATAAATCTTGCTTTAGGCTATATTTTCACAGCATCTTGCGTATTGATTTTTGGAATGCTTAGTGTTCTTTATTATCCAGTTATTCATGTTTATTTAATCGTTTTAGTAATTGTTGCTGTATACCCATTTAATACATTAAAAAAACGCTTAAGTTTTATCCCAATCATTTGGACGGAATATCGTGACCAATTTTTAAAGTATAAATGGGCAAATATTATTATATTGGGATTTGTCATAATAGCTTTTCTCAGATTAATTCCGCCTGAAACAGGAGTAGATGCGATTTGGTATCATACAGATTATCCTCATATGTACCTAAATACACATTCTATGATGAATGTGGATCCAAGGGGGAAATATTATCCTGCTGTAATACCAACATTGAGCGACATGTTATATGTATTTTCAGAATCTGTTTTTTTAAAGGATTCGTCGAGGTATTTTCACTTTATTTTTTATTTTCTAGTAATAATGCTATTTTTGACTGTTTTTAGAAAACGATATGCATTTATTCCTTATGCAGCTTTGTTATTTGTAACATCACCTGTAATTATTCGTCATTCATCAACTGCTTATACGGAATTTGAATGGATATTCTGTTGGTTACTTGCAGTTTCTGTTATTACTTCTAAGAAAAAGCTAAGTTTTAATAGTATTGCACTATCCGCTGTTTTATTTGGAGGATCGCTCGCTACAAAACTGTGGATGTTGCCTTTTTATGGAGTTTTTATAATATATATAACAATTTTAAATATTAAAGAAAAAAAAATACATTTATTTAAGCTTTTAATTATATTTATTTTTTTTTCGTTTTTAATTCCATTTCTGTGGTATTTAAGGGCATTTTTGATTACAGGAAATTCTTTATTTCCGATGTTTTGGACTTATCCTAATGGAGAGCCAAATAATCCATTGAATTCTTTATTAAATTTAGAATCAATAAAAATTAGGATAGAAGGTTTAATAATCATATTATCTAGCATTAGCCCTTTTTCAATACTTGGATTAATCTTTTTATTCTTTATGTTGCCAAGATCGAAACGTATAAAACTCAATTTCCCCTTTGTTATTTTCGGAATAGTACTTAGCGTTACTCAGCTTATTATTAACTATAGTTGGCATAGGTTTGTTATTCCATTTTATTCAGTGATATCAGTGTTTTTAGCATTGGGCATAGAAAGATTTATTAATTTCAATAAATATTTTAGATATATTTTTTATATGTCGTGCTTTTTTCTTTTTTTATATTATTTTATAAACACTGTACTTATTCTTCCCTACGGATTTGGATGGGCAGATAGAAACAAATATTTAACAAGAGTTTTGTCAAGAGATAATTCGAGCTACTTTGATTACGGCAATAAGTTTTCAAAATTTATAAAAAATAACGAAACTGTAGCAACATATGGCCTATGGGGGTTTTATTATGCAGATTTTAATTATATATACTCAGAAGATGTTTTTAGAAAAATAGGGAGGTCGCTAAGTCTGCTTTCTAAAAATGGAGCTACAAAACTTTTGATAAAAGGTGGAGATATGGCATGGTTTTGTAAGACAGAGAATCTAGTCGATTGCTCGAAACATAATTATGTATTCCTAACTAGTTATGTATTTTCAGATTTAAGTGCATCCCAATATCTATATGCGTTTAAATAAAAAAATCTCATTATTGTTGATAATTATTGCAATTATTACAATAATTCCTCGCGGATTAGAGATCTTTAGTTCTAGTAATTATTTCGGATCTGAACAAGGAGTAGAATATCTAGCTACAAAAAGTATTGTTATTGACCATAAAATTATCCTTACGGCACATCAGGGTGGGTTTGGTGGATTTTTTAAGCCAGCGGGATTTAATTATCTAATAGCTATTCCATTTATTCTTGCAAAAGGTGACCCATTTGGCGGAAGAATATTCATGTTTGCCATAAGTGTTTTAACTGTACTATTTGCCTTTATTTTTACCAAACATATGTTCAATGCCAAAACAGCAATTTCTGTGGTTTTTTTCTTAGCTATTTCATCTAATTTGAGTCATTATGCAGGAAGGATTTCACCTCCATTTGTAATACCAATTTTGACCGTCTTCTTTATTTATTCAATTTTTAAAATTTGTAAAAAAAATCATAAATTTATTCTACTTACTGCATTTATATTGGGCTTAATGATGAACTTTGAAATTGCAACTTCCGTAGTTTTATTTATAGAATTTTTCATTATATTATGTATTTTTTGCTTAAAAAAAATTATCCCCTATCGCTATCTTTTCTTTTGTATTGTAATTTTAGTTTTTTTTATATCTCCCTTATTAATATATGACGTTAATCACAATTCTCATAATTTAAATGGAATAGCAAAAATGCTTGGCTCAGCGTTAAATCATGCTCAAAATATTTTTTTAAATTGGTCCCAGATTATCACGAATCGCTTTTCTGTCTTTTCGTGGAATTATTTTTCTTCAATTACACCTCAAAAATTGATTTCGGTTCCTATATTCTTCTTGATGTATTTGGGAGCATTTTTTTATATTAAGGATAAAAAAATTTTCATAGAACATAGATTGCTGATGTTATTTATTATAATCAGTCCTATTCTTACTTTTATTATGCTTTTATTTTATCCCGGGGATATTATGCAATGGTGGATTATACAGTTAAGTATTTTTTACTGTTATTTAATAGGAATAATTGTAACATATTTTTGGTACAGAAGAATAATTTTTAAAATTCTAATATTTTTCTTTATTAGTACACTTTTTCTTGCTTTTATTTCACGGACATATACGCTTTACAAACAAGATTTTTTATTTCCTCCAAGCGCGTATATTATAGAGAATGAACCAATAAACTATATTTATAAAGATGCAAAAGGAAAACCATTCAGTATACTAATTTATGCCTCACGTGCCCTACAAAATTATGAATATCTTTTATGGTGGTATGGCACAAAGTATCAAAATGCACCAGTCAAAAAAAGTAAGAAGGGAACTTTATATGAATTAATTGAGAATAGTCAAGATATTCAAAAGAAGTTGGACCTATTGGAATCTTTGGATAATGGTACAATGGTGGAAACAAAAAAATTAAAGTACGGATTCATTGTTAGGAAAAAGATTTTGTAGTCGGAGTTCCTCAAAGGGAAAACGTAGCAAACGCTTCTGTTTTTTTATACTATATAATAGGTTGAATTTAATATATTTCATATGAAATTATACAGCTATAAAGTTTATGAAATTAAAAAGTGCCGAGTCTGTAGTACTGTAAATCTTAAAAAAATTTTATCGCTAGGTAACCAATATTTGTCTGATTTTACTGCCTCAGCAAAAAAACCGGAAAAATATCCCCTGGTCCTTATGCTTTGTAATGAATGCAGCTTGCTTCAGCTGAAACATACAACCCCACAAGGCTCTCTTTATACGGAAAGATATGGATACAGATCGGGAATTAATAAGACGATGCAAAGAGAATTAAAAGAAATTGTAGGAAAATCACAAGAGGTGCTTAAGGTTAATAAGATTAAAAATTTAATTGTAGTAGATATAGGCGCAAATGATGGTACGCTTTTAAGCAATTACAAAAAAAATATATTTAGAATAGGGATAGAGCCTGTTAAAAAATTCGCAAACGAGTGTAAGAAATATGCAGATGTAGTTATTAATGATTTTTTTAATTATGGATCATATGTTAAAAAAGTAAAAAAAAGAAAAGCACATATAATTACAGCTATTTCCTGTTTTTATGATATTGATGATCCAAATAAATTCTTATCAGATATTAAAAAAATCTTACATAAAGATGGCATATTTGTGATTCAACAAAATTATTTGGTAGGTATGCTCATGAATAATGCTTTTGATAACATTGTTCATGAGCATTTAGAATATTATTCTCTTCTTTCGTTAGAACACCTTCTTAGTAAGCATAACTTGGAAGTATTTAATGTTGAGCTTAGCGATATTAATGGAGGAAGTTTTAGGACATTCATATCAAACAAAGGAAGAAGGACAATTCGGAAAAGCGTAATTAAATTACGCGATCAGGAAAAAAAATTGAAACTTAATGACAGTAAAGCGTACAAAGATTTTGCCGCAAAAGTAAAAAAAACCCGAAAAAATCTACATAGTCTTTTGACAAGACTTAAAAAAGAGAATAAAAATGTTTATGTATATGGAGCATCAACTCGGGGAAATACTCTTCTTCAGTTTTGTAAAGTGAACAACCAATTGGTGAAAAAAGCTGTAGAAAGAAACTCTGAAAAATGGGGTAAAAAAATAGCATCAGTTGGGATACCCATAATATCTGAAGAGCAGGCAAGACTCGAAAAACCTGAT
>ERZ1292623.3035-Hain-H51-01um-R1-3035-length-14614-cov-6_pt1 | contig 14614 bp, 17 predicted proteins | sample MGYA00564398_ERZ1292623 | MGnify/ENA primary metagenome ERZ1292623 (study PRJEB36523, sample SAMEA6512633) | groundwater metagenome | collected 2019-01-07 | study: AquaDiva: Metagenomics assemblies of 32 groundwater samples
AAGAGTCAAACACGTTCATTTTCAAGAGCAAAGAAGAATTGGCGGCTATTTTTGATGATGTTTTGTTTTGTAAAAAGAAGGAGGTTGTTTGTGGATCAGATAACGGATTCAAAAGGGAACGGCCAGAAGACAATCGACCAACGATTAAAAAACGTGGAAGGCCTGCTCGCGCAAACCCTATCCTGTCTGGGAATGGTAATTCATAGGGGGCCAAAGGGGGAGGTAGGCTATTCGGTCCCCAATGTTGGCAATAAAATGCCCGGGATATTGACCAGGATCTTGGCCGATATTCGTGAAATAAAAGATAATCGAAGGATCATCCTGCCAAGGAGATGATGCAGCCTAAAATATTAACTGGTTGGAAAGAGATTGCTCAGGAACTTGGCGGGTATCATCCTGATCATTTGAGGCGGTTGTTTCGCTCGGTTCGTGAACGTATCAAGCTTCGTTATTGGTTTGGCATAGGGCACAGAATAAAAATGACCCAAGAGGAAGCCCAATTTTTCAAAGAAATAGTAAAAAGTCCGCATTAGCCCTTTGATGCCCGCTTAAATAGGTTCACAAAAAGAAATAAAGCCTTTAAAATCTAGACACTTTGGAAATAAAAGTTTCACTCGGCAATGAACAGGAATTTGAATCATATCGAAAAAAGATAAAATATCACGATCAGCACACTCTCCGCACGCTTTGGGGTAAAGTAAAGTCAATCAATCGAAGATCATCGAACCAGTGGTTTTTGTCTCTTAACAGACAAACACCATTTTCGTCGATGGTTTCTATAATCCCGCTAGACATGCTCCCAGCACTTAAAACAAGCTTCCCTCCATTCAGGTACAGGCATGATACTATATTTGTTCCAACGCCAACGGGAGAGTGCCTTGTCTTCGGGGAAGACAGGCATGTCGTGAAGCCTAATGAGGTTGGCCAGTTTCACTCAGGTGATGCCATAGGGCCATTGCCTATCCCCGAGGCATCCGATGGGGAAAAGATCGCACCTGAGCCAATTGTGGAAGCCAAGCGGCCTAAGAAAAGGGGAAGGCCAAAAGGATCTAAGAATGCAAAGCCTAAAGGGAAGATACCTACGACTGCGTGAGGTTGTTTTGGGTCGATCCGTGGATTATTCCAGGGTCTCAGCCTATGATTTCCTAAAGTATTGTCACCGATGTGGCAAAGGGATGAGAACGCCAAGGAGATGGGAATCACGCATCACCAGGGCTCTTTATAGGCGTTCTTTTTGTTCCCCTATGTGTTTTGAGATAGGTCACCGAGAGCCATCAGTGAAAATCAAGAGTGGAAGTGAGGGAGGTGGGCACAAACAAGAGTATCCCATTGAGGAAATGGCATTCCTTGCGGCCCAACTAAAAAGGGAGCAAGAAAGCTATTCTCCCATGAAGCGTTTGGTCATGTTTGCTAGTCAAGAATTTCGGCTTCTTTCGGCGAGATTAAGCTTTCTTGAAGCTGAAACAGAAGAGAGTTGGTATCCTGCTAAATACTACTACTGGATGAATCAATGACACATTGCGTCTTAAAAAATGATTTGACAATTTTGGTAAAAGGCTCAGAATCAACCCTGTTACACGTGTGTCTTGTGCCCGCTCAAATCCTGAGCGGGTTTTTTTATGCCTAAAATCAAAGCTTACCTAAAAATCATTGTAGGAATCCTTGTCATTCTAGGTGGGGCCTACCTCGTCCATCGGGGGATGGATGATCTTGGGACGCTTGACGAGATGAAGCTCGGTGTCCCCAAGGGAGCTTCTGAGGTTAAATCCCTCTGGTGCGAAGACACTCTTTGCACCTCAGAGTTATTAAACATGAAATTCCAAGAGTGCCAGAAAATGAATGAGGATCGTGGTCAACCTTACTCAATAAAGTTCATTTTTGTTGATGGAATGCTTGTGGATGACAATTTGTTACAAGAGGTTAGGGAAAACGAGAAGCAGTGTGAGCAAGGAGGGAAGTAAAAAAATCTCTCTTTATGATCTCGGGAAGACCCCTGAAGAGAGGGAAAAGAAGTTCAAGGAGTTGTGGGATAAACGCAATGAAGATCGAGCTAATACAGATCGACAAGATCACTCCGTACAAGCTCAACGCGAAGAAGCACCCTCAATCCCAGATTGAAGGAATCGCCGAGAGCATTAAGAGATTTGGATTCACCCAGCCGGTGGTTATTGACGGCAAGGGCGAGATAATCATCGGTCACGGGCGGGTTGAGGGGGCAAAGCTGTCCGGACTGAAGGAAATCCCCTGTGTCCGAAGGAACGACCTAAACGAATCAGAAATAAGGGCGCTCAGACTTATTGATAATCGTATTTCAGAGACTGGTTGGGATGGTGAGCTTCTCAATGTGGATCTTGAAAGTCTCGATTTTGACTTCGAGCCGTTCAATATCGATTTTGACAAGCTCAGGATAGCCAAGTTTGATGGATTGACTGATGAGGATGCGGTCCCGGATGCCCCAAAAGAGCCTGTTTCTAAGACTGGGGATATTTACCAACTTGGAAAGCACAGGGTCATGTGTGGAAACTCAACGGTTGCGACGGATGTTGATGCCCTTCTGGATGGGGTAAAGCCACACTTGATGGTTACAGATCCGCCCTATGGCGTTAATTATGATCCTGAATGGCGGAATGAAGCCGACAGTGCCAACGGAAAGCCCTACGGCGCTCGCGCCGTAGGGAAAGTTGAAAATGATGACAGGGCCGATTGGTCTGAAGCCTATTCATTGTTCCCTGGTGATGTGATTTATACTTGGCACCCGGCGGGTGCCAAGTCAGTTGAATTCTTCAACTCAATTTTAAAGTCTGGTTTTGATATTAGGATGCAAATAATTTGGGCAAAATCTCACTTCCCGATAGGGAGAGGCCATTACCATGTTCAGCATGAGCCTTGCTGGTATGCTGTGAGAAAAGGTGCAAACGGTCACTGGGTTGGAGATAGAAAACAAACGACTCTTTGGAAGATTGATAAGCCCATGAAATCAGAAACGGGCCACAGCACTCAAAAGCCTGTAGAGTGTATGCGTCGCCCTATCCTGAACAACTCGAGCCCAGGGCAGGCCGTTTATGATCCATTCTTAGGATCAGGGACGACCCTAATCGCTGCGGAAGGAACTGGTCGTGTTTGCTACGGAATGGAAATTAGCCCAGCTTATGTTCAAATTGTCGTAGAAAGATGGTGCAATTTTACGGGCAAAAAGGCTGAATTAATCAGCAAGAAGGCGGCCTAATGACCAGACAAGAATTCATTGATTTGTTTGGCGAAGAACCAGTCGATGTCTTAGGTTGTGACTGGGAGAATGATCTTGAGGAACTTGAGGATTAATCATGGGAAAGGGACCAGGATCGGGTGCCGGAAGACCCACCTCAATGACACCAGAGACCATTCAAAAATTGGAGACTGCCTTTGCCTATGGATGTACAGATATTGAATCCTGTCTTTTCGCGGACATAGCGAGCCCGACTCTCTGGGCCTACGAAAAGAAGCATCCAGAATTTACTAATAGAAAACAAGCGCTTAAGAACAAGCCTTTCCTGATTGCTCGCAAGTCAATCATCGAAGGGATGCACCAAGATCCCGATCTTGCCTTGAGGTACATGGAGCGAAAGAAGAAAGACGAATTTTCTCTCAGGCAGGAAGTGGAACATTCTGGTAATCAAGAAAAACCAATTGTTGTGATAGACGCTGGCAAGAATCCTTACAAAAAAGACTAGAGCTTAAATGTCAGAATCAAGTTTATCGTTGATGTTGAACGATAAGCAAAGACTCGCCTTCTACTCTCCGGCTACTGAGTTTCTTTTTGGAGGCGCCGCCGGTCCAGGCAAAAGTCTTTTATTAAGAATCTCTGCTATTCGTTGGTGCGAACAAGTACCGGGAATCCAAGTATATCTTTTTAGACGTACATTCCCGGATCTAAGAGACAATCATCTTAGAGGACCAACAAGTTTTTTTGCGCTCCTGTCTTCTAAGGCTAAATATAGCAAACAAGAAAACGAGTTTATCTTCTCGAATGGTTCTCGAATCAAGTTGTGTCACTGTCAGTATGAAGATGACGTTGAGAACTATCAAGGCTCTGAGATTCACGTCTTGATGATTGATGAGCTGACTCACTTTACAGAGTATCAGTACAGATTCTTGCGTGGTCGTGTTCGTGCTATTGGGTTAAATGTTTCCGAGGAGTTCAAATCTTTTATTCCTCGTATTGAGACAGCTTCCAATCCTGGAAGCATTGGTCATCAATGGGTGAAAAAAGCTTTTATTCGTTCACCGACTGAAATTTATCAAACTTCCGTTGATGAAGGCGGGATGATGCGTCAATTCATTCCGGCTAAGCTTCGTGATAACCCAGCATTGCTTAGGGATGATCCTGATTATGAGAAACGTCTTGATGGGTTAGGTTCTCCTGCCCTTGTTAGGGCAATGAAAGATGGGGATTGGGACATCTTTGCCGGTCAGTTCTTTGAGAATTGGAGACGCGATATCCATGTTTTGCCAAGAGATTTTGAAATACAGCCTTGGTGGAATCGCTTTGGTGGTTATGACCATGGCCATAATCATCCGTATGTGTTCGGAGCTTACGCCGTCGATGGCGATGGAAATGTTTACAAATACAGAGAGTGCGGTGATCGCGGAAGAAAGCCAGATCAAATAATTGATGAGATCAATGCAGCTGCTCCCGAGTTCTTGATTAAGAGACATCCTATCTATGCAGGTCACGATCTTTGGGTGAAGGGACGTGATGGTAGCCCTGAAATCGTTGAGAAGTTCATGCCGAAGCTCGCAATGATTAAGGCGCACATTGATCGAAAAACAGGGGCCGATCAAATCAGGAATTACATTGATTGGCGCAAGGATGATTCAGGTGAATTCATTAAAAGACCAAAATTTTATGTTTTGGAAAACTGTTGGAGAACTATTCAGCAGTTGCCAGCAATGATTTATGACGAGAACGATCCTGAAGACGTCCTCAAGGTGGATGCAACAGAAAATGATGTTTGGGCCGGGGATGATGCTTACGACGAACCACGCTATGCCCTAATGAGCCGTCCAAGATTATCTAAACAAGAAGTCAAGCCTCTTGGAAGAAACACCATGGGCTATTTTTTAGAGCGTTGGGAGCAATCAAAGAATCCTAAAGGGAAACTTAGACAATTATGACCGATAAACAGGATCAAGCCAATTCCAATGAGGAAGAAACAACCGGAAAGAGGCTTACGCCGAAACAAATAGCAGAAGAGATAGAATCTGCTGAGAAGTGGCAGAAAACTGGTCAATACAAACTTGAGGGTTCCCGATGGGGACAATGGGAGAAAAATAAGAAGTATCTGATGTGTGTATGGCCTGATTCCGGAGAAAATGATGTTAACGTAAATACTGTTTGGTCAAACTATCATACAGAAAAACCGACCCTGTATTTTCAGAATCCAAAAATTACTGGCACTCCCACAAAGCCAAAGTTCACGAGGGATTTGGGGGGTAATGTTGTTCGCAATGAACAAGGACGTCCTCAGTTGATTGATAATTACATGGCAGCCCGTATTGCTTCGATGAAGATCAATTATGAGTTGCGTGAAATTAAATTCAAAAAATTAATGAGGAAAGTCACTGGGGATTGTTTGTGTCCTTACGGAATAGGATGGGCCAAGATTGGATATTCCAAGATAAGTGTTAGTGGCCACAGTAATGAGAGAGATACTGATTATACTTATTGGATCAAACGTGTTGATCCTAGAAATATAGTTTATAGCTGGCGGGCCACAGACATTGATGATTGTTTTCTAATTGCCGAGCGTTTGATTCTGACTTTCGATGAAGCTGAAGAGTATGGTTTTGATATTCCAGAAGGTTATGTTGCAAAGTTGCCTGATTTTTTAAAAAACAGATCAAAAGATTCAAAGAGTGAAAAGGCAGGAGAAAAATTATTTATTTGTTGGGAAGTTTATGACCTCAAGAATGATGTTTTATATTGGGTATTATCTAACGAGAAAGAAACTGCGGCTGCAAAATTTGTTAAAGAGCCAGTTGACGAGCCATATCCATTCGATGGCTCTTGCTATGTTCCTCTTGTTCTGAATGAGGACAATGATGATATTATAGGATTGTCCGAAGTAGAACCGATTGAGGACCAGGCACTAGCAATTAATAAGATCAGAACAAAGCAGACTAAACACATGCAGTGGTTTGGAACTCGAGTGACCTATGTTGATGGGGCACTTTCTCCAACGTCTATAGATCAGACCAAAAACACCGATCATGGTGTTTATACAAAAATAGAGGTTGGGCACACTCCTGCGGAGGTTAGAGTCGATTCACCTCCATCCATAGGGCAAGACGCTTATGCCATGACCAATGAGCATAAAGAGGATATTCGGATCACTCTTGGTCTTACAGAGTTTCAACAAGGATCTGTAGGTGCGGCCTCTATAAAAGCGACCATTGGGAATATTGTCCAGAATTCAGCAAATAACAGGATCGAGGAGAAGCGAGATATCATCCATGATTTTGTCATTGATTGTGTCAGGAAACTGTTTGCATGCATTCAGACGTTTTCTAGTGATGAAGAATATCTGAACATCAAAGACGAAGTGATGGATGATGACTTCGTCAATGTACTCAAAGAGAAATATGGTTATGACCCTAAGATTCCATTCCTCAAAATGTCGAGGGAAGATATTCAGGGAGAGTACAATTTTGAGTTCAATGTTGAGGACATGATTGTTGTACCGAAAGAAATTAGGGCTCAGCAATTTACCAATTTTCTCAGTGCGGTTTTTTCCAATCAGCTTCTAGCTCAAAGATTTGTCGAAGAGTTTGATATTGGGAAGACTCTTAAGAAGGGGGCTGAACTGTTTGGTATTGATTTGGGCGAATTGAAAAAAGGTGGTCCTGCTCAGATTGATGAAGAAGTTGAGAACCAAATGTTCAAGGATGGGATGGAGGTTCCTGAGCCTCATGAAAAAGACAAGGATGATAAACATATTGTGTCGCACATGAGATTGGTAAACGAACTTGAGACACAATTAAGCCAAGGGACTTCCGGCATGTCTCAACTACAGCAAAGGATTCAATCGACTAGTACCAATATTGATCCAACCAATCCCCAGAATATTGAGATGGCACAAAAAATGGTTGAAAATGGAAAAGCACAGCTTCAACAGATTGTTTTGCAGTTACAGCCACTACAAGACATCATTAGGAAGGCCAAGATCCACATTCAATGGCATGATCTGAATAGGAAAAGAAAAGAAACGTCTGGCATGTCTTTGGGTAGTGGTGGTTTTCAACAGTCTACTCAACCTCAACCGTCGGCCAGTCAACAGACAGGCTTACAAAGTCAGGCACAACAGGTTCAGTGATGCCAAATTATTCTTACGAATGTCCAAACGGACATGAATATGAAAACGTTTTGCCTGTTAGTGAATATAAGAAAAAAACTAAGTGCCACAAGTGCAAGAAGTTTGGAAAAAAGACGATCACACTTCGACAATCAGAGCCTACTTTTACAGATAAGATATTTCCGTATTATGATCGTTCTCTAAATAAGATTTTTCAAACGAAAAGTGACAGGTTCGATTACTTGAAGAAAAAAGGGCTTGAAGAAAGTGGTAAGGGTTCGACTCGTTGGAGTGAAGAAAGAAAACTCTATGACTGGCGACTTGGTAAATTTGATCCAAGAATAGCCAGGCATGCGCTAATGGATTGAGGTCAATTATGATGGATGACATGGAAATGATGCAGGATAAAAATCCAATGGAAGATAAAAAAATGGATATGGAAGCAATGATGAAAAAGATGATGTTGATGATGCAAGAAATGATGTCGATGATGAAGGGCAGTAAGGGAATGACGGACGATTTTAGTTCTGAACTGTCAGGAATGGAAAAATAGTTTAATAATAGCTGTCTTTTTTTAACCAAAGCCTCACGGAAACCCCGTGGGGCTTTTTTATTGGGCCAGTACGGGGTTCTTGAAAGGTTGCATGGTGCGACCGCCATCGAAAAACCCATGAAAGGATATATGCCTCGAGATCCAAACGCGAAGTTAGACATTACAAGGCAAAAAGAAGCCTACAACGATTCTGTTGCAGACATTTTTGCAAAACTCCAGAAAGACCAGCAAGTTTTCTATGTTGGTTCCGTTGATGGTAATGCGGCCTATTCTGGCCGGAGAATTGCCGGTCAGCTTGCGACCGTTGATCAGGGAGTAAACAAGCTCACAACCAATCGCGGAGACATTTTGTTAGTCTCTCCGTTCCATAGTGAAGATATTGCTACAGCCGGAGCCATTGCGTGCGATGTGGCCGATGTCCAGATCATTGGATTAAACTTTGGTGATCAACGTCCCAGCATTACCGCTTCCGATACCGCTGCAACGTGGACGGTGACTGCGGCCAATGTCGTCATTAAAGGATTTACACTTACTTGCAACATTGCGTCTCAAACAACTTTCTTAGATTTAAATTTAGATGCCGATGGATGTGTTTTAGATGGTCTTCGTTTACTGGAAGGCTCTGCGACCGGTCTTAATTTCATTACTCTGACGACAGCCAACAATGTTGTGATGCGCAATATATTTTGTCGTGCAACGACCGCTGGAAATTACAATGAGGTCGTACTCATTGCGGGCACACCGAACAACCTGATTTTGGAAGATTGGAATGTTCGGGGTGACTTTGATGAAGCGTGTATCCAGAACGCTGTTGGAAACATTGCAACGAATATGACTTTGCGTCGGATGGTTCTTCGTAATACCCTAACGGGTCAGCACGCCATTCAACTCGTCTCTGCATGTACTGGATTTGCAGAAGATATTTTGTGCGTCACCGACGCTCTTGCCACGTCATTTGATGCTGGCGCATTGGAAATCGGTGCAAATGTCAAGTATCAGTCAACAACTGGAGGTGACGTTGGTGTAACTGATGTGTTTGTTGTTCCTGATAGTGTTTCCAATATTCTCGGAGCAGATGACGCAGACAACGGTTTTGCCTCCACCAATGTTGTGGCGAACGTTGATGGTTCTGTTTTGGAACGACTCGAGGCAATTCAACAGCATGTTGGTGCGACGGATGGTTCCACCAATATTCTAGGCGCAGACGATGCGGATAACGGATTTTCTTCAACGAACGTAGCAGACAATCGAGATGGCTCTATCGTTGAGAGGTTAGAGAGCGTTATTGCAACACTCAGAGATGATGTTGCCAGCAACTTCGTCGGGGTTGATGACGCGGACAATGCAGCTGCCACGACTAACGTGGTGGCCAACGATGACGGTTCCATTCTTGAGCGTCTGGAGGGTGTCAAGCAAGGGATAATCCTGGCTCGTGGGACATTCACCACTTCATCCGCCACAGTTCCGGCTGATACGGGTCGAACGGAAGCTAACGACTATTGGAATGGATCTTTGCTTGTTCCAATGGCTGGGGCGATTGTTGGAGAACCTCGTCTGATTGTTGACTTCGTAAATGCTGGCGGGGTGTTCACTTTGGATGCCGATATTCCTTTCACCGCAGTGCCAGGGACGGTGGCTTATATTATCATTCCTGGGAACATTCAAATTGCTCCCACCGCAGATTCAACCGCAAACGCTACTCCGGCGCATGTTATCGGACGAAAGACGGATGCGGCCATTGCAGACACCATTGAAGGTGCAGCCGCAACAACCCAGTCACTTGTAGCTGACATCAAGGCTGTACTCCAACGTATCGGTACGGACAGCGTGAACAATACAGCTGCAACGACTTTGGTAGCTGACAATCGTGACGGATCGGTGTTGGAACGCTTGGAAACCATCATTGCCACCTTGCGGGATGATGTAGCGTCTAACTTTATTGGAATTGACGATGCCGACAACACGGCGGCTACGACAAATGTCGTAGCGAATGAAGATGGATCTATTCTTGAAAGACTAGAGCGAATTCAGCAGGACACAGGTCGTGGAACTGGTACTGCCCTGGCAACCAACGAATCTCTTGCGGATGTTCTTTATGCCACCAATGGAATTGCAACATTCCCGGCTGCCGCCTTGCCAGCGAACGGTGTGTCTATTGCCGAGGTGTTACGAGAAGCATACGACCAGTTGGACAAGTCAGTTTCTAACACGACTGCGGTTATAACCAGCGGAGGAACGATCTTTACCATCGCTGGTGGCCCGATCGAAATTCTATCTCTTGTGGCTCGATGCGTGATAGCTAATGGCGCTGGTGTTCAAACGCTTCAATGGAGTGCTGACGGCACAGATGGAGCAGCAACAACTTTTTCAGGAGCTTCCGCTGATCTAGCAAGTGTCGCGGCAGGAGTGATGGTTATTTTACAAGGCAACACGCTAGCTACCGTTCCTAGTGTGGCGACTAACGGAGTTGCGACAGGGCAAACAGTGAGCAACGGAGTCATCGTTCCTGCTGGTATCATTACAACTACCTATGCAGGCGGTCCATCAACTGGAACGTGGCAGCATCATCTTCGTTATCGCCCGTTGGCTCGTGGCGTAACTGTTACATAATCAAAGATCATACGCGGCTGGTCATCATTTCGGTGGCCAGCTGCATCTTTTTTCTCCGCATACCATTTTGGAGCGGAATTAACCGCTCTCATACCATCTAGGGGGGAGTTATGGACGTAGAAACACCGCAAGATAGCACCGCAACGACGGATTCAGCAGTCGTTGAGGAAGTCAAAGAAGAAGGTCAGTGGGCTAAAGCCGAAGAAGCCTTTGATAAAATGGTTTCGGAGGATAGCCAACCGAAGAAAGAAGAAACAAAAGAACAAGAGAAGCCGGAAGGATCTCAACTTGAGTCCGAGGCTTCTGACTATCTGAAGTCGTTAGAAACGGTCAAGGTTCCTCACAAGTATAAACCTCTTGTTGAGGAATGGGCCAAAAAAACGGTTTCAGAAATAGAAGGAAAGCAAAAGGCAGCGGTCGAAGCAACGCAGAAGGATTTGGGAGAAACACAGAAGGCAGTAAAAATATTCGTCGATATTTTTAGGGATATTGCACAGAACCCGAACAAAATCGCCGATTATGTGGATCAATACGGGGAACATATCGGCCTTGATCCTTCTCTAAAAGAGAAGTTAAGGGCCAAGCCACAACAAACACCACAAGATGCTCAGCAACCGAAGAGAATATCGGTTGAGGATATCGGCAAAAAATATGCTCAATCCCTTGCTAATGCAAAGGATGAGAATGAATTTGTCGGTTTACTGAACATGCAAAACAACGAGGTTTTGGGTGTTTATCAGCAGGAAATTTTGGGAAAGGTGGCTCAGCTTTTTAAAGTTTATCACGACAAATATATTGCTCCAGACAAGACGGTACTGAACGAGTTTAAAACAAAGGCAGAGAGTGATGCCTTTGTTTCCGAGGTTAACACAAAAAAAGCGTCGTGGAATTCAGCGGCTGCTAAACTCGAGGGCAAGTATGAAGATTTTAAAAAATACAAGCCCGACATTGCCAAGATTGTCAAAGCAAAGAGATCATTATTAGTTGCACGAAATGATTTGAATAGTGTGGCTGATGATGTGGATGGTCGTGTTGAATTTTTAGAGAATGTTTACTTGTTGGTGTCCCGAAATGATCATCTGAACAAGAAAAAATTGCCCTCTGGTGGTGGTCTTCCACCTTCTCAAAGACACATTAACACTACAAATTCGGGTGGTGGCAACTGGAAGGATGCCGAGCAGGCATTCATAGATTATCCAGAATAGCCGCCATCCCAAGGAGACATTATGGGAAGCGGATTAGGCGGTACTTCATTAAATCAAACCAATGAACGGCTATCAGCCTCTTATGCTGTTTATGCTAAGGGCGGGGCAGTTCATGATAATATCAAGACTCGTAACGTTACTCTCGACTTCTTTATGGATGAAGGTGTTGAGGAAATGTACGACGAGACAGGGACAGAACTTGCCGTCAGATTTAGATATAAAAAGATGGCAAAGTTGGGAGAGTCTGGTGGGCATGTAGGTCGGTACTCTTATTACACACAATTGAATACTTCTCCTGCCGACACGGTGAAGACTGGCCGGGAAACTTGGTCAAATTTCAACGTTCCGATGACTATTTCTCATCAAGAACGCGATGAGAATAAGGGTAAAAAGCAATTTGACAGGATGAAGGAAAGGGCAATTGAAGCAGAGGATAATCTTGCCGAGAATATCAACGATGTTTTTTGGGGCGTTCAAGGTGGGGATCAATCTCAGGACTTCTTGTCGATTCCTACGATTGTCAGTGGTTCTGACGCTGGGACAATTCACGGATTGGCAAAAGCCACTAACACTTGGCTTTACTCTCAGGAGAGTACGAGCATCGGTGATGCGGCCACTTATCTTTTGGACAAAATGACAGAAGGATACAACCTCTCTGTTGATAATGCTCCAAACAAGAGTGACAAGCTGGACATTTTCCTGATGCCTAGAGTCGTTTATCAGGTCATCCAGGGAATTTTGCCTGCCTATGTCAGTTATAAGAGCAACGAGAATGTCGATATCGGATTTCCAACGGTTCCCTACATGGGAGTCAAGTGTCGTTTCGATTCAACCATTCCTCAGCCCACACCGACAACGTATGCGGTTTATGGATTGATGAAAAAATATTGGGAGTTTGCAATTCTTCGGTCGAAGAATTTCACGGCAACCCAGTTTTTCAACATGCTTCCTGATCAGGCTGCTGACGTAGCTCAGCTCTTCTTGACCGCATGTTCTATCAACAAAAACCCTCGCACCAACTGGAGAGGGAACGGAATCACCATTTAATCAAAACACATAAGGAGAATTTATATGAGCGGAAGAGCTTTAGGGCTTAATTTCGACGGCAGTTTTGTAACTGCCGATGAGAGTTCAACTCTTGGTGCCAATAGTGCAGGCATGGTTGTTAGCATCAAAACGCGAGAGGGATTGCGTTTTTTTAAATGGATGAAGGCTGAGGAAGCCTTTGCCATTGGTCAGGTTGCCATGATTTCTGCTGTCAGGGATGATGCCGATGTCGATGCGGTTGCGGCCATTGGTGCGACAACATTGACCGGCACGGGGGATTTTACGGCGAATGAATTTAACGACGGGACTTTTCCGTCGGCTTTCGCTTCCATCAATGCAGGGACTGGTATCGGCCAAACACGTGCCATTAGTCATAACCGTGGATCGGCCAATGTCTTATCCTTGGAGGAAAATAACGGATGGGATGTGGCCCTTGATACTACGTCCGATTATTTGACCTATGACATTAACTATGTGTCATTGGCTGATACGGATGATGTATCACAGAGAGCCTCTGCAGTGATGGGAGTTGCTATCTCCGCTGTGACCGACGAGTATTGGTCATGGTTTCAGGTGGGTGGTTTTTGCCCGTTGGTCCGTTGTGTTGGGACTGCTGACGCAACTATTCGCGGGGCCATCATTGTTCCATCTGGCACTGCGGGTGCTTGTAGGGGACCGACTGCGGGTGGCACAACTGCTGATGAGGCTACCAATGCATTTGGCATTGCCTTGGTCGACCATGCCTCGGCGGATGCTGCTGGTCGTGGTATTTCGGCCATTCTGAATTGTCGCTGGACCAATCTAGCTCATTGCTAATCCAGTCTAGGAAAGGAGGGGGTTAACAGCCCCCTCCTTTTTTTATGATAACTATCGGCCTACTCAAAACCGAACTCCCTGAGTTTTTGGCGAATAGTAGTCTAGGTTCCAGGATTAACGATTGGGTTTATTGGGTATTGGCAGACATTCTTTCTAGTCCTAGCAAGTTTTGGTGGAACAAGAAAAAAGCAGATCTAACAACGGTCAATGGAACTGCTGAGTATTTCTTGTCAACCCGGGTGAATGGTTGGGACGTGCTGTGGATGGGGGATACCGCAAGAGAAGGGACTGAGATTGAAAAGGGCGATCTGGAGTCAATCTATCGGTTTGATTCAACCCCGACTGATTCTGGAGATCCAATTTTATGGGCACCGGTTGAGCTTTCCAGTGTAGAGGCCTCAAATACAGCCACAACGTCTTCGGCGGTTTCCACTAGCACTTCTGACCTATCTATTGTGGTCACCATTAGGGGACAGGTCAGTAGTAAAGAGCGTTACGAAACGATTAGTCTCAACGGAACCACTTCGGCTACACCAGCAAGTCCTCTCACTTGGGATGCTGATACAGTTCATTCGGTAACATTGTCTACCGGGCCGGTTGGAGCGGTCACTGTGACAATTGGGAATGTTGTTGCCGTGATTCCGCCCAATCATGTGAGAGTCCAAAGCCCTCGTATTAGACTTTGGAGAGTTCCAGGAAGTGCCTTGACGTTGCCATACATTTTTTACCAAAGGGCATTAAAGCCAATTTCTGACAATGATATTGTTGAGATCCCTGATGCTGGAATGAATGCCTTGTTAGAAGGTGTTTTGTATTGGGGTTACAAGAACAACGGGGATATCGATTTTGCTGCCACTCATCAATGGAATAAATATCTTGCTGCCAAGGAACAGTTCAGATCTTGGTCTCAGACAGATATTTCCAGAAAAGATGTAAAGACATGGCCTCAACGTATCTCTGATGTCCCTTGGACCTTGCCAAGAACTATCACGGCTACGGTGACATGAGATGGGACGGGCTAAATTAGGACTTGTCCCATTCAGACTGGAAAA
>ERZ1292623.3037-Hain-H51-01um-R1-3037-length-14613-cov-7_pt1 | contig 14613 bp, 10 predicted proteins | sample MGYA00564398_ERZ1292623 | MGnify/ENA primary metagenome ERZ1292623 (study PRJEB36523, sample SAMEA6512633) | groundwater metagenome | collected 2019-01-07 | study: AquaDiva: Metagenomics assemblies of 32 groundwater samples
GTACATCAGGATATTCAATTACTGGCATGAATGAATGGTACGCTGCAATGAGGTAATCTTTTAAATTTTTATCTGGCGCTTTCAACACGTTCCCAGGCATCTGAGTAATGTTTGCCTGTAATTTTGGTTTCTAAATGAACTTTGAGCCACATGTAAAGCCTGGCAGCAATTAATTCAATAGTCCATATTAATTCCTTTAATTTAGAGGGATATTGAAATGCCAAAGTTATTCCGGCTGCTTCATTGAAGAATGTTTTTATTCTTGGAGTGGTTTTAATGTCAACATATTTTTCTAAAGTTTCATGGGCCTTGCTGGCTCTTGTTTTTTGCTTGAGCCAATCTTTCCAATTAGAAGCGTTTTTTATGTATACTTTTGCTTTTTCTGCATATCCTATTCTGTATCCTTTCTGCCAGAAATAGTAAGGGATTATAGTGTCTTCTGCTACATCTAAGGGAATGGCTTTTATTTTTTTCTTTCTGAATGCGAATAAATAACCTGAACACTCAAGAAAATTGTATCTATCAAATGCTTTTTTTCTAAGGCGATGAACAGCTTCAAGGAGGAAATTTGCCCAGTATCCGTATTTTTTTTCCTTTGTTTCAAGAGCAATCGGCCTTCCGCTTAAGCACCCTATTTCTGGCTCTTTAAATAATTTCATTATTTCTTCAACAGATTCAGGATTTATCGATACATCTCCATCTGTAAGAATAAGAATGTCTGAATCAAAATTCTTGAAAATTAAATTTAGGGCATGGCTTTTTCCTTTTCCAGGATCTTTAAAAATTTTAAGACGTTTGTCTTTTTTTGCGTATTCACTTGCTATTTCAATGGTTTCCTTGTCAGGAGCAGAAATTATTATATCATACTGATAAGATGTTTTTTGGTTAAGAGCTGCTTCAATTGATTTTCTTATTGTTGGCTCTTTAAATGCAGTAATTAAAATAGTTATTTTTTCATCCGATAATTTATCAATTGCCTTGATAATTTCATTAATATCAATCTTTTCCATGCTTTCACATTCTTTTTTGTAGCAACAGATGCAGTTTGATTTTGCAATTATTTTTTCTCCTGAACTATACATATCAAGTTCTGCTGAAGATGTTGGGCCAACAAGAACTATTGTTTTTCTTTTAAGAGCGAGAGATATATGGAGTCCAAGAGTGTCTGAAGTTATTATAATTGAGCAGATGCTTATTAATGCGGGAAATTCATATAAGTCGTTTCCGCATCCAGCATCGATGACACTGGCTTTTGTTATTTTTATTATTTCTTTATTGCGCTCTGTTTCAGCTTTTCCTCCAAATAAAATAATTTTTGCCTTGTATTTTTTGTATATTTTTTCTATAAGCAAGGCTGTTTTTTTAATAGAGAGTGATTTAGGCCAGCGGTCAGCGCTTCCTGTGTTTATGCCTATAATAAGATCTTCTTTTGAGAGCATATATCTTCTCATGAAATTCTCTGCGATTTTGCGTTGATGAGCAGTTAAACGGAGAAATGGCTCGTATTTTTCTGGATTGATATCAACAATTTCAGACATAATCTGCCTATGTGTTTTTATATTCTTTTTTTTTAAAATGTCATTAAAAGGTTTTTTCCCAAGCCCAGACATGCTGTGCCATTCACTTGCTGTTTTTGTTGGGAAAATCTTTCCATCTTTTGCAAAGAAGCCAATTATTTTTTTTGGCTTTAGAGAAGTCGTTAATTCTGCGTTTTCAAGATCTTCTTCAAGATTAATTACAATATCAAAATCATAGTTTTTAAGATATTCTTTCTGCTCTAATGTGAAAGTTTTTTTTATGTATGGATTGTTTAAGAAGAAAGGCAGTGCACTTTTGTCAGTCAGCCAGAATATTTCCGGAGATTCTTTAGCATATTTTTCTTTTAATCCTTGCATGATGAAAGTTGTTCTTAGAACATCTCCCAATGCTTCTGTTTTAATTATTAGTATTTTCATGTATGGATTATGTAATTTTTCATCTTATACCTGCATTATAAATGTTTTGTTGGGCATAATAAACTAACTAAATTTATTTAAATGGCATATTGATGAAAATTTTATGGGTTTAACATCTTGGAAAAAATGGAAAGAGGGAGATTCTCATTTAATAAATCGCGTTCAGTGGGATGAAAGAGAAGTAAAAAGCATACTTGAAAGAGTTTTTGGAGAGGATTGGTTCGCCCAAGGCAGCGCAAATAAAGATTTTGAGAAAAAAATTTCTTCTTATACTGAAATTCCATATGTTTATTCTACAAACAGCGGCTCTGCGGCAATTCAAGTCGGCCTTATGGCTTTGAAACAGCAGGGATACTGGAAAGAAGGAGATCTCGTTATTCATCCTGTAACGACTTTTGCAACAAGTATTTCTTCAGCAGCATTTTTGGGCTTGACTCCTGTTTTTATAGATACAAAGCCGTACAGCTATGTTGCAAATCCTGATAAAGTAAAGGCAGCTATAATAAAATACCCGAGAATAAAAGGAATGATTCTTCCGCATCTTTTAGGAAATATACCTGACATGGATGCTATAAAAGAATATTTAGATGACAGATTTTTAGTTGAAGATTGCTGTGATACGCTGGGAGGGAAATTTGATGGAAAGCATGCCGGCTCTTTTGGAGAGATAGCAACTTTTAGCTTTTACGCATCTCATCATATAACTACTGGAGGTGTAGGGGGAGCAGTTGGAACAAGAGAGAAAACCCTTGAGTATTTGCTAAAGAGTACGATTTATTGGGGGCGCGATTTTAAAGACGGGGATCAGGAATTTTTAAAGAGATATAATTATTCTGTTCTTGGAACTGACAGTCAGCTTAGTTCTCTTCAGGCAGCATTTGGGCTTGCACAGCTTGAGAAGCTTCCTGAAGTTGTTGAAGCAAGAGAAAAGCAGTTTAATGAAATGACAGAACTTTTTACAGAGTCAAATTATTTTCATATGCCTTATGTTCATCCTAAAGCAAAACCAAGCTGGTTTTCTTATCCATTAACAATAAAATCAAAAGCACCTTTTACAAGAGCAGAGTTTGCCCGTTATTTGTCCAAGAATAAAGTTGAAGTAAGGCCTTTAATGTGCGGGAACATAATGGAGCAGTCACCTTTTAGAAAAATAAAATGCATTCAGCTTGGAAATAGTTTTCCAGTGGCTGATGAAATAGAAAATAAGAGCTTGTTTGTTCCGTGCTGGGGAATGTCTGAAGAGCAAAAGAATGATTATTATAATATATTTAAGAATTTTTTTTGAAAAGTATGCGTAGAATACCATAGAAAAGTATTTAAATGCTTTTGCTTATAAGGATTAGCTGATATGTATCGGCATCAGGAAAAGATGAGTGAAAAGAAAACAGGTTTTTTTTCGAGTATTTTGATTTTTTTAATGGTATTTAGTGTTTTTGCTAATTCTTTTATTGTATCTGCGACTTCTCATGATACTGCTGCAATTGCGGTTCCAACAATTGATGGAGATACACTAATATTAGTAAATGGAGGAGATGCGAGCAGCATTGATGCGGCAATTGCATCATCTATTTCACAGCATCTTGGAATTCCAGTTATTTATACTGAAGAAAATAAAATTTCAGATGATTTATTAAAACAATTGCAAAGTGGCGTGTATAAAGATGTGAAGAATGTTGTAATATTGGGAGGACCGGCAGTTGTTTCACCAGATGTCCAGCAATCACTTGAAGTTTCAGGAACTATTTCAGGGAATTATGAGGTTACTAGGATTGCAGGCACTACAGGAACAGGAACTGCAGTTGAAGCTATTGAGTATTTTTATGGCCCCGAAGTTTTAGATACAGTTACATTAGTAAAATATGAGGGGGATATTAATCATCAATATGATGATTTATTGCATACTTCTGCACAGCTTGAAAATCCAATTATTCCTATTCCTTCAGATGTAGAAGGACTTCCTGCTGATGTTGTGGAGAGCTTAAATACATTAAATGTTGACAACGTAAATATAATAGGAGATTTTAAAGAAGAATCAGCTATTAAGAGAGACTTAACAGAGATAGGCACAAGTGTTGCAACAGAGATAAGTGGAAATGCACAGCAAGTAGAGACACAGCTTGAAGAGAAAGTTGAGAGCACTATTGAAAGCGGAGATAAAATAATATTTGTAGAAGGGGGAGAAATCCCGCCTATTGTTCCTGACGGGAAAGTGATATATTATGAAGATAAAAATAATGACAATATTGATGATGCTACAAAAACATCTTTAGACAGCGTAGGCATTAGTTTATATAATGAACTTAAGAGTAAAGGAGTTGCAGTTGAAGGAATTACTTATGTATCTGATGATTCTGCAAAAATGCAGACAGTGGAAAATAAGCTTAAAGCAGAAGGCGTTAGTGTAGAGATAGAGCAACAGAAAAGTGTTGTGGATCTTGTTGATGTTGCAATTGAAGTTACAATAGAGAGTGTAGACGATATAAACGAAGAATTTAAAGAAAGTAGTGCTGAATTGAAAAATCAGTATGAGCAATATAAGAGTCAGTACGAAAGCAGTATGAAAGATATGAGTGAGCAGTTTAAGGCATTTTATGTAACTAATAAGGATACAATGACTGCTAATCAAATAGATATTGGGGTGAAAATACTTGAAGAAATAGGAAAAGGAGATGCTGTTGCTCAGTGGAAGCTTATGCACGAGTTTGCCAATGATTATAGGTATACTACTTATGTTAATGATTGTAAAACTCCAGAATGCCAGGCGCATGCAATTGAATTTGAGACTGAAACTACAGAAGAAAAGCTTGAAGATGTTCTTGGAGAAGATAAAAAAGACGATATTAATAGTCTTGATATAAATGAGAAAACAGAGCTTCTTGAAATTGCTAATATTTTTGTTCCTGTAAGCAAAGAAGATGAGTTCCAGAAGACAATTGTTGATAAAGTAGGAGATGTGGATGCAAAGCAACTTGATGATAAGATTTTAGAAGTGAGTAAGGATGAAGCTTATTTAGTATATTCAGATGAACTGAAGGCAGAGTATACTGCACTTGGAAAAGATGCAAGTACAATTACTATAGAACAGATTAAGAAGGAATTTGATAACAGATTAATTTTAGAAAGCAAAGCGTATTATTCAGGATTGATAAAAGCAGAAGAGCTTGATGATCCTGCAAAAAGAGCAGAAGTATTCTCTAAGATGAATGAAATTGACAAATATCTTTCTGAAAAGGGAGTTAAAGATCACCAATATATGTCTCCTGAAGATTGGAAGGGCGCTTATGATACATATGCCAAAGATGGAAAACTAACTGATGCTGATGTTAAAAGATATGATGCAGCTGTAACTGCTTATAGAACATGGGAAGTTCAGAATCCAGGTTATGCATCAGTACCTACTGGAGGAGTTTGGGATCCAAAAACAGGACAATATAGCTGCACTGATCCAAGCGGCAAGGTAATTACTGGAGTTTACAAGGAAGGAGCTTATTCTTATGCAAATGAGAAAGGAGAGCTCGTATATGGAACTCGTGACGGAGAAATAAAAGAATATTCTTCTGGCAATTTACCGACTAATTATAAATATGATTCAAAGACAGGAATATATTCTAGAGAAGGAGTTAATATAATACCTCCATCTGAATATAATGAATTTACAGGAGCTTATCACTATGGTATTTATGGAGCTCCTGAAGGTGTTCAAGGCACTTGCGGAGCTGCAGGATGTTATGCTGGAATTTATAATGGTCCTGGTTCTTCGCATTCAATGGAAGGATGGACACAAAGCACTGATGGAAAAACTTGGACAGGTCCTGATGGAAAGTCATATTCTGCAGAAACTCCTTATTACGGGGGAAGTTCTGGAAGCAGTACAAGCGGCTCTGGAGGAATACAGAAAGATCCACAAGGCAATACATGGACACAGAATACTGATGGAACATGGACTAATCAAGGAGGAAGCTATACTGTAGGACATGAAACTACTACTGCAGGAGGCACTTATACAGGAGGAACTTATACAGGAGGGACATACACAGGAGGAACTTATACAGGAGGAACAACAACAGGTGAAACTCATACTGGGGGAACATACACTGGAGGTTCAACAACTACCACTGGAGGAAGCACAACTACTGGTGGAGATACTGGAGGTTCAACAACTACCACTGGAGGAAGCACAGGAGGCGACTCAGGAGGAAGCACAGGAGGAACAACTGCAGGTCATGTAGTTGCAGATATTCAAGGCAAAGGATTGTTAATGAAGTGGTTAAGAGGAGAATTTAGTTAATTTTTTAGTTTCTTAAAAGCAAAAGAAGAAATATGTCAAAGATTAAAGATAAAATAAGAGAGATATTTGGCATAGATTATAGGTCTCTTGCAATATTTCGCGTTGGGCTCGCATTATTAATTTTATTTGATTTATATGTACGTTCTAAAGCTTTAGTTGCGCATTACACTGATTATGGAGTACTTCCAAGAGTAGAATTAATAAGCAGATTTACTCCACCAATGCAATTTTCTTTGCATAACATAAGCGGAGAGCCATTTTTTCAGGCAATTCTTTTCTTAATAGCTTTTATTTTTGCTCTTGCACTTCTTTTCGGATATAAAACGAGAGTTGTGATGGTAATAAGCTGGATTTTATTAATATCTTTGCATTCCAGAAATCAATTTGTTCTGCAGGGAGGAGATATTCTTTTAAGAATGCTTGCTTTTTGGGCAATGTTTCTTCCTCTTGGGGGGAAGTACTCAATTGACTCAATTGGAAAAAAGAAAAAAGAAGGAAATTATCTGTCTTTTGGAACTTTAGGAATATATTTGCAAATAGCGAGCTTGTATGTTTTTTCTGCGATGTTTAAATCAGGAAAAGAATGGTTTCCTGAAGGAAGCGCGATATACTATGCTTTAAGTATTGATCAGTTTGTTACTCCTATCGGATCTTTTCTATTGGGAATTCCATTTCTTCTTAAACCAATGACTTATTTTGTTTATTTTTTTGAGTATTTAGGGCCATTTTTTTTATTTTTCCCGCTCTTTTTTGGACCTTTTAGGACAATGATGACTTTTGCTTTTATTGGGCTTCATGCAGCAATGGGGAGCTCACTTTATCTTGGGCCTTTTCCATGGATTGGAAGCCTCGGCTTTCTTGTTTTTCTTCCTTCTTGGTTTTGGAATAAATTAGAAATGATTACAAGAAGAGAAGAGGCGAAAAATCTGAAAATTTACTATGACGCTGACTGCGGATTTTGCGAAAGGAGCGTGAATTTTATTAGAACATTCTTAATTCTTCCTGAAAATTCAGTATTGCCTGCGCAAAAAAATGCTTTAATTTATAAAGAAATGAATGAAAAGAATTCATGGGTAATTACCGACGGAAAAGGAAGAAAATACTTTAAGTCCAATGCACTGGCTCCAATATTTTCAGCTTCCAGTATTTTTTGGTCATTTTCTTTTATATTTTCCATATCTTTAATAAATAAAATTGGAGATAAAATCTATGATATTATTGCAAAAAGAAGAAGCTCCAGCTGCAAGATTATTAAAAAAGAAGAAAGAAAGAGAGAGAATAAAGTTGGAGTTTGGATTTTAAATGCCTTGGCTATTTTCTTTATTGTTTACATAATGCTCTGGAATTTTTATACTTTAGGATATAAAGTAATTACTCCGGAGCAAGAGAGAGTAGCGCATCTTTTCCGCATTGATCAAAAATGGAATATGTTTTCTCCTTTCCCATTGAAAGAAGACGGCTGGTATGTAATTGCAGCAAAGCTGGAAAATGACAAGAAGATTGATTTGGTAAGGAAAGGAAAAGCAATAGACTGGGACAAGCCGAAAAATGTAGCATTGCTTTATGAGCATGAAAGATGGAGAAAATATATGATGAATTTATGGGATAGAGAGAACGCATATCAAAGAACTTTATATTCAAGATATTTGTGCATAAAATGGAATAAAGAGCACTCTGGAGATGACAGACTGAAAGAATTTAATATTTATTATATGAAAGAGTTAACTCTGCCCGATTATAAGAAGCCTAAAGTTGAAAAAGTTCTAATACATGAGTGGAAATGTTATTAGTTTTCTAAGAAAGATTTATAAACCTAAATTTGGAAATATAGTAAGCCGATGAAGTAAATTAGTACGGAGGTCACATGGACTTCTACAGCATAATAGAGAAAGCAAAGAAAACAGGAAAAGTTGACAAAGGAGCAAATGAAGTAATAAAGTCAGTGGAACTTGGAGTTGCAAAACTTGTTTTATATGCGAAAGATGTTGAGCCGAAAGAAATTGTGGCATATATTCCTATAATATGCAAGGAAAAAAATATTCCATGCTTTGAAGTGGATTCTAAACAAAAACTGGGAATTGCAGTTGGTATAAGAGTAAACACTTCTGCTGTGGCAGTCATAAATGCTGGGGAAGCAGATAAAGAAATTGCCCAATTGAAAGCAAGTTCCAAATAATTTTTAAAATGGCAAAACAACAAATAATAAAAGATAAAGGTTCTGAGGGGGCAAGTGTAAAGATAGAAAGACTTAGCAATGATGCACCTGTTAATGGACTTGTTGATGAAATTGTGGGAAGAACTGGCGCAAGAGGAGAAGTTACACAAGTTATTTGCAAAATACTTGACGGCAGGAACAAAGGAAGGAGTATGAGAAGAAATGTTAAAGGAAGTGTTAGAGTAGGGGATTTGCTTACATTAAGAGAAACAGAAATAGAGGCGAGAAGAATAAAATCATCTTTTGAGAAGAAGGCAGAATAAAATGGTGAAATGCAGTTTTACTGGCAAAGAAGAGCACGCTTTTAAGGGAATACATCTTATAAAAAATGACGGCAGCATTGAATATTATTCTTCAAGCAAGGCAATGAAGAATGCGCTTAAGCTGAAAAGAGACAAGAGAAAGCTCAAATGGACTGAAGCATATAGGATTGAAAAAGAAAAGGCACGTGCAAAAAAAATGATTTAATCCTGTTTATCGACGATAAATTCTATTTTAATGGGGAAAGGTTTTTAAAGCAAGTTTGACTTTTTAGTATGTAATAGATCTTAATTATTATGACAAATACTAAAGATAAAGAAGCAGCAAGCAAGGCATATGGCTCTGAAAGCATTAAAGTTCTTGAAGGATTGGAAGGTGCTCAAGATTATGATATCTCTGAAATCTCAAACAAAATAAAAAAGAGAGGAGATATTCTTATTGTATCAAAAGAATTGAAGATAAAATACCGTGCTCTAAAATCCGCACTTTATAAAGCAAGGATTTTTAAACTCCTTCCAAATATTCAAAAAAGTAAAGCTTCGATATTGGCTTGGTTGAGAACAAACAGAGAAGTTTTACTTTTTGCTGAGAAACATAAAATACACTTAATCTCGGCAAGAGAGTTAGTTAAACTCGTCAGAAAATGGAATGAAGATGTTCAGCATAGCCCTAGAATGTTTTTATCAGAATATGAACATGATTTGATTATTGGAAGCTTACTTGGAGATGCAAGCGTACGACAAAGAGATAGAAACTGTTGTTTTAGAGTATCTCACTCTGTCAAACAAAGGGAATATATTGAATGGAAGCTTAATCAATTAAGACTACTAGAAATATGCGAATTTGCAGAGAAAAAAAGAAAAATAGGTGAGCACGAAGTTCATATTATAAACTTATCTACGAAAACTCATCCAGCGTTAAATTACTACAGAACTTTATTTTATAAAGAAGGAAGGAAAGTAATTTCAAATGAAATTTTAAATCAGTTAAACCCGCGGAGCATTGCAGTATGGATTTGTGATGATGGAAGTTATAGCAACAAGCAAGGAAATATTACATTATGTACAAATGCTTATTCACTAGAAGAGCATCACCTAATGAAAGAATTTTTTAAAGAAAGATTTGGACTTGATCCAACAATTGGTTTTAGAGATAGAAAATATTATTATTTGAGATTTAAAAAAGAAGACTCTAAAAAGCTAATTAATCTGGTTGAGCCATTCATTCCTGTATGTATGCTATATAAAATTGGAGGTAGACGTGAGTAAGGAAAGTAAATCACAAGAATACAAAGCGGAGCACATCAAAGTTTTGGAGGGTTTAGATGGAGTAAGGGTGAGACCCGCGATGTATATAGGAAGCACAAGCAAGACAGGGCTTCATCATTTAGTTTGGGAAGTAGTTGATAATGCTGTAGATGAAGCTATGGGAGGACATTGTGATGAAATTGAAGTAACTTTAAACAAAGATGGAAGTGTTACTGTTAAAGATAATGGCAGAGGAATTCCTGTTGAGCCGCATCCTGTTTATAAGAGGCCTGCTTTGGAGATTGCAGTTACAAAATTGCATGCTGGAGGAAAGTTTGATAAGTCGAGCTATAAAGTGTCTGGAGGTCTGCATGGTGTTGGAATAAGCGTTGTTGCTGCACTTTCAAAATTAATGAAAGTAAAAGTCCGTAGAGGCGGGAAAATTTATCAGCAAGAGTATAAAATTGGAAAGCCGCTGCATGACATAAAATCAATTGGAGAGTGTGAAAAGAATGATACAGGAACTGAAGTCACATTTTTCCCTGATGATAGCATATTTTCAGCAATAAAATTTGATTCTTCTGTTTTGGAAACAAGATTCAGAGAAATTGCTTTTTTGAATAAAGGCCTGAAGATAATTCTTATGGAAGAGGCAACCAAGAAAAAAGAGACATTCCATTATGAAGGAGGCATTGTAGAATTTGTAAAATGGGCAAATGAAAACAAGGATGTTATACACTCAAAGCCAATTTATTTTTTAAAAGAGCAGGAGAAAGTAATAATAGAATGCTCTATCCAATATAATGCAGGATATCATGAAAATGTTTTAAGTTTTGTCAATACTATCAATACTGTTGAAGGGGGGACGCATGTTGCTGGATTTAAGACTGCATTGACAAGAGCTATAAATGATTATACTAGTAAAAATAAACTGAGCAAGTCTGAAAATTTGACTGGCGATGATGTTCGTGAAGGCTTGACTGCAATAATTTCTGTTAAAGTGCCTGAGCCACAATTTGAAGGTCAGACAAAAACCAAACTTGGAAATAACGAAGTGAAAGGAATAGTTGATGGAATTGCAATGAAAGCAATATCTGAATTCTTTGAGGAAAATCCTAATATAGCTCGGCGTATTGTTGATAAAGCTTTAGAAGCTCAAAAAGCCCGCAATGCTGCCAAGAAAGCTAAAGAACTTGTCAGGAGAAAGAATGCATTTAGTGTTTCTGGATTACCTGGAAAGCTTGCTGATTGCTCCAGCAATAAGACGGAAGAGAGTGAAATATACATAGTGGAAGGAGATTCTGCAGGAGGCAGTGCAAAGATGGCAAGAAACAAGGAATTTCAGGCTATTCTTCCTCTCAAAGGCAAGCCACTTAATGTTGAGAAAGCAAATACAATTAAAGTTTTTTCAAATGAAGAAATAATGAACATAATTATTGCAATAGGAACAGGAGTTGGGGAGCAGTTTGAGCTGGATAAATTAAGATATTCAAAAATAATAATCATGAGTGATGCTGATGTTGATGGAGCACATATAAGGACTTTGCTATTAACTTTCTTTTTTAGATTTATGCCTAAACTTATTGAAAATGGAAATATTTACATTGCAGTCTCTCCGCTTTACAAAGTGAGGAAGAAAATAGACCATTATGTTTATACTGAAGAAGAATTAAAGAAAATAATTTCAAAACTTGGCGGCAATTTAAATGTGCAAAGATTTAAAGGATTAGGGGAAATGAATCCTGAGCAATTATGGGATACAACTATGGATCCAAAAACAAGATTATTAAATAAAGTAACTATTGAAGATTCTGCAAAAGCTAATGATGTTTTTACTAGACTTATGGGAGATAATGTAGAGCCTAGGAAGAAGTTTATTGCGGAGCGCGCAGCAGAAGCGCAGATCGATATTTAAATTTATGTAGTGTAACAACTTTATAACATGACACCGACAAAACCTGAAGACAACAACGGCGAAGAAAAGATAGAAGAAGAATTGATGAAAGAAGAAGAGAAAAGAAGGGAAAAAGACCAGATAGGAAGCGAGAAAGGAGTATCTGGAACTGATATAGTAGATGAGATGGAAAAGTCATTTATAGATTATGCTATGTCAGTTATTGTTGATAGGGCATTGCCTGCAGTAGAAGATGGATTAAAGCCAGTACATCGCAGAATTCTCTATGCAATGCATTCTCTTGGCTTAGATTCCAGCAAAGCAACAATGAAATGCGCCAGAATAGTAGGAGAGACAATGGGTAAATATCATCCGCATGGCAATATTGCAATTTATGATGCATTAGTAAGAATGGCTCAAGATTTTTCATTGAGATATCCACTTGTGCATGGACAAGGTAATTTTGGTTCTATGGATGGCGATAGGGCTGCTGCAGACAGATATACGGAAGCTAAAATGAGTAAAATATCAGCAGAACTTCTTAGCGATATAGAAAAAAATACTGTAAAGATGATGCCAAACTTTGATAATTCTTTGGAAGAGCCAGAAACTCTTCCTGCAAAACTGCCAAATCTTCTTTTGAATGGAGCAACTGGAATAGCAGTAGGAATGGCTACAAATATTCCTCCCCACAACCTTACTGAAGTATGCGAAGCTATTGTTGAATGTATCAACAAGCCAGAAATATCTGTGGATGAGCTTGCCGAGATAGTGAAAGGTCCGGATTTTCCAACAGGAGGAATAATAAGCGGTCTTGGAATTAAGGACATGTATAAAACAGGGAAAGGAAAAATAGTAATCAGAGCCAAGACAGCAGTTGAAGAGGATAAAAAAGGAAGAAATTCAATCATAATTACAGAAATACCTTATATGGTGAATAAGTCAGAGCTTGTCAAAAATATTGCAGAATTAGCAGTACAAAAGAAACTGCCTGATGTTTATGATTTAAGAGATGAATCTGCAAAAGGAAGAGTTAGAATAGTAATAGAATTGAAAAAAGAAGTTGATCCAAAATTTACTCTTAATACTCTTTACAAGCTGACAAATATTGAAACTAGTTTTGATGCTAATATGCTTGCTCTTGTTGGGAAGCACCCAAGAATTATGAATCTTAAACAGATTTTGGAAGAATATGTTAAATATCGCCAGCTTATAGTGCGCAATAGAAGCAAATTTGAATTGAAAAAATCAGAAGATAGGCTTGAAATTGTTCTTGGGCTTCTTCTTGCTTTGAAGAATATTGACAGAGTTGTTGAATTCATCAAAAAATCTGCAAATACAACTGAAGCACATAATGGACTGATGAAAAAATTCGAACTTTCTGAGCGCCAAGCAAAAGCAGTGCTTGAACTTAGACTGCAGCAGCTTACTAGACTAGAAGATGGGAAGCTAAGAAACGAAGAAAAAGAGCTGAAAGAATTTATATCATACTTGAAGAAGATACTTGGAAGCGAGCAGGAAATATTATCAATTATTAAAAAAGAAGTTCAGGGAATAAAGAACAAATACGGAGATGAAAGAAAGACAAAAATCATTAAAAGAGTTGATGAAATAACTGAAAAAGATTTGGTTGAGAAAAAAGATGTTGTAGTAATGATGACTTCTGGAGGTTATATCAAGAGGGTTGATTTGAAAGTCTATAAAGAGCAGAAAAGAGGGGGTTCTGGAGTGTCGGGAACAGAACTTAAAGAAGAAGATTTTGTTGTAAAAATGATTACTTGCTCAACGCATGACTATTTGCTTTTCTTCACATCAAGAGGAAGAGTATATTGGCTAAAAGCAAATGATGTTCCTGCTTTTGAAAGGCAAAGCAAGGGAAAGGCAATAATTAATGTTCTGAATTTAAGAGAAGAGCATATCAGCAATGTTATTTCTGTAAAAGATTTTGAGCATGGCTATTTAATGTTTGCAACTAAACTTGGAATAGTAAAGAAAATACCTATGAAAGACTTATCTAAGCCAAGAAATACAGGTGTTAGAGTAATTAATCTTCCTTTAGATGGAAGTGATGTTGTTATTAATGTAAGAAGAGTGGAAGAAGGGCAGGAAGTTCTTTTGATTACAAAGAAAGGGCAGGCAGTTAGATTTCAGACAGATGAAGTAAGAACAATGGGGAGAGCTAGTTATGGTGTTAAAGGAGCTGAATTAGGAAAAAATGATGAAATTGTTTCTTTAGAGAGTCTGCCAAAAGACGGAAAAACAAGCATTTTGACAATTACTATAAAGGGATATGGAAAACGTACTGCTTTGGAAGAATACAGAAAAACTGCAAGAGGAGCTAAAGGAGTTATTAATCTTGCTGTCAGCGATAAAACAGGAGAAATTGTTTGTTCTTTATTTGTTAATGACAAGGATTCAATAATTGCAACAACAAATAAGGGCATGGTGATAAGAGTGCCGATGAGATATTTAAGAGTAATGGGGAGAGCAACACAAGGAGTGAGAGTTGTAAAATTAAAAGAAGGAGATAAAGTTGCAGATATAGTTAAAGTGCCTATTGCTGAAGAAATCTCTTAATATATATTTCTAAATGTTATTGAAAAGTGGTAACGAAATAGAAAAGTTTAAATACGCAATTTCTATATGAAAAGCATGGCAAAAGAAGCAAAAACAAATTTTGGATGGAAACTTATAATCAGGATTCCAGAGAATGTTCCAGCAGCAACATTTATTCAGGGTCATGATGCAGAGCC
>ERZ1292623.3038-Hain-H51-01um-R1-3038-length-14612-cov-18_pt1 | contig 14612 bp, 14 predicted proteins | sample MGYA00564398_ERZ1292623 | MGnify/ENA primary metagenome ERZ1292623 (study PRJEB36523, sample SAMEA6512633) | groundwater metagenome | collected 2019-01-07 | study: AquaDiva: Metagenomics assemblies of 32 groundwater samples
ATGAGAAAACTTTTACTCATCGACGCCAACTCCCTGATTCATCGGGCGTTCCATGCGCTTCCGCCGCTGACGGCCAAAGGCGGACGGCCCACGGGCGCGCTTTACGGCCTCGCGAGCATTTTGATTAAAACTCTGGGCGGAGACCTGAAACCGGATTTCATCATCGCGGCCTTCGACCGGCCCGAACCCACTTTCCGGAAAGAAATGTTCAAGGAATACAAAGCCCACCGCCCCAAGGCGCCCGACGAGCTCATAAGCCAGATTATCGAAGCTCATAATCTCTTCGAAAAATTCGGCGTGAAATTTTTCGAAAAACCGGGCTTTGAAGCGGACGATATAATCGGCACCTTCGCAAAAAAATTTGAAAAAGAGCGCGATCTTCAAATAGTCGTTTTGACCGGAGATTTGGACACTCTCCAATTGGTGGACCAGGGACATATTGTCGTCCAGATACTGAAAAAAGGGGTAAGCGAAACCCAGCTTTACGACGAAAAGGCGGTTATTGAGAGATATGGCCTGAACTCGAACCAAATGACCGATTATAAAGGCTTAGTGGGAGACGCCTCGGACAATATTCCTGGCGTAAGGGGCATTGGACCCAAAACCGCCGAAGAGTTCCTTAAAAAATATGGCCACCTGGAAAATCTCTTTAAAAAAATGGCGAAAGACGACCCGGCCGCGAAAAAAATCCGGCCCTTCGAAAAAGAGGCGCTTTTTTCCAAAAAACTCGCCACTATAAATTGCGGCGTGCCTATCGAAGTGGAATTGAAAAGTATCGCCTATTCGGGATTCGATAAAGGTGTCCTTCCGCCGTACTTCGAGTCCTTGGGATTCGAGAGCCTTGTCCGCCGATTGAACGGGGGCGAGGAAAAAGAAAAACAACCCAAACCTCTGAACCAGGGATTGTTCGCCTTCGAGCCGGAGAAAAAAAATGAAACGCACAAATTCGGGGATTTCGATGTGGCGTGGAGCTGGAAACCGGTCATAAAAAAATTGATAAGGGAGAAAAAAAATCTTCCCAAAAAAATATTCGACCTGGGAGTCGCCGCTTGGGTTTTAAATTCCGACGAGACGGATTTCGGGCCCGCGGCAATCATGGAAAGGTTTTCAAAAGACGGCGCGGAGGGGCTTTTCTCCGCCATGGAAAAAGATTTGAAAAAGAACGGCTTGGAAAATATTTTCCACAAGATTGAGATGCCCTTGGTTCCGGTTTTGGCCTGGATGGAAACATGGGGCATCTCGGTTGATGGGGAAAGGCTTGCGGCGCTCGGCAAAAAAATGGCCGGGAAAATAAACCTGCTCACCGAAAAAATCCACAAGGCGGCCGGCGAAACATTCAACATAAATTCTTCCCAGCAGCTGGCGGAAATAATTTTCGACAAGCTCGAAATAAAACCGGCCAAAAACAAAAAAACTCCGACGGGGCGGCGCTCCACTTCGGAAGAGGTGCTTCTATCACTCAAAGACGCTCACCCGATAATTCCGGAGATTTTGGAATACCGGGAAACTTTCAAAATAAATTCCACCTACGTCGAGCCTCTGCTCCAAGCCAAAGAAAAAGATGGGCGAGTAAGAACGACTTTTATCCAGACCGGCGCGGCGACCGGCCGACTGGCTTCCGAAAAACCCAATCTTCAGAATGTGCCCCAGGAATCGAGCTGGTCCAAGGAGTTGCGCGAGACTTTCGTCGCCAGCCCAGGCTTCACCTTCGCCTCCTTCGATTATGCCCAGCTGGAATTGCGGCTTCTGGCCCATATGACGCTCGAGAAGGGCTTGCTCTCCGCTTTCGAAAAAAACCAAGACATTCACTCTCTGACGGCCTCGCGCGTCCTTAAAATCCCCTTCGATAAAATCACCCAATCGGAAAGACGACTCGGAAAGACTCTAAATTTCGGCGTCGTCTATGGCATGGGCCCGCGGGCCTTCGCCCAATCGGCGGGCGTGAGCTTTATCGAAGCGAAAAAATTCATCGACGGCTATTATCGCGAATTCCCGAAAATAAAAAAATGGCAGGAAAAAATAAAAACGGAAGCCAAGGCTCGGGGATATGTGGAAAACCTGAACGGGCGGCGGAGGTATTTTTGGACGGATGCCCGGCATCCCAAGGTTATGGGGGAAATAGAACGGGCGGCGGTCAATATGCCGCTTCAAAGCCTGAATGCGGACATCCTGAAAACGGCGATGATAAAATCATTCGAACTGATGAAAAACAAAAAATGGTTTGAGGACAAGGTCCGGCTCATTCTCACCATTCACGATGAATTGCTGTTCGAGGTGCGGGATGATATTCTGATAGAAACCGTTCCGCTCTTCAAGGATTTGATGGAGAAAATTTATCCCTTGTTCGGGCAATCCCTGGCTTTGCCGCTCAAGGTGGAGGCTAAGACCGGCAAAAACTGGGGAAATATGGGGAAATACGAAAATGTTTAATCTATTCTCAATCTTCAAAAAAAATAGCGAACCACCGGACCGGATGAAGGATTATGAGCTGGAGACGATAATGGGAAATATCCGCGATGGAGTGATAGTTTACGACACCAATTTCATCATTTTAAGCATGAACAACGCGGCTTTGAAAATTGCGGGAATATCGGCCGAGGAGGCGCTCGGAAAAGCCATTGAGCCGAGCCTGATAAACAATCCCCGCCTGCGGACGTTGACCCAAATAATCTTCCCGTCGCTTGCCCCGTCCATGGCGACGATTTTAGCGAACGGCTGGCCCCAGATAATAGATATAACCCTCGAGGAACCCCGCGCGGAACTTCGGACGGTCTTAAATAGGGTTATAAACGACAAGAATGAGGTAGTCGCGTTTATGAAGCTCGTGACGGATATGACCCGGGAAAAAGGTGTCTTGGAATCGAAGTCCGAATTTATTTCCGTGGCGGCTCATCAACTCCGCACGCCGCTTACGGCCATCAATTGGTCGTTCGAAAGCTTGAATAAGATATTGGGGAGCGAAAAGCCGGATATGGCGGAGATAGCCAATTTGGCCAAAGAAGGTTGGCAACTCACCGAGCGCTCGCTTAAAATCGTGAATGATTTATTGAATGCCGCCCGCATCGAGGAGGGTCGGTTTGGTTTCAACTTCGAAGAAACGGATTTGGCCGAATTTGTAGGAAAAATAATGAAGGAGTCCGAGCTTGCGGCTAAAGAATATGGGATAAAAATCGTTTTCTCGCCGGGAAGCCGGACATTCCGTGTCCGTATTGATAAAGAACTTATGGGTATCGCTCTCGCCAATATTCTGGACAATGCGATGAAATACAATGTTAAAAACGGGGAGGTGGATATTTTACTGGAAAACGAGCCGGGTAGTGATTCCGCGAAACTTACCATAAAAGACACCGGGGTGGGTATACCGGAAGAAGAAATGAAAAAACTCTTCCAGAAATTCTATCGCGGAACAAACGTAGTCCAAATGGAACCGAACGGAAGTGGTTTGGGACTTTATATAACAAAGAATATTATTGAAGGCCAGGGCGGAAAAATATCGGTTATTTCCCAATCCGGCCGAGGAACGACGTTTTTCGTCATCTTGCCGGTTATAAAAACCTGATGATTATTTTGGGTATCGATCCGGGAAACGTCCGGGCCGGCTACGGACTGATAAAGAAAGATGGGCAGGATTTTATCCGAATCGAGAGCGGCATTTTTAAAATACCCGCCGAAACAAGTCTTGGAAACCAGCTTTTGGCTTTGGAGAAAGATATGGAAAAATTGATAAAAAAAACCAAGCCGGATCTGGTCGGTTTGGAGAAAATATTCATGAATAAGAACAAGAAAACAGGGGTTTTTGTCGCCCAGGCCCGAGGAATAATCGTGAAGGTATCAGCCGCCTATAAATTGAAACTTGTTGAATTATCCCCTTCCTCGATAAAACTGGCGGTCACGGGCGATGGGCGGGCCGACAAAAAAGCTGTCGCCAAAATGGTGGGTTTGTTCCTTAAGATGAAAATAGCCGGTCTTTTGGACGACGAAACGGACGCTCTGGCTACGGCCATTGCCGCCTCAACCGCGCAAAATTGAGGGTTGACCAGGTAGTGAAAGTTCGGCCGCTTCGCAACGCCGCCTAAGGCGGAAGCCGAACTTCTACTACCTGGTTGACATTTAAAAACTATCTCCTATACTATCCCCAATCAATTAATTTTTAATTAAAAAGGTCGCTTATACGAAAAAAAAATGGTTATCACAGAGCTAGAACCGCGCGCGTTGAACCTTTCCGACGAAGAGGAGGAGACGGAAGAAGAAGGAGTTCAGTCGCCCGCTCCGAGCGGAGACGAAAACGACGGCTTCGGTACGGATGACGACTTGATAGAAACGCCCGGCGAAGAAGAGATTTTTTAACCAAGGACGTTTTCTTTCTTTCCCTGCGCATTCAAACGCGCGGGGATTTGTTTATACGCCCCATAAATTATAAAATTAAACAGTTGAGATGAAAAAAATAAAATCCGGAAAAATACGGCGGAAGCGTTTTTTGATTTCCGCGCTTCTCTTAAGCTCTATTGCGGCAGTCAGCCTTGCTGCTGTGGGCGTTATTTACGCGGTTGTAATCGTCCGCGACCTTCCATCGCCGGACCAATTCGAAACCCGCCAAGTCAGCCAATCCACGAAACTTTACGACCGGACGGGCGAAGTGGTTCTTTATGAAATCCATGGGGAGGAAAAAAGGACCATTATTCCTTTCGGAGAAATTCCGGAAACCCTGAAAGAAGCGACTATCGCGACCGAGGACGACGATTTTTACAACCGGCCGGCTTTCGATTGGCGCGGAATATTGAGAGCCTTGTGGGTGGATATAAAAAATTTGAGTTTCAGCCAAGGAGGATCGACCATCACCCAACAACTCGCCAAAAACGTTTTTCTGTCGTCCGAAAAAACAATAACCAGGAAATTGAAGGAGTTGGTGCTTGCAATCCAAATGGAATCCAGATATTCCAAAGACGAGATATTAAATCTTTATCTCAATCAAATTCCCTACGGTTCCAACGCCTACGGAGTGGAGGCCGCCAGCCAAACATTTTTTTTAAAATCAGCCAATGACATCGACTTGGCCGAGTCAGCGCTTTTGGCGGGGCTAACTAAGGCGCCGAGCTACTACTCTCCTTGGGGGAGTCATCTGGACGAGGTTTTAGCCAGAAAAAACGGTGTTTTAAACCGAATGGCCGAACTCGGGAAAATCACGGAGAAACAGCGGGATGAAGCGAAAAAAGAAAAGATAAAATTCGCGCCGCCTTCTTTGGGTTCCATTAAGGCTCCGCATTTCTCGCTTATGGTTAAGGAATATTTGGTGAATAAATATGGCGAAGATATAGTGATGAATGGCGGTCTTAAAGTCATAACAACTTTAGATTGGCCGATGCAGGAGATTGGAGAAAAAGTGGTTGAAGAGGGCGCTAGCCGAAATGAATTGCTTTATGGGGGGAAGAATGCGAGCTTGGTAGCCCAAGACCCTAAAACAGGCCAAATCTTGGCTCTAGTGGGTTCTAAAGACTACTTCGACATAGCGAATGGCGGGAACTTTAATGTGGCCGTCCAGGGACTGCGGCAACCCGGCTCGGCCCTGAAGCCTTTTGCTTATATGACTGCTTTTGAGAAGGGTTATCCGCCCCAGACGATTCTTTTCGATGTGCCGACCGAGTTTCTTCCGAACGATCCCAAATGCCCCCCTATTCCTGATTACAACGAAATGAAAGATGACGAGTGTTTTCACCCCCAGGATTTCGATCCTTTTCTTGGACCAGTTTCAATGGAACAATCTTTAGCTCAATCAATAAACATTTCGGCGGTTAAAACTTTGTATTTAGTTGGAATAAAAGATTTTCTTGCAAACGTTCATAAATTTGGTATTACAACATTGAACGATGTTTGGCGTTACGGACTATCCCTTGTTTTGGGTGGCGGCGAGGTGAAACTTATAGATCTGGTAAATGCTTACTCTACCCTTTCTCAGGATGGGGTCCGTCACGACCAAACCTCTATTTTGGAGGTGTTGGACAATAAGGGTAATGTTTTGGAAAGTTATCATAATAAAGCGGAAAAAGTGATTGATCAGCAATACCCACGAATGGTAAATAAAATTCTTTCGGATAGTGGGTTACGAGCCAACCTATTTCAAAACAGCCTCGGTCTCACTGTGTTTCCAGGCTACGATGTGGCCCTAAAAACCGGTACCACAAACGATTATCGCGATGCCTGGGCAATGGGATATACCCCATCACTTACGATTGGGGTTTGGGCCGGCAACAATAACAACGCTCCAATGCAAAAAAAGGGAACTAGTATATTGGCGGCAGTTCCGATTTGGAGCGCTTTTCTTAGAGAGACGATTAAAAACTATTCAAGCGAACCTTTTAATAGTCCCAACCCAATAGAAGTGGTTTCAAAACCAATGTTGAATGGACAATATATAACATCTATTCCGATAAACGGAATTCCAACCCCACAAATCCACTCAATACTCTATTATGTGGACAAAAAGAATCCTTTGGGCCCACCACCACAAAACCCAGCCGACGATTCCCAATTCGCGAACTGGGAAGCGGGCATATTCAACTTTTTATCGGCATCGCTACATAAGTAAGGCCGGGTTCGTTTGAGCTTTTTATCACAACCGGCTTGTCTGACGAATTCACACCAATCGTGATTTCTGAACTTTTATATATTTTCAAACCATCCAAAATGTAGCGCCAGTTGAAAACCAGGGAAAATTTTTCTCCTTTCGTTTTCACCGGTACTTTGTAGCAATTCTCACCCAAAGCATTGTCGGAAGAATATATTTCCAAAAATTTATTTCCGTCGCCGATTTTAATCGTGACATCGTTCGCTCTTCCGGAAAAACCGCTCGCAAGTTTCAGGGCGTTCACTAATTCATTTCTTTCGGCCGACACCTCGTTTTGAATTTGTTTCGGAATGACGGATTGGTAATCGGGGAATGTTCCGTCGATCAGTCTTGAAATAACTTTTTCGGTTTGGGCGCGGAACATTATTTGGTTTGGGTCGATGAATATTTCCACCTCCTCGTCTTTATTGAACATTCTCATAACCTCGGCGGCGGTTTTGAGCGGAATAATTACGGAAAAATCTTCTATGTCGGTTTTGGTTTGTTTTTGGTTCAGTTTTCTTTCCGAGAGCCGGAAGCCGTCGGTGGCGGCAAAGGTCAGCGATCCGTCGGAAAAACTCATAAAAACTCCGCTTATTTCCGGCCGAATGTCGGAATATTGGACCGCGATAATAACGCTCCCTATCGCTTCTTTTAAATCTTCCGTGTTTATTTTTATACTGTAGTTTTCGTTGGAAATCGACGGAATAATCGGAAATTCTTTCGGGTTGTGAATCTGCATAATAGCTTCGTAATTATCGGTTTTCACAGTCAGTTTTTTGCCTTTTTCCTCGAGGATTATTCTTTCGGTGTTAAGATTTTTAATGGTTGAATTAAATATGGAAAATGGGACGGTTACTTCGCCTTTTTCGATTATCTTTCCGGAAACAGATGCCTCGACGGCCAGCTCCAAATTAGTCGAAATAAATTCGATTTTATTATCCCTGGTTTTTATTAGAATATTTTTTAAAATCGGCAGATTGGTGTTTTCCCCAACCGCCCGTTCAACAGAGCTCAATCCGTCCAGTAGATTAGTTCTTAATATTATTAAATTCATAGTAGTGGTATTAGTGTTGTGTATAATTTTTTACTCGATTTATCTTAATTAGAATAACAGTTATTCGGTTTTTTGCCGTTTAGTAATGTGTGGATATCCCAATCCCCGCTCGGGGACTTTTTATTGATATTTTTTGAAATTAATTTTTTCATTTATTTTTTATCAGATTTTTTTCCACAGTCTTTCTACATTTTATACAATCTTTCTTTTATCAGCATTATTTTTTGGTTGAGCCCCGGATTTTGGTTCATTTCTCTTTTTATCTTCTCGCAAGCGTGAATAGCGGTTGTATGGTCGCGTTTGCCGAGCTTTTCGCCGATGTGGGGGTAAGACAGCTTCAACATGTCGCGCATCAAATACATCGCGATTTGGCGGGGTTCCACCACCTCTTGCTTCCGGCTCCGGTCGGTGATATCCGCAGTCGGAACCTCGAAGAAGTCGGCTACCGATTTTATCACGTCGCTCACAGTAATATTCTTCGGCAAAACCTGAACAGCCTCGTTGATTATTTCGTCCAATTTCTTAGTGCTAACTTTTTCGTTTTTGACCTGCTCATAAAAAACAACCTTATTGAAAACCCCCTCCAACTCCCGGATGTTTTTTTGGACCCGGGCGGCGATTTGCTCCAAAACCTTTTCATCCACGAAAATTCCGTTTTGGAGAGCTTTGGTTTTCAGAATCGCCAGCCGCATTTCATAGTCCGGATAGGAAACATCGACAATCATCCCCCCTTCAAAGCGGGAACGGAGCCTTTCTTCGAGTGTGGGGATTGCCGACGGGGGCCGATCGGAAGAAATCACTATCTGTTTGTTGTTTTCGTGAAGCGTGTTGAATGTGTAAAAAAATTCCTGTTCGGTCGTCGGCTTCCCGGCAATAAATTGGATATCGTCGACAATAAGCACATCCACATCCCGATACCTTTTTTTCACGTCATCCATTCTCTTGTTCCGGATAGCCCAAACCACGTCGTTTATAAATTTTTCCGACGACGTGTAGAGGACATTCACCGAACCTTTGTAAATATTCGCGATCTCATTGCCCATCGCCTGGATAAGATGGGTTTTTCCAAGACCAACCCCGCCATAAACGAAAAGCGGATTGTATTTTTTCCCCACATCTTTCACCACCGCCTGCGCGGCCGCGTAAGCCAACTCGTTCGATGAGCCGACTATAAATGAACTGAACAGATATTTTGGGTTCAAGTTTGTTTTGGGATCTATTTTCAATTCAATGAGCGACGACTGGGGCTTCTCCGCCTCCGCCATAACTCTGAATTTTTTTAACGGCGCGTTTGCGATGTTCTGGCTCGTGACCGCGTAATCCACATTTTTTATCGAGCCGTCCAAATTCCTAAGAGAGCCGAGAATTATTTTATGATATCGGCTTTTGACCCACTCCTTCGCAAAATTATTCGGAAGGCCCACCAACACCACGCCGTCTTTGTCGTTTTTTTGGAGCAGTTGGCTGTTTTTCATCCACGTCAGGAAATTCGGACGCGAAATCTGGATTTCGATTTCTCCCAAGACCGCTTCCCAAAGTTGGTTAGTGTTCATAAAGATACTTTTCGGTTAATCATAGAGAGAAACATCGGAGTTGCCAATATGGCGCAACCGACCCTTTTGTGACTTAACTGTGCATAAGCTGTTGATGTTGATATTATATTTTTCTTGATGTAATATGTTCAAATAATTCTCCAAGATGCCAAAAAGAACCTATCAGCCCAAAAAAAGGAAACGCAGCCGGACTCACGGCTTTCTGAAGCGCAGCCGATCGCCGGGCGGACGAAGTGTGTTAATTAGGCGCCGCCGGAAAGGCAGGAGCAAACTCTCGGTTTAAAGTGTATTTTACGGTTAAAACCAGCCTAGCCGGGAAGAAAATCAGGTCTGTAACGGTAGTAGTCGGTAAAAATACCCTAAAGAAGGCGACTGGGCGCAATTTGATGAAGCGGAGGATAAGATCCATACTTCTACCTATATCAAAAAAAACCAAACTCAATTTCCGGGTAATAGCCCGTCCAGCCGCGGCCCAACTGACCTTCGCCGAGATTAAAAAAGACATTCTGAATCAGTTATAAAAATGACCGCTTTATTCAACACCTACGTCTACCAGCCCATTTTATGGCTCCTGGTTTTTATATATCAAAATCTTTCTTTTCACGATCTCGGACTCGCGATAATCATCTTAACCATTCTCGTCCGGCTGGTGCTCTTGCCGATATTTTACAAGGGCGCCAAAGATCAGACGATAATCCAAAAAATCCAGCCCCACGTCAAAAAAATTCAACTGGATCACAAAGACGACAAGGAAAAGCAGGCAAAGGAACTGATGGCGCTTTATAAGGAACACAACATCAATCCCTTCTCAAGTATAATTTTCCTGATAATCCAATTACCGATATTTTTCGCCCTTTTTAGTATATTTACGAAAGAGATAGGTGCGGCCGTTTTTGAAAGCCGTTATTTCGCGGGTTTTATGAATCTGGACGAGAAAAGTTTGGCGCTCGCGGCGTTCGCCGCCATTCTCCAGTATATCCAAATGAAAATGATGATGAAGGGGCCTGTCGCGGCCAATCAGAAAATGATGATGTACGCCGGCCCAGTCATTACTATTGTTGTTCTTTGGAATCTTCCTGCCGCTATCGGGCTTTATTGGGCGGTGTCGAATCTTTTCTCTATCGGCCAGCAATGGTTCATTAATAAAAAGACGCAAGGTTGAATTTTTCCCCAAAGCGAAGTAATCTTACCTTCGTATGGAATTCGGGGAAAAAATAAAAAAACTGGTTGATTTGGCGGGCTTTTACGCTCCGGAGGTGACTATTGAGGATGAGCACCGCAAGATACTGATAATGGCGGATGACGAGATTATCCGCTCCAATCTTGATTCCGTTTTGCCGGCCCTGGAGCATTTGGTTAATTTAATGGCTCATCGCGACAAACAGCCGGCTTACGTGGTGGATATAAACTATTACCGCCGTGAACGGGAGCGGCTTATCGTCGAGTTGGCGAAAGCGGCCGCCAAAAAAGCCGTAATGACCAAATCGGAAATCGCCCTTCCCGCGATGAACGCCTATGAGCGCCGCCTGGTGCACGTGGAAATCTCCACCCGCCCCGATCTCAAAACCGAGAGCGTGGGGGTTGGAAGGGACCGCCATATAATCATCCAACTTATCGGATAGTCAGGGAGTAAAGAGAATTATCGTAAAGATTTATGAAGTAGAGATTCCCGGCGTTTACGCTCGGGTTTTTCGCGTCGATCAAGCCGGCGTTCCCCGGGAGGGATACCCGCGACACCTCGTCATTCGAAATATCGATTTTATATAACACATCGCTCGTGTGCGTTTTTTTCCGGAAATAATCGTCCGGCAAAACCGCGTTTTCCGGAAGGTTTTCCGGAACGAAGCAATAGATTATCGCGGAATCCGGCGAGCATTTAGAGGGAAGGGTTGAGAAAGGAACCGGCGTCGCGAGGCCCAGGTTGGTCGCATTCAGCATTCGGAAGCCGTTTGCGGGTGAGAAGATGAACACAATCTTCTTGTCGGTGGATAATTTAATGATTAAGCCGTTTTCCGGCGAAAACATCTGGCTTAGCGACAGATCTTTGAGATTCAAGTTCCAAACCCGTCCCGAGTAATCGGCCGAAGGATTTTCGCTTATGACGAGATTTTGGGAAGAAAGCGACTTCAGGTTTACATCCTCCAGCCGCAGATCTTTAGCGATGATTTTGTAGGTCGGCTGGCTTTGGGCGAGGTTGATGGATGAAAGGTTGATATTCGCGCCGTTCTTCACAAAGCCGATAAGCGTGTCGCTATTATCCCCCCAAGTTGCTTTAAGGATGCCGTCGGGAAGCGGCCGCCAGCTTTCGTCAATGATGTCGAAAATCCCCCATTGGGGCAGGCGCGGGTCGCCGAAGGCCGCGAGAACCCGCTGGCCGCTCGGAGAAAGCTCGATGAAATTCGGAGCATTTAGGCTCTGCCGGGCAATTTCGAGATCCGGCCCGTTTTTACCCAAGAAGACGTGGCTTTCGGGGTCGAGATAATAAATCTCCTTGGTTTGAATATCCGTCCAAAAATCGAAAACCGGATTTTCGGAAATTTTCGTCAGGGTTAATGGAACCTCCCCGCTTCCGGTTTGATCCCCCCCCACTTGGCCGTTTTCTCCGGTTGAGGTGGATGAGGCGGTGGGTAGGCTCGAACTTCCGGGTGCAGGAATTTCGGGCGCCGGCGTCGCGAGCGCCGACCAGACGAAGTAAATTATAAGCCCGATAATCAGAATAATGAGGGCAACGAGCGCAATTTTTACGTAAGATTTCATGATTATTTAGGTTTAAATTCAATACCCACACAGGTCCATAATTTATGAGAGCAGAGTGTCGGATTCTTATAACACTCGTCTCTGCCGGGCACTATTTGTTTGTTGCTGTCAGAAATGCTTCCTACCGGTGGGGGAGAATATGGGTCTGTGTAGTTAAAACCACTAGTTACCGGAACGGTTATATCTATTTTATCTTTTCCAAGAAGTCCCCCATCAGCCGTAAATCGCCATGAATTACAAGAAATAGTCGGAACCTTTTGATCCTGATTTGGGCATAATTTTGCTCCACTATCCATTTTTACCATAGTGGTAGTGCTATTCCTATCCGGTTCCCGGTAGGCATAAATAAGACAACTAGCAAGACTTGGATTATCGTTTTTGTAGTAAGGATAAGTCCAAACCTTCGAGCCAGCTTTTATTGGCGTGTCTTTCAAACCCAAACTAATCCAAGAAGCATCATCGTAATAACCACCACTATTATCCAATTTAGCATCGCTCTCTAGAATATTTTTTCTGTATTCGCAGGTGTCTCCAAATTTAGTTTTGCCAGGGGGATCAATAAAAATTTGTTTGAAATCGGGACAATTAATATCTTTTCCCCCCTGTTCCGCTAAACTGGATTTTTGGGTTATTTTTTGCAGTTCTCCGCCGCTAATATTCGTGAAATTCAGATCCAAAGTCACTATCTGGGGATTTATGGTTTTGAGAATTAGGTAAGAGCCCAGAAGCAGACCCACGCCCAAAACAGCCGAAGTTATCATATCTTTCGCATCTTTTTGTTTGTCGCTGCTGCCGGCCGAGACGGTGTAATAAACCCCGCCCGCGACTATCATTCCCAGCGCCAGGAGCCCCGCGATGCCGACGGCGAATCTATAGATATTGTTCAAATAATTCGGGATACTGTCGTTCGGCTGGCAATCTCCTAAATTAAAACCCTTGTCCGGGCAAGGAAAGTCTACATTAACTATTTTTTTATCCGCCCCCGGATCGGCGGCAAAAGACGAATGTCCAGCCGCGAAAAAAATTACCACCCCCAAAACCAGCAAGATAAAAATCAATCTTTTGTTTTTTTTCATTGGGTTATCGAAAGATTCAGCAAACCTTTATTGAATTCATAAGGATTGTCGGAATTTTGAGCCGTGGCGGACACCAGAATGGAGTTTTGGAAATCGGACTTCGGCGTACCTACTTTAATCGTAAGTTTGTTGCCGTCCCCGGCCGCCGACTGATTGTTTATCTGCCAAAAAAAGGTGAGTTTTTTGAGAGAATCGACGTTGAAGAAAAAGGGCAGAGCTTGAAAAGCGACCTCGTCGCCCGGCTTCACCGATTGGTCTTTAAGAAATGAGGTTATGACAATGGACGGCTTCACAATCGGAATACGCACGGAATTCTCAAACGAGGCATTTCCGGCGTCCACCAAAACCCTTACGTTTTGGTAGCCGTTTTCGCTCTGCGTGGCGGCAAAAGAGACGGTTTTTTGACCCGCGCCGTTCGCGATTATCGAGTTGCCCGCGTACCACTTGATATCGGCGCCGGTGATATCGGCCAATTTCCCTTTTTGAACCAGCTCCACGGAGACGATAATGGGGCTGTTCGGCGTCGCAGCCGCCTTCCCCATATAATCGGCTGGGAAATAGTTATTAGCCTGCCAGGTGACAATAAGCGGATTAGTTGTTTGGCCGAAAACCAAAAACGGAACAAATAGTAATGCGCCAAATATTATTTTCTTCATCCTCTTTATTATACTTCAAGAACCCGCGATTTTATACTTTCGCCGCGCTCCCAGTCAGTTTCTCAAAGGCCGCGAATTTTTCCGGATGATTATGAATGTAAACTTTTATCAGGAACGCTATAAGAACGGAAGGAATGAGTGGAATGGCGTTTGCCAGGTATTGGGCGAGATTCGCCCCCAACTTATTCGCGTAAGGGTCGTTTTTAGCCCTAAAGAAAAGCCAAGTAGCGAAAGTGAAAAAACTCTCGATTATCGGCGATAGTATCAAGCCTATGCCGAATAATTCCAGGATAAGGCCGAATATCCAAACAAGGAGCGCGAACATCACTCCTATGATTATCTCCGACTCGGTTATTTTTTTTATCTCCGCACTCATTCTTTCAATCCTTTTATTTCCAACATTTGTTCCGGATTGGTGGTGATTATCTGATCTTCGGTATACGAGGCGATTACTCTCATCGCGACGTGCTTCATGCCCGCGAAGAAAAGTCCCTCGCCCACGCCGGATTCCAGAAGAAAAGTCTTCTCCCCCTCCGTAAGGTCGAAGGCTTCGGCGACGCTCCCGATGGAGGTCGGCGATTGTTTCAGAAGCAGCTGGATGGATGAATTGGTGATGATCGGCCGGCCGTACTCGGATTTGATGAAATCATCCACATCCTGGGTGATGGTCGTGACGCCGAGATAATATTTTCGGGCGCGCTTCACGAGGCCGAAAAGGAACGAGGCGCTGTCCTTGTATTTCATCATCCACCACGCTTCGTCTATTACCAGAAGCCTTTGTCTTAATTCCGAACGGATTAGATTCCAAACAAAATTCAAAACAATATACATCGCGATTGGGCGGAGCTCCTCCTCCAGGTCGCGGATGGAGAAAACAATGAGGCGATTTTTAATATCCACGTTCGTGGACGC